>Ga0164297_10005715_pt1 | contig 10562 bp, 12 predicted proteins | sample GEODES058metaG_FD_113539 | JGI IMG/M metagenome (GOLD analysis project Ga0164297, IMG submission 113539) | Dystrophic lake water microbial communities from Trout Bog Lake, Wisconsin, USA - GEODES058 metaG | ecosystem: Environmental > Aquatic > Freshwater > Lake | place: USA: Trout Bog Lake...
CAGCGCCAAGAGGCCACAGGAGGCCACCATCGCGTGGTGCATGCGCCTGGCTAGAGTGCTTGCAATCTCCGTACACGTCATCGCCAAGCGGCCACAAGGAGGCCACCATCGCGTGGTGCATGCGCCTGGCTAGAGTGCTTGCAAGCTCAGCGTGTCAGATGGCTGCCACACCGCAGCGTTCTGTGCGCTGTGTCATTGTCCCAGGCAACGGGGGCGCCTGCTCTCTGCAGCAGCTTCGAAGGGCCAACTTCTATGGAGCATTGGAGTCCAAATGCAGAGCCGCAGGCCTCGAGGCAATATTGCAGCCGATGCCGGAGCCTATGCAAGCCTTCGAGAGCGTGTGGCTCCCCTACATACGAGACACTTTAGGGGCTGACGAGCAAGCAGTTGTGATCGGCCACAGCAGTGGGGCAGCTGCCGCCATGCGGCTTGCAGAGCAACACAGACTGCTGGGCGTCGTACTAGTCGCAGCTTACGACAGCGACCTAAGCGACGCCACAGAAGCCGCAAGTGGCTACTTCTCAAGGCCGTGGGACTGGGCGGCGCAGCGTAGGAATTGCAGGTTCATCACACAGTTTGCGGGTGCAGAGGACTCGCTAGTTCCCATTGCCGTCCAACAACGAGTGGCTGACAAGCTTCGCGGCGCTGGGGGCGAGAGCAACTTTGACTACATCGAGCTCCAGGACGAAGATCACTTCTTCAGCAGCCGCTCGGATGACATTTTCGCAGCCGTGCGTGCGCAACTCGACAGATTGCAATGACTGAATGACAGTGCTGGGTCAGAATCCGTCGCCCCTTCGCGAGAGCGGGTGTCTTGCGGCGCATCACACGTAGGCGTAGCTGTCGCCACCATGGCGAGCATGGTGAAGGGCTTCGTGAACGACACGCTGAGTACGTTGAGGACGATGAACATGAGAGAACTGGTCCAGCAGCTTGTCTCTCTAGGTACGCGCGCTGCGAGTGCAACGTACACAGCGCTCGTGAACATGGACGCTGCGAAGCGAGACGCAGGCCTGCAGCGCTGCCCGTGCTTTGCGGCGTCGCGAGTGCTTGACGGGACTGTCTGCCGCTTGTGTGCTGTGCTGACAACGCCGTGCCCGACGCGGTGCAGGGCTTATTGTCACGTCGGCGCTGATTATCTGGAAGTCACTCATGGTTGTCACCGGCAGCGAGTCACCGGTGCGCCGCCTGAGACGAGAGGAGAGGTCTGCGACGACGCGCTCTTGACTTGCTTTGTTCATCCGCCCAGGTTGTTGTTGTCTTGAGTGGGAGCATGGAGCCTTCATTTCACAGAGGTGTGTTCGTCGCTCGCTTACAAGCTCAGACGCGTGTAGCATTTCCTGGCAGAACGTCACTGCTTGTGCTGACCTGCTGCTCTCTGCGCAGGCGACATCCTATTCTTATACATGGGCAATGCGCCTGTAGAGGCTGGGGAGATCGTGGTGTTCAACATCGCGGGCAGGCACGCCCTGCGCTGTTGCATGCACACAGGAAAAGCTTCTGTGTTCTCATCCTCCCTCCGCCCTTGTCCGCATGCAGGGAGATTCCCATTGTGCACAGGGTCATTAAAGCACATACGGAGGTGGGCAGCGGCATGCAGCGGGTGCTGACCAAGGGGGATAACAACTACGGGGACGATCGGGTGCTGTACGCTCCCGGCCAGGACTGGCTCCATCGGGAGCACATCATGGGTCGCGCTGTGGGCTTCTTGCCACATGTAGGGAGGGTGACCATCATCATGAACGACTACCCCTACATCAAGGTGCGCGTTCCCCTGCCTGCTGCGCCGACCTTTCGTGGTGGCAATTGCTGCTCTTTGCTCAGCCTTCCATCACGCTCTTGGCCATGACAATCCGACTGCCTTGCCCCGTCTGCAGTACCTGCTCATCGGTGTGCTTGGGTTGCTCGTCGTGACAAGCAAGGAATGACATCATGCATGGGTGGAGCTAAGAACCCCTCGCCAGCGCAATTGCGGCCCCGTGTGTCGCCCACCGTGCAGCCATCCTCTGCTCGTGCATTCCAGACCCGTCTGTCGCACTGTGCACACTCCTGGCACCGCCGCCAGACGTCAGGTGGAAAGCAGCACAGCGCGTAGCGCATAGGGAACAGCATGGCAGGCAACGTCGACCACGGGTGCGTGCATAGTCACTTCGCAGTGTCGAGCGCGTGCCGCACTTGTGTTTGCCCCCAGGCCGCCGCCTTGTCGCCTTCGGTTGTGGGGCCTGTCTCTGGTTCGCGAGGCCGTCTGACGCCGCCTGCTGCTGCTTCTCCTCAGTCGCGAGCCGTGCCCGGACCGCATTCTCGACGACATCGGCGCCGCCTTCGGCATGGGCGCTGTCGGCGGCGGCATTTGGCACTTCGGGAAGGGAGTCTACAACTCTCCCAGAGGACTGCAAAACAGAGCGCTCGGTGGCTTCTCGGTGCGTCTGCACACAGTAGCGCAGTCGAACGTCGCAGCCGATGTCGCCGTCGCTGTGCTTTCAACTGCCGGGGCCAGAGGGAAACTGACGCTCTGCCTCTCCTTCGCTGGCCTCTGGCTGCGTTGCGTGTGCCCAGACGATGCGCTTCCAAGCGCCCAATCTTGGCGGCAGCTTTGCTGTCTGGGGTGGACTATTCAGTGCCTTCGACTGCACACTGGTTGCCGTCAGGAAAAAGGTGCGTCAGAGCCTGTGAAGCCCACTTGCTACACGTGCGCCCGATCCACAACCTAACGTTGCGACTGCTGCGGAACCGCAGGAAGACCCGTGGAACGCCATCGCGTCGGGCGCGTTGACAGGCGGCTTCCTGCAGGTGTGCGGCACCACGTGCCGTGTATTTCGTGTGTTAGTTGCCAAGACGCGTGGCAAAGACTGTGTGTCACTGACGCGCCATCCTCCGCTATCTTTGCAACACAGCTGCGACACGGCTTGGCTAGCGCTGGACGCAGTGCGGTGTTTGGCGGCGTGCTGCTTGCCGGCATCGAGGGCATCGGGATTATGATCACACGGCTTACAGCGCCGCCTCCGCCCCCTGGGTTGGACGACATGCTCACGCAGAGCCCTGCGGGTTTGGCGCAGACGAGGATGCCTGCTTCATCAACGGCGCCGCCAGTGATGCCGGTTGAACTAGATGCCGAAGCGCCACCCGCCTCTAACTTTGGGGTTGAGCCTGCGGCTTCCACGAGCGCAAGCACGCCGCCGGCAAGCGGCAGAGCTGCCGGTGGAGGCTGGTTTGGTGGCTTGTTTGGAAGCGGCGATGGCGGGGCGGCGAGAAAAGCCGCGCAGTCGCCCGTGAGTACAGAGCATCCTGTCATGCCGGATTTCGGCACTGGTAGCAGCAGCAAGGAGTCATCAGGGCAAGGCTTCACGTTCCGATGACGAGCTATGGAATACAAATCTCGTTGCGAAAGAGGATGAGGGGAAGGGGTGGCATTGCAGCCTCCCTCGCAAGGTCCTTTGTCTTGCGACTCCAGTCACGCAGGCATGGAGATGACCCAGGACGGCTCTCCCCACCGCGTCACGATACCCTTCAGCTTGCATGTAGCGCGGCAATCGCCGCAGATTCCACAGATGCCTGTGGGTCTGCACGGACCCGACCAGAGGCATTTCACAATTCAGCTTGAGAGCCGCGGCGGCGAAAAACTGGTCGCCGCGTGGACACGCGCGCATGAGTCGTTGAAGGCGGGCTTGGTGGGGTTCTACGGAGACGAGTGCGGGTTCCTGTTCGTGCTCAGTTTACTCGGCCTCCCCTGGTTCTGCTGGGCTCAAACTAAGCGCAACACCTTCGTCCGTCAATGGCTTGCAGACCTGAACTCCGTTTTGGAGCCTCACGGCTTTTACGCGAAGTTCCAGCGGCTCGTGGCACGCGACGAGAACGGCAAGGACGAGCTGTGGCTTGCTATCGCAACGACCCGCGAGGATGCGGACGCGCTCCGACGTGAGCCGATCTTCTGGCGCCGTGCGTACTGTGGCCCAGGACGTTACCCACAATGCTGCTTGTGCTGCTACTGCTGTTGCTGTCAGGCCAAAGTGGTTTGACAAACCATCACCATGCTGATTGTGCTGTATTCGCTGTCGCTGTCGCTTCGCTGTCGCTGTATTGATATGACCAGTATGTTCGCGCCTGTAATGCAGTTTAGGGTACGCCTGTATGCCTGTAATGCAGTTTTGTCCAACTCCTTCTCCTCGCCAAGCGCAGCTTGTCCTTCAAATTGCAATGGCGCACCCGACGTGACGCATCGTCTTCAATCACGGCGGCCGCTGTGGTGCATGCGTGTGCGCGAGGAGCAGCCTGGAGCAGAGCTCTGCGTGCACGCGTCGTTCGCAAAGGTCCAACGCTGAAAATCATGGGTGCTACTGCTCCAGGACGCGCGGGCTCTGACGAGAAGTACTGGACACTCGCTGTCCTGACCTGGGATGACTTGCAGCGCATCCTGCGTGATAACACACTGGAGGTGCGCAGTGCCGCTAGAAACTACTACTACTACCACGCTCACTGCTCACGCGCACTCACTCGCTCGTTCCAGGAGCTAGCCCGGTCGCCGGAGATGCAACAGAAGTATGGCATGTTCAAGCGCCAGGTGCGCACAGAGTTGCTCTGGTTCTCAGGGAGCTGTCAACTCACGCGACCTGTCCTATCTCGCCGCCGCGTAGCTGAGCCTCGACTGGGTCAGCACGGAGGACTATTTGCTGCACCGATACTTCAACTTCGAGTCCTCCACGTGCCCGGAACGGAACAAGCTGCGAGTGGCCCACCCACAAGAAGAGGTGCTCCACGCCCTCAAGCTCGTGTGGGCGCCGAATGATTTCCCATATAGCTTAGACAGCGGCATAGACCACCATTGCGTGTGGGCGCCGTCGAGACATTCGGCGACGCCCCAGGCGCTGGCTGCATGCATCGAGGAGCACAAACCGGCTGCAGTTTGGGAGACGCTGTACTTTGTGAATCCAGCGCATCTTCGCTCTGTGCGCGATGTTTGGCACGCTCACGTCCTAAGCAGACGGCGTGTGACAGGATAGTAATCGCCTCTGTGATAATTCAAATCCATCAGGCGTATGCCTTCCCGCCAGCTGACATGAGAGCGCTCGCCCGTGTCGACCCAGACGCCGCATCACCTGGTGTCACTCCGCCATCCACAGTGCTCCGGTGGATGCGCTCCCGCGCACGAGCTAGTGCCTCAGCTGCACGTTGCGCAGCTGGTGTTGGATCGGCGCCGCCAGAGAGGGGCGCAGGCAATGGTCCAGGCGAGTGAGGCGCATTCAATGTCTGAATCAGGCGCATGGCAGCCTCTTCAGCCAAAGCTGCAGCGTTTCTTCTCATCGCCACCGGCTGCTCCGCCGCCGCAGCTTCAGCAAGGAGCGACGGCAGCCGGGGCGCTGATGCCGGTCCACTCGGCATAGGCACAGCAGGCCGCGGCGCTGACGGCGGCGCTGCGGTGGCACTAGAATTCGACAGACCCGAGTGAGTCGCGGTCGATAGGCCTTCTTTTAGCTGCAACAACCTCCTCAACTCTTCCACCTGCGCCGCCAGTGTCGCCACAGCACCTGACGCGGCCTCAGCACGCTTCTCTGCTGCTTGCGCGCGCTGCTCGGCGGCTGCAGCCTTGCTCTCTGCAGCCTGCAAGCGGACGCTCAGGCGCTGCTCCAACCGACTCGCGCTGCCGAATGCGTCCTGCAGGTGGAGAGGGACAGAGGCGCGCAGGAAGAGGGTTGTCGTCGTGTGAGGCCGCGTGTCGAGGCGGTGTAGGTGTAGCAGGTGTTCGCAAGGTGCAAGCACTGGGGCACTCAATTCCCGCGCCAGAACGCACCAGCTTCGCGTCCAGCGCACCCAGCACGGCTGACTGCTCTTCCACAGCGCGTGCGAAGCGCTGCTCCAGCGCTTGTAGCGTCTTCATGGGGTCGTCAGTGTGTGGTGCTGCCATATGACCAAATACTTCGATAAGGGAAGGGCGAGCTGAAAGCACCAGGCGCAGGAGGCAGAGTGCCGAGGTATCAGCGCTCTATGTGTATGGGGGGACAGGACAACGGACTCTGCGAAGGAAGCGGGCGTGACGGTTTTTGGAAAGCGTGCGCGCACAAATGTGAGCCTGCTTGGGCCGAACTTGTAACATATCAGATGCGCGCGTGTCAACAAATGCTATTACGCTGGTGCATTACGTGGCGGCGACCCTGCTGCCCCACTAGCCAGCTGCGGATCTGCAGCCCCCCCATCACTGGTGCGCCTCTTTCCTGACGGGCTCAGCGGCACCTCCATGGGCTGCGGTGCCGGCCGCTCCTTATGGAAGTCCATGCGGTGGACGCGGCAGGCGCAGAGGATCTGCTCCGGCAGCTCCTCCGCCACGTTGCCCTGCAGCACAAACCCAGAATCCAAAATGAGGCGATCGAGCACATTCCGGTAGCTGTACACGCCCTTGCGCGCCACGTAGCTGTAACCGTGTGAATCAATGTCGATTTCCAAGTAGTCACGCCCAGAGCCCATCTCGTCAGGGCCGCGGAAGAAACGATGCTGCGGCCGTGTCATGACTGGCTTTCCATCGTACGCCTTCATGAACGACTTCTCTGCGCGACTAAGACCCGCCTCAGCGCAGGCTTGGTCGCAGTTGCAGATGCGGGGGATGTATTTCAGCCGCTCTCGAGTCGGCTCACCCGTGACTGGGTCTGCCTCGTTCCGGAAGAAGCGCTCCACCAGCGGCCGCGCCTGCGACGTGATGCGCGTCCCGTTGGTCACGAGCTCGTGGACGAGCACGACATTGAGGCCTGGCCCGTTGCCAGGGTTGTTGAACATGGGCGGCTCGTAGCTCCCAACTTGGATGTTGATCACCAAAAACCGGGGAAGATGGCCCTCCATCTGAGCCGCGGGACTGCCCGGCGGAGGCACTAGTGGCCCACCCAGCGCAATGTTGGGTGGTGGCAGGCGCAGGCGACGCATCACGTGGTCAATCTTCTCTGAGCTCGTGAAGATCTCTGCACCTACTGCCGCGTAGATTCCCGGCGCGGATCGAATTTTCACCTTGTCCTTCATGTAGCTGCCGCCCCGAACCATGAACGTCGTCGTATCTGGCTCCTCCCACCGCTCCCGCTCAGGCCCCGGGGCCGACGCGTTGAGCATTTTTGAGCCAACCACAGGGCGGTCTCGGAGCGGCACTCGCAGCTTGGGCCCATTCTCATCTTCCTCAGATGAGCTCGCGCCGTCATCTTCCAGCACACGCTCCGAGAAGGAGCGCAACATGCCCCCAAATAGGCTACGCTCGCGTTTATGGCTGGCAGACACAAGTGCCAACTCCGGCGGCTCCTCGCTGCCGTCGTCGGACCAGTCCTGAGCAGTGAGGGTGTGCGTGTCAGATACAGATAGCACAGGCGTCGTATGCACAGCTGGTGGGGGCGAGACGCCATGTTTTGGGTGCTGTGCGTGTATGGTCCCAGTGGGCCTGCAGGAGGACGCACCAAGTCGTCGTCCACTTCGAACTCGCCGTCACCCGCGTCGTAGTAGCTGGCGTCTGCTTTGCCGGGCGTGTACACGTGGTGAGCACACACCAGGAGGAGGTGGTGGTGTTGAGCCCAGTGAAGCTCGACCAAACCCCCTGGGGAACCCGCACCTTCTGACAGCGCACGCACACTCGCCGTGTCCGACGCGTCCGGCGTCTCAGGACGGCGACTAGCCGCTGCGTCACTCGCACCCTCGCCCGCTGCGCTGGGGCCGGAGGAGGCTGCAGGACCTGCGCGGCGCCGTTTGCGGGCAGCCAAGGCCGCCGCTGAGCACAGGCACAGGTGAGGTGTCGTGGTGGAGAGCCACGTGTCGGGTCAGTGTGCATGTGCATAGCGTGTCACGCTGCCCGTGTGCGCCGCAGGTCGTTGCGGTCAAAGAGACAAGAACGACCCAAAGGCAAAGAGTGATAATAAGCCTTTCCGAAGCGGCCTTTGACCCGGGCTGCACGTGTAGGCACACACCTTTGGCCGCAAGGCGAGCTTCACGACGAGCAGCTCGACGTGCGCGGCGAGCGTCTCGGCGCGCAGCCCGCCTCGCGATGCGAACAGCGCGAGCCTCCGTCCTCGCGGCAGCCGTGCCACACAGCGTGTTCCCCATCGTCTGCTCTGTTGCGACGCAACGGCACAGGTGAAGCGCTTCTCTGAGATGTGGCGCTATGCGACCTGCGACATGTCCGGGAGCGTGCACTTTTATGCTGCCCCCGTTTTCGAAAGCAGTCATCCTTCGCGGGGACGATGAGGTGTGCATCAAGCGCAGCAGTCACATGCGCCGGCTGTCGCCGCCTCGCTCGCCGCGGAGCAGCTGCAGTTGCTGCCAGCAGGCACCGCAGTGTTGCTAGCGCGGCTTCAACACGCGACTGCGGTGCGTCGCCGCTGCTCTACACACTGCCTCTGCAAACAGAGTCATATGTTCCAGCCGCTCTCGCGGTGCCGCGAACCACACAACAATGCTTTTGACTGCCGCCTGCTTCCTGGAACACACCCTTGAGCAGAGCACAGCGCCTACCTCTCCGACCTCGCTGCTCTGCCGGCACCACCGCAGGTGCGCATGCGAGTGCAGACACACTCGCACTCGCCCACTGGGGCTGACTCCGCACACCCTGTCTGTCATACTCTGTGTTTCCTAGCTTCCGGCGCTGCTACGCGCCCTGAGTGCTCAGGGACAGACACCGGTGGCACCGAGCGCTAGGAAAGGATTACATCCGCTACTTATTCCGCTGGCCTTGTCCGCAGATGGGCTGCAGGTGAGCTCACACACAAGCTGGCAACACTTCGACTCTGAGCGCTCACTTGCGCTCTCCTCATCATCCTTTCTTTCAACGCAGGTCACGGGCGTGTTGCGTTGGCCTTCACCACCCGATGAGTTCGTGTTGCCGATCGTCACGTGTCCGTCGAGGCCAGCATTCACGGGCATGCGCCTGTCCCTGGTTTCCCGTTCTGCATCGGAGTACATCCACCGCGCGCTCGCTGAGGAAGACGCCGCAAATGGCGGCAATGGCGAGGGGCCTGTCGCCTCCGCCGTCGGGACGTCCACACCGATGCCGTTTGCATTCGCCACTGGCGATGCTGCCCGAGCCATGCGCGCTGCAGAGGCTGCTCAGAAACAAGGCACACCAGCGAAGCCATCAGGAAGCTCTCGACATGCGCCGCTGGATGTTTATCTCACCCAGAAATGCGGCAAGTTCCCGGATGTGTGCGCCCGCCTCGTACGTGGCCACATCGCTGCTGGGGATGCAACAGCCGCGATGGTGACTGCAGATTGGGCGTGCACCCACTTCAAGGGTTGGGCATCCGTGCGCGCTGCCAGCGCTGCAACGCACGCCGCCTTGGGCCGTGCAGACGAGGCCCGAGATTATGCGCGCGCTGCGCTCGCTGGTGGCTCCTTGTGGACTCTGGGCTGGCACGCTCCTGGCGACACGGCGGCAGAAACTCTACAGCTTGCGCAGTTGAGCGGCCGCACTGCTGCCTGGCTGCGCGAGAACCTGGTAGACGGTCCCCAACAACGTGAGGGTGGCGCAGCTGCTGCTCCGGGCCAGCCATCCGCGAAGATGACACCGCAGCAGCTTGCTCTTGCGCGGGCGGAGACGTTGCTTGATGCCTTAGCGCTGGGGGAGCTCTCATGGGGAGATGTATCATCGGACGTGCAGGCTTCGTTCACGGCTGCGGGCCGGCCGGAGATTGCACGCTTCCTTGCTGGATGTCCAATCTAGAGGTGATCGATAAAACAGCAACAGCTCACAGCTTGGGCTGACCAACTGGATGGAAGGCGGAGGTCGTCCCTCCTAGAGACATACTTCCGCGGGTAAGTCTTGAGCTGCTGCTTGCTGCATCGCCGGCATGAGCACCACACATTACGACACTGGCCAGTGGCGGCTCCGCTAAGGTCCAGCACGGGAGCAGTGCAATTGCCCGTGGCCTCAGCAGTGGCGGGCCGTGCTTTTGTGGGATGCGCACAGGCGGCGTTGCCGGGCGCACATGCTGTTCCGAGAGACTCGCCTGCGGCCGAGCTGGCTTGGCGACCGCCGTGGCCGCCTGCGGGAAGTTAGTCAACGCAGATTTGCCAGAGAGAGCAATCGCAGCGCGGTCATAAGCCTGAGCAGCCTCAATCTCGGTGCTCCAGAGGCCAAGATACACATAAGAGGCGCCCTTTTCTCCACTATTTGTGGATATGCGGGCCTCGAACCGCCCGGTTTTGTGGACAGTCACTCCTCGATAGCGGCTCTTGCCCCTGGAGAAGCCCTTGCTGCGTCTCCGCAGCATGGCCACGAGCTCGACGTGGGAGACGCTGCCAAGCAGCGGCACCAGGGCTTCGTAGTCCGCCCTGGGGTGGTTGAGCTTCGCAGCAGACAAACCTCGACCATGCAGGCAGGCGATATCATGCGCTCGTGCAGCTTCTAACGCGGAGTGGTAGCCACCCAAATATGTTTGTGCTCGTGCGTTCCAGATGTATGCCTCCCAACGGTTGCTCCGTTTATGGAACGCTACGCCGCGGAGGCCTTCACGTAGCGTGGCGGCAGCGTCCTGACCACAGAACTCATCGAAGATTGCATTAATGGCTGTTGCCAGCTGGGCGTGGTCAGCCGCGCTCATGGGAGGGCG
>Ga0164297_10005716_pt1 | contig 10560 bp, 4 predicted proteins | sample GEODES058metaG_FD_113539 | JGI IMG/M metagenome (GOLD analysis project Ga0164297, IMG submission 113539) | Dystrophic lake water microbial communities from Trout Bog Lake, Wisconsin, USA - GEODES058 metaG | ecosystem: Environmental > Aquatic > Freshwater > Lake | place: USA: Trout Bog Lake...
CGTGCACAATGCCGCGCGCAGCGGTCATCCACTGCACGTCAGCGTACTTGCCGTTGCCGCCATACCGCCCTGCTCCTCCAAGACTGTCCGTGTGGTCGCAAGTGCCATTCAGTACCACTGTAATGGTCTCGAACCCACGGTGCGGATGCTGCGGAAAGCCAGGAACTGTATCGCCGTGGTACATACGATACGGCCTCGTCTGGTCAAAGTCAGCGCCGTTGCCACGGTGAGGTGCCTCCATACTCTCGGCCTTGCCGCCCGGATAATAGTCTTGGTGGTACGCAAGGAACAAGAACGGGTCCGCCGGTGTCACGGGGAAGCTCGCACGCTCCACGGAGAGCACTGAGGCAGAGGCCATGCTGCGCACCGCAGTTGCAGCACCGAGACTGGAGACACAGAGACGGCGCAGCACGCCGCCGACGGCGACGTGCCTCTGCACGCCGCGACACGCCGTGGCTGCGCCGGGCGCACGTCGCCGTGCTTGCAGTACAGACTGGCTTTGCGAGGAGGGCGCAAGTGTTTCACAAGTGTTCCACACTTAGGTGAGCAGGTGAATCGAGTATCACACACACGCCCTCACCATCATCAATGTCTCTAAATCGTCTAGCGGAACTCGCGCACGGATCTCTGCGCCAAGACGTCGGAGAAGCTGAATGCCGTCTCAAATTCTTCGTCAGGCAGCTCCGCATTCGGGTCCGCTTGTGTCAACACGAACAGATTTCCCTGCGTGCGTGCGGGACGCATTGCCGGAAGTATCGCGGGAGTCAACACAGGAGGAGCCTCATCCAAGAGCGATGCATGCACATCGTACCTTATCTCCACGCGAAATGCGCAGCTCCTCATCGACGTACGTGAACGACAATGAGCCCTTGGCTGCCTCGGGAGCGGTCACCGGGATGAATCCAAGCAGGCGGAACGTCTTGAACTGCACTCCTACTGACGCTTTCGACGTTGGTGTGAGCTCCGCGGTCACGCTGCTAAAAAACGGCCACGTTTCCTGGTTCTTCGCACGCTTGCGTGGCGCGTCAATCGTCTGGTAGATGGGTCCTGCACAGCGAGACGGGGCGCGTGTGAGAGTGCCGAAAAAGTGGGCAGCCCACAACCACCACAAGGTGTGCCAGCACTTTTCGCGGTAGGACCCGACGGCGGCGGACGCACCCAGTGGACGCAGGAACGGTGGGCGATTCGAGCCGAGGATGCTGACGCTGGTGGTGTAGATGAGCTCCCACTTGCCGTTGAGCAGCGGCGAGGCGAGCGTGTTTGGCCTTGTTGGGTTCAGCCTTTCCAGCTTGCGCACAGCCGCCTCCACCGCAGCCTGCTGCTCCGTGTTTGCGCTGACGCCTCGGTTTAGGCCTGCCAGAGAGGCGAGGACAGCGTCCTTGGCAGCAGCTCTGGCGGTTGGAGTGGACACGCCAAGGAATGAGGTCAGCACAGACAGGAGCTGTTCGGCCACGGCGGCAGGAGAGCTCTCCCATGACTCTGCGTCCACAGCAGTCGCGACAGCAGAGACACCTGGACGAGCAGCAGCAGCAACAGAGACGGCGACTCTGGTGCGTCCAGGACTGCGTGCAGAGGGTGTCCACTGCGGCACTGCGGTGCGAGTGCGGCCGCGCAGAGACGCCGACGGTGAAGGCGACGCAGGCGACAAGCACCTGGCGTCCATTCGTTCGTGTGCTTCGGCGAAGGACAGGGAGGGAGATGATGACGCCAGCGTGGCCTGACGCAACGAGGCACTTTGGGGCGCCCTCACTCAACTTTTCGTTGTTCCCCGTCCCCATGGCTCCAACAGTGTGGTGACACGACGCAGGGACGGCTGTGGTTGTGCAACGGGTCTTGTGGAGGGACGGCCAAAGCAGACGGCGACTCAACATACGTGTCACTGACCTCGTGCGCACTCTGCCTCCTGCCCCGCGGTCGCTACGCCGTGTGAGCCAGAGGCCACACGAGCACCAGCACCTCCTGCGCTGGTAGCCTCGACTCGCCGTCGCTGTCCACCTGTGCGTGGGGGGGCGGGGTCTCGCCCTTAACCGCTTTCAGCGAGCTGCTTGCTTTGGCCTGCAGCCATGGCGTCAACTCGCCGCCAACGCCTCGACACGGCGCTCTCACTGCACACGCGACACGTGCTCGCGGTTCCAGGAAGGAGCTGTCGGTCCGTGGGGCGGAACAGGTGGCCTTCACTCAGACTTCGGTTGGCGTCCACTCTGTGTCTTGTGTTCGCGCTCCTCCATCACTCCTGCGCCTCTGTGCCGGTGCCTCCACCGCCGTTCACAGCCTCTTTCACAACTTCGGGCGCAACCACGTACTTTGCGGGCCCGTACATGGTTCTCAGCTTCCCTGTGGGAACGACCAATATCACGTTCAACAGCAACATCAGCGTTGGGTACATCGTCGCGGGTGGGGGTGGAGGAGGTGGAGGAGGAAACCTCGGCGGCAACTCCGGATCTGGCGGCGGCTCGGGTGGAGGTGTATCATTTGGGGGTCCGGAGACGCTGGTAGTCTCAGCCGGCGTTCCTTACACAGTCACTGTCGGCGCCGGCGGTCTCGGTGGAGCAGTCGGCCATGCAGGCGCTCCTGGCGGAAACTCGTCGTTCGTGTCCTCGACTGGCTTGTCAATTGTAGCGTCTGGAGGAGCTGGCGGTGCGGTCGCAGCGGGCGACGGTGGAATCAGCCCCGGCTGCGGCGGAGCGGCAGGCCAAGCTTACGGGGGAAGTGTCAATCTTGCTGGCGGAACAGGCGGGTGCGGTTATTCCACTTCGACCTCGGGTGGCGGCGGTTCGCTTGTTTCAATTGCCTCCGTTGCTGGCGGACCGAGCCAGTACACCAACATGTTGACGTTTTCATCGATTGGATCGGGTGGAGGTGGCGGAGGCTCCAACCAAGGAGGTGGTGGGGGAGGGAACAACGGTGGCGGCACATGCGCCGCTTACAGTTCCGGCATCGGCGGCAATGGAACACTCTGTGGTGGGGGTGGCGGCTGTGGAGATGCCCGTTCTGGCACTGCAGTTTCCGGAAACGGTGGCAGTGGTTTCGTGACCTTGTTCTTCTACGCCAACGCTCCGCCGCCGAATCCGCCGCCGAACCCGCCGCCGCCGCCGTCGCCACCGCCGGTAGCACCCGCAATTCTTTTGCCTGGCACCTCCTGCTTTGGCCTTGCTCACCGGTTCTTCAACGGCACCACCACCCCGTCGAGTGCCCTCATCTCTGATGCGCAAGGTGGCTGGACGGCAGCGCTGGCTGGCACTGCCACGGCTCCCGCTGGCATCCTCAACACCGGTGTCTGGGGCTGGGTGGAACTGCAATGGCCCAGTCTGCAAGCGCTGGGCGCTACAGGTTTCACAGTTGCCGCATGGGTGTTTCCGTTCTCGATCCGCTACAGCAATGGTGCGTCCACACACTCCCCTGTGCCTACATGTTGCATCGGTTGAGTGACCCCCTGTGTGTGCGTGCACTGTGATGATTGAGCAGCGTGTCTCCTGTCCGTGAGCGACGGGAGTACCTTTTTCAAGCTGTCCGTCTCCGTCCTTGCGTCCGGCCTGCCGTCCGTGTCGTGGACAGTCCCCGGTGGCAACTCAACCTCCTCCGTCATCGTGACCGCACCGATGACCAGCGCATCGATGGTGGGCGTGTGGAGCCACATTGCGGTGACTGTTGACCCCGCCACAGGGCTGACCAGTCTTTTCATCAACGGACTACCCGTGGCCTCCGGCATCGCGTCGCCCGGCATCGCCTCTCTACTCGCCGCCAGCCTGTTGAGCGCCAACATGTCGACAGCCAACCTGGCCGGACCCACAACTCAGACTGCCGCCACCTGCGGAGTCGCACTCGCCGCTATGGCGGATGTGCAGCTCTACAGCCTGCCTCTCTCCCTGCCCTCCGTCGCAGTTCTGGCCGGCCAGCCTGGCACGTGCACCTCTCCGGCACCGAGTCCGCCACCGACATCGCCGCCACCGCCGAACGCGCCCACTGCCCCTGCAGCACCCCCAGCGCCCGCGAGCCTCGTCTTCAACGGCGTCCTCAACACCACTTGCGCCAACTCCCTGGTTCATCGCATAGCTGTCGTGCGGGGATCGACGCTGTCGGTGGCTGACATTGTGGGAGCGTGGTCTCCCACGCTCAACGGCAGTGCGGCCCTCGACAGCACAAGCATTTCGGTCGCGCTGCCTGGCACCAGCCCATCGGATGCGCTGCTGCTCAACGGAAACGCAGGGAGCTCGGCAATCGCACCGGGTGCAACTGGCATGACCGTCACCGCGGTCCTTCGCCTGAATGCAACAGCACCCCTGGACACTGGCGTCCTCTTATGGGCATTCTCAGACTCCGTCGGCGGCGCCTTTGCCGCGCTCTGGGCGGTCAACGCACCAGGGAACTCCAGCAGGTTCAACCTACTGTCCATGTGGCGCTCATCTGTGGCCGCAGGAGTGACTGCGCAATCCACAGCTGTGGGCGGCATCGCAGCCCTTGCGTCTTGGCATCGTGTCACCGTCGCGGTCAATGTCCTCGGCGCGTTGAACATCTACGTTGACGGCTCAAACGTGGTGGCTGGGCAAACGGCGGCGGCGCTGCGTGTTGCCACCTTAGCAGCAAACGTGGCGTTCACCACCCTCCAAGTCGGCGGCACGGCGCCCCTCATCCCGGGGCCGCAGTCCACGCTGGTGCCCTGGAACCTGATGGAGCTGCAGGTGTACAACGCCACCATCCAGAACGAGCCGGAGCTGTACAGCGGCAGCACAGTTGGGTGCTCCCCCTTCGCATCCCCTGCCCCTGGGAACGGCTTTTCACCCGCCATCACAAATTGCGCGGCAGTGCTTGGTCATCGCCTCATCGGCAACGGCTCTGCTGTCGTGGACGTTGGGCCGTTGCACGCGGCTGATGGCATCTACCCATCGCTGAGTGGCACAGGCGCGACCTTTGGCCCGGGCAGAGTGGTCAATCTGACCGCTAGCAGCGCCATAAACCTGCTCGCCCCGGGGAGAAGCACGAATTTCAGAGGGAGCGTCGCTGGATCCGGCGCAACAGGCTTCACTCTGGTGGCCGTCCTCAACATTCCGCCTCCGCCAACCATTGCAGTGAACGCCACTGTCAATTCTCTCCTTTTCGGCTTTAGTGGCGCCGGCGGCGACAGTTCCTATGTCGCCTTGTATCTCGCCCGCACGACAACCTCTGACTACTTGACCATGACCATGGGCTTCCCCATTGCCAGTGCCACATCGGTCTTCCCTTCACCCTGCAACGGCACCGCCACCTCCCCCTACACTGGGCGCAGCGGCTGTCTCGACCTTCGCCCCCTGGCGGGAAGCTGGTTCACGCTTGCCTTCCAGATGGGATCCACCTATCCCGTGGTTGCCGGCGTTACCTTTTCATCGTACTTCAATTTCTTCATCAATGGCACCCTCGCCTTCGCGTCCAACAGCTCGACAGCAATCCCGGCTAATGTTTTGTACGACTACCTGTCCGGTAACTTCAACTTCGCGCAGGCTGGCGGCCAAATGGCCAACCTCAGCGCAGTGCCCAACCAGGTCGGCGCCGCCTTCTCCATCGCGGAGGTGCAGCTGTACTACACGCAGCTGCCGCCGACGGCGCTCACCAGCCTCGTGTCCGGCAGCACTGCGGGGTGCCCCTTCGCTGCGCCGTTGATGAGACCCAGTCCGCCACCTTCACCCTCGCCGCCGCCACCCAGTCCGCCGCCGCTGCCGCCGGCGCCGCCGCTGCCGCCGGGAGTCGTGCAGCCTTCTGTTGCGTGCTCGTTCACGGCGCATCGGTTCACAGCCGGCAATTTGACAGACGCGGGCGCAGCCTCTGACCTTTGGTCGTCCATCGCTTCTTCAGGTGTCGCAACCAGCGGTGGCTACTTCTCAATCCCCGGCTCCTCGACTGGGGGCATCACTATCACCGCCCTGAACAGTCAGTTGTCGTTTCACGGCGTACCAGTTGGATCTACCGCAGTGGGGCCGACTGGGGTCACCATCATGATGACCTGCCTGCTCGCCGCGTACCCCACCTCTGGCTCCTACTCCCACCTCTGGTCCCTCTCCGACGCCACGGGGCTGTGGGGCCTGTCCCTGTCCCTGTCCAGCTCCGGCCAGCTGGCGGTGTATCTGAATACCAACTACGTTGGCGTGGTGCAGACGGCCACCCAGCAGGCGTACTCTGTCAACACGGCCACGACGCCCATAGCTCTGCCCACCGCCGGCGTGTGGTTCCACCTGGCCTTTGTCCTCACCTCGGGCGGCACCGCCAGTGTGTACATCAACGGCATTGCAGTGGGCATCTACCCCTGCAGCTCCTGGTTCTGCAACGCCATCGCCTCCACCCAGCTGTCCTTCATCCGCCTGGGCGGCACCAACGCCGGGGTGGGGCCCACGCCGCAGGTGGGGGCCACTCTCAGCGTGTCGGATTTCCAGGTTGTGTTCAGCGCCATGTCGAACTCCACAATTGCAGCCTTGGCCGGCCTCAACGCCACCGCCGGCTGCATCTCGACGACCACGCCGCCCCCGCCGCCGTTCTCTCCCAGCCCGCCGCTGCCGGGGGCGGCCAAGCAGACGGCGGCGTGCAAGAACGTGGCCCACCGAGTGCAGTTTTACAGCACAGGCACACTGGCAGACACTGGCGCACTAGCTGGCGGTACCGACGGCTGGTCGGCAGCCGTCACCAACGGCAGCGCGACCTACGGCCCGGGCGGCAGCATCGGGCTGCCGGCGGGTACGGCTGTGAAGGCGACCGTCACCTTTTCTGGTGCCTCCACGGGCCTCACAATTGTGGTCACCTTCTCGGCGGGGCCTCTCTCCAGCGGCAGCATAAGCGCCCCCGTCTGGTCGCTCTTCACGAGCAGCACCATTTACTTGTCACTCTATCTTGTGCCGGTGGTCAGCACCAGCGGGTTCAGCTTTCCGAACCTGGCCCTTCCCTCGCTGGTGGCCTCTTCTTCTGCTTTACCCCTCCCCTGGGTGCCAACCACATCAATCTACTGGTCCAGCACCCCGGGGGCCATCGTGTTGGATGGTGTGACGCAGCATACGATTGCCATCTCAATCAGCTCCAGTTCAATCTATTTCTTTTCCGACGGTGTTGGGGCGTATACACCAGCCGGCAACCAGGCCATCGTCCCATTAACAACCTCATCCTTCTATAACACACCGTTGACTGTGCGGCTGTTCGGTTCAGTCGCTTCGCTGGTGAGCGCACTCCCAACCCAAGTCCCCGTCGCTGCAACGTTGATCGACTTCCAGCTGTACACCGGGATCCTGTTCAACGACGCGTTGCTGGGTCTCAGCAACGGAGACAACAGCTACTGCCCCGCTGGCGTCGACCAAGCCGCACTCCCGCCGCCCCCGCCCAGCCCTCCTCTCCCACCAGGGACACCGCTGCCCGCCATGCCTGCCGCGTGCGCCGCCTTGGCATCGCACAACTTCGGCGGCGCTGGCTTCGCGGACAGAGTGTCGGGCTCCACGTGGACGTTCTCCGGCGCTGGCACCGGTGTGGCTGTCTCATCAGGCGGTGTCGTGAGCATTACCTCCAGCAGCAGCTCCGCCAGCATCGTGTTCGGCTCGCCATTGCTCATCAGTGGGCCGTTCAGTCTGGCGGTCACCGTGTCCTTCACGGCGCTCCCCACTGGTCTCACCACAGTGGCTGCCCTCGTCAGCGCCTCGTCCACAGTCTACGTCGGCTTGTTCGTGTCCAGCACGGCCATCTATTTCTACTCCTCTGATTATTCCTTCTTCGCGAGCTGGCCGGCAGGAGTGCTTGTGGCGGGCGCGGCACAGCAGCTGGCCATCACTGCGGATGGTGCAGGGACCGGCTCCCTCTTCCTCAACGGAGCGTACCTCAGCAGTCAGCCTTCCTCGACCATCCCGAACGCATATTTGACGACCAACCTGGCCGCCATTCAGTTGGGAGGCGCGCTGGCTGCAAACAGCGCCCAGGGCGGCCAGATGGTCTTTACAAACGTCACGTATTTCCCTTTCGCACTGGCGCCTGCGCAGGTTACAGCCATGAGCAGTGGCAACCCAGGAGCATGCGTGCAGTTCACAGCGCCACTCATCCCCATGGCTTCATGCCAGGCTGTGGCCTCGCACTCGGTTGCTTTCTCTGGTGGTGCTCCAGTGTACAGCGGCCCGTCAGGTGCACAAGACGCTTGGAGCGTCGCTGTCGGATCTGGAGTCACGGCCGGACCTGGCTCGTCTGCGATTCTTCCTGGAACAGTTTCAGATATCGTGAATCTGACAGCATCTGGCGCATCGGTGTACTGGCACGGACTGGAAGTGAACGCGCTTACCATTCAGATCTCCTTTGCCCTGCTGTCGCAGCCGGCATTTGGCGGTACCACATCGTTGCAGGCGGTGTTCTCGCCCATCGTTCTGTTTGCCAACAATGCAACTGGCACCTTCCTCTCCTTGCACTACTACGGCGTCTACCCGGCTGCATCCACGCCGCCCCGCATATGCGCCGTTCTCAACGTAGCAGACCTGCCAGCAGAAACCCTGTCGCCCGCGGCAGCGTGTTTTCCGTCGCCGACGTTGAACGTCTGGACATCAGTCGCGTTGGTCGTAGATTACGAGGGCAACGTGATTCTGTATGCCAACGGCATCCAGCAGCAGTATGTTGCATCTCAGGTGCCTTACGTTCCGGACCGCTGGCTTTCCCTCGCATTCAACGTTGCCCAGATTGGAGGCACATTCCCCACAGGCACGGGCGCGTACGTCAGTGCCTACCCGTCCCCCTTGCGCATGGCGGTGGCAAACTTCAGCAGCTATCCGTACGCGCTCACAGCAGGCGAGGTGCTGCGCCTCTCCCTGGGCGACGCCTCCGCATGTCCGACTGCCGCTCCACCGCCGTTGGTGACTGCTGCTTTGCCCAGCCCGCCATTGGCGTTCCCACCCCCACCGCCGGGAGGGCTTCCTGTACTGCAGGCATGTGCGGCGGTGGTCAGCCACCGCCTGACCCCCGCATGGCCGCTCGTGGACTCTGGCATGGCAGCGAGCCCATGGGTCGTGACCTCTACTGGCGGCGCCAATGTTAGTGGCGGAACTATCCAGTTCCCTGGCGCCGGGGAGTCGGTCACTCTGTCATCAGCGCAAGGAGCAGGGCCGTTGTTTGGCGGACCCATCCGCGCGTCGGGGCTCACTATGTACTTTACCGTCATGATCAACGCGTCTCTACCCATCGGTTACCAGGCGCTTATTGCTTCTTCCACCACAACAACGGGCGCTTATTGGGCACTGTCATATTTCTACGTGAGTGGCGCGAGCGGCCCCGCATTGACAATCGCGGCGGCACTCTACTATCCAAACGTCACGTACCCTTTCTCCTTCACTACTTCCACGGCAACACTATTGACGGGCATCTGGTATCGGATAGCGTTAACCATTGGCGGCGCTACATCCAATGGCGTGACCAACCCTACCCCCTTCGGAGTGGTCCTGTCCATAATTGCCATGACCACGTACACGAAATCCACGACACAAGCCAACTGGTTCCCGGTAGCCACTGGTGGCCAAAGCTACAATGTCACTGGGATGGCTCCCTTCTTCCTGGCCCTTCCGTTCAGCAGCCTGCAGCTGGGCGGCATCAACACCGGCGCTGGAGCTGGGCCTTACAGTGTCAGCGGAACGTCGCGCATCCCTGCCTCGTTCTCTGGATCCCTGCTGGATGTGCAGATCTACCCGTTTGTGATGCCGTCGTATATAATCACACTGCTTGCCAGGGGCGACACCTCTGGTTGTCCTCCAATGGGCCCCACCCCGCCACCGGTGGCGTACCCACCGGGCTACAACGCCTCTGGCTTCAGCGCGCCGCCGCCGACACTCAATGCGCCGCCGTTTCCGCCACCGCAGCCGCCGCAGCCGGAACGGCTTCTGCCCACCACGGCGGCTTGCTCCAGCAGCCTCACCCACCGCTTCCTGCCAGTGCTGGGCGCCTCACCGCTGACTGACCAGGGCGCCACACGGCAGCCATGGTCAGCCAGCCTGCAGGCTGGCGCCGCGCTGAATGTCACCACAGGCTGGCTTGAGCTCGGCCAATCTGGCGGGGCGGTGGCAATCACCTCCCCTGCTGCCATAGTGGGTGGCTCCAGCGCCGCCACCCTTGCTGTCCTTGTCCGCATCGACGCGCTCCCTGCTGCGAGTGCCACCTCATGCGTATGGAGCCTGACTGGCGGCAGCGTCGCACAAGCGTATGTCGCGCTATGCCTGAACTCCTCTGGCATTCTCTTTGCAGCTCTCGGAAGCGGCGTAAATAATACGTCGGCATTCGCGGTGACACCTGGCCTTGCGTTCACCCTTGGCATACCTCTGTGGACAGTGGTAAGCTGGACGAGCGTTTCGCTCACCCTGTTCACCCCTGCCTTCAGTGGCCAGACGTCTGTGCCTGTCAACACGAGCGTGACCGGTGCCTCTACACTCGGCTATGCAGCGCTGCAGTCCAACTTCAGCGCCGCCGTGCTTGGTGGCGCAGCGCCGGTGAATGTACCCGCTTTTACGTCTCCAAGTCCAGGAGCTACTCTGTACGGTGCTCTCGGGGATGTGCAGGCGTACGGCTTCGCTCCAGTCTTGCCGTTCCTTCAAA
>Ga0164297_10005717_pt1 | contig 10558 bp, 11 predicted proteins | sample GEODES058metaG_FD_113539 | JGI IMG/M metagenome (GOLD analysis project Ga0164297, IMG submission 113539) | Dystrophic lake water microbial communities from Trout Bog Lake, Wisconsin, USA - GEODES058 metaG | ecosystem: Environmental > Aquatic > Freshwater > Lake | place: USA: Trout Bog Lake...
CTTGGCAGCCGATTTAGAGCCCATCGCTTTGATGGCCTGTGCTGGGGGACCAATAAATACCAATCCCGCTTGAGCACAGGACTGGGCGAAATCCGCGTTTTCTGATAAAAAACCGTACCCTGGGTGTATGGCCTGGGCACCAAAAGACAAAGCTTTCTCAATGATCAGACTTCCTAAAAGATAGCTCTCCTTGGGTGCTGAATTACCAATATAAACGGCTTCATCACAAGCCTGAACATGCAGTGCGTCTTGATCAGCATCCGAATAAACGGCAACTGTTTTTATGCCCAACCTACGACAGGTTTTCGCTACTCGGCAAGCGATCTCGCCTCGGTTGGCTATTAGTATTTTGGTGAACAATTAGTTTTTCTCCAGAAACGATTTCATTCGGGCTTGTGCCTCAGCAGTACCCCTGATATCAGCAATGCGCTTGACCGATTCAGCTCTTAACTTTTCATCAATGGGCTGATTAGCAAAATCTTGAACAAGTCGCTTGCACTCTTTGACTGCGTGTGCACCGTTTTGAAGTAAGGAGCGACTCGTGCGCTCTACGTGCTGATCTAATTCAGCTGGCGGGGACAAAAGGTGTACAAATCCAATTCGGTGCGCCTCAGCAGCGGAGAATCTTTCAGAGGTAATGAAGTAACGTCTAGAGGCTTGCTCGCCCATGGCCTTGATAACGTAGGGACTGATCGTTGCGGGCAAAAGACCCAGCCTCGCCTCTGACAAACAAAAATGCGCACTCTCACTTGCAATAACAATATCACATACAGCTGCTAGACCCACGCCACCCCCGTAAGCATCTCCTTGAACACGTGCAATGGTCGGTAAAGGACAGAGGTAAATAGTGCTTAACATCTTAGCCAAGAGATCGGCATCGGCCAAATTCTCCTCATAGCTAAATGAGGCCATAGCCTTCATCCAACTCAGGTCAGCGCCAGCGCAAAAACCAATTCCATTTGCCGCTAAAACAATCACGCGCACGTCACTCCTGGAACCCAAATCTTCAAACACACTGGTTAATTCTGAAATAAGCTGCGCGTTGAATGAATTTCTAAGCGCTGGTCGATTCAAGGTTACAGTTGCGACGCTGTGCTCAATTTGGAGAATCAAACAAGTGTATGCAGGGCTAGCGTATGAAGTACTTGTGTTCATTTTTATCTTTAATGCGTTACATTCTGAAAAGACCAAATTTCGTGTCCGGAATTGGCGCATTCAAACTCGCTGAGATCGCCAAGCTAAGTATTCGTCTTGTATCTTTTGGATCAATCACACCGTCATCCCAAAGCCTAGCGCTTGCATAATAGGGGTGACCTTGGGTTTCGTACTGCTGCCTAAGCGGTGCTTTAAAGGCCTCCTCTTCCTCGGCGCTCCAAGTGCCGCCCTTTGCCTCTATGCCGTCTTTGCGAACAGTGGCGAGAACACTTGCTGCTTGTTCACCGCCCATGACGGAGATTCTGGCATTTGGCCACATCCAAAGCATTCTGGGACTGTATGCTCTGCCGCACATGCCGTAGTTTCCTGCACCAAACGAACCACCGATGATCACTGTGAATTTGGGGACTTGTGCTGTTGCTACAGCAGTCACCATCTTCGCCCCATTTCTAGCGATTCCTTCATTTTCATATTTTCGACCAACCATGAATCCTGTTATGTTTTGCAAAAAGATGAGAGGAATTTTTCTCTGACAGCACAGCTCAATAAAGTGAGCCCCTTTTAACGCGCTTTCTGAAAACAAGATCCCGTTGTTGGCAATGATGCCAACGGGGTAGCCGTCTAAGTGCGCAAATCCTGTGACGAGTGTCACGCCAAAGCGGGCCTTGAATTCATCAAATTCAGATCCGTCCACCAATCGGGCGATGACCTCGCGGACATCGTATGGCTTTCTTGTATCAGCAGGTATGACCCCGTACAGCTCCTCTGCTGAATACAGGGGCTGAGCGGATGCTCTGCGCAACAAGGGGGATGGCTTCTTGCGGTTTAAATTACCAACAATACTGCGCGCTACGCTAAGTGCATGTGCGTCATTTTGGGCAAAGTGATCTGCAACGCCTGAGAGTCTGGTATGAACATCTGCGCCCCCTAAATCCTCCGCACTCACAAGCTCTCCAGTAGCAGCCTTCACCAAAGGTGGGCCCGCCAAGAAGATAGTCCCCTGCTCTTTTACGATAATGCTCTCATCGCTCATTGCAGGAACATAGGCACCACCCGCAGTACATGAGCCCATTACAACTGCAATCTGCGGTATGCCTTTAGAGGACATATTGGCTTGGTTAAAGAATATTCGTCCAAAATGATCGCGATCCGCAAATACCTCATCTTGATTGGGAAGATTAGCACCCCCCGAATCCACGAGATACACACAGGGTAAATTATTTTGATCTGCTATTTCTTGAGCGCGCAGATGCTTTTTCACTGTCATTGGGAAATAAGTTCCTCCCTTAACGGTTGCGTCATTACAAATGATGACACACTCTTGCCCAGAAATGGAGCCAATCCCCGTAATGATTCCAGCTCCAGGCGCAGCATCTTCTCCTGATTTTTCGGGATACATCCCGTATGCAGCCAACTGGGAAAATTCTAAAAAGGGGGTACCAGGATCAAGCAACAGTTGCACCCTGTCGCGGGGGAGTAACTTGGCTCGGTCCGTATGTTTTTTTCTGGCGCTCTCACCCCCCCCAAGCTCAATACGGCTGACTCTGAGTTTCAGGTCAGCTACAACCGATTGCATCACTTGGGCGTTAGCAATAAATTCAGAGTTACGGGTATTTAATTTGGTCTCAAGCTTGGGCATACCTAAGTCTTTCTCTGTGTTAAGTAGTTTCAGCAAATAATTCACGCCCGATGAGCATTCGTCGAATCTCAGATGTACCTGCGCCAATCTCGTACAACTTTGCGTCCCTCCACAAACGACCCACTGGATACTCATTCACATACCCATTGCCACCAAAGATTTGAATGGCTTCGCCAGCCATCCACGTCGCCTTCTCAGCGGTATACAGGATTACCCCTGCAGCATCTTTTCGAACCTGTCGAGCGTGCTGCGGTCCAAGCGCGTCCAGTTGCTTGCCTACTGCGTAGCAGTATGCGCGACAAGCCTGTAATGTGGTGTACATGTCAGCTACCTTGCCTTGAATCAACTGAAACTCTCCAATGGATTGTCCAAACTGTTTGCGGTCATGAATGTAAGGAACAACCGCATCCATACAAGCCTGCATGATTCCAAGTGGACCCGCTGCAAGCACTGCTCGTTCGTAATCCAATCCGCTCATTAAGACCTTTACGCCTGCGTTGAGATCACCGAGTATGTTTTCGCTTGGGACCATAACGTTTTCAAACACCAACTCGCCTGTGTGCGATCCCCTCATACCCAATTTATCAAGTTTTTGTGCAACAGAGAAGCCAGGCATCCCTTTCTCAACAATAAACGCAGTAATACCCTTAGCGCCTGCATGCGGATCTGTTTTTGCATAGACTACTAATACATCGCAATCAGGACCGTTGGTAATCCACATTTTGGTTCCATTGAGGATGTAATGGCCGTCGCGTTCGACAGCGCTCAGCTTCATACTAACCACATCAGATCCTGCATTAGGTTCACTCATGGCTAGCGCGCCTATAAAGTCTCCTGAAACTAACTTGGGCAAATATTTTTTCTTCTGCTTTGGTGTGCCGTTGCGGTGTATTTGATTGACGCATAAGTTTGAATGTGCGCCGTAAGATAGCCCAACTGACGCTGAGGCACGTGAGATCTCCTCCAGTGCGACCATATGCGCGAGGTAACCCATGTTGGCACCCCCGTACTCCTCGCCTACGGTAATACCCAGAACCCCAAGTTCCCCCATTTTTTTCCACTGCTCCATGGGGAATTGATCCGTTTTGTCTATCTCTGCAGCTCGAGGTGCGATTTGTGCCTGCGCATAGACATGGACCGCGTCACGCAAGGAATCTATATCCTCACCCAAATAAAAATTGACTCCAGGTACATCACTCATCTCTACTCCCTATTTATGACTCAGATTTTTGACAACACACATCGTCATCAGCATCGTTGCGCACAACTTTCGCTGACCCTCTTTTTCAACAAACACATCTCCCTGGCAAACAATCAAGGTCCGACCAGCCTTTAAAACTCTGCCCACCGCAACCAAACGTTCTCCATCAGCAGGGGATAGAAAATTAATTTTGTACTCCGCTGTTAAGGATGCTTCTCCGTCTTGTAGTTGAGAGATAGCAGCGTACCCACAGGCAGAGTCTGCCAATGCGCCTATCCCACCACCATGGAAAAATTTATGCTGCTGCGAGACGGCATCTGAATATGGCATTGAAATCTCAATATGCCCGTGCTCAACTCTTTCTAACGTTGCGTTAAAGGTTTTCATCAACCCTTGATTAGAAAAACTTTTGACCAAATCCGCTTTTACTTCCGGTAAGAGTTCGCGCATCACACCCTTTCAATTGAATTGTGTGATGTAATTTACTTGACGTTAACGTAAAGGTCAAGTAGTAAAAACCCATCGAATAAAATAAATATTCAATAAAATCAATACGTTACAAAAACAACGGGAAACTTAGGGAGCCAAAGAAGCTGGAATTTAGCCTTTTTTCGGTCTTGATTTTGGTTTTTTTGCAGAAAGTAGCGTTTTACACTGCTCTTCGTGAAAGGTAAGCTCCTTCAACTGATCGCTTAGATCCTCCATCTGCTGCTCTAAGGTTTGGCGGTGCTTGGCCAATACTTGAATAAACCGCTCCAATTGCAAAGCACTTCCGCCTGGTTTGTTGTAAAGGTTGATATCTAATATCTCCTTTATCTCAGCAAGTGAGAATCCAAGTCGCTTACCGCGCAGGGTCAACCTGAGGCGGGTGCGATCGCCTGCTGAGTACATACGTATTTGAGAATTCTTTCCACCCCTTTGCGGGGACAAAAGTCCCTGATCCTCATAGAACCTAATTGCACGGTGAGTGACGTCAAACTCATCTGCTAAGTCAGCAATAGAGAAAAGAGATTTTTTTGCAGATTTGGCGGGCATTGTTTTTAAAAGACGAGCTCACAGCACAGTTCAAAGAGTTGTTGCTCTTGTTTACCAAGCGTGTAATTCATTGTTTGGAAATTGGCCGCTTTGAACTGCAGCGACATAAGCCTCAAAGGCTTGTTGGATACCGCTGGACTCAGCGAGGAAATTACGAACGAATTTAGGCGGTCTGTTCATATTAGCGCCCAACATGTCATGCATCACTAATACTTGCCCCGAAGTTGCGTTACCCGCGCCAATACCAATGGTCGGGCAAGTCTTTAAGTCTTGGGTGATCAGCTTTGCTAAGTCTGTTGGGACCATCTCCAAGACCAACATACTGGCCCCGGCCTGTGCAAGGGCATTAGCCTGTTGACGCACTACTTCCCCCTTATCCCCACGACCTTGAACGCGGTACCCCCCCAGTGCATGAATAGTTTGGGGAGTTAGCCCTAAATGCGCACAGACGGGAATTCCTCTTTCAACTAAAAAAGCAATCACCTCTGCAGTCCATCCCCCACCTTCAAGCTTCACCATATTCGCACCCGCTTTGAGCAATTCAACCCCACTGCGCATGGCTTGCTCACGAGACTCTTGATAACTCCCAAAGGGTAAGTCACCAATCAGCCATGCAGCCCCTTGCACGCGTTGTAACCCTTTGTGGACGCTCTCGACGTGATAGCACATCGTCTCCAAACTGACACCTAATGTGTTGGTCAGTCCCTGGGAGACCATTCCAAGTGAGTCACCCACCAAAAGGGAGTGCACACCTGCAGCATCGGCCAGTGCCGCAAAGGTTGCGTCATAGGCGGTTAACATGGCGATTTTCTCGCCCCTGGCGTGCATTGCCAATAGTTCAGGCAAATTCAATTGCTTTCTCATCGGGCGCCCTGTAGAGGCATTTAATGTTCCGTAGGGCGTACTCGGCGAATTACCTAAAGACATACCAACATCCCAGCTATTAATATGGAAAGGGCATCATATCCCATCCCAATGGGGCCACAAAACATGGGGGAATTCAATTCAGATTCAAGCACTTGATTAAATCTGATGGTATGATTCCTGGCAAATTTAATTAAATTAATCTGAAAAATCCACCCTAATCTGGAGCCTTCGAAATGAATTTCGGACTTACAAGCGAGCAACTAGCTATCCGTGATCACGTAAAGACACTACTGGACGATGTCTGCAACATGGAATATGTCGCACGCTGCGATGAGAAAGCCAAGCCCCCTGTAGAGGCATTTCAAGCCCTCGCCAGACACGGTTGGCTTGGCCTGATTGCACCCGAGGAGTACGGGGGCGCAAATGGTTCTGCTACAGATTTGGCTGTACTTTTAGAGGAAACAGGAAACCACTTTGAAGAACTGGGACTTTGGTTATTTAGAACCTATACCTTTGGTTGCTACGCCATATTGAAAAACGGAACGGAGGCCCAGAAACAATTTTTCGTACCCAAAACAATCAGCGGTGAATTTAGCTATGCCTTCGCGCTCACAGAACCTGATTCGGGCTCTGACGCGGCGTCCCTTCGCACCCGCGCAGATCCTGATGGTGACCACTACATTATTAATGGTCGCAAACAGTTCATATCCGGCTTTGATATATCCGACTATGCCCTAGTTGCACTGCGCACCAACCATTTGGTCAAAAAACAACTAGGTATCAGCACTTTTTTAGTAGACACCAAATTACCCGGAATTGAAGTTCGCCGTATTCCTACACTTGGTCAACACTCCATTGGCACGACAGAGGTGACCTTCACCAACGTTCGTGTTCCCGCAACCGCTTTGCTTGGCGAGCTCGACAAGGGCTGGTCAATCTGCGAGGACACGCTGCGCTACGAACGGTTGTGTCTTTCTGCAGCGCGAATTGGTGCAGCACGAAACGCATTTGACTTTGCCCTTGATTACGCCAAAAACCGTATACAGTTTGGTAAACCCATCAGTAGCTTTCAAGTCATTCAGCATAAATTTGCTGATATGAAAGTGCAGCTGGACACGGCCCAAACCATGCTCCACCGCTATGCCTGGTTGATGGATAACGGTCAAGCTGAAAAGGCCGACACAGCTGTACTCAAATACTTAGTAGGCGAGAGCTATAAGTCGATCTCTGATACCTGCCTTCAAATACTGGGAGGATACGGTTATTGCATGGAATATCCAATGCAACGCTTCTTTAGAGACTCAAGATTGGCAACAATTGGGGGGGGCACCTCCGAGATTCAAAAAACCATTATTGCGTCAACACTGGGGATTTGAGTTCCAAATACTTGTTGACCAACTCGAGGGCTGGAGTCATAGGCTCTTCGTCCACGACGCGCGTCACTAGTCCCCAGCTGTTTGCTTGATTTGCGTCGATCAACCGTCCGCTCAAAGCCATGTAAGACAACGCTCGCTTGGTGGCCATTAATTCGACAGCCTTCACTATTTGACCACCAGGAACGAAACCAAAATTGATTTCGGGTAAGCCGAATTGAGCGTTCTTACTTGCGATAACAACGTCCGAGCACTGCAAAATAGGCAAGGCTCCTCCTAAACAGTATCCTTCTACTGCGGTGACGATAAATTGCGGCATTTTTCTCAGCAAGTGACAGCGCCAATGTTCTGTGGCTTTGCGAGCTTTTTGGATAAGCTCGGGCGAACGGGTTGAGCTGTCAAAAAAATCTTTCATATCCATCCCGGCCGAAAAATGTCCGCCAATTCCGTGAAACACAAGGATTCGAATATCTTCACGAAAGCGCGTTTCAAGCAAAATTTGCTCGAGTGCAAGGGTCAACTCAACGCCAATTGCATTGCGCTTCTCAGCTCTATCAAGACCAATAATTCTTGCCCCGGGAATGTGATCATCAATTTTTAACATTTTTTAACGACCTAAGCCGGGCTTACTTTTCCCTGCCAAAAAGCTGGCCACTGCGCTCGCACGGGTAGCACTACCCTCGCTCACAGCTTGCAACGCCTTTAACTCTGCAAACTTTGCTGCGGTGAAATTTACACTTGCATCCCAACTCATGGAACCAACGTGGGCTAAAGTATCTTTAGTAAATTTCACTGCTAACGGATCTTTCTCGGACAAAGTTTTGGCAAGCGATTGCACTGCCCCCACAATCTCTTGTGCTGAGGAACTAAAAGTCACCAAGCCACTTTGCTCAGCCGCGTTTCCATCAAAATATTCCCCACAGATCGAGTAGTACGACCTTGCACGTGCACTCATACAACTAGGTCCGTCTGCACCGCCTGGAATGAGAGCCAGAAGCCCTAGCTCGCCTTGCGAGAAGAAGAATTGTGAATCATCCTGTGCATAAACAATATCGCAGCCCTCTATCAACCTAATACCCACACCACTACATCTCCCGCGCACTAAAGCGATGATTGGCTTGGATAACAATTTGAGTGTGCGGGTCCGCAGTTGTTGGACTAACTCCATTGCATTTTTAATACGCACGCGCTCCTCCAACGAATCCTTTGAATCATCATGTGCAACCAGGCCAGCACAAAAATCAGGTCCACGCCCCTGCAAGATCAAAACGCGAACAGCCTCGTCAGCGTCGGCCTTTTGAAATAATGCAAATAGGTCGTGAATGACTGTCACGTCCCACAAGAAGGAGGCGTCTTGTTCACCAATTGATACCGTCAGGACACCGCGTTCTAGCTGTGTCTGAAGTGAGCTTTCACCGGCGGCATTTGCATATTGGACAGAGTTGGACAAACAGTGCTCCCAGTTTTAAAAGTCGCGTTATTTGAAGTCGCGTTATTGAAAGTTATAGCCTTAAAGCTCAAAGCGCCCGAAATCCAGCTGCTGCAAAACGAATCAACTGCTCAAGCGCAGTTGGTCCATCGCTACTATCAACAGCCTTCTCCGTTAGCGACTCAATGCGTCCGGGCATAGCCATCGTGTAGACCATGGAGCCCAATAAAAAATGAAAACGCCAGTGCAACTCCGCTGGCGCGAGACCAGGAAGCGCCTTAGCAAGTGCATCCAAGGTGAGGCGACTGGATTCATTGAAGGTTTTATCAAGCACACGACGACGAATCTCCTCTCGCTCGAAAGACAATCTTGCCCTCAAGAGCGTAAACGCTGCACCTTGCTTGGTGTTCAAGGACTCAAAAGCAGGCTGTAAAAAAGCCCTTAAAACATCCTCCAGCTCAGGTCTGCCTTGTCGGTTGAGTTTTACATGTGATAACAAGGCCACCCGCTTGTCTGCAATGGGCTGTGCCCGGAGTTCAAATATTTTTTCTAGTACAGCGATCTTGGATCCAAAATGATAGTGCAAGGAGGCACTATTAACACCAGAAGTTGAGGTGATCTCACGCAAACTTACACCGTCTACTCCGCGCTCACTGAATAATTTCTCAGCTGCCTGAAGGATCCTCTCAGGTGTACTTAGTGTTTTGGGTTGCCGAACGCGGGCGGTTTTGACCATGGCGAATCACTTATTAATCACAATATTTGACAGTTTAGCCCGAAATTAATTTCGGCCAGAGTCCTTGCCAATACATATCCAGAAAAACCACTGTTGACCAAATTTAAATCATATGCTTTAATCGATTGTAACAAAACAATTTACACTTATATATTTAACATTTAGCCTTTCTTTCGAAAAAATATATCATGCTCGAATCACCCCACCCAACCATATTATTAGAAAAACGTGGTTCAGTTGCAATCGTAACGCTCAATAGGCCAGAGGTGATGAATGCGATAAACCTCCAAATGCGAAATGACTTGCATTCGGTTATGAATGAGTTGCGAAGAGATAACGAAGTCGCAGTCGTTGTCCTAACCGGGTCGGGTGACAAAGCGTTTAGTTCAGGCATGGATCTGAAGGAGTTTGCCGAGCAACTCAAGAGCGTACCTTTGAGTGAGCTGCGCAGATACAGATGGGAAAAGGGCGAAGGTTTAGCCGATTTTGACAAACCCATCATTGCCGCAGTGAACGGACTAGCCATTGGCGGGGGCATTGAGCTTTGTTTGCAGTGCGATATTTGCTTTGCAAGTAATACCGCTAGCTTTACATTTGCAGAGGTCAGCCGCGGCCTATTGCCCGGCAACGGTGGCACCCAGCGTCTAGCACGGCGGATTGGTCGCTCGCACGCGCTTGAAATGATCCTATCTGCTCGCAAAATTTTAGCCAATGAAGCACTCGAAATGGGGCTAATTGACCACCTCGTTGATGCATCAGAGTTGATGGACCGCGCCTTATTGCTTGCGGATCAAATAGCCGCCAACGCGCCAGTTGCGGTTCGCTCAGCTAAACAAGCCGTTGTTCGCGGCTTGGACCTCTCTTTGCAAGAGGGTCTCAATTTAGAGAGGGATTTAGCCACGTTTTTATATACCACCGAGGATTCAAGAGAGGGGCCTCGCGCCTTCATTGAAAAACGCTCTCCTCAGTGGCAAAACCGTTGAAATTTGATTGAAATCTGTTTGAGATTTGCATATGTATAAAACTTTAATGTTCGCACCTGGCTCACGTCCCGAATTACTCAAAAAATCACAACTAGGCGACGCAGACGCTCTCATCTTTGACCTAGAAGATTCTGTAGCCC
>Ga0164297_10005721_pt1 | contig 10553 bp, 9 predicted proteins | sample GEODES058metaG_FD_113539 | JGI IMG/M metagenome (GOLD analysis project Ga0164297, IMG submission 113539) | Dystrophic lake water microbial communities from Trout Bog Lake, Wisconsin, USA - GEODES058 metaG | ecosystem: Environmental > Aquatic > Freshwater > Lake | place: USA: Trout Bog Lake...
AGCACAGCCTGACCACCCTGAAGATCGCCATCGGCAAGAGCTGATGGTCGGCGACGATCGGGCTGGCGCGTTCGGAGGAGGGTCCTGAGCCATGGAATTCAGCAAGTCGCTGGCGGTGGCGGCGGCCGGCCTCAAGGCCCAGTCGGGCCGGATGCGGATCATCGCCGAGAACATCGCCAACGCCGATTCCGCCCCGGCCTCGGCCGGTGCGGAGCCCTACCGGCGCAAGATCCCGAGCTTCACCAGCCATCTCGACGACGAGACCGGCGCCCGGCTGGTCGAGGCCGGCCGCGTCCGGCGCGACCCTTCGGCCTTCCGGACGAAGTTCGAGCCGGGGAACCCCGCGGCCAACGCACGGGGCGAGGTGCAGATGCCCAACGTCAACGCGCTCATCGAGAACATGGATCTGCGCGAGGCCCAGCGCTCCTACGAGGCGAACCTCAACATGGTCACCGCCACGCGCAAGATGCTGTCGCAGACCCTCGGCATTCTGAAGTGAGCGGCGCGGAGGTTTAGCGATGGCATCGAGCAACTTCGCGGCGGGCGCCTACGCCGCCGTCCAGGGCCTCGCCTCCGGCCGGCCCATCCCCAAGGTGCAGTCGGCCGCCGAGACCGGCACCGACTTCATGCAGTTCCTCGGGAAGACGCTGGAGAGCGTCGGCGATGCCGGGCACCGGGCCGACGCGCAAGCGGTCTCGGCCGCCTCCGGCAAGGCCAACGTCGTGGACGTGGTCACCGCGGTCGCCGAGAGCGAGACCGCCCTCCAGACCATGGTCGCGGTACGCGATCGCATGATCTCCGCCTACGAAGAGATCATGCGCATGCAGATCTGATGGGGATCCCGAAGGGCTATGCCCTTTGGCGGGGTATCGGGGCGGAGCCCGGATGTCGGGCCTTGCCCGAACCCAGCAGGGCTCCGCCCTGCACCCGCAAAAGGTCGACGACCTTTTGAAACCACGATCCTTCCCCGTTCGGACCCGCCGTAATCATGACCGGACTCGCCATCATCGACGTCGCCCGCGACGGCATCTTCGTGTTCCTGAAGATCGCCGGCCCGCTGATGCTGGTCTCCCTCGCGGTCGGCCTCGCGGTGTCGCTGGTCCAGGCCCTGACCCAGATTCAGGAACAGACCCTGATCTACGTCCCCAAGGTCGTGGCGGTGTTCGCCGCCCTCTTCCTAATGCTGCCCTTCATCGGCGACGCCATGGCGGGCTACATGACCCGCATCGCCGCGCGCATCGCGGCGGGCGGCTGATGCGGGTCCCGGCCACGACAGGGACCCAATTCGCGCGCCAGAGGGGCGGCGATGAACCTGCTCCTGCCCGGGATCGCGTCGGCCTTCCTGATCACCTTCGCGCGCGTCGGCACGCTGATCATGCTGATGCCCGGGATCGGCGAGCAATCGGTCTCGCCACGCCTGCGGCTGGCCTTCGCGCTGCTCACCACCCTGGTGCTGTTCCCGACCGTGCGCCCGCTGCTCGGCGGCACGGAGGGCCTCGCCGGGCCGCGGCTGATCGGGCTCCTGTTCGGGGAGACGATCGTCGGGCTGGTGCTGGGCCTGTCGGTACGGATGGTGCTCGCCGCCCTGCAGACCGCAGGGGTGATCATCTCGGCGCAGCTCGGCCTGTCCTACGCCATGACGGTGGATCCGAGCCAGGGCGGCCAGCAGGTGGCGATCGGCAACTTCCTGTCGCTCCTCGGGATCACGCTGATCTTCGCCACCGACCTGCATCACCTCGCCATCGAGGGCTTGGCCCGGAGCTACGACGTGCTGCCCCCCGACGGGGTCCCGGCCTTCTCGGACGCGCTGACGCTGGCCACTCGGGCACTCGCCCGCGGCTTCACCCTGGCGATGCAGATCTCCGGGCCGTTCATCGCCTTCGGGATCCTGTTCAACCTGGGGCTCGGCGTGCTGTCACGGCTGATGCCGCAATTACAGGTGTTCTTCCTGGCGGTTCCGGCCTCCGTGCTGGTGGGCGTGCTGATCCTGATCGGCTGCCTCGGCGTCATGATGGGCGTCTTCCTGGACGACATGGGCCGATATCTCGCGCAATCCGTGGGCCGCTGAGGGCGAGGCGGGATGGCTGAGGGCGCGGACGACGAAGACAAGACCGAGGAGCCATCCCAACGGCGGCTCGATCAGGCGATCGAGCGCGGCGACGTCGCGAGCAGCACGGAGATCAACACCTTCGCGATCCTGGGGGCCTTCACCCTGTCGCTCCTGATCGCGGCGCCCGGCATCGCGCAGAATCTGCTCTACGGGCTGAGGGCCTACCTCGCCAACGCCCACACCTTGCCGGACGACGCCACCGCCATGCGGGCGGCGGCCACCCGGGCGCTGTGGCTGTGGCTCCAGGCTGTCGCCGTGCCGGTGGGCCTCACCGCCGCCGCCGGGCTCGCCGCGGGGCTCCTCCAGCACCCGCTGGTCTTCAGCGCCGAGACGCTGATGCCGAAATTCGGGCGGCTCTCACCGATGGCCGGGGCGAAGCGCCTGCTCGGGATCGAGGCGTGGTTCCAGTTCGGCAAGGGGCTGGCCAAGATCGGCGCCGTGGGGGTCGTCGGCAGCGTGGTGCTCTGGAACGACCGCGATCGCTTGGAGGCGTTCGTCCAGCTCGAACCCGGCACAGCCCTGTCGGCGATCTTCTCCCTGAGCCTGCGGCTGCTCGCCGGGATGCTGTGCATGCATCTGGCGATCACCCTGGGGGACGCCCTCTACGCGCGGTTCCGGTGGCGCAAGCGCCACCGCATGTCGAAGGAAGAACTCAAGCAGGAGATGAAGGAGGCGGACGGCAACCCGGAGGTCAAGGGCCGCCTGCGGCAGCTGCGCATGGCCCGGGTGAAGAAGCGGATGATGGCCGCGGTTCCCACCGCCACCGTGGTGGTGACCAACCCGACCCACTACGCGGTGGCGCTCCGCTACGAGACCGGCATGGCCGCCCCCATCTGTGTCGCCAAGGGCGTGGATTCCCTGGCCTTGCGGATACGTGCGCTGGCGGCCGAGCACGGCGTCGCCGTGATCGAGAACCCGCCGCTGGCCCGGGCGCTCCACGCCACCGTGGAGATCGACCGCGAGATCCCGGCCGAGCATTACCGCGCGGTGGCCGAGGTGATCGGCTTCGTGCTGCGGCTGCGGAAGCACGCGGCGTAGGCGCCGGCTCATCGGTCCCGCCGGCGGCCGTTTCGGCGCCGCGCGAGGGGACGGGTCGCCAGGGCGAGGACGATCCCGATCAGCGCCGCAGCGGCGAAGACGGCGAGCATCGCGCGCCCGACATGGGCGGGGCCGACCACGCGGTCGTTGATCAGCCCGACCAGCGCCGGGCCTACCCCGAAGGCGACCAGGGTCACCCCGGCCACGAAGGCGGCGCTCACCCGGCCGCGGAACGCGCGCGGCGTCAGAAGCTGGAGCCCTGCCAGGGCGGGTGGCGAGGTGAAGCCCAGCACCGCCACGAGGCCTGCGAACGCCGCCAGCGAGATCGCGCGATCGGCCGCCAGGACCATCGCCGCCGTGCAGGCCGGCGCGGCAGCCAGCCCCAGCGCCAGCCCGTACGAGGCAGCCCTGTCGCGGGCGAAAGTCCGGGCGCGATCGAGCCAGCGCCCGCCGGCGAGATGTCCGATCGGTGCTGCGATCAGCACCACGAGGCCGAGCCGGAGACCGGCTTCGGCCGGCGACAGGCCGTGGACGCGCACATAGAAGGTCGGCGCCCAGGCGGTCAGCGTCTGCCCGATCAGCACGGCGGCGGCAGCCGCGCCGAAATGCGGCCCATAGGCGGCCCGGTGACGGAGGACCCAGGCCAGGGCGGGACGGCCCTCGCGTTTCGCCGCCGCCGGCGGCTCCGCGATCCGGCGCAGGCCGACCAGCAGGGCGAGGTTCGGCAGGCAGGCCAAGAGGAAGAGCGCTTGCCAGGGATGGAGCGGCCCGAAGCCTGGAAGGTCCAGATCGCGTCGCGCCGTCAGCCATGCGAGCACCGCGCCGCCCGCCAGGAGGGCGAGGCTGCGGCCGAGACTGGCGCCCGCGGTCAGCAGCGCGACGGCCCGTCCCAGCCGGTTCCGCGGCAGGCGATGTGCCATCAGCGACAGGGCTGCCGGCGCGACGGCCGCCTGACCCAGACCGAGGCAAGCCCGGGCGATCAGAAGGACCGCAAAACTCCTCGACAAACCGCAGGTGAGGGTGGCGGCGCTCCAGACGAGGACGCTGCCGATCAGCACGACTCGGCGGTGCCCGGCATCGGCGATGCGTCCCGCCCAGGGCATCGCCGCGGCGTTGAGCAGAGCGAAGGCCGAGCCCTGGAGGACGCCCAGCTGAGCATCCGAGAGGGCGAGGTCGATCTTCAGCGGCTGCGCCACCAGGGTGATCAGGAAGCGGTCGCTAAACGCGAGCAACTGCGTCGCTGCGAGCAGGATGACCAGCCATCGCCCTGAGAGGCCGGACGGCGCGATGCGATCTCCGATACCCGGCATCAATACAATTCGCTGGTCCAACGGGCTATCACCGTGTCGGCTGGCCCGTCCGTGGAGCGATCCTGCCGGGCCTGACGCAGGGCGGCGCGGTAGCGGCCGGGGGACATCGCGAACGCGGTCCGGAATGCGCGGTTGAACCCGCTCTCGTCCTCGAAGCCGTGCGCACGGGCGAGAACCGATACGGGTCGCTGGTCGCCGGGACGGCGCAGCGCGGCGCGCAGGCGCTCGAGCCGTCGCCTCTGAATGAAGCGGGCGACGCCACCCTCGTCGGCGAACACGGCGTACAGGCTGCTCCGGGAGGCACCGATCCCTGCCGCGATCGCGGCGCTGTCCAGGCGCGGGTCGGCCAAATGCGCGTCAATATAGGCCTCGGCACGGATCCGCCGCAGCGGTTGCACGGCCTCGGTCGACATGAGGCGCGCCAGCGGTGCGGCCGTCGCCACATTCAACCCCAGCCCGAGGAGTTCGGCCACCGTGGCGGCCGCACGCTCGACCGCGACGGCAGGCAGGTTGTCCGCGCGGCGGATCAGCGAAGTGATGAAATCGGCGAGCAATCCGGCGGCGGTCTCGGGCAGGACGGTCCCGTGAATCGCGCCCACTTCGCCCATCGCGGCCGCGACGACCTCGCGGGCGAGCTGGACGGTCAAGAGCCGCGCCCGCTCCGTCCGCGTCCAATGCGGTCGGGTGGTGTCCACGACCATGATTTCCCCGGGCTTCAGTCGATGGCCGGCCCCCATGGGCCCGCCGGTCAGGTCGCCCGCCAGGAGGAGATGGAGCGTGATATGATCGTAGCCGTCATGCCGGACGCGTCCCGGGCCACGCAGGTGCAGCAGGCCGCCGAGTTCGCGCTCGTACAGGATCATGCGCCGGAACCGCCGGATCCGAACCTGGGCGCGGAACGACCCATCGGCGGGTTCGACATCCGCACCGATGCCGTAGAGGCGCCGGTAGCTCTCGAAGCCGGCGCCATCCTCCCCTTGGGCCGCGAAGGAGAGCGTCTCCACGAGCAGCGTCAGAGGGTGCTGGCGGGGTCAGCGCCTTTCGAGGGCAGCGGCCTGACACATAGGGCAAAGCCAAGCGCGGACGCGCAAGAGGGGAACCGAAGCGCCATGGGTACGGGTTTTGCCTCGGGCGGACAGTCGTCAACAATGACAAAAGTAACTTCTCAGCGAGAGATCTAGATCATTCGATCACGAATTCGTGATTTTTGTGGTTGAACAGTGCGGAGAGCACATCGAAGGTCGTGCCCTCAAAGGGTATGCACATGCACACCAGCCTGCCCCCTTCGGCAGCGGCCCGACGATCCCTCATTCGGAGCGGCGATCTCCCCCGGCGGTGGTCGCGCCTCCGTCCCGATCCGTGCTCGACTGGAATACCCACACGGCCCGTCGCGGCACGACGTTCGACCGGAGTCCCGCTCGAAGCCGACGCCTCAACCTGGGGCGAGGCGTCACGGCGGACGCCGCGGCCATCGAAAGGCATAGCAGCGACGCTCGAAACGAGGCGAAAGCCACGCTTCGTCCACCTTTTTTCGCGAGGCTGAACCGAGGCTTGGCGTGATGCGCGTGGTGCCGCGTGGCCCTTGCCCTGATAGGGACGGTCGGCCTAACCGGGGGAACGTTCTGGAAATGAAGCCGATGGCCGACGTCACTGGACCTCCGGCACCTGCCGCGGGCCCGCCGAATGCGGGACTGCCGATCGCCGGCGCGCCGGTTCCGGCGCCGCAGGCAACCGGCTCCATCGACCGCTCGGAGCAGCCGGGCCGGGTCGGGCTGCTGCTCGTGCTTGCGGGCCTGCTGGTCGGAGCGGCCATCGGCCTGTCCTTCGTGGCGAACGAGCAGGCCCAGTCGCTGATCGTGTGGCTGCTGGCGCTGCTGGCCATGGCCGGCGTGTTCTTCCTGTTCGCCCTCGCGATCGGGGCGCTCCAGCTCAGCGGCAGTGCCGCCCGGGACGACATCACCAAAGGCATTGTCGACGCCTCCCCGGATGGGGCGCTTGTGGTCGAGGATGGCGGCCGGCTGATCTACGCCAACGAGGCCTATCTGCGGATCGCGGGCGGCGACACCTTCTCGAACCTCGTGCCGGTGGAGCGCATCCTGGTCGGCCCCCCCGAGGTCTCGGAGGCCGTCTACCGGCTGTCGCAGGCTTCCCGCGACGCCCGGGCCCACACCGAGGAGGTGCGGATGTCGCCGCCTCTGGGCCCCATCGCCGGGGAGCGCAGCTTCGGGTGGTACCGGGTCTCGGTCCGGCCGCTCGCGCGGCCGCGCCGGGCGGCCTCGCTCTGGACGGTGGCCGACATCACCGCCGAGCGCGAGCGGCAGGAGAACGTCTTCCAGGAACTTCAGCACGCGATCGACTACCTCGACCACGCCCCGGCAGGATTCCTGTCGATCGATCCGGCCGGCGCCATCGTGTACATGAACGCCACGCTTGCGGCCTGGCTCGGCTACGACCTCGCGAGCGTCGGCCCCGGCGGTCCTCACCTGACCGAGATCGCCCCCGAGGCGGATGTCCTCGTGCGCACCGCCGGCCTGCCGGGCGAGGTGCGCACCGACCGTTTCGACCTCGATCTGCGCCGTCGCAACGGCCACACCCTGCCGGTGCGGCTCTATCACCGCATCGCCTTCGGTAAGGACGGCAAGCCCGGCTCCTCGCGGACCTTCGTGATCAACCGCTCCGCCGGCGCCGAGACCGACGAGCCGCAGCGCGCCGCCGAGGTTCGCCTCGCCCGGTTCCTCAACAACTCGCCGATCGCCATCGCGACCCTGGATCGCTCGGGCCGGATCGCCCGGGCCAACGCCTCCTTCACAAGGCTGTTCGGCACGATCCCGCGCCAGGTCGAGGACGGCGCGTTCGATGGGGAGGGCACGGCCCGGGCAGAACCCAACGTCGCCGACTCGGTGACCGATCGCACCGGCCTGGAGGCCGGGCTCGCCCGGGCAGCGAGTGGGCTCACCGATCCCGAGCCGATCGAGGTCCAGCTCAACGGTCCGGGCGGCCGCTCGGCGCGGGTCTGGCTGAGTCCCGCCGATGGCGGTGATCCGGGCCAGCAGACCGACGAGGCCGAGCGCGTCATCCTGTACGCCCTCGACACGACGGCGCAGCGGCAGCTGGAGCAGCAGGTCGCACAGGCCCAGAAAATGAACGCGGTCGGCCAGCTCGCGGGCGGCATCGCGCACGACTTCAACAACGTGCTGCAGGCGATCATCGGCTATTCCGACCTGCTGCTGGCAAGCCACCGGCCGACCGATCCGGCCTTCCAGGACATCATGCAGATCAAGCAGAACGCCAATCGGGCGGCGGGCCTCGTCCGCCAGCTCCTGGCGTTCTCCCGCCGCCAGACCCTGCGGCCGGAGGTGATGAATGTCGGGGAGGCGCTCTCCGAACTCACGCTGCTGCTGAAGCGCCTCCTCGGCGAGCGCGTCGCCCTGGAGCTGAAGCACGGCCGCGAGGTCTGGCCCGTGAAGGCCGACGTCAACCAGTTCGAGCAGGTGATCGTGAACCTCGCGGTCAACGCCCGGGATGCGATGCCGGAGGGCGGCAAGCTCGTGATCCGCACCGAGAACGTGATCGATCCGGGTCCTGCGGCGGTCGTCGACGGACGCGGGGGCGCGCCGGCGGGCGATCACGTGCTGATCGAGGTCCGCGACACCGGCCAGGGCATCCCGCCCGAGCTGATGGAGAAGATCTTCGAGCCGTTCTTCACCACCAAGGAGATCGGCAAGGGCACGGGTCTCGGCCTCTCGACGGTGTTCGGCATCGTCAAGCAGTCGGGCGGCACGATCGACGTGCAGTCGACGATCGGATCGGGCACCGCCTTCCGGATCTATCTGCCGCGCCACATCCCCGTGGCGGAGCCCGAGGAGGTGCCGCTCCTGCCACCGGCGCCGGCCTTGCCGCGGACGGACGGCACCCGGCTGCCCAGCCCGCCGGCGCGGGCTGAGGGGAGTGTCGATTCCGGGAAGCGCGCTGCCGAGCCGGCGCCGCGCAAGCCCGCCGCCGACCATACCGGGCAGGGCACGATCCTGCTGGTGGAGGACGAGGATCCGGTCCGCGCGGTCAACAGCCGGGCCCTCTCGGCCCGCGGCTACACCGTCCTGGAGGCGGCTTCGGGCCTCGAAGCGCTCGCGATCGTCCGCGAGAACGCGCAGCCGATCGACCTCGTGGTCTCCGATGTCGTCATGCCCGAGATGGATGGCCCGACCCTGCTGCGCGAGGTGCGCAAGCACCAGCCCGACCTGAAGGTGATCTTCGTGTCCGGCTACGCCGAGGACGCCTTCCGCAAGAACCTGCCGGAGGGTGAGACCTTCAACTTCCTGCCCAAGCCTTTCAGCCTGAAGCAGCTCGTCGAGACCGTGAAGAAGACGATGGCGAGCTGAGGGGAGGGGGATCCCCCGCCTCAGCCCGCCGGACCTCGAAGCAAGCTGCGAGGGCGCCGGGCTCTCGCGGCGGATGCGGTGCTGATTTGGCGGCACAACGCGGGGTGACGCCTCCCCGCGCCCTTGCCGAATGAGAACAAACCGGGTACACAAGACGGGCGTTGACGTGCGTTGTGAACGGCGCCCAACCCCTTCATAAGGAGCCCGCCAGATGGCCCAGCCCGCATTGAAAGTGGTCGACATGCCCCCCGCGGAGAAGGACAAAGACAAGTCCAAGGCCATTGACGCCGCCCTGGCCCAGATCGAGCGCGCCTTCGGCAAGGGCTCGATCATGCGGCTCGGCAAGAACGATAAGGTTCAGGAGGTCGAGACCGTCTCCACGGGCTCGCTGGGCCTCGACATCGCCCTCGGCGTCGGCGGCCTGCCCCGCGGCCGCGTGATCGAGATCTACGGCCCCGAATCGTCCGGCAAGACGACGCTGGCGCTCCACACGATCGCCGAGGCCCAGAAGAAGGGCGGCGTCTGCGCCTTCGTGGATGCCGAGCACGCCCTCGATCCGGTCTATGCCCGCAAGCTCGGCGTCAATCTCGACGACCTGCTGATCTCGCAGCCCGACACGGGCGAGCAGGCCCTGGAGATCACCGACACCCTGGTGCGCTCCGGCGCCATCGACGTGCTGGTGGTCGATTCGGTGGCCGCGCTGACCCCGCGGGCCGAGATCGAGGGCGAGATGGGCGAGAGCCAGCCCGGCCTCCAGGCCCGCCTGATGAGCCAGGCCTTGCGCAAGCTCACCGGCTCGATTTCGCGCTCGAACTGCATGGTGATCTTCATCAACCAGATCCGGATGAAGATCGGCGTGATGTACGGCAGCCCCGAGACCACCACGGGCGGCAACGCACTGAAGTTCTACGCTTCGGTGCGGCTCGACATCCGCCGCATCTCGACCTTGAAGGACCGCGACGAGGCGATTGGCAATCAGGTCCGCGTCAAGGTGGTGAAGAACAAGGTCGCGCCGCCATTCAAGCAGGTCGAGTTCGACATCATGTTCGGCGAGGGCGTGTCGAAGGTCGGCGAGTTGATCGACCTCGGCGTGAAAGCCGGCATCGTTGAGAAGTCCGGCGCCTGGTTCTCCTACAACAGCCAGCGACTCGGCCAGGGCCGCGAGAACTCGAAGGGCTTCCTGCGCGACAACCCGAAGATCGCCGCCGAGATCGAAGGCTCGATCCGGCAGAATTCGGGTCTCGTCGCCGAGAAGATCCTCGAGAACGCCGCACCGACCGCCGATGACCTCGACGAGGGCGAGGCGTAAGAGACACCGTCCGTAACCCGCTCCTGAGGGTGTTGCGGGCGGTTCGGGTCGAGATGCCGGGATGTGCCTATCGGAAGCCTCGTGTTGGGAAACGCCCCCGACACGAGGCTTTCTCACATCGGAGGCTTGCAATGCTTGGCGAACGCCGGCGATCGTCCTTCGCGACCCCGCGCGGGTTGCGTCATTTAGCGAAGTTTCGTCCGAACGCCTTGAGAGCGAAGGCCCGCGGCGATCCCCTGTCTCGCCTGCAAACACGGCTTTTGTCATAAGGGTCGTACTGCGACCTTCTCAAACCCAACTGCGTTGCCGGCTGAGGGAGAGCGACCGCACTGAGGCGCACCTCCTCGTGACAGGGTGTCCGTGCGGGCCACGAAATGGCAAAGATCGATGAAGTCCATGTCGGGAAA
>Ga0164297_10005722_pt1 | contig 10550 bp, 7 predicted proteins | sample GEODES058metaG_FD_113539 | JGI IMG/M metagenome (GOLD analysis project Ga0164297, IMG submission 113539) | Dystrophic lake water microbial communities from Trout Bog Lake, Wisconsin, USA - GEODES058 metaG | ecosystem: Environmental > Aquatic > Freshwater > Lake | place: USA: Trout Bog Lake...
GATCAGCCTGTGCGGTTGTTTCAAAAAGGAACTGATATCACCCAATCATTATAAAGATTCGACAATAGTTGCCGGTACCGATTCGCCGGGGTATACCAATGGCGTGGGGACAGCCGCGCGCTTCAATCATCCTTTCGGTTTGGCGTTAGATCAATCAGGTAATATTTATGTGGCCGATCAGGCAAATTCGGTGATTCGAACAATAAGTCAGGCTGCGGTGGTCAATACGTTAGCAGGGACACCGGGTGTTACCGGAGCACTTAATGGTTCAGCTACCCTGGCCAGTTTCAATAAGCCATTTGGAGTTGCAGTTGATGGCTCAGGAAACGTTTATGTAGCAGATGCCGGGAACAATTTGATCAGAAAAATAGCAGTAAATGGTACCGTAAGCAATTTTGCCGGTACAGGACTGGCAGGTGCTGCTGATGGCAAAGATTCAGCAAGTTTTAACTCACCCCTTGGTGTGGCGGTTGATGGCAGCGGTAATGTGTATGTGGCTGATTATGGCAATGACGAGATCCGCAAAATTACACCGGCTGGCCTGGTGAGCACCCTGGCTGGTAAGGCCGGGGTGGCGGGTAATGCCGATGGCCTGGACACAGCTGCGCGATTTAATCTGCCGGAAAGCCTGGTTGTTGACGGGAATGGAAATATTTTCGTAGCTGATAATGGCAATAATAAGGTTCGAAAAGTGACAACAGCAGGACTGGTAAGTACGATAGCTGGTAACGGAAGCACCGGAAAAATTAACGGAAATGGAACAGCGGCCAGTTTTAATTCGCCTTTTGGTATCGCTATTGATGGCTCAGGTAATTTGTATGTTGCCGATTCAGGAAATAATCTGATACGCGAAATTAGTCCGGCCGGGCAGGTAAGCACATTTGCGGGAAGCGGTGCCAAAGGTTCGGCAAATGCAGGGGCGCTGCAAGCAACTTTCAATACGCCGGCAGGCATCGTTGTAGATGCAACCGGTATGGTTTATGTATCCGACGAAAATAATAATATCATCCGCAAAATCGGCCCTGGCGGCCTTGTATCCACTATTGCGGTCCGTCCGGGATCAAATTCATCAACGCCCAAAAGATAATTCTACTAATGCTTAGTGTATTTGTTACATAAATATTTGCCGCCATTATTAGGATAAGAAATTTTATTGGCTTAACTTTGTAGTTAAGGGTCAACCTATTGCCAGTTATAAGCCGTCTCTAATGGTTTCAAAAGAAGAGTTACAGATTACTTTTTCCAGCCTGCCGACGGAAAAACTGATGGAAATTATAGACAATAAATTTGGCTATTCCGAGCTTGCTGTGACGGTTGCTTTTGAAGAATTGGCCTGTCGTAAAATCTCAGAAGAGGAGATAAAGATCTATAAAACCAAACAGGTTGAAAAGCTCAATAGCTATATTCGAAAAAATATAGCCCACGACCTTACTCTTTCTCAAAAAAATCTTTTTTATTTCATTTTTATCCCCTTGTTAACTGCACCATTCAGGCTGATCTTTAAGGAAAAAGGCTATAAGTTGAAGGTAATGCAGTCAAACTACTATTCCCTGTTCGGCTTCGTGTTTTTCCTGGTTTCGGCTTATTTTCTGGAACGAGGCATGTCAAACCTGTTTGTTGCTGCTTTTTGGATGGGGGGCTTTATACCTGCCTATTTGCTCGACGAGTTTTTCAACCGCCAGCGCCAGATCCGGAAACTGCAGCAGCTTTTCGGAATCAATAAAGAAGAAGATACAACCCAGGAGCAGGACGCCTGACAGTTGAGCTCGATTTGCTTTCCAATTCGACTTTCCGCCCTTTTTAAATACAATTAGCTCAGAAAAAAAGCGATTGAATGTTATTGACGGATTTTCCCAATTCGGTATTATGACCAGTCAATAACATTCAGTAAAATGGCAGCCCAAAGTATCATTTTGCATTAACAACAATTGATGCATCCTTTAATCCAGCTGATTCAGCGGTCAATTTGATCATTCCGGGTTTTCCGTTCGACTGTACGATGGCCAGCGCCAGGCCGTTAAAAGCATGCCGGTCATGCGACTGGAACAGATCGTGATCGGTTTCACTGCCGTTATCTGTTGCTGCGATAAAAGCATTACCATTCAGTTTAAACTTCACCAGGTTATCGGCCTGCGGAACCAGGTTGCCGTCCTTATCCAATATTTTTACGCTAACGAAGGCCAGATCTTTGCCATTAGCCTTTATCTGCTTACGGTCAACGGCAAGCACGATCTTTGCCGGAGCCCCAGCGGTATGCCTTTCGTCGGTTAACACAACTTTGCCATTTTTGCGCGAAACCACTTTAATGGTGCCAGGTTCATATTTGATGCGCCACATTACATGCAGGTCGTCGCCTTCTTTCTTTTTGGTCCCCATCGACTTTCCATTCAAAAACAGCTCCACTTCATCGGCATGATTATAATAGGCCCAAACATCAACCGTTTGTCCCGATTGCCAGTTCCAGTGTGGCAATAAATGCAGCACGGTTTTATTGGTCCATTCGCTTTGGTACATGTAAAACACATCCTTGGGAAAACCAGCCAGGTCAATGATACCGAAGTAAGAACTGCGCGAAGGCCAGCTATAAGGTGTAGGCTCACCCAGGTAATCCCAGCCTGTCCAAATGAACATCCCCGAAAGAAAATCGTATTTCTTCATCACCTTCCAGGTTTCTTCATGAGTTGATCCCCATGGTGGCGATACGTTGTCATAAGCAGATACGGTATTATCGGCGTTCATTTTCGCCTGCGTTTTGTAATCCCTTGCTGTTGGCCAGCGCATAATACTATCTGAAGGCATCTGGTAGAAACCACGGGTCTCTAATCCCGAGGTGGTTTCAGTAGCGATGAATTTCCTGCCGGGATAACGGTCGTGGAAGCCGGCATAATTAAATTCGTGGTAATTATAACCGACCAGGTCGATCGCACCCGATTTGATGATCTTGTTGCTGGTATCTGGCCTGTCGTTTGCCGTAGTGATAGGCCTGGATTGATCGAGGCTGTGCACGATAGCAGCCAGTTCGGGTGCGATACGCAGGGCACTGGTATCGCCCTGTTGCGGTATCTCGTTGCCAACGCTCCAGATAATTACGCTGGGGTGATTCCGGTCGCGCAGTATCTGGTCTTCCAGATCGCGTTTATGCCATTCTTTAAAAAAAGGTGGTAGTCGTATTTTACTTTTCCCCATTCCCAGCAGTCGAAAGCCTCATCCATCACAATAAAACCTAGTTTATCGGCCAGCTCCAATAACTCTGGCGCAGGTGGGTTATGCGAAGTACGTATGCCATTACAACCCATTTCTTTCAGCATTTGCAATTGGCGTTCCAGGGCGCGGTAGTTAACAGCGGCACCGAGGCTGCCCAAATCGTGGTGATCACATACACCCAGTATTTTAAGTGGTTTGCCATTGAGGGAAAATCCCATGTCGGCATCGAAATTAAAATACCGGATACCGAATGGGGTGGTGTATTGGTCAACTAACTTTCCGGCACTTGTTAAGCTGGTAACCGCTTTGTACAGGTAGGGGCGGTCGACCGACCAAAGTTTAGGATTTTTGATATGGAACGAAAATGCCGCGTTAATAGCATGGTCGGGATGGTTTTCATGTAATGCGATGCTGGCATTTGCGGTACTTACAACTTTACCTTCTTCATCATAAATGATGGTTTTCGCAATAACAGAATGTGTATCATTTGCGACTTTGATCGCAACTTGTAAATTGATTTTTGCGGCTGCGTTGCTGACTTCAGGGGTAGTTACAAAGGTTCCCCAATGGTCTACCGCTATTTTATTGGTCGTTACTAACCATACATTCCGGTAAATTCCCGAGCCCGAGTACCAGCGCGAATTAGGCTGAACCGAGTTATCAACCTTAACCGCAATGGTGTTTTTACCGCCAAAGTTTAAATAAGGTGTCAGATCGTACTCAAAAGAGATATAACCATTTGGCCTGAAACCTAATTGATGCCCGTTGATCCAAACGGTACTTTTTTGGTATACACCGTCGAAATCGATATAAACATTTTTGCCTTTGGATGATGCCGGAACCATAAAAGTTTTGCGGTACCAACCTATGCCTCCCGGCAAGGCACCACCATCCGGGGTAGCCGGGTTTTCTTTGCTGAATTGGCCCTCTATGCTCCAATCATGGGGCAGGTTGAGTTGCCGCCATCCAGCATCATTCAGACTTTGTGACTCGCCGCCCTGCACATCCCCCAGGTTAAAACGCCAGCCCTGGTCGAAATCGGCCCGGGTTCGCGGCGATTGGGCGAAGCTGTTGCTACATACAAATAATAGGGCGATCAGCAAAAATGATCTTGCTGTTTTTGCAGATAAATGGGTTGAATACATGTCGGTTTATTTAGGCAATAAATGTATAATGGACACTAAATTATAAATTATTATTAATTAGTGTAATAAATTAAATTGCGAAAGGAATAAGCTATGCCATAAAGGCATAAATTAAATTGCGGCATTATATTGGTTAGAGGATTAATATGAGTATTCAAAAAATAACATTCGGTAACGGTTGCTTCTGGTGTACAGAGGCTATATTTCAAACCTTAAAAGGCGTTCAATCGGTGGCCTCAGGGTATATGGGTGGTCAAACGCCAAACCCAACTTATGAGCAGGTATGCACCGGCCGCACCGGGCATGCAGAAGTGATCCACCTGGAATATGACGATGCTGAAATATCGATCGACGAGTTGTTGCTGGTATTTTTTAAGACCCATAACCCAACTACACTCAATCGCCAGGGGGCCGATATAGGTACACAATACCGCTCAGCTATTTTTTATTATACTGAAGACCAACGTCTGGCCGCAGAAGCAATGATCAAAAGCTTGACTGAAGAAAAAGTGTTCGACAGTCCGATCGTAACCGAAATCACTCCAGCGTCAGCGTTTTACCAGGCTGAGGATTATCATCAGAATTATTATAACGACAATCCACATAAATCCTATTGCGCCATCGTTATCCAACCCAAACTGAACAAGTTTGCTAAGGAGTTTACCGACAAAATACGCCCGGAATTGTTGCGTTGAGATAATTTTGCTAAATTTAACTATGCGAACATTACAGATAAACTTACCTGATAACGTAGATCTTTCTGATCAGGAAGCTTCGACAGCACTTGCTACCCAGTTGTATGATATGGGAAAGCTTTCGCTTGGACAAGCGGCAGAACTTGCAGGATATACTAAGGCGACTTTTATCGAATTGCTTGCAAAATATGGAATATCGTTATTTAATCATCCGGTTAACGATTTAGAGCAAGATGTCGCGAATGCAAAAAATTATCATAGCTGATACCAGCTGCATCATCTTACTTCATAAAATCAATGAATTTGACCTGTTAAGAAAGCTATTCGGGAAAATATTTATCACCTCTGAAATTTATAGAGAATTCGGTTCGGCATTGCCTGAATGGGTGATTTTAAAGGATCCTGTTAATATTTCTGCCCAGAAAGTATTATTGGCATCGGTTGATCAAGGGGAAGCCAGTGCTATAGCTTTAGCGTTAGAAGAGGTTGACCCATTGCTCATACTCGACGACAAAAAAGCAAGGCGACTTGCGTCCAGCCTCAATTTAAAAATTACAGGATCATTAGGTATACTTGTCGAAGCCAAAATTGAAGGCTATTTGACAGATATACATGCGGTTATTCAAAAAATTAAGAAAACAGACTTTCATCTTTCAGATGAATTGGAATTTAAGATGATCGAATTATCCGAAATCCGACCTAAATAAAATCGAATCAACTATTACCATTAAGTTTCTGTTAAGCCTCATTTTTCAGCACTTGAATGTTTAATTTTGATTTGTCTTCAAATCATTCCTATGCGATCAAAGTTGTTTTTCGTTTTGGCTGTTGTAATATGCAGCAGCGCTGCATTTGCCCAATTGCCCGGCAAGATAGTGCAAACCGGGCAGGTGTTGCTGCCCAATGGTTGGAAACTGAGTCCGGCCGGCACCTCATTGCAACTGGGCGATCTTCCTTTAAATATCCAGATCTCCGCATCAGGGCGATTGCTGGCTGTTACAAATAATGGGCAGAGTACACAATCTATCCAGCTCATCGATCCAAAGACCGAAAAAATCCTTGATGAAAAAGTGATCGGTAAATCGTGGTACGGTCTGGCTTTTAGCCGCGACGAAAAAACGCTTTATGCATCTGGTGGCAACGATAATTGGATATTAGCCTACTCCATCAAAAATGACAAACTGGGCCTTCCCGATACGATCAGATTGGCACCGGCTGCCTGGCCGAAGAACAAAGTGTCGCCAACAGGCATCGCGGTAAACAAGTCGAATACGCGTTTGTATACGGTTACCAAAGAAGACAGTGCTTTATATATTATCGATCCGGCCAAAAGATCGGTTATCAAAAAGGTTTTGCTTCCAGCCGAAGCCTATAGTTGTATCCTATCGCCTGATGAAAAATTACTCTATATCTCTATCTGGGGCAGCAGAGAAGTTGTGGTTTACAATACCCTAACTAACAAGATCCAAAAAAGTGTAAAAGTTGGCGATCACCCCAATGAGATATTACTTAATAAGAAAGGCACTTTATTATATGTTGCCAATGCCAATGACAATTCGGTATCTGTCATCAATACACTCAGCGGCAAAACACTGGAGACTTTAGCCACCACTTTATTTCCGACCCATCTAACAGGTTCAACAACCAACGGGATTGCACTATCTGCTGATGAAAAGACTCTGTATATCGCCAATGCCGATAACAATTACCTGGCTGTATTTGACGTAAGCAAACCGGGCAGCAGCCGTAGCCTGGGTTTTATCCCGGTAGGCTGGTATCCAACCAACGTCAAAACACTGGGTAACAAGATCATCGTCGCCAATGGAAAAGGTTTTACCTCTATGGCTAATCCCGAAGGTCCGCAGCCTGTCAAAAAAACTGACAATAATGCTTATCAGCAAGGCGCAAAAAACACCAAAGAGCAATATATCGGCGGACTTTTCCTTGGTACGCTTTCATTTATCAAATCACCAACACCAGCACAATTAAAGGTTTATACCAGGCAGGTATATGCCAATTCGCCCTTTAATGAGAAAAAGATAAAGTTGGCGGAGGGGGAAGCGGGTAACCCAATTCCACGTAAAGCCGGCGAAAAATCGCCGATCAAATACGTATTCTATATCATCAAAGAAAACCGCACTTACGACCAGGTCTTAGGCGATCTGCCGCAGGGCAGGGGCGATTCGTCGTTGTGTATCTTTGGTAATAAAATAACGCCTAATCAACATGCCATAGTCAATAATTTTGTGTTGCTTGATAATTTTTATGTTGACGCCGAAGTAAGCGCCGACGGTCACCAATGGAGCACCGCAGCATACGCTACTGATTTTATCGAAAAAACATGGCCCACCAGCTATGGCGACCGGGGCGGTAATTACGATTCGGAGGGTACCCGCCCGGCGAGTGACCCGCGTGATGGTTATATCTGGGATTATTGCAAAAGGGCAGGTGTAAGTTTCCGCACTTACGGCGAGTTTGCCGACGATTATAAGCCCAACATAAAGGTGCTGCAGGGGCATTATTGCCCCACCGCACCAAGTTTTGATCTGGATATAAAAGATGTTAAGCGCGAAGCGATATGGGAACACGACCTGGATTCGCTCATCGCGATCAATTCAGTGCCTCAATTAAGTACAGTGCGTATCTGTAATGATCATACCAGCGGGCAAAATAAAGGCTCTTATTCTCCCATCGCTGCGGTAGGTGATAACGATCTGGCAGTGGGTAAGTTCCTCGAACATTTGTCGCATAGCCCGATATGGAGCCAATCTGTTGTATTTATACTGGAAGATGATGCCCAGGATGGTCCAGATCATATTGATGCACACCGATCGCCCGTATATGTTGCGGGGCCTTATGTGAAGCGTCAGGAAGTAATTCACGAGATGTACTCCACATCCGGTGTCTTGCGGACGATTGAATTGATCCTCGGTTTGCCGCCAATGAGTCAGTATGATGCAGCGGCCAAGCCATTATACGACTGTTTCAGCTCAAAACCCGATCTGACACCTTACCAATCCCGTCCGGCGCAGGTCGACCTGGAACAGCGTAATGTTGCGAATAACGAAAGCAGTAAACGCTCGCAGTTTTTTAACCTGGCAAAAGAAGACAAAGCTCCCGAACGTGATCTGAACGAGGTGATTTGGAAATATGTGAAAGGCGAAAGTTCGGTTATGCCGGCACCACGCCATAGTGCTTTTGTCATCCTGGAAGATAAGAAGGAAGACTAGGGGACGATTTTGGGATTTGAGCGGATGCCTGGTTCAAAAATCTAAATAGCATTCGGCCTATTTTTTACCACGGAGTACACTGAGGTTTGCACAGAGTATACAGAGAAATGTCTTTGTGTGTCTCTGTATTTCCTCCGTGCCCTCTGTGGTTAGATTTAGCTGCCAAACAAGCACTGGATTTGTTGGTTTGTATGATGAAAAATGATGTAATTTGTATAAGACCAATTATCTTTTATGACTACCATTGAAAACGAATTTCTGAAAGTTAAGATCCGTAACCAGGGCGCCGAAATGACCTCGGTTTATAATAAAGTTTCCGGCGTCGAACACCTGTGGCAGGGCAATCCTAATATCTGGCCATGGCATGCACCCAACCTGTTCCCGGTAGTAGGGGGATTGATCAATAACGAACTGCTGGTCAACGGCAAAACTTATTCCATGAAACGCCATGGCTTCAACCGCGAAAGTGAGCTGTTGCTATTGGCATCTAACGAGGTATCAGCGCGGTTTTCTTTGCCGTATTCCGACCATACTTTGCTGGAATATCCTTATAAATTTGATTTTCAGGTACATTATGATTTGATCGACAATGCACTGCGTGTCACCTATAAGGTGGTTAATCACCAGCACGATACCATCTATTTTTCTGTAGGCGGCCACCCTGCTTTTAATGTGCCTTTCCATACCGATGAAAATTATGAGGACTATTATCTGGAGTTTGAAAGCGATGAGAAATTGGAGAAGCAATTATTATCACCGGAAGGCTTTTATACCGGCGAAACGCAAACGGTTAAACTCGATGGTAAAAAACTGCACCTTACCCGCGACATGTTTCTAACCGATGCCTGGGTTTTCAAAAGCCTCAAATCACGCGAAGTAACGATCAAAAGCGACAAACACGACCAAACCCTGGCCGTAGAATTTCCCCATTTCAATTACCTCGGTATCTGGGCCAAACCCGGTGCCGATTTCCTGTGCATTGAACCCTGGCTGGGTTGTGCCGATACTGCCGGCAAGCACGTCGACATCAGCAAAAAGGAGGCCATCCAGCACTTGAAGCAGGGGCATGTGTTTGAGGCGGCGTTTTTTATAAGTATTTAGGTTTGGCGCGGGGCGGTTGGCGTAAGGCGGTTGGTGTTAAAATCGAATGTCATTTCGACAAACAGCGCGGGCCTGCGCACCGGGGTGCGGAGAAAACTTGTACTACATGCACAACAGCAATGCAAATCGTTTAGGTTTTCTCCTCACGCTGCGCTCAATCCCATCCCTTCGTTCGTCGAAATGACATGGTGGGGGGCCAGGCGGTTGGTTTTATTGCTCTTTGACTACCGTGTTCAAAATCGGCTTATTCAAAGCCTTGATACTGGTATGTCCACCTTTCAATTCATCAAACACAACAATCTCATTTACGCCTTTTTTGAGCCACGATGCAGGAACATATAGCGTTTGCTGCGGGCCAACATACCAGTACTTCCCTAAATTGTGACCGTTAAGGAATACAAAACCTTTACCAAAACCACTGAGATCAAGATAGGTGTCGCCGGTTTTGGTGAGATTGAAAGTGCCCTGGGAAAGCGCAGGTCCAGATAGATCAGTAATCCCTGAATATTTTAATGCTGGCATATGTGTAAATGGAAATTTGTACATTTTCCACCCTGTAAGTTCAGTGCCTCCCATTGTTACTTTTTCGGTAATACCCTGGCGGTTATCCGTCAGATACGACCCGTAGTTGATACGGCCATTGTTTTCAACTAAAATATCCAATGTTGCATTTGCCGGCACCTGATCCAATTGAACAGAATCCTGTTTCAGGTGCCTGTCGAGTACTGCAACACGTTTGCCATTGATATAAACCGTCGCAAAATCGCGTAGCTCTTTGATCTTTAATAATCCATTGGTGGCCTCTTTTACTGTAGTTCGGTATAAAACAAAGCCATATCCCTGGTTCAGGTCCTCAAAACTCAAAGGCTTATCAGCAATAACCGGGGTAGGCAGATTAGCAAAAAGGGGCGCTCCGCCAGTTAATTTAATATTTTTTATCGCGATGGTTTTATTATTAGCCGGTACCGGCGGAAGTTTCTCGCCCGGCGCCAGGTGCTTTTGGATGATCTCGCGGAATTTAAAATATTTTGGGGTGGTATTACCTGCTTCATCCAACGGGGCATCGTAATCGTAACTGGAAGTTTGTGGCGAATAAGGCTCATTCCTGCTCATATTGGCGCCATTCATAAAGCCGCGGGTGGTGCCGCCATGAAACATATACAGGTTAATGGAAA
>Ga0164297_10005723_pt1 | contig 10549 bp, 16 predicted proteins | sample GEODES058metaG_FD_113539 | JGI IMG/M metagenome (GOLD analysis project Ga0164297, IMG submission 113539) | Dystrophic lake water microbial communities from Trout Bog Lake, Wisconsin, USA - GEODES058 metaG | ecosystem: Environmental > Aquatic > Freshwater > Lake | place: USA: Trout Bog Lake...
GGATGAAGCGCAAAAGTTACGGTCCATTTACTTCCCTCGTCCACCTCAGTGCCATGTCATCGCAACTCCCAATTCTCCGCCAAACCATCCCCATGTCTAGTCCCTTGCCAACCAGTCTGCATCGCCGCCTGCACTCGTGAAGCAGCGTGCAGCTCGAGGTTGTAGGTCAGGTTCAGCATGCCTCTTGTGCCTGCAGTGGACGCCGACTTGGCGGCCGCGATTGAGTCGCAGCAGTTCGAGTTCAACTTCGTGGTACGTCACACACGCTCTCTACACGCGTACAGACGCAGGAGTGGGCAGTGCAAGTGACCCTGTGTGTTGTAACATGCCCACCCACACAGGTGTCCTGCGCACGCAGCAAGGACTGCCCCATCGTGTACGCCAGCGACGGGTTCTACAGTCTCACCGGGTGCGTGTCGTGAACAACGCACGCGCAAGCCTTTCCACGCGGTGCTGACTCCTCTATGCACCATGTGACCCCTCCGCCCTCGCCCCTCTAGCTACGAGCCGAGCGAAGTGATTGGACGCAACTGTCGGTTTCTGCAAGGCCCAGACACGGAGCGCAACAAGGTGACTGCCATCCGGGACGCGATCCGGGAAGAGCGCGCAGTGACGACCTGTCTGGTCAACTACACCAAGGGCGGGCGCAGGTTCCTCAACCTCTTCCACTTGGCACCTGTCCGGGATGAGGGCGGTCGAACGTGCTGGTTTGTGGGCGTCCAGACGGAAGTGTCTCCGCAACAGGCTGCAGAGCTGGCATGGACAGGCGACCTCTGTCCCGGCGAGTGCCCTGCGACAGCCACGCTGCGTAGTGCCGCTCCTTTAGTGGCAAGTCAAGCCACCGCGTTGAGTAGATTGTTGAGCGACCAAGCTGTGGCGCTGGGCTCATGCAGCGACTTGTCAGGACGGGCCTCGTCATCTGGCGCTGCTTCATCTGACGGCGCTGGCGCTGTTGCACCAGCGCCGCACGCGGATGGCACAGCGGGGGCGGAGAGCAGCAACCCGATGGTGAAGCCCCTGTGGCATGCGCCCTCAACTGCAGACTGTGTGCCGTCACCGTTGCTGCGTGCGCTCGTGAACATCCAGCAGAGCTTCTGCTTGTCGGACCCAAAGCTGCCTGATTGCCCCATCGTGCATTGCAGCGACGCCTTCATGCGCATGACTGGGTATCCGGCGAACGAGATCTTGGGGCGCAACTGTCGCTTTCTGCAAGGACCTGGTACCGACCCCTCATCTGTGGCGAAGCTGCGTGATGAAATCGCGGCAGGAGTGCCTACCACTGTTCGGTTACTGAACTACACCAAGGAGGGCAAACCATTCTGGAATTCCGTTCACGTGGCTCCCATTCGAGACGCAAGCGGAAAGGTGGTGCTCCTCATCGGCGTCCAGGTGGATGTCACCGCCCAGGTGGACGTGGAGGCGCAGGCGCAAGCGGCGCAAGCTGGCGCCCAGAGACCAGAGTTAGCGCACATGGGTGCTGTTGGGGCAGTTCGAGTCGCTGTTCGAGGCTTGAACTCTGACGACTTCCGCCGCCACATGTGAGTGACAGATAATAGTGTATTACAAAGCAGTCTTGACGAAGGCGTACAGTGGGAATGGGAGATCACCCGGGCTTTGCTGCACGTACGTTGATATCCCCGTACGCGCTTCCTCTCAACCTGTTCACACTTGCAGCCCCCGTCAGCGGCGATGACGCCTGACTCGACCCGCCAGCTGCAGTCGACGCGCGCGAGCCCTCCTCAACCAGTCCTACGCCAGCTGCAGGGTACAAAGCTCCGGCCTCCACGGCAGCGCCCTGTCTATCTGCTCTCCACTCTGCTTCCAAGTGGTGTAGTGCACCGTAGTTGGCCATTATAGGCGGCGGCCCTGCCCTGCTGTACGGCTGGACTTGAACAGTTGGGAGACACGGATGTGCCCCTTCCTCCAGTTGACGTCGGTACCGGTGCAACGCGACGGAGCCAAGGACGAGAGCAACGAGGCACAACAACAAGAACACCTGTGGGTGTCCATCAACCAGCATTGTGTGTGCACGCTGAAAAACTCCTGTGAATCGGTGCACAGTGTTGGAGAACACTGCTTGATCGTGGCGTGCAGAACCCTGCTGCTCAGGCGACGCGCAGCCTGGTCATCATCTTTGCACGTTTTCCATTGCTGAGGCGAAGGGCGGACAGGTGAAGCGCCAGCGTGGCTACGTTCGTTTGGTTGCAGGTACAAGTACCGGGCGTCTATGATCAGCGGATGCGTCCATTGGATGGCGCCGTCACTGCGAACTGCCCCGCCCCAGTTGCAAATGTCAACCAGCCCTCTACTCATCGGCCAGCAGGCGACGCCCGCCCATGCTGTCATTGTTGTCCCCAATTGGGGCACTCCCATTTGGTGGAGCGTCCGTCGTCGCGTTCGCCGCAGTGGCATTGGGGGGAGTGTTCATCGTCGTCGCATTCGTCGCGTTCTCACCCTGCGGCTTCGCCTTCTTCTTCTTCTTCAACATGATGCGCCGAGCGCCAGGCATTTCGCTGTCCTCGTTCTCCATCGCCGCCTCGTTGTTGTCCCGGGCGCGAGAGTCGGTGGCCATCGCCTCCGTGTCACAGGGCATCGGCTCCATCGAGCTTGGGGCCATCATCATGTCTGGCTGATCGTTCTCGCCACCAAGCTGGCCAGCCGCCAGGGCTGTCATCAGCGCCAGTAGGACCGCCAGGAGCACAACAGCCAGACGACGCATCATGACTCTGAAACAAGCGGCGAACGGGTCGGGAGAGGCTCCAACGAACAGGGGTGGGCCCTTGGTAAAGACCAAGAGGCTGACCGGTGAGAGTTCTCAGTAGACAAGGTCCAACGCCAGGGTGTCAGGCGTGAATGGAACATCCACAGTGAATAGCGGGTCGCCCAGAGCTAGCACGATTTTGTCCAGCAGCTTGGTCGGTCCTTTCCAGGTGTCCTGGAAATAAGCTTCATCAATCCGCGCGCCCGTGCGACCGGATGCAGACAATAGAGCCAGCAAAGCCACGGGCACGAGACGGGACCACCATCCGGACTCCTCAGCTCTGAGAGCAACACCTCCCGGCAAATCAGCAGGCGCGTTGAGCCGGATCTGGCACCTCCCAGCAAAGAGGCCATCATCCGCTATTGTGCTCGAGTCGGCATTCACCCCGCCCGGCACAGATGGAAGGGATGGTAGCGCTCCCCAGGCGATTGTGTACGACCGCATGTAGCCACCCCGCACAAAAGCATCGAGCAACATCTGCACCGCGCCGCGCAGCAGCTGCTCATCACCATCACTTTTGCCACGGACAGCGGCCTCAGCTTCAGGACAGACAGCTGTCAGCAGGCGATTGCCTAGCCGCTGTGACAGCTGCTCTCGACTGGCTTCGTCAGGTACATGGCGCGCGATGACCTTGAACAGACAATACAGAGCGAAGTTGAGCACCGCCGGGTCAGTCAACCGTGTGGACACACTCTCGCCCAGGACGTCTGACGCCACAAGTGCAGGCTCGAGTGCCAAACCGTTGGAAGGCGCATAGTAAGGCCACTCCTGACGCAGGAGCTTGTCGAGCTCACCGCGTAGCGTCGCCGCATCAACGACTTGTGTCACAGTGCGCAGCAGGAGCAATACGAAGGATGGGTTGACAGGCACTACAGCTCCACGCTCTTCAGCCTGGAAGAGCCGCGCAGCGCTGGGCAGCTGAACTTCTGCGTCGGCGGTGCATGTCGTCAACACAGGCACAATGGCGGTGGCAGCGAGGCCGAGACGGCGCAGGACGACACTGCGTGAAACTGTGGAAGCTGCTTGTGAACAAGGCAACCTGCCGCTGCGGCGCTCACGTGCTTGCACCGCGTCTGTATGAACCGGATGTAAGTCCGCTGCACATGTCCGCCAACGGGAGTGACTCCGCATGCGGAGGTCGCTCGCAGCGCAGCCTTCTGCCTCCGTGGCGCCAGCCAGCGCCCCCTCACAGGTGCATTGTGATGGCGCTCCTCAGCTCCTTCGCCGGGCTGAGGCTACGGGAGCACGCCGCAAGCACGGCGGAGCTGCGAGTGAGGTCGCCCTGCGCACTGACGCCCCGAGCAGCCTGCTCCGTCCACGCTGCCGCTGGCGGCGCCTCGTCGGCGGAGCGCCGCGAGCGCCGACACAAAATCATCCGCAAGAAGGTGCGCGCGTGCGCTGCACTTCGCTCCGCGCGGCAGCGGAGCTGGAAAAAGCGCTGGCGACGCATTGCTCCTTTGGATCTTTCTCCTCTTCGCTGCGCTCTGCTGGTTGCGACTTTTGTCTGAACCGCAGCTTTTCAGTGCGCGCCGACGTTGCGAGTGCACTCCCCGCTGCTGTGGCGTTGGCGTCTGCGTGAATGTCGGAGGCGAAAACCCTACTGCTGTGAGCCTTGTGGCTGATCACTTTTCCGCACGCAGGTTGTGGGCTCCGAGGAGCGGCCTCGCCTGGCGGTGTTCCGCAGCAACCAACACATCTACGCGCAGGTGCGTACACACGCAGCGGTGCACAAGGCGGCGTGGAACGGGCGCTCCTGGCCGTGTCGGAGGTCTCAGGCAAGCATCCACTCGCAAGCTGACGCACACCCGCGGCGCGTCGACGCAGGTCATCGACGACTCAAAGCACCTCACCCTCGTCGGCCTCGGCTCCGTCTCCAAGGCTGTGCGTGAGGCGCTGGAGAATGGCGACAAGGAGTCCGCCACAAAGTCCACTGCGGCAGCTGCTGTTGTTGGCCGCCTGCTGGCGGAGAAGTGCAAGGAGAAGGGCATTGAAATGGTCGTCTTCGACCGCGGGGGGTTCAAGTACCACGGCCGCATCTCGGTGCGTTCGTCCCAGGAATGATGGCGAGGAGGGGAAGCACACCACAGCACGCGACTCACTCACTCGCTCTCTCCCTTTCTCAGGCCCTGGCTGACGCTGCGCGCGAGGGCGGACTCGTGTTCTAGAAGACTAAAACGGTGATGCGGTTGCCATCTTTATAGACTTGTGTTGTTGCCTAATGTGTATTGGATGACAAGAAGAGCCAGGCGCGAGATGTTGCGTCACCGTATGATATGCGCCGGCAGCAGGGAATCGACGAGCAGGCATGATTGCCCCAGCCCAGCAAGCACTTGTTGTAGTGCCAGTCGCTTCTTCTCTACGCTGCCGGCATGCTTGAAGGACACGACGGAGCTGGCCACAGCGTGAGCGCATGCTGCCGCATCAGCTGCCATCTCATCCGCCTGCGTAGGTCACAGCGCGAGAGAAAAAGGCAGTCAGGCGCACGTGGCCGACCAGCGCTGTGAGAGCCTGTGCACACACCAGTGAGCTCCCGTCGTCGTCGCCGTCACTCTCGACGTCGCTGTCAGGCAGTGTCTGCACGGAGGCGGCGGAAGGAAACGGCGAAGCAAGCGGGTTAGAGGGGCAAGTGGTATGGCGGGAAGGAGGGGCATAAGGAGCGCGCGCACGCTGCCCCCGACTGCGTCTAGCTTGCAACACGCGCTCCGACAGCGCTACTGTATGGCGGCGCACCTGTCTGTCAAACGTCAGCCTCGTCTCAGCTGCTCCAGGCACGCAGCAACACAGCTCGTCTGCGTCGCGCGCCTCGCCGACACGCGGCAGTGCTGCACCAGTGGCTCCTGTCATGATTGGCTGTGTATCTGGGGCGGCAGGCTGGTGCATGGCCACTTTCTTAGCGCGCGGGAGGGCAGCGAAGGGGCCTTTGCCATCCACCGGCTCGCGCTTCCCTCGTGTCTGGCGGAAACCGGGCGCGAACAGCTTCCCGGGACTAGCAGCTGGCACTTCGCTCTCCATGGCGGTGAAGCGCTTCCGCGACGCGGCGCTGGGTAGCATACGGCCCCGCCTCGCAGCGCCTATTGCATGGATGCAGGCGTCACGCATGACATTCTTGAGCAGCGGCAGCCACAGAAGAAGCGACCGCGAGCCTGCGGTGCGATCGCCGAGCCTGCGATGGCGCAGCGAACAGCGCTCATAGACGGTAGCCAACTCGAAGGCGGCGGCCAAATACTGCGCAACGCTTCGTCGCTCGCCTGCATAACAAACGTCGCTGTACGCGTGCACTCTATTCGCGCTAGTCGTGACACCCCGGGTCTGAGGCCACAACACTTAGCTGGCCTGCAACTCATCGCCAGGCTTTGTGGAGGCTCCTTGGAAGGCGGAGCTGTCGGTAGCTGCGACATCACGCTTCGACCAGGCAGCATGCTGAAGACGGGGGAACACACTGCCGACACAGGCACGGCGGGCTCCATCACACTACTGGCTCAGTCTGCCTTGCCTTGTCTGCTCTTCGCAAGCCGCGACGGCGACGCTGCTGCCGCGAACGACAGCTGTAGACTGACGCTGAAAGGCGGCACAGACACGACGAGCGCTCCAGCAGTGGATTACTTGCTGCACGTCCTTTTGCCCACACTCAGGCGTCAGCTTCACGTCGATGTTTCAGCAATTCTCCATGTGCGTGGCTTCTATCCCAAAGGAGGCGGCGTGCTGTCATTGACAGCGACTCCGCTGGCGCCGGGACAGCAGTTGCCATGTATAGAGTTAGTGAACAGAGGCCATATTGTGGCTGTGCGGGGCATCGCGTTTGTGGCGGGCAACATCCCGCTGCATGCAGCTCAACGAATGGCTAATGCTGCCAAAGCTGCGCTGCTGGCTGCTGACATACCTCTGGATGCAAGCTGCGTGGACATCACGGTTTGCCAAGAGCTGCCCAACCGCGCCGTCGGCAGCGGCTGCGGAATAACGCTCGTTGCGGAGACAGACACGGGATGTCTACTCGGCGCCAGTGGACTAGGACAGCGCGGGAAGCGTGCAGAAGATGTGGGCGCTGATGCGGGCGCAGAGCTGGGCGTGGCATTGAAGAGCCGAGCATGTGTCGACTGTCACTGTGCGGACCAGCTGATTGTGTTCATGGCTCTAGCTGGAGCGACTGGACGCATGCTGACTCCATCGCCGCTGAGCTTGCATGCACGCACAGCCATGGCGGTTGCGACGCAGATGACCAGCGCCAAGTTCGATGTGGTCGAGGCTGATGCGCTAACCGCTAGCGTGCATGTGCCGCCTGGCACGTGCCTCGTCACATGCACTGGCACGAGCATGACCGTGAAGACGTGATGACAAGCTCTAGACATGTGGTGTAGATCCTTTCACTGAATACCACCCGCAATAGCGGAGCATGTAGGTGTGTCGCTGGAACCAGTTGTAGTCCGGCAAGAACTGCGTGGGGCCCATGGACGCAATCGCAATGTCCGCGTCTGTGAGGTACTTGCGGGCGACAGCCTTCACCGTGTCTGTCGACACCGCATCAATACGGGCGAACATCTCCGCCCGGGGCATGCGCCGGCCATAAGTCAGCAGCTGGCGGCCAATATCCTCAGCGATGGCTGACGAGCCGCCCTCGCCGTGCAGCAGCAGGCTGGACTTGAGCTGCTCCTTTGCACGGAGCAGGTCGTCGTCATTGACATCGTAGGCCATCAGGCTGAAGTGCTTCATGAGCAGCCACGCGGCGTCATCGCAGTGCGCGGTGTCACCGATGACAGCGTGGATGCCGAACAGGCCGGTGTCGTGGTAGTTGCTGTTGAACGCTGTGTAACTCTCCACAAGGCCATTGGTTGCGACACCAGCAGCGAGGGGGCTGCCGCTGTTCACCCCCGCGGCAGAGGACTTGTCCCATGAGCCCAGCATGCTCTGCATCACCATCAGCGGCACGCTGTCCGCATCCCGCCACGGCGCGCCCTGCACGGCCAGCGCAAGATGCACCGATTTCGCATCATCATCGCGCATGCGCACTTCGCTGCCAGTGAACACCGCCGGAGAGGCTGCGCACAACTGAGCCGCGCTGGTGGCGGAGCCACTGGGCAGCTGGTTGAATGCGCTGGCCGCAAGGCTACACAGCTGCTCATGATCCACGCCACCAGCCCCCACAAGGACCATTCTCGGCGCCGTGTAATGCGTGCCGATGTAAGACACGAGGTCATCCCGTGAGATGCGGCGCACGTTATCAGCGGGGCCGAGGATGGTGCGTCCCAGAGACGTGAACTGGAAGGCCGTTGCGTGAAGGTGGTCAAATAGGACCTCCTCAGCCTCCTTCTCCACCTCCTCCATCTCCCGCAAAATGACGGTGCGCTCGCGCTCCACCGCCTCAGGGGCGAGGCTGCTGTGCTGCAGGATGTCCGCCAAGATGTCCACCGCTTTGCCCACATCCTTTGAGAACACCTTGGCGTAGTACGTCGTCTGCTCACGGCTCGTGTACGCGTTCAAGTGCGCGCCCAGGTCCTCCACCTCCTGCTCCAACGCCTGCTGAGAACGTCTCTGTCGCGAGTAGGAAGGCGCATGGGTGAGCGCGCGGGTGAGCTTCGTTGGTAGGGTTGTTCTTGCGCTGACCCCCCTGTCCCGAGTTCGGCTAGACCATACGCCCGGTTTCTCGTCTCTCCTGGGGGCGTGCCTTGGTGCCCTTGAACGCCATGTGCTCCAGGAAGTGCGCCGTCCCGTTGGTGGCCGCCGTCTCGTACCGAGAGCCGGCATCAATCCAGACGCCCACCGTCGCGGTCTCCGCGAACGGCGTCGACTCGGTAGCCACACGCAGGCCGTTGGGCAGAGTCGTCACCTGGTGTCACACAGCAAGCTCGCGGCGTGAGCGGCTGCAGACGGCACAGGGACTCGAGCTTGTTAACCACCTCCATGCCCTCTACACACGCGCCTTCGTCGGCGGCTGGCCCAGGATACCGTTGTGCGAGAAGTGGGCCGGCACAGGGGACGCGAAGCGAGTGAACGCGCTCGTCTCAGCAAGCGCGGACTCGGCGCTCAGACCACGCGCTGACACAGCTGCTGCGCGGGCAGCCACACGGCTCAAGCTACGCCGCATTCGTGGTGGCAGGCTCGAACGTGTGTGAGAGGTTCCCCAAGCAGCCCCTACGAGACGAGTGTGCTCCGGCGAGGGCGCCACACTGAGATGGAGGTGGGGACACCAGCAGAGTTGCACTCAAGCGGCGATACTTTTCCGTGAGAGTTCATCGCGAGTTCCTCGCCCCTTGATGCCGAACACAGCCCGGTGTCTGGGGTCTGTCTCCACGGTGACAATGTCCGTGAAGCCAGCCTCTGCAAGCGCTGCCTCCACGTCGAAGGCGTAGTATGCATCACTGTGTGGCTCTGTGCTCTTCATCAGCGTGAATATTGCTGGCGGCAAACCCTGGATGACTGCAGACCCCGGATTGTTATCCGTCATCGCAAACACTCCACCCGGGCGGAGAACCCTCGCCGCCTCTGCCATGACAGCTCGTGCCGGCGCTTGAGGCAGCTCATGGAACAAGAAGCTTGCAGAGAACAAGTCGATGCTACTGTCTTCGAAGCCAGTATCCTCAGCAAAGCCATGCCGCCAGATGCGGGTCTGCCCAGACGGAGCAGGCACGTCTTCATCACGCGCTGCCGCCACTGCCAGCATATAGGGCGACAAGTCCATGCCCGTCACGCGAGTCGCCCCGGGAAAAGCAGCGCTCAGACTTCGTGTGCTTACTCCAACACTGCAGCCAACGTCCAGGACGTGCTCCAGCTTATCAGCGGAGGTGCCAACTGTAGACATATAGCTCCGCAGTGCGTCCACATAGCTGTCCCGTAATCGCTGCTGCGCAGCTTGCCATGATAGAGTGCCAGCCTTCACGTCAGTCGGCCAAACGCGCAGCGCCATTGCATAGGTCGCAGGCTCCGCCTCCTGTGCTGCCAGCCAATTAAGATTGCCTTCTGCATAGGCGTGAAACGGCTGTGTGTAGTAGTCTGGGTAACCGTTCGCCTCGATACTGGCGTCTGTGAGCAACCACCGCAGTCTGTCTAGCCTGTCTAGCGACTCCTCCAGCGCCGCGACTGTTCCTCGCCAAGCGACGCCGTTCTTCTCAGCAGTCTGTATCATCGTCTGCCGCGCACCCACCTTCATAAGGTCATACAGACCTGGCGTTGCAATCAGCGCATTCACAAGCTTGCTCAGGACCGCGTCGCCCGCCCACTCCGGCTTGCTGGGCGACGTGCGCTTCGCTGCAGCTGCGGGAGGAGGACTAAGCAAGGGCGAGGCGCGGCAGTGCAAGTTTCGGCTGCGGCGCAGCAATGCTGCGCCGCCATGCCCTGCTCCCACCGCCATAGTGGCACACTGCAGACAGCGGTCCTGCGATGAAAATTGTGCTACTGGGCGAAGGGCCCACCTCCACGAGGACCTCGACCGCCTCGCAGGGCACTATGCACGGCCTCGCTGCCCCGACGATTACTCACTCCTCATCCATCGCCAGGCCTGTGCGATGCGCTGGGAGTAGACGGTGCCCCATCCTTCGGCACACGCGGCCTCCCAGTGCCTCCAACACTCCTGGCCGTGACACTGCTGCCACCACAGACGGAGACTCCAGCTCTCGACGCAGTCTCCTCCTGCTTGCGGCCAGTATCGCACTGGGCGTGCCCATTGCGAGAGAGCTGGTGCAAGACTTGGGGCGTGGCTTAGATGAGGATGCAAACGCCTATGCCCCACTGCCTCAGCCTGTTGGTGCGACGCAAGCGGTGGCTACTTTCGCGGGCGGCTGCTTCTGGTGCATGGAA
>Ga0164297_10005724_pt1 | contig 10548 bp, 11 predicted proteins | sample GEODES058metaG_FD_113539 | JGI IMG/M metagenome (GOLD analysis project Ga0164297, IMG submission 113539) | Dystrophic lake water microbial communities from Trout Bog Lake, Wisconsin, USA - GEODES058 metaG | ecosystem: Environmental > Aquatic > Freshwater > Lake | place: USA: Trout Bog Lake...
AGCGACCGGTGCACGGCTGGCCCAGCAATAGCTGACATCCTCCCGACTCCGCCCTGGAAGCCGCCCTGCTGGCCGTAGCCCTGCTGGCCAGCGGGGTTGTAGCCATAACCACCGCCTGGGGCGGCGGGCCACTGCTGCTGCATAGCGCCAGGCGGGTAGCCGCCCTGCATCTGCTGCCCGCCGCTGAAGCCACCCACCTGCTGCCCCCCGGCAAAGCCGCCCATACCACCGCCCATGGCGTACCCCTGGCCTTGCCCGCCCTGCCCTTGAAGCATGCCGGGGCCGGGTGGAAGCAGCACAGGCTGAGCCTGCTGATGACGGCCATACATGGCTCAAACACTAAAGGTACTAAAACACTAGCGCGCACAAGCACCCGCCCGCTGGGCTGCGCCTCCCCCGCGCAATCCGTCCTGCGAGCGGGGCGCTCCTTGGGCCGGGTACACGTCAGCAAAGCCATCGGAGGAGAAGCGCCGCAAAGCACGCGCGAAAAGAGGAGATGGCGCACGCGCGCCGTGGTGCCCTGTAGAGCATGAACGTGTCTGCTTCTGCGGGGGTGCACGCAGCGCACGTGTGTGCGTCCCGACGCCCCCTGCAGCAACAGCGACAGCTGCTGCACTCACGTGCGAAACGCCCACGCCGCGCGCCACTGCCCATGAGCGGCGCAGACCGTGAGCACCGCCTGGCGCCAGCTGCGAGCATGGGTGAGGCAAACGGAAGCAGCGCTGCGCTGAGTGTCCAGTCCTTCAAGGAGGCTCTGTCTGTCGCACTGGAGGCGGCAAGCACTGCAAAACAGGCGGCTGAGACAGCGCAGCGCGCAGCGGCAGCTGCTGAAGAGGCTGCGGAGCGCACGGCGCGGCTGCTGTCCCTCGCGCTCAATGCAGGAGTCTCCACGGTCGCTGACCCAGCAGGTCTGCCGTCGCGCTCGACGCCGTCCTATGGTCGCGACACGCGCGTGCTGCCCAGACGAATTATACTTGTGCGCCACGGTGAGAGCCAGGTGCGCGCTCTGTCTGTGCACCTGGCAATTGTACTTAGTGCCTGTGTTTGTTGGGAGGCTTACCCGCGCGGCTGACGCACCTCGCCTTGGACTCAGGGCAACCTGGATGAGAACATGTATTGCCGCGTGCCGGACCCAGACATCGCGCTGACGGAGCGCGGTCACCAGCAGGCGAGTGAGGCTGGTACAAACCTGCGCTCGCTCATTGAGACAGACCAGAAGCCGGGCTCGTACCAGCTCATGGTGTACACCAGTCCATATCGGCGAACGAAGCAGACATGCGCCGACATCTTGGCTCAATTCCCGCGAGAATGTGTGCTCGGAGTCAGGGAGGAGCCCCAGCTTCGGGAGCAGGACTTCGGCAACTTCCAGGACGCGCAAACGAAGCAGCGTGAGAAGGCGGAGCGGAACGCCTACGGCCGATTCTTCTACCGCTTCCCCAATGGTGAGTCTGGCAGCGATGTCTACGACCGGCTGACAGTATTCGAGGACCACCTGGTGCGGGACATCGACGCCGGCCGCTTCCCAGAATCCTGCAACCTCATCATCGTCACACACGGTCTCTCGCTGCGCATCTTCCTCGCACGCTGGCTGCACTGGACTGTGTCAGAGTACGAGAGTGTGTTCAACCCGCCAAACTGCGCGCCCATTGTGCTGGAGCGCACCGCTGCTGCCGGTGGCGACGAGGAGCAGTGCGTAGTTGACGGCGCGTGCGACCCCAGCGGGCAGCACCACACAAAGAACCTTTACTCTCTGACCCGTCCAAGCATGGCGCTTCTGGGCGCGGATGATCGGATGCTGGAACTCAAATCCATGCTGATCCCGGAGCGCGCCTGGGAGCGCACACTGAGCGGCATCTTCGGAGACAGCGAGTGCGAGATTGGGTCGCATTCAGGCGGCAATTGACAGACATGTTGCCACAATGTCTGTAACTCATTATTCGCCTACCAAACCTATGCATAGGGCGGGTCCATCATCGCCCAGCTGAAAATCTGTTCATAGCGCGTCGCGACGAGGCCCCAGCTTGCGTCTCGACGCATCCCGTTCTCCTGCAATAGCCGCCACCGATCCGGCTGCTCCCTGTACAACCGAGTCGCAGCGTTGAGCGCGCCCATCATGGCGCCGCCGTTGGCAGGCCAGAACAGGAAGCCGGTGCCAAGCTCGGGGCCCGCAGGTGCGGCATGGTTGTAGTGTTGTACCGTATCCTTCAGCCCGCCAGTGGCGTGCACCACGGGCACGGTTCCGTAGCGCATGGCATACAACTGGTTCAGGCCGCAGGGCTCGAATTTGGAGGGCATTAGCAAGATGTCCGCACCAGCAGTGATGCGGTGGCTAACTCCCACATTGAAGCCCACCCAGCCTCGGAACTTGTCGCGGTGGTGTGCCTCCGCCCACTTGAGGAAGTCCTGCAAGTCCCACCGCCCTGCACCGAGCATGACAACCTGCACATCCTGCTGCATCAACGAGTGGAAAGCCTCCTGGATGAGCTCTGGCCCCTTCTGCCAGTCCAGACGGCCGATGAAGCCGATGAGCGGCACATCGGGGCGGACGGGCAAGCCAAGCTCCTTCTGCAGGGCGGCCTTGCAGACAGCTTTTCCGGACAAGTCTGCCAGGCTGTAGGTGGCAGGCAGGTGCGCATCGCTGCGAGGGTTCCATTCCTGCAGATCGATGCCGTTCACGACGCCATCCAGCTTGGACGCGCGGCTGCACAGCACCGCATCCAGGCCACAGCCACCCTCGGGGGTTGTGATCTCGTGCGCGTAGTTGGAGCTCACAGTCATCACGCGGTCCGCTGTCACGACGGCGCCCTTGAGCAGGTTCACCGTCTCGCCCGTGTCCAGCGCGTGCTTGCGCATGTGCTCCGGGTACACCCACTTGAGCGCGCCTCCCCACTCGGCGGGCAGGCCGAGAGCCGGGTAAATGCGGATGGGCTCCACCCCCTGGTGCAGCAGGTTGTGGATCTGGAAAATGCAGCGCGCCTCGCGGTACACGCCGTGCACGCGGTACTTGCTTGCAATGAGCGGCGGCACGAGGGAGGCGTGCCAGTCGTTGGCGAGGAAGATCACCTTCTGGCCGTACGTGAAGCCCCCAAGGGGCAACACCAGCGGCGCCTCGCACGCGGCGTGCGAGAGCAACGTGAATCGGAACATATTGTCGCCGTACGCCCCCGACTGGTCGCCGTAAAGCCCACCCGGGCGGTGGAAGCAGCCGTGGTCCACAAACACGTAGTCCACGCCATCCTTGAACTGGTGGAAGTAGCCAACCTCGTGGTTGCCGCCGAAGCAGCCGACGCGGATGCGGCACTGCGTGTCGAACGCGCCATCGTACAACCGGTCTTGGGGGCCGAAGTTCAGGTAGCGGGGCGCAACAACCATAACTCGGTGCCCGCGCTTGGCCAGGGCCACTGGGAGGGCGCCCGCGACGTCCGCCAGGCCGCCAGTTTTGGACCAGGGCGACACCTCGCTGGTGACGAACACGATGCTGCGCTGCACGTCTGCTGTGCCCCAGTCTGCGTCTGCAGCGTCGCCACCCTCGTCCAGCTCCAGGGCGCTCTCGCTGCTGTCGAGCACCTCCCCCGCGCTCGGGCTGACCGTGTCGCTCGCCACAGCCGCCACACTCACGTCGCGCTCGCTGACGCCTGGCCTGGCGACGATGGAGCCGGCGCTTCCCTGCAGGTGGGTGAGCCTCAAGGCGTGAGAGGTTGTTTGGCGCACCAGGAGAAAGCGTGGACAGAGAGCGCGCCAGGGCGCCCCGATGCGGCAGGCGAGTGCGCGACGCACCCTGGCCTCGACCATGGCGGCAAGGGCCGCGTTCTCCGCCGCCAGGCGCTCCACCTCCGCGGCGAGAAGCTCGGTGTCGTCTTCAGAGACGAGGACGTACGACGCCGGCTGACCGGCTTCCTCCTCCACGCTGGCCCGCAGTCGAGCGCTGCGGCGCCATGTTCGCGAACTGTGTGTGCAGCGGCTGGACACGGGCGCGGCGCGGTGCTGAGGAGCGCGATACTGACCCAGCTGGTTGCTCCTCCCCGCGCAAGACGCAGTGGCGCCCAGGTGGCTGACGCACACCATGCGCGCCTGGCTCCCCACACGCGTGTCGAAACGAGCGTGTGGATACAACGAGCAAGTTGGAGCCGCGCGTTAAGGGAAGGCGTGCGCAAGAGGTGCCACTGTGGCAGCGCCTAAGCAGGCAGCTTCGCAGAGCGCATTTCTTGCAAGTAGTACCATTGTGCGGATGGCTCCAGCCCGGCGGGAGTACGTGCAGTTGCGCAGCGGCAGCGCCTGGGAGAACCCGAGTCACACGTCTGGACGCGACGCATACGATGACATCGATGATGCCTCTGGCGCAGACGAGGACCAGCAGCCTGGCGGGGGCTGGGAGCTGGCGGGAGCAGTGGCCATGGCGCTGGGCCGCAGCATTTGGGCAGCAGTTCATACTCGCGCAGGTGCCAGTGCTTTGACTGGCGCACTTGGCTTCCTGCTGGGTCGAAAAGCAGCTAACTCTGCAGCTCGTGAGGCGAGTGCGCGTGCAGAACGGGACAGGAGAGACGCGCAAGCACTGGCAGCATTAGCAGAAGAGCACATACGGGCTGCACAGGCACGGGCTCGGCACGCGGACGCGAGGCTGTCGGACGAGCGTGCTCTGCAGGCTGCCGTGGTCGCGCGTCTCGAGGCGCAGGTGGCGGCGTTGCGTGCGGCGGTTGCAGATGGCAACGTGAAGGCGACGGCAGAGTGCAAGCGCCTCTGGGATGAGAAGCAGTCGCAAATCATTGCGTTAGAGCAGCAGCTCCATTCGCTGCTCGATGCAAGGCACGGCAGGCAAGCGGCCAGCATGAACTACAGCTTTGGAACTGTTGCTGCTGATGGCAACGGCGACGACGACGAGTGGATCGAAGAAGAAACGGAGTGAGCCTGATACACATGCACAACATTGCTTCGCTCCAATCTGTCTCTCGTCCCGCGGGATGATGTCACCTTCGGAGGCCTCTTCGAGTCGCCCCGCAAAGTGCGTTCTCCGTCTCCACCTGACCCACAGCACAGCGCCCGTCTCTGACTCCCCCGTCGCGTCTGCAGTGGCGCCAAAGAAGGACCCCAAGAAGGATGCCAAGGCCATGGCCAAGGCATCGAAGGCAAGTCCTGTGCTCTCATCTGCCTGGAGCTGTATTGTGCAGCGCCTGACTCTGTGACTCAACCGCGCTGCAGGAGAAGTCCGGCGGAGGCAAGCAGAAGAAGAAGTGCGTGTGTGACACCTCTGAACGCGCTGCTTCGACGCGCCGCTGTGCTGGTGAAGGCGTCTCATGCCGCAGCACACTGACTGCTGTGCCCCACTCCCTTCACAGGAAGTGGTCGAAGGGCAAGAACAAGGAGAAGGTGAACAACGCTATCCTGTTCGACAAGAACAGCTACGAGAAGATGCTTGCGGAGGCGCCCAAGTTCAAGATGATCACCATCAGCATCCTCAGTGACCGCCTGCGCATCAACTGCTCGCTCGCACGCCGCGTCCTCAGCCACCTCGTGGTGCGTCCCCGGCACGCGATGCGTGGCCACTGCGGTCGCGACGGCGCTTCCAGGCTGTCGGGGCCACGGACGCGTCCGCAAAGAGGCCCGCCTTGGGCTTCAACCCTAAACCCTCTGCCCCTTTGGCGTGTGGCCATCCCAACGCGTCTCTTACACGCCGCTTCCGACTCACCCTCTGCAGGAGAAGGGCATGGTCCGCGAGGTCGTGCGCCACGCGAAGCAGGCACGTGAAACGAGGAGCTCGAAAGAAGACAGACCAAGTTGGTCCGACAGCCAGTGTGTGGTCTGACGCGCCCTCCCCCCTTGCGCAGGTCATCTACACCCGCGCAACGAACACTTGAACGGGTGCATGCTGAGCGGCGTGCGTGTTGGGGGAACAGTTGCTCGGTTGCGACTGGAGAAACAGAGAGAGCGTGGACGGGTTGGAAGACAAAACAGCCTCGGACCACGGAATGTGCCTTGTGTCTAATGCTAGTGATGACACTGGTGAAGTCTGTGCGTCGTGTCACTCCTCGATGGCGCTAGTGCGGGATGCTGCCAAAGAGGGCAGCTCCACCCACGGACAGCGCCGTGGCCACAAGCACGGGATTGTCCAGGCTCCAGAAGCGCGGCGTGCGCCTCGCTCTGTTGATCACCTGCTCCAGCGTCTCCTCCGCTGTGCGGTCGCCACCACCCTCAGTGTCGCTCAGCTCTGTGCGCGGCACGGAACCGTCCTTTTCGCGCAACAGGAACGCGGTCTCCGGGTCAATCTTAGCAAGCCAGCTGGAATAGAACCAGCGCTGCAAAGGCCGCGAGTCGTCTGACTTGAGCTCTTCCAAGTACGTCCTGAGCCTCCCACTGCGCTTGTTCACCGCCAGGTTGACTCGCGCTCCGGGCACCAGTACAAACCACCAGTAGGCAACACAAAGGCCTGTCACTGCCAGCACAGCCGCCTCGGACTGATACACTTCCGCTGACAGGGGAGGTGGTGTGTAGCCCCCACTTGCTGCAGGACGGCAGTGCGCTCGGCGTCCAGGTCTGCTGCGCTGAAGTCGTGCTTGCTGCCTAGTGTGTGTCATGCGCACGGCAGGCGGCGCGCGGAGCTGCTGCATGGTGTGCGACTTGGAGACAACCAAAGGCGTGGCTCACAACACTCAGCCTGTAGTGAGAGCCCCTCGCTTGCGCTGCAGAGCGGCAGCGGCAGCAGGGACGGCAGCTTCTCGCAGTTCAAGAACAGAGCCCGGTAGCGAAAGTCGGTGCGCGGGCGTGTGGAGGGCTCTGGTCTTCGTTGCACCCAACGACGTGTCACCGTGACACTGACAGCATGCGCATGCACCATGCACGTGACACTGTCATGTGCATGCTGCGAGGAGTCCGTGCAGCGCAAGCTGCTCTCCCTGGCGCACGCGCAGTGCATGCAGCTTCCTCGTTGACAGGGTCGTGTCCCCAGCAGCATGTCTGGCCAATGCCTCTTGTGTCTGCTCCATAGTTGACGGAAACGCGTCCAGCGCAATGCGTGCTGCGGCACTCAAGCTGGCGCGCGCCGCCGCTTCATTTCCGGGAGACAGCGGCCGCGTGGCATCCACCGCTGTGTGCGCATCCACAACACGTCCGCCACCCACATCCACATCGGTGGGAGTGAGGTGCATCAAGCGCAGCACTACCAGCAATGGCGCGGCATCGTGACCACCGGTAACGCTCACCGGTTGGGCATCCACCTCTGAGTTCCACCAAGCTTTCCCACTATCGCTCGACTGCACATCTGGACGGCGCAACAGCTGTATCTTGAGAGCAGCAAGCGGGTCGTCAGCGCCGGGTGCAGGTGGCCATGGCGGCGGAATATTGGAAAAATCGTTCGCGTTCTGCGGCTGTGTGAACCCGTACTGGCGAAGCAGGCGGTCGTTGTCAAGGTGCGCTCCATAAGAGATGCAAACATCAGCTTCTCGAGGCAAGTCCCTTGCTGCTTTGAGGTTGAAGCTTTGTGTGTCTTGGTCAAAGCCATGCTGGCAGCTGGGCTCATCGGCATGATTGGCAAGGTCTAGAACAGGGCACAAAGTCATGGATGGCGCAGAAGGACTATCGGACAGCGCCCTCGAAGTGATGGTCGCCATCGCCCAAGATAACTGCTCCAGCGACACTGGGGAAGATTCTGCGGCCCCGAATAAGCTGCCGTGAAGTGCTCGCACGAAGCTGTGCCTCGCAAGCACTGCCGCGTGCGTGCGGGTGCCTGCCAGCTCTTCCAGCTCTTCAGGAGCCCAGGTCAACGGCACGTCAGGCACTGGCAAGCTTGCTGCAAACGCGTCACCACGGCCTCGCTCAAATAGGAGCTGCAAAGCAAGGCACACAACTTCGGTCAGGCGAGACCGCTGTCCGCTACCAGACAGTTGCTCGAGTCTCTCGACAAAGCCAGCAGCTTGCGACCTCGCATTCTTGACGGCTGCTTCTGCACTGAACAGCGACCATATAGCTGCAGGCACTGTGAGTAGAGTCTCACCGGCAGCTGCATGCTGGTGGAGGCGCAAGCCGATGCCTTTGCCCGCGACGTTCACCGCAAGTAGCTTCGCGGGCTCTATCCAGTGTGAATCACGCGCAAGCTGACCTGCCAAGCGTGCGTGCTGGCTGCTCAATGCCCGCAAAGAGGCGAGGAACATGCGGAGGAGCTTAGTTTGGCAAGCGACGCTTACGTCATCGGCCACAAGTCGGTGTCCTCGCCAGAACGCGCATGGGCCATGTCACCTGAGGGGCAGCATCGAAGACGCCGGAGTCGTAGCAGGTCGCCTCCGCGTAAGCACAAGCACCGCAGTCGCAGTCGCAGCCGAAATCGGTCGCCTCAGGAACACAGGCACCACCGCCATCGTAGTCGCAGCCGAGACCGGCACCGGCGAGAGCAGCATCGCAGTCGTAGTCGCAGCGGCGACCGCGGCCATCATCGGACGCATGCCCAGCCGGCCGTGCCAGCAAGCCTGCCTCCGCCGCCGCCGCTGCCTGAGGTTGGCAGTGTTCAGCGAGCGCGTGTAGAGACTGTGCGTCCCTTCGGCGTGTTCGTCAGCCTACCTGGAGTGCACCGCCATGGCTTGGTGCCTGCAAATTGCGTGTCGGAGGACATGCGCTTCGCCCGCGAAGACACCGACGAGGACAAAGTAAAGGCACTGGAGTGGCTGTGCGCTCGAGGTGCGGAGGTGTGGGTCAAGGTGACTGCGGTGACGCAGGACGAGCAGCGCGGCGGGATGCGATTGGCGTGCGCAATGAACGTGGTGGACCAGGACACTGGCGCAGATCTTGACCCGGGAAACACGCGCAGCGGAGTTGCGCAGCATCAGCAGGGGCAACAATTAGAGCAGCCACCTGCGTTGAATAGCATCCACAAGGCGACGGTGCAGGACATTAAGCCTTACGGCCTCTTCGTTTCGCTGCCCGGTCATCGGAGGAGTGGCTTGGTGCACAGCAGCCAGGTGAGCGAGCACCTGCGCTTCACGCGCGATGATGATGACGATGAGAAGGTGGCTTCACTGTCTGGCATCGTCTCTGTCGGCGAAGCAGTCTGGGTCAAGGTGGTCGAGCTCGAGCCGGACGCGGGGGGTCGAATCAAAGTGGGGTGCAGCATGAAGCTTGTCTCGCAGAGCAACGGCGCCGACCTCGATGCGAGTGGCACGCATTACCGGCCACGGGGCGCGACTCGCGATGGCGCCGGCGACGAGTTTGGGCGTCCAGGGCAGGCGGCAGGAGTTCGCTCTGGCGTTGTTGATTGGGGCCACCACCTCGCGGATGTCACGACTGGCAAGCAGGTTGGTGGGCAGAGCTACGAGCTTTTGCCTGATGAGGATGAGGCCCCTCCTCCTGCTGAACCTCCTTCCCGGGTGGTCACCAAAGTGGCCATGCTGCATGCCGTGGGCGGCGGCTTCGCAGGTGAGATGCTCGCCGAGCCAGCGCCTGCGGAGGTGCACATCGGCAGCGTGGAGGAGGCGCAGGCGATACTGGAGCGCTACCAGCGGAAAGCCGCCAAGCGAGAAGCAAAGAAAGCGCGCAAAGAAGACAAGAGGAAGCGCAAGAAGGAACGCAAGGAGTCGAAGCGTGCTCGCAGCGATAGTTCGCCGTCATCTAAGTCATGACACGTCCATGGACGCTGGCAGTAGTCTCTATTTTGATTGTTTGCACACGTGCTCATACGGGAGCAACACGATTTCCGCGCTCGATTGAAGCTGCACTCTTGCACAGAAGGCATCGACATCGACATCCACCAGAGTGCCCCTTGCTCCATCATGCGCGCCGCCAACTACTGCGACTGTGCCGCCCGGTTTGGGGATGACAGTCTCCAAAGCGCTGACAGGCATTGCACGCCGCACGGTGGCTGCCGAGCCGTCGAACTCCAACTCTGCGCTGTCGTCATTCACGATGCGCACGACTGTACCTTTCGCTTTATAGAGCTCAGGCGGGTCGCGTGCTATGACTTTCACCACCAGGCCTGGGCGCACCCAGAGGCATCGAGGAGGCACCTCTTCTGTCTTCTGCCGCTTGGCAGTCTGTTCTTCTCCTGCTGCGTCGCCACCAGGAGTAGCGCTATGCTTGCCCGCTTTTCTGGCCCGCTTCTCCAGCTTCTCTGCGAGCACTTGCTTCTCCAGGGCAGCCAAACTGATTCCTTTTTCCGCGTTTGGGTCCTCCTCCCTGGCGCGAAGCGTGCTTGAACCGACAGTGACGCGGAAGCGGCCGTCAGCGTCTCGAGTGCTGCCCTCTAACCGGCTTCGAACAGCTGCGGCGCTCACGTGATGTGCAGCTGGATCGAAGCTCTCCATGAAGCCCCCATACAGGCTCTCCTTGACATCGCCGCCCATGGCAGGCTCAGCTGGAGGATGGTCACGGGCGTCTGAGGACAGACTCGCGAGCTGAAGACAGACCTCCGTTTGGCGAAGGAAAAAGCTCAACTTCGCCTGCGCCACGCTAGGCCCGTACCATATAGTCTCCTCCATTTCCCGCAAAAGTCAAGTCGTTTAGTCGCGGCCGTCGCCGGCAAAAGTCGCCACGTGGCAGGCAAAAGTCGTGCCTGCGGCGGGCTCTTGCGCT
>Ga0164297_10005725_pt1 | contig 10546 bp, 8 predicted proteins | sample GEODES058metaG_FD_113539 | JGI IMG/M metagenome (GOLD analysis project Ga0164297, IMG submission 113539) | Dystrophic lake water microbial communities from Trout Bog Lake, Wisconsin, USA - GEODES058 metaG | ecosystem: Environmental > Aquatic > Freshwater > Lake | place: USA: Trout Bog Lake...
CTCGCTCAACTATTTTTAATATAAATTCATCAAATTCAGGGTGCAGTTTAAATGGTTTCTGCATACAGACGTACCAATTTCCATCCTCTGACAATCCATATTTTTCAAAATATTTACGGTTAATATGGTTATATGGTTTTTTGGAAATAACGGAATTTCCCTCGGAATCAATTCTTGGCTTATAATATTGATGCATATAACCCTTTCTTAAGAGTATTAGATTTTCCGTATAATGATCTTGCGCTGTTTCTATTTCGGCTTCTCCCCAGGAAATATAATAGTTCATTATGTTAGACGGGATACCTGAAGTAACAGGATGACCATGTGATACAACCTGTTTGGGTGCTAATTTTGACATCATAATACGCTGTAAAACAGATGACATTGTAGAATCTAAATAAAATAATAGATCCAATTGTAAATCTTCTATTTTTTGCCTAGCATTATATAACCAATCTTCATTTTTATAGTCTTCTGCATAAATTATGATATATTTTTCATTTGGATATACAAATTCAACGACATTTTCCGATCTATTTACATTTTCATGTATATAAATAAAAGTAATATCAAATTTGTCTCTTGGCAGCTTTTGAATAACTCCACCAAAATCGGCAAGAACCGGGTGATTTTCACTAAAAAAGGCAGAGGCTATTCCCAGTTTATACGGGGAAGATGGTGGATCTTTTTTTATTTTAGGAGATATGTAATTCAAATAAGGATATAATTTATTACTTAACAAATAATGTTTATACATGCACATTTTTAAATCTGCTTCGTAATAACATTCAAAATTAAATGGAGATAACATCAAAAAATTATATGCACTATTTGGTATAAAAGATATTTGAATGTTTTTTGTTAATAACTCATCCATACTTTCATTATATTGTTTTATTCTGTTACTTGCATCCTCTACGGAATAAGGATATGAACTAATACAAGTTGCCAACTGAATATTGTTTATATCATCCAAAGGATCAAAATTAGATGATTTTGCAAATGTAAAGAATTTCTCTGCAGTTTTATATTTGTGTAATAAATGATTATATCGCCCTATCATGGTGGCTAGCCATTTTCCTTGATAACAATGAATAGGAATCGGCGGTTTCATATAAAATGCTTTTTCAAGCATTACATACCCAAAATATTCTTCCATTTTATCTCTAGATGCAATTAATTTCATTCCTTTTTGTATTAATGCATTCGTATTGGTTGAATCCAGTTTTAATGCTTCATCTAACAATCTATCTTTTTCTATTTCATTCTTGGAAGTAAAATATTGATTTAACAATTCAACACAATCCTCTTTTTCCTTTTTTGTTGCGAATGTTTTACTCAAAACAAGTTCCATAATTATAATTATAAATAATTCCAATTTTTAATTTTTTTATTTTTATTGTATTATACATGTTATATATGTATTATTTTTGACATATAACATATAATATATAATGTCATAATTATCGTAAATATCATATTCCTAAAAGGACCATCTAGATTGTATTATAATTAGAATTGACGCTTCCTGTATTAGGAATTAACGGAGTTGTCATTGTAGTTTCATTTCCAGCCGAATCGTTATCTCCCTGTTTTTTTGCTGCAGACGATTTCCCCTCTTCGCTATCCGATGCGGGCTTGTCTTCCGTATCAATCATGGCTCCTTCATCCACATAATTTCCTTTCTTAATTAGTTGAATATCTTTCAATAATTTTTTGAGAATAGAGTTATTTGTTTTTTCATAAATATTGATTAAAGATGCCAAAATATTCAATGCAACACCAATCCAAATTAAATTTTCATCGTTTTTCCCGGTCGCGATTGCAGTTGTGAGAATTCCCGCCGACTGAACAAGGTGAAATAAATACATCAAAAATAAATTACAATTATTCAAGCATTGTCGTTTCCCTAAAAACCGCTTTAAATCGTCCAATTCATTTTCTTCAAAAATACGCTTTATCGTCAAAGGAATGTCCTTGTTCAAATAATTATTGGTAGAAGACATCAATATAAAAATTAAAAATAATATTTTTATATTGTTATTTGTTGTTTATTTTTATTCCGCGTTTATTTTTAATTTTTGCATTTATCCGTTTTGTAAATTGCTTATTTTTAAGCCACATAAATGCTAACTTCATTTCCTGCAAAAAATCCATTATCTACCATTTGTTGAGTAAAAGATGTTCCTTGCCAATCATCATCCATTGGGTTGGACTCTCGGAATAGCAAATTTTCTGACGTTTCATTTTGTTGCATAGCCGCTGCGTTGGAGAGAGAAGAGTTGGACGTAGGTTGATTCAATGTAGTAGATCCTCCATAATTGGGTCCAGTCGTAGAATTGAATACTTGGGTGCTGGGCGCAGGTGGTAGGCCTCCTTGTGGTTCGGTAACACTGGGTCTCAATTTATACCCAGTATTTCCTTGAGCGTCGTATCCCTGCTGTAAATATAACACGGGACACTGAATTCCCTGACTGCGTTGCCATTCAATAAATTCCACATAATCTTCTAAATTTTCAAATACAATTGGATTTACACCGGGAATTTGAGCTAAATTAGAATTATACAAATAAAACTGTGTTCCCTTTTGGATCAACATATTTGGACAACGAGATATATTCATGTTTGCAAGTCCTTCCATAGCTTTAGGGTAATTATAGGTAGCCACAAAATACAATCCAGCTAAAAAAACAATAATAATAAAAATTAGTAAAAGGGACATATATAATAAAGCAGGAGAATTAAAAATGACAAAGCAAAAACAAAAGATAATTTCTATATATATTTTAGAATGTCTCTTTTGAACGATTCTGATGGGAAAATCCAAATTGTAGAGGTGGAAGGTCCCTGGAATATTGCCGCAAAAAAGAACATAGATACTATAAATAAGGGCGTTCATTCAGGAAAACACGTATTTCTTTTTTTGTTTATGGTGGGTTGCAATCCGTGCAATATGACCAAAGAACCCTGGTCTCAAATTCATCATCATCTCTCCGAAGAACATAAGAAAAACCCGGACATTATCATTGCACGTGTAGATAAAGATTTTTATCCAAAATTAAAACAAGTCGGCAAAGAACCTATGGGATTTCCCACACTGCGTTATATTCGCAATGGAGATGTAGAAGAATATGAAGATGCACCTCTTTCTAAAAAGGATCGCAGCGCAGAATCCTTTGCAGATTGGATTAAAATCAAAGTAAAACCGATCAAACGTGGTGGTGGCTTCGCAAGTCATCTACCCGCAATAAAAATGAAAAAAATGAAGGCAGGGATGAATATTGTACCAAAACGCCGCGCCGGTGGCACACGTTCTCATCATTGGTCTGCAAAATACAAACGTAGTATTAATTGCCGTCGTCCTCGTGGATTCTCTCAGCGCCAATATTGCCATTATGGAAGAAACAAGACTAAGCGAAGTTCTCGGAAGCATAACCGATAATTGCACAAGCAATGCGTTTTCCTGCGTGTCCCGTGGTTAAACTATCCTCAAAATTGCCGCGCCCGCAATCATCTGGATCGGCATGGATAATGAGTCCGCGACCCAAAATATTACATTTCCCGCGTAGTTTGATGACGTCATCCACCATTCTATATTTGGCGCATCCTTGTGAATCTGTATGTAAATTACCTAAATCACCAACATGTCGTTTTTTGTCTCCTGGACAACCATGTGGCAGGTGATATGGGTTAAAATGAGCACACATGCTTTGACAATGATCAGTCAAATCACCAGCCTCATGCACGTGAAAGCCATGTAAAGCATTTTTTTTGAGACCTTGTATATCAATGTCTATTATGACCAAATCGCGTTTCCAGTCTTCGGTGAATCGTACGGTGCCTCGGATTTTCTTGTCGTGAAATACAGCAATTGCTTGAATTGTTTTTTGGGACACGGACATGGCTTTCTAGTTTATTTGTATTATATATTATATATATTATATATTATATATTATTTAATCAAAATTACGTAATTTGATATCTTCTAATAAACTTTCTGGTATTCTTTTGTTTTCACTTCTACAAAAAGGACAAATTACTACTTGGATTTTTTTGCATTCAGGATATATTGCAATTTTTTCATTTGTTAAGTCACTTAAACAACTATAACACATATCATTATTTCTACAATTTGTACAAATAAATCTGTTGGGGAAACATAACCAATTGGGAAATGTATTCTCAAACTCATTAGACGCATCCTCTCCATATTGTATTCTTATTTCATTCATAATAATTTCATATTCGTCCTGTGAAACTTTCATAAATTTTTCGTAACATATACAACATTCTCTATCCATACAATAATTATCTTTCATCTCTTGCATAATAACTTCCATATCAAGAGGGTTGTCTTTAATCAAGAGGGTTGTCTTTAAGTTGCTTTATAAATAATATACATCCATTTTTAAAGGTCTACGCACAAAGACGGAAACAATGAAAGAAAATTGAATTAAACCTATTTCGCTATTCTATGATATAACTAAAAAAGAACAAGTATAATATGGAACAAGCTTTTCGTCTCTTTGATTTTCATATTTATAATGACAATAATAATGAAGTTCAAAGTGATGATTCTGACGATGGTCCTCGTAAAGACACGGGAGAATTCAAAATCCAAATGTTTGGCATCAATGAAAAGGGCGAAAGTTGTAGTATTTTGGTAAATAATTATCAACCCTTCTTTTACGTCAAAGTAGGCGAAGATTGGACCGAATCTACCAAAGTTGCCTTTCTTACATTCTTACGACAAAAGGTGGGAAAATATTACGAAGACTCTATAGTTAAGTGTCAACTTATAAAACGAAAAAAATTATACGAGTTTGATGCAGGGAAAGAGCATGCGTTTCTCCATTTGGTCTTTCAAAATATACCGTGTTTTAATAAAGTCAAGAATCTTTGGTATAACAAGGACCGCAAATTATTGCCAAATGGGTTTTTGTTTCGCGGCGCCCGATTATATTTATACGAGGCCAATATTCCCCCGTTATTGCGATTCTTTCATATCAAAGACATTAGTCCTTCTGGATGGGTAGCGCTGCCCAAAAAACGAACAATTCAAATAAATTTTGATAAAAAGACTAATTGCACCTATGAATTTTGCATTGATTATCGTCATATTTTACCGTTAAATGAAAAGGAGACCATGGTCCCTTATAAGATATGTAGTTTTGATATTGAGGCAAGTAGTAGTCACGGCGATTTTCCGGTTCCGGTAAAATCTTATAAAAAGCTGGCGACCAATTTGGTAGAGTATTGGGAAACTCTGGAGAAGTTACCTACTTTGGAAGAAAGCCAAGAATTGTTGCGAAATATTCTGCTACATGTATTTGGATTCGGAGTTTCCGGTGTAAAAAATGTCTCCTGGGCAACAATAGATCGGGTATTTCCCAAAATACAACCTACCATACAAGAAGTTCGCCAGAAAACAGAACAATTTCTTTGTTCTCCTATTGGTGATTTAAAACCTGTTGATGAAACAACAAATAATCAGGTCACAGTAGAAGAATTATTTGAACGTCAATTATTAGCAGAAGAAGATTCCGTATTGGATGCTGAAGGTTGGGCTGGTGGATCTTCACGTAACAAAAATGGAAATTTGGTGTATCAAACTCAAACGATTGTAGAAGTTTTCTTAAATAAACAAGTGGAAAGAGAAATCAAATTATTGGAATTGAGAAAAGCATTGGATGCCGTATTTCCAAAATTAGAAGGTGACAAGGTGACGTTTATTGGATCTACTTTCTTACATGCTGGCGAGCCAGAGCCCTACTTAAATCATTGTGTTGTTTTAAATAGTTGTGGGAAAGTGCCTGTGGAAAACGCGGCAATAGAATCTTATTCAACAGAAGATCAAGTATTGTTGGCTTGGAAAAACTTGATTCAACGCGAAAATCCGGATATTATTATTGGCTATAATATCTTTGGTTTTGATTACGACTTTATGTTTCATCGCGCGGAAGAAATGGGATGTCTTCGCGAATTTTTACAATTGTCTAGAAATCGCGGAGAAATTTGTGCCAATTTAGACACGACAACAAATACATATCGTTTGGAAGAAACCAAAATAGTAATTGCAAGTGGAGAACATAATTTGAGATATATTAAAATGACGGGCCGAATTCAAATAGATCTGTATAATTATTTTCGGCGAGAAGAGAATTTGACCTCTTATAAATTGGATTACGTTGCTGGTCATTTTATTGGCGATTATGTGAAAAAAATGGAAAGTGCAGAAAGTGAGGAACAGCAGCAGACCCTAGTTCAAAGCAGCAATCTAACAGGATTACAAGTAGGATCCTATATTCATATAGAAGAAATTGGTCATTCTACTGATTATTATAGTAATGGAGACAAATTCTTAGTTACATCGGTGAATAAAACGTCTGGACAATTTTGCGTGACGGGAAAGTTAGAACCGGATTTTACCAAAAAGGTACGTTGGTGTCTGGCCAAAGATGATGTGACTCCTAAAGACATTTTCCGAATGACCAATGGGACTGCCGAGGATCGCGCCGTTATCGCAAAATACTGTATTCAGGATTGTAATCTTGTGCATTATTTGATGAACAAGGTAGATGTGCTAACCGGTTTTGTAGAAATGTCCAAAATTTGCAGTGTTCCCATCAGTTTCTTAGTTCTCCGTGGTCAAGGCATCAAACTCACAAGTTATGTTGCCAAAAAATGCCGTGAAAAAAATACATTGATGCCCGTCGTAGAAAAAATGGAAGGCGATGATGGTTACGAAGGCGCTATCGTATTGGACCCCAAGTGCGATTTATATTTAGATAATCCAGTTGCTTGCGTAGATTATGCTTCTCTGTATCCATCATCTATGATCAGCGAAAATCTATCTCATGATAGTAAAGTTTGGACCAGGGAATATGATTTAGAGGGAAACCTAATTAAAGAAACCGGAGAAAAAGATGCAGCGGGAAATTTCTTGTATGACAATTTACCTGACTATGAATACGTAAATATAACCTATGATACATTTACTTATGTGCGTGCCAGACCGACTGCGGCGGCGGAAAAAGTAAAATCTGGATATAAGATTTGTCGGTTTGCCCAGTTTCCGCAGGGTCGGCGTGCAATTATGCCATCTATTTTGGAGGAATTATTGGCGGCGAGAAAAGCCACACGAAAATTGATCCCATTACAAACGGATGAATTTATGAAAAATGTGCTAGACAAGCGTCAATTGGGTTACAAAGTAACAGCAAATTCCTTGTATGGTCAATGTGGTGCGCGGACGAGTTCTTTCTATGAAAAGGATGTGGCTGCTTCCACAACGGCGACTGGTCGTATGCTATTAACGTATGCCAAACGAATTATTGAAGAAACGTATGGAGACACTGTTTGTGAAACAAGCCAAGGTCCAGTGAGAAGCAAGGCAGAATATATTTATGGTGATACAGATAGTGTTTTCTTTACATTTAATTTACAAACCTTGGAGGGACAACCAATACGCGGAAAACAAGCGTTGGAAATCACGATTGAATTGGCAAAACAGGCAGGTCACTTGGCGTCCAGTTTCTTGAAGAAACCACATGATTTGGAATATGAAAAAACATTTATGCCATTCTGTTTATTATCTAAGAAAAGATATGTCGGGATGCTCTATGAAGAGGATCCAAACAAAGGAAAACGCAAGGAAATGGGAATTGTATTGAAACGGCGAGACAATGCACCAATTGTAAAAGATATTTATGGTGGTATCATTGATATTCTGATGAAACAACAGGACATACAAAAAGCCATGGAATTTTTGCAGAATTGTTTGAAAAATATTGTAGAAGAAAAATATCCTATTGAAAAATTGATTATTACCAAATCGCTACGATCCGGATACAAAAATCCAAAACAAATTGCGCACAAAGTATTGGCAGACCGAATGACGGCGAGAGATCCTGGAAATAAACCAGGCCCCGGAGATCGTATTCCATTTGTATATATTCATACGGCAAATAAAAAAGCGCTACAAGGAGACAAAATTGAGACACCAACATATATTCGGGAAAATAATATCAAAATTGACTATTCCTTTTATATTACCAATCAAATCATGAAACCGGTGCAACAAGTGTTTGCTTTAGTCTTGGAAAAAATTTGGACAATGAAGAATAAAAAAGCCAAGCTTGTAAAATTTCGTCGGGAAGTAGAACAATTACGCAATACAGTGGCGCCAAATAAATGGGAAGATAAATTGGAGGCGTTAAAAAATAAGGAAATCAAAACACTTCTCTTTGACGACTTTTTAAGAAGCACAAACAATCAAAAAACAGGAAATCAAGATGTATCTCAATTCTTCCGCAATGCTTAGTTTATCTAAGTTTTAATTTACACTGTATAAAAATGCAAATTATTGTAAAATATATTTATTGAAAAAATAAATATATTTTTCGGTTTTATTTTTTTTGGTTTATTTAGGTTTATTTAGGTTTATTTTTTATATTATTCATTCTAAAAAATTTCTTCTTAGATGCGGGAAAATATAGTTATTACAAAATTGTAAAGTATAACGAAATGTAATTTTCACAAAAGCATATACTCCGCGCATAAAATAAGTGATGGCATTTTCAATATTTATAATTTCCATATTATATGTATCGTCCATTATTTTTGTCTCTTGAACATCCTCCGGAATATCTGAAGATGTATCATTAGATACTGTATCGTCTTCTTCTTCGTCTTCTTCTTCTTCTTCGTCTTCTTCTTCTTCGTCATCCGCTTCCTCCTCTTCTTCGTCATCCGCTTCCTCCTCTTCTTTGTCCTCTTCGTCCTCATCCTGCTCCTCCGTGTCCTCCTCCGCTTCCTCTTCCAAATTTGTTCTCATATCTTCATTTTCCACCATTTGCCAAGTATTTACTATCTCCTCTGTATTATTCCAACCTCGCACATTATTATAATTGTAATCTATTATTTTTTCCTGTTTTAGTTTGTTTAGTATTGCATATACAGATCTTCCATGTAAATCAGCAATCTCTTGCACAGTCAATTCTCGTGTATTATATTCTAAATGTAACTTTTTCAATTCATTGGTTGTCCAACGTTCATATTGGTGTCTTAGCGCCATAGTATTATTATTTTACTTTTGCTATCTTTATATATTTACTTTAATATTTATACGTAATATGTTACGCGCTGCTCTAAACATAATATCCATGAAAAATAATTTCATTACTTGATGCGTCGTACATAACCCGAGTATTGTTATGATTCCATTGTATTGGCGCATTTCCCGTATTCAAATACTGTGACAAAATAACTTCTGTCAAGTTGGATAAATTGTGTAATAAGTCATTGTTGGATATATCTTGAAAAGAACGAAAATTTAAATTAATAAACGGATCTCTATTTCTCTCCACGTCATTAAATGAAGCATCGGTTTCTTCTTTAGATTCTTCCGGGTCCCCTTCTTCTTTTGTTTCTTCTTGAATTGGATTGTTATTTCCTTCTACATGATCAGCATTTGTATTTGTATTTACTGGATTCGTATTTTCATTATAACTATTGTTTGCACTATTTATATTGCTATTATTTAAATTGCTACGAAGAAGAGGACTGCGAATATCATATCTACAAACGGGACAACGCACATTTCTCTGAAACCAATTCGCCAAATTTTCAGGATTAAATAAATGTCCACAACCAAGAATTTGTGTTACTACACTATCTTGTTCAAATGGTTCCAAAGAAATGGGGCAACTAGAATTTAATGGATTGTCTATTTGAGAGAAAATGCGATTATGAGTTGCATATTGAATTTCCCGATTTGTTGGCCTTACCACTACATTTGCATAAAATTGCTCCAATTGACTCCATAAATTATCCATATAATTATTTGTTCTTTGACCACGGGATTGATTTGTAGATTCTTGTTCATAGAATGGAATTCCATTATGTTGTAAAAAATCCAAACGATAAGGTCGTCCTTGAATATAAAACTGTCTTGTTCTAGAATCATAATAGGTATCGTTTCTATTTTCTCCTGTATTTCTTGTTCTATTTGGTAATGGTAAAATATTATCAAACATATATTGATGACTATTGTTGTTTGTATTGTTGTTACGAGCTCGTGTGCTAGAAGCATAACTTGTAGATTCTGGAATATTTACGATTCTTCGTATATCCTCTAAAATCCCTTGTTGTATATTCTGTAGCATTTCAAGTTGTCGCGTGGTATGATTATATAGACTAATATACATATCTAATAGTAAGCGTTGATCATGGTTCATAAAAAAAGATTGTCTCCGAGAATTAGACATACAAAATAAAACAAAAAAGACGAAGACCTAGAATAATAATATTTTTATAAATGTGTTTAAATGTAAATTCATGTATTATTATAATTTGAAGACAATTGTATAAGCTTATTTATGATTTTTGAATCGTATCAAGACAAGGGACTTACTGGTTTGGGAAATCTAGGAAATACTTGTTTTATTAATTCCTGTATTCAAATTTTGTCACATACCTACGAACTCAACGAATTCCTAAATAAAGAAACATATAAAAGACGTCTTAATAATAAATTTGAATCTGC
>Ga0164297_10005726_pt1 | contig 10546 bp, 13 predicted proteins | sample GEODES058metaG_FD_113539 | JGI IMG/M metagenome (GOLD analysis project Ga0164297, IMG submission 113539) | Dystrophic lake water microbial communities from Trout Bog Lake, Wisconsin, USA - GEODES058 metaG | ecosystem: Environmental > Aquatic > Freshwater > Lake | place: USA: Trout Bog Lake...
ACGCTGTTGCTGCCATCGTTGGAGGCGGACAGGCCATCCAGCACTTCGCCGATCATGCGGCCGATTTCCTGGAATTCCGCCACGCCGAAGCCGCGCGTGGTCCCGGCCGGGGTGCCGAGCCGCACGCCGGAGGTGATGGCCGGCTTTTCCGGGTCTGACGGGATGGCGTTTTTATTCGCCGTCATGTGGGCGCGTTCCAGGCTGGCTTCCGCCGCTTTGCCGGTGACGCGCTTGGGGCGGAGGTCGACCAGCATCAGATGGCTGTCAGTGCCGCCGGAGACGATGGCCAGGCCTTGCTCGACCAGGGTTGCCGCCAGCGCGCGGGCATTGGCGACGACCTGGTGCTGATAGGCGGCGAATTCGGGGCGGAGGGCCTCACCGAACGCCGCCGCTTTGCCGGCGATGACATGCATCAGCGGGCCGCCTTGCAGGCCGGGGAACACGGCGGAGTTGATTTTTTTCGCCAGATCCGGATCGTTGGTCAGGATCATGCCGCCGCGCGGGCCGCGCAGGGTTTTATGGGTGGTGGTGGTGACCACGTGGGCATGCGGCAGCGGCGAAGGGAAGGCGCCCGCAGCAACCAGCCCGGCGAAATGCGCCATATCGACCATGAAGATGGCGCCGACCGCATCGGCCACCCGGCGAATGCGGGCGAAGTCGATCACGCGGGGATAGGCGGAGCCGCCGGCGATGATCAGCTTCGGCTTTTCGGCGTGCGCCATCGCCTCCAACTGGTCGTAATCCAGCAACCCGTCTTCGACCCGGACGCCGTATTGGATGGCGCGGAACCATTTGCCGGACATATTGGCGCTGGCGCCGTGGGTGAGGTGGCCGCCGGCATCGAGCGACATGCCGAGGATGGTTTCACCCGGCTTGACGGTGGCGAGGAAGACGGCCTGATTGGCCTGCGCACCGGAATGTGGCTGCACATTGGCAAAGCCGCAGCCGAACAACTGCTTGGCGCGCTCAATGGCCAGGGTTTCCACCACGTCCATCTCCACGCAGCCGCCGTAATAGCGGCGGCCGGGATAGCCTTCGGCGTATTTGTTGGTGAACACCGAGCCTTGCGCTTCCAGCACGGCCGCGGAGACGATGTTTTCGCTGGCGATCAGCTCGATGCCGTCTTGCTGGCGGACCAGTTCACGGGCGAGGGCGGCGGCCAGATCCGGGTCCGACTGGGCCAGGGTGTTGGTGAAAAAACCCTGGGTGCCATTGGGCGTGCCAGCGGGGAAAGCTTGGTCGTTCATGCGCGGTCCTTTGCGGAGGGCAGGAGTTTGGCGAGGCGCTGGTCGTGCCGCCCGCCTTCATAGGGCGTGTTGAGGAAGGCGTGCAGAATGTCGAACGCAGCTTCCTCGCCGATCAGGCGGCCGCCGAGGGCGACGACATTGGCATCGTTATGGGCGCGGGTCAGGCGGGCGGTGGTGGCCTCACCGACATGGGCGCAGCGGATGGTGGGATGACGGTTGGCGGCGATCGACATGCCGATGCCGGTGCCGCAGACCAACACGCCGAACGAGGCCGCGCCGGCGCTGACGGCGTCGCAGACCTGGTGGGCGTAGTCCGGGTAATCCACCCGATCGGCGGAATGGCAGCCGAAATCAGTGACCGTGTAGCCGGCGGCGCGCAAATGCGCGGCGATCGCCTGCTTGAGGAGGAAGCCACCGTGATCGGCGGCGAGGGCGATGATGGGGAGGGGCGCTTGGTCCAACATCGCGCCCGTCTATCACGCGCGCCCGTGCCGGCAAACCGGAACTTCGCGGTTAACCGCCGCAATGCGGCCATGCGGCGGTTATGCTAGGCTTTCCCGGTCCGTTGGAAAGATTCGCAATGTCGTTCGATCCTTTCGCCAACATGCGGGTCATCAGCATGGTGATGATGACCGTTTTGATCGGCACGCGCGTGCTGTCGCCGTTACGGCCTTATGCGCGCGTGCTGTCGATCGGCATGCTGGTGGTGTATTTCGTGGCGATGGTGGCCTTCTTCGTGGTGGGCTTCGTGGTTTGACTGCCATCCGGACCATGCGGGACGGGGATTTTCCGGCCCTGGCGGCGCTGTGGGTGGCGGCATGGCAGGCAACCTTGCCGGCGATTGATTTCGTGGCGCGATTGCCTTGGCTGGAACAGCATTTGGCGGCGTTGCAAGCGCGCGGGGGGTGGGTGCTGTGCGCGGTGGACCAACACGATCAGCCGCTGGGGTTCGCCACGCTGGATGCGGTGAGCGGGGAGATGGATCAACTCGCCGTCTGCCCGGCGGCGTTCGGCGGCGGGGTGGCGGCAGCGTTACTGGCGGCGGTGAAGGCCGGCGCGCCGGGTCGGGTGGTGTTATCGGTCAACCAGGACAACCCTCGCGCGGTGCGGTTCTACCAGCGCGAGGGGTTCCGGGTGGTGGGGGCGGGCGTGAACCACGCCTCCGGTCTGCCTATTTTGCAGATGCAATGGCCGTAAGGCTTGCTCAGGCTTTGGCGATCGATTCCAGCCCGCCGAGATAGGGGCGCAGCACCTCCGGCACCCGGATGGAGCCATCGGCCTGCTGGTGGTTTTCCATCACCGCAATCAGGCAGCGCCCAACCGCGACGCCGGAGCCATTCAGCGTGTGCAGGAAGCCCATGGTTTTACCATCCGCCGCGCGGAAGCGGGCGTTCATCCGGCGGGCCTGGAAGTCCCGGGTGTTGGAGCAGGAGGAGATTTCCCGCCACGCCTTTTGCCCGGGCAGCCACACTTCCAGATCGAAGGTGCGGGCGGCGCCGAAGCCGGTATCGCCGGAGGAGAGCTTGACCCGGCGATAGGGCAGGCCCAGCAGCGCCAGCACTTTTTCGGCGCAGGCGGTCATGCGTTCCTGCTCGGCCACCGACTGATCGGGATGGACGATGGAGACCATTTCCACTTTCTGGAACTGATGCTGGCGCAGCATGCCGCGCGTGTCCCGCCCGGCGGAGCCGGCTTCCGAACGGAAGCAGTTGGTCAGCGCGGTCATCCGGATCGGCAGGCGGGCCTCCGGCACGATGGTATCGCGCACCGAGTTGGTCAGCGGGATTTCCGAAGTGGCGATCAGCCAGCGGCCATCGGTGGTGCGGAAGCTGTCTTCGGCGAATTTCGGCAACTGGCCGGTGCCGAACATGGTGGCGTCGTTCACCAGCACCGGCACGGCGGTTTCCTCGTAGCCGTGCTGCTGGGTGTGCAGATCGAGCATGAACTGGCCGAGCGCGCGTTCCATCCGCGCCAGCCCGCCACGCAAAATGGTGAAGCGGGCGCCGGCGATTTTGCTGGCCAGTTCGAAGTCCATCATCCCCAGGCCTTCACCCAGCTCAAAATGCTGGAGCGCGGGAAACGGGAGTTCCACGGCCTGCCCGACCTGGTGCACGACGACGTTGGCGCTCTCATCCGGGCCGTCCGGCACGTCGGCATCAAGGCGGTTGGGTAGTTCGGCGAGGATGTCGAAAATGGCGCGGTCGCGCTCGGCGACGTCTTTGTCCAGGCCAGCCATTTCGTCGCGCAAGGCGGTGGCCTCGGCTTCCACGGCGGCGGTATCGGTGCCTTTGCGCTTGGCCTCGCCGATGGCTTTCGACAGCGCGTTGCGGCGGGCCTGTTTGTCTTGCAAAGTGGTTTGCGCGGCGCGGCGGGTTTCGTCCAGCGCGAGGATTTCGGCGGCGCGAGGCGGCATGCCACGGCGGGCGAGGGCGGCGTCGAACGCGTCTGGTTCGGCGCGGATCAGGCGAATATCGTGCATATCAAGAGTCCTGGGAGCGAAGGGCAGCGAGAGCGGCGACCGGGGAGGTTAACGGGGTGCCGCGCCGGGTCAGGCGCGCGGCCCCCGACATCGAGGCCTGCGCGAGGGCGACGACTGCCACCCCCTCGACAAAGGCGGCATCGGCGGCGTCTGCCACCGCTTGATGGTAACCGGCGACATCGCCAGCGCGAAACCGGTCCCACGCGCCGGGGACGAGGGCGTAGGTGATGCGGGTGTGCGGGCGGGCTTCGGCGGCGAAGATCGCCTGGGTCGGGGCGAGGGTGGTGGCGACGGCGTAGAGCACCAGCAGCGGCTGGCCTCCGGCTTGGGCGACGGCTTGCCGGGCCAGGGCCTGATCCACCCGCAGCACCGGCACTCGGCCTTGCACCAAGTCTACCGCCGGGCCGACGGTGGAGCAGGTCAGCAGCACCGCATCCACCCCGTCAGCGAGGCCGCGCAGCACGTCGGCGGCTTCCTCGCGCAGCGCGTCGGTGAGGCCGCCGGCGGCTTCGGCGCGGGTGAGCAGGTCGGCGCGCAAGGTGTGGACCAGGGTCAACCCGTCACCGCCAGCGGCATCGAACACGGCGATGTTGCTTTCGGCGGTGTGCAGGCAGGCGATGCGCATGAGCTTAGTCCTCGGCCGGGGGCTTCGGTTCAACGATGCGGGCGGCGATGATCGACAACTCGTAGAGCGCGATTAACGGCAATGCGAGGCCGCATTGGGTGATCACATCGGGCGGCGCCAGCACAGCGGCGATGATGAACATGCCGACGAAGGCGTAGCGGCGGTATTTCATCAGCCCCTTGGAGGTGACGATGCCGACTTTGGCCATCAGCGACAGCGCGACCGGCAATTGAAAGGCGATGCCGAAGGCGAAGATCAGCTTCATCACCAGGTCGAGATACTCGCCCACCTTGGCTTCGAGCTGGATCGGCATGGTGCCATCGTTGCCCACGGCTTCGAAGCTGATGAAAAACTTCCAGGCGGTGGGGAAGATGAAATAATAGGCCAGCGCCGCGCCCATGACGAACAAGATGGGGGAGGCGATGAGGAACGGGGCGAAGGCGCGTTTTTCGCTGCGATAAAGGCCGGGGGCGATAAAGAGCCAGATTTGCGTCGCGATCACCGGGAAGGAGATGAAGGCGGCGCCGAACATTGCCACCTTGAGGTAGGTGAAGAACGCCTCCGTCAGCGCGGTGTAGATCATCCGCCGCTCAACGCCCATGGCGTGGTAAATGTCTGACAGCGGCTGGGCGAGGAAGACGTAAATGTCGCGCGAGAAGTAGTAGCAGCCGAAGAAGGCCAGCATGAAGGCGGCCATGGACCACATCAGCCGGCGGCGCAGTTCGATCAGATGGTCGAGCAGCGGCATCGGCTTGTCGTCGATGATGTCGTCTTCCGGGGTCGTGGCCACTGGGATGCGGTCTCGCTAACTGGTGGGGAGCGTGGTGCCGGGCGGCAGGAAGGCCGGCGGCGCGGGGGGCTTGGCGATGGCGGGCGGCAGGAAGGCGAGCGGGTCTGCCACTGGCGGCTCGGCGGGCGGGGTGGGCGGTTGCATCACCGGCTCGATGGCGACGGCCTCCGGCTCGCTCGGGGCGACTTCCACCGCCGGGACCGGGTTGAACGGGTCTTCGCTGAGGGTGCTGCGCAGGCTGCCATCGCCATCGACGTGTTTTTCGACGATGCCCTTGAGGTCGAAGTTGCGGATCTCGTTCAGCGAGTCCTTGAGGTCGCCGAGATCGGCGTCCTTCACCATTTCGTCCACATGGGTTTGGAATTCGGCGGCCATGCGGCGCGCCTTTTTGATCATGGTGGTGACGGCCTTGACCGCGATCGGCAGGTCTTTCGGGCCAATCAGCACCAACGCGACCACCCCGATGAGGGCGATCTCGCTCATATTAAAGTCAAACATGGCGTGGCCCGCTGAAGATCGGCGCGGTCGGGGCGTGGTCGGTCATGTGGCGGTTGGTTTCTCCTGCGGCGGGCTTGCTAGCAGGAAACCGGGTCGGGGGGAAACTCATCCGTTGCGGCGGTATCTGCGGTGGGCTCGGCTTGCGGTTCTGGCGGGCGGTGGATGGCCATGGGTTCGACCAACAGGTCGCCGCGCGGGGGGAGTTCGCGCAGGTCGTTGAGGCCGAATTGGGCGAGGAATTGCGGCGTGGTGCCCCATAATGTTGGGCGGCCGGGCGATTCCTTGCGGCCTTTCGGGGTGACGAGGTCGGCTTCCAGCAGGCTGTCCAGGGTGGTTTGGCCGAGGGCGGCGCCGCGAATTTCTTCGATTTCGGTGCGGGTGATCGGCTGGTGGTAGGCGATGATGGCCAGCGTTTCCATCGCCACGCGCGGCAGTCGGCGCGGCACCTGGACGACTCGTCGCAATTTGGGCGCGAGGTCCGGCGCGGTGCGGAACTGCCAGCCGGCGGCAATGCTGGCGAGTTCCACCCCGCGGCCGGCATAGCGGGCGCGCAAGGCGGCGATGACGGCTTCGATATCGCAGGCTTTGTCCAGCAGTGCGGTGAGTTGGCGCGGCGAGGTGGGGGCGGTGGCGGCGAAGATCAGGGCTTCGGCCAGGCGGACCTGCTCTTCGAAGTCGAACGGTTCGGGCACGGGGGCTGCATCAGGCATCGTTGGCGACCTGTGAGGTATCGGGTGTTTCGGTGTGGCTGCGCAGCAGGATGGGACCGAAGGCGGCATCTTGCCTTAGGCGCAGCGCGCCGTCGCGGGCCATTTCCAGGCTGGCGATCAAAGTGCTGGCCATCGCGGCTTTGCGTTCGGTTGGGGAGGCCATGTTGTCCGGCAGGAAGGCTTCCAGGCTTGACCAGTCCGGGATGCTGCCGAGCAGGCGGGCGAGGCGGGTGAGGGCGTCTTTCACCGTCCAGACGGTGAGCGGTTGCGGGCGGTAGCGCTGGCGGGTGCCGCCGCGACGGATGGCGCCGAGATAGGCGCGGAGCAGGCCGGGGACATCGAGGGCGAGGCGGGAGCGGTCGGTCTCAACCATGTCTTCCGGTTGGCCGCGCGCCCAGATGTCGTGGCCGAGTTGCAGGCGTTGGCCGAGCCAGATGGCGGCGGCGCGCATGGCTTGCAGGTCTCGCAGGCGGGCGGCGAGGATTTCCGCGGCGGCTTCGCCTTCGTCGGCGGCTTGGGTGCCGCTGGGCAGCAGGAGGCGGGATTTGAGCCAGGTGAGCCAGGCGGCCATGACCAGCCAGTCCGCCGCCAGTTCCAGCCGCACGCGGCGGGCGCCTTCAATCACGGCGAGGAACTGATCCACCAAAGCGAGGATGGAAATGCGGGCGAGATCCACCTTTTGCGCCCGGGCCAGTTCCAGCAGCAGGTCGAGCGGCCCCTCAAACCCTTCGAGGTGGAGCAGCAGCAGGTCCTGCGGCGGCGGGGTGTCAGACATCGATGCCTTCCGCGCCGGGGTCGCCATTGCCGGAGAGGAGCAGGATGGTGCGGATGGCCCAGGGCATGATGCGGCCGAGCGTATCGCCCACCGGATCGAAGGCGATGCCGAAATGGCCGAGGAATTGCGGGAGCAGGAAGACGACGACCAGCACGACGGCGATGCCGGCGCGTTCCATGCGGGCCCATGCCATGGCGAGGCGGAGTGGCAGCAGACCGACGGCGATGCGGCCGCCGTCGAGCGGCGGGATGGGGAGCAGGTTGAACAGGCCGAGGACGAGGTTGGACATGATGAAATAGCCGACGAAGCCGGCGAGGAGTTGGGCGCTGGCGTGGTCTATGAGTGGCACCAGATGCAGGGACAGGGCGGCGAGCCAGGCGAGGACGAAGTTGCAGGCCGGGCCGGCGGCGGCGACCCAGGCCATACCGAGGCGGGGATTGGCGAAGCGGCTGGCGGCGACCGGGACCGGCTTGGCCCAGCCGAACATGAAGGCGACGTGGCCGATGGTGAGCAACTGGCTGATGGCGATGAAGCCGGGCAGCAGAATGGTGCCGACGCGATCGACATGCGCCAGCGGGTTCAGCGACAGGCGGCCGAGGCGGCGGGCGGTATCGTCCCCCAACGCCAGCGCCGCGTAGCCGTGCGCGGTTTCGTGCAGGGTGATTGCCAGCACGGCAGCGAGGATGGCTTCGAGAATATCCGTCACTGCATGAGGTCTTTCCGTTCGGCGGCGAGCGCATCAGCGTCGAGCGCCAGGCGTTTGGTTTGGGCGAGGTTGCGGGCGGTTGCGAGGCGGGCGGTGGCGGCGGGGGTGAGGGAGGGCACGGCGGCCAGGACTGCAGATGTGCCTGCGAGGTCTCCGGGGCAATAGAGCGCGAGATCGCAGCCGGCGTGCAAGGCGGCGGTGGCGCGCTCGGCCGGGGTGCCGGTGAGGGCTTGCATGGCGAGGTCGTCTGACACCAGCACGCCTTGGTAGCCGATGCGGCCACGGATGATGGTGGCGATGATGGTGGGGGAGAGGGTGGCGGGCAAAGCGGGGTCCCAGGTGGGGTAGCGGATATGGGCGGTCATCATCCAGGGCAGGTCGCGGTTGGCGGTGAAGGGGGCCAGATCGGCGTCCAGGTCGTTGTCCTGCACGATGGGCAGCGCGAGATGGCTGTCCAGAGTGGCGCGGCCGTGGCCGGGGGCGTGTTTGCCGACCGGTTGCACCCCGGCGGCGAGCAGGCCGGCGCCGACGGCGCGTGCGAGCACGGCGATATCGGCGGGGGCTTCGCCATAAGCGCGATCGCCGATGACGCCGTGGCCGTTGGGCATGCGGCGGTCCAGCACCGGGGCGCAGGCGACGTTGAAGCCGGCGGCGGCGCAATCCAGCCCGATCAGCGCGCCGGTGAGCCAGGCGGCGCGCAGGCCGTGGCTGGGGTTGCGGGCGTAGAGGGCGCCGATGGCGGCGGCGGGCGTATGGGCGCGCCAGTAAGGCGGGCGCAGGCGGGCGACGCGGCCGCCTTCCTGATCCACGAGGATCGCGGCGGTTTCGGGCAGGTTGGCGGACAGGGCCGCCATCAAGCCAGCGAGTTGGATTGGGTCCACAATGTTGCGGGCGAACAGGATGATGCCGGCGGGGCGATGGGCCCGCAGCAGTTGCACTTCCGTCTCGGTGAGTTCGGGGCCGGAAATCCCGACGATGGCGGCCTTGATCATGCGGAAGCACTATCCGATCGGCGCTACATGGCGCAACCTCGCGGCAACCAACCGGAGGGACCCCATGCTGCCGCTGCACGGAATTAAGGTCGTCGAAATCGCCGAGAACATCGCCGGGCCATATGCCGGGCAGATTCTGGCGCTGCTGGGGGCGGAGGTGCTGAAGATCGAGCGGCCGGAGGGGGATAACGGGCGCGGCTGGGGCCCGCCGTTCCACGGTGGCATGGCGACGACCTTTCATGCCTGCAACATGAACAAGCAATCCGTGGTGCTGGATTTGAAAGATCCGGCCGATCTGGCCTGGGTGCGAAGCCGGATCGCGGGCAGCGATGTGGTGGTGCAGAACATGCGGCCGGGGGCGCTGGAGGCGCTGGGGCTGGGGGCAGGGCCGCTGCGGGCGGCCAATCCTCGGCTGATTTATGTGTCGCTGTGGGCGTTGGGCGCGGTGGGGCCGCAGCGGCTGGCGCCGGGGTATGAGCCGATGGTGCAGGCGCTATCTGGCATGTTCAGTTTGAACGGCGATCCGGCCGGGGCGCCGGCGCGGGTGGGGATGCAGGTGCTGGACCTCGGCACCGGGGTGTGGGCGGCGTTGGGGGCGATTGCGGCGTTGCACCGGCGGCAGATGACCGGGGAGGGGGCGACGGTGGATAGCTCGCTGCTGGAAACGGCGATGGGGTGGATGGGGCCGCATTGGGCGGCTTATGCCGAGAGCGGCAATCTACCGAAGCGGGACCGCAGCGGCAACCCGCGGGTGGTGGTGTTTCAGGCGTTGCCGACGGCGGACCGGGAGTTGGTGGTGGCGGCGGCGAATGACCGGTTATACGCGAAACTGGTGGCGGAGCTGGGCCATCCGGAATGGGCGACCGACAAGCGGTTTCTGACCAATGCGGACCGGGCGGCGAACAAGGATTTGATTATCGGCTGGATCAGCGACGTGATGCGCGGCAAATCTTCCGAGCATTGGCAGGCGCGGCTGGATGCGATCGGCATTCCGTGCGCGCCGATCAACGATCTGTCCAACCTGGCGGGCAATCCGCAGGTGCAGGCGCTGGGGATGCTGGCGCCGCCGCCGGGGCTGGAGTTGCCGCTGATGGGCCTGCCGCTCTCCTTCGATGGCACCAGGCCGCCGGTGGTGAGCGCGGCGCCGGCTTTGGGGGCGGATACGGCGCGCGTGCGCGGGGGATGATCTGGATCAATTTCTGGACGCGGGGTTGGGCATAGCCTGGGTTGGCTATCGAAGGAGGACATCATGGACAAGCCGCTCGACATCCGTTTCCGCAATATGGAGCCTTCGGAGGCGCTGGAGGAAAAAATACGCGGCCGCGTTGCTAAACTCGAACAACTCTACCCGCGGATATCCTCCTGCCGCGTGGTGGTTGAGAAGCAGCATCGCAGCCATCAGAAGGGGAATATGTTCGATATTCATATCGTGATGCACACGCCCGGCCGGGAAATTGCGGTCTCACGCGATCACGGGACCAATCCGGCGCATGAGGATGTGTATGTGGCGGTGCGGGACGCGTTCGACGCCGCCAAGCGGCAGATGGAGCATCTGTTCCACGGGCAACGCGGAGAAGCGGCGGCCTGACGCCTGAAGGGTTTTGGCCGGTTGGCCGCGCCGTCTGCCGGGAGGTGGGCGGCGCGGTTTTTGTTTGGGGGTAGGTGATTTGGCTTGACGCGAAGCCGTTTTCTCCCAATATGGGAGCGTGACGAGAACGGATGCG
>Ga0164297_10005735_pt1 | contig 10537 bp, 6 predicted proteins | sample GEODES058metaG_FD_113539 | JGI IMG/M metagenome (GOLD analysis project Ga0164297, IMG submission 113539) | Dystrophic lake water microbial communities from Trout Bog Lake, Wisconsin, USA - GEODES058 metaG | ecosystem: Environmental > Aquatic > Freshwater > Lake | place: USA: Trout Bog Lake...
GTGAATGCTTGAAATGAAGAATAGAGTCATATAGCGAAAGACCCGCAAGACTGATTACGCGACGAGGTCAGGGTGCCCAAGGGGAACCTTGGCCTCGAATGCAAATCACTATTAAGGCAGGAGGAACCAACAATGTCCTCCATAGATATACCAAGCAACTTCACCAGGCTATTTTTCTCGTCACCAATATTTGAAATACAGTTGCATAAATTGCCAGCTTTTGAGCATTAGACGGCCTGAGAACTTTCGCTGCTTGAAGGTGCGGATATATTCCACTTGCTCTGACGCTTTGAATAGACACTCAAAAAGAAGTGTAGGTGGATGAGTCGTATATTGCCTCGCATCCCCCCTCTCAAACGGATGCGGGGTCTTTTTTTGCTCAAGATCAATGAAAATGGCTCAGCGAATGTTGTCCATTCACAGAGCCATTTTCATTGTGTTCACCAGTCTGACTAGTTCTTATTGATCGGAAGCAAGACGTCTTTGGTCTTCGTTCCAGGAGGCAGAGGTGGCTTCTTCACGTCCGTTGGATCAGGCTGAACCGTATTGCTTCCGCAACCTACTGCGACAACTGAGCCGACGACGACAAGTGCGATTAGGAATTTCTTCATGGATAAATTGTGATCTGGGTCAAATGGCACTATTCAAATTGAAAAGCCAATTCTAATGGAATCGTATCCCATAAAACAGGAAATTCTCACCTCCAATTCGGAGGTGAGACTCATTACGATCTCTGTTGTCCAATCTCAATCAAGGCTGTCTCATAAGCATCGCCATGAGACAGCCCCATCAACCGATTAGTGGTTGGTGTGCGAGATGTCAGGTCGGAACAAAGGAGTGTGGCAGTATTGATCCCAAACTGCTTCGTGTCCTTCGTAGCCAGCGGCGTTATCAGGAACACCGTTGGCGTCGTATCCGCCGATTGGCCATGGATCGAGCTGCTGATCACCTGTGCCCATTGCTCGGCTCTTTGCATGGCCATCCGCAAATGCCCAGTTCTCTCGCTTGCCGAAGCAGAACGAGGTAGCGTGAATGTTGCCCATTCCCGATTGGCTACCGTTTGTGTTGCCCGATGCCAAAGAGCTGCTCGATACAGAGTCATTGTGGCACTGCTGGGCATTATTGATTAGGATGCCGTTGCCATTAAAGACGCAAGGCTGAGTTGCATCTGGGCAGATGAGGAACGGCTCAGCATAAGTGTCACCAACACGAGCAAGCTGACCGAATGCTGGCCACCAGGTTGGAGTTCCGACTGGATCGGCAACTGCGGTCTGGCTGTAAGAGCTGACGAGACCGTTCATGTTATAAGAAACATTTGCTGGAGTTCCATCACCGGCAACTGGAGTAGTGAAGCCTGCCTGAAGCTGTGCGCCTGGCATCTGCATCATTGCCCAGCTCTTGCTGTACGGGTAAAGAGTATTGGGTGCTGACACCAAGGAAGACTTGACTCGCTTTCCATTACCACTACAAGCATCTGTTGATGGGTTGTAGAGGGCGGTTGCTGCGGCAGACCAAGTAGCTGGCTCAGCCATTCGGGAGTCGATATTCCAGCTACCGCCGCAGTCTCGGCCGTAGGCGGATGGGAACAGATCGTCGCTGTCGGCGCTGTACATCACGGTACCGAGAGCCAACTGCTTGACATTGCTGAGATCGGCAGCGCCCTTCGCAGCAACCTTAGCCTGTGCAAATACCGGGAAAAGAATGGCGGCAAGAATAGCGATGATCGCAATAACGACCAACAGCTCAATGAGAGTAAAAGCTTTTCGAATCATGAATCTCCGTGGACGTAAACATCCAAGGAAACAGACTATGGGACGATTGTTATCAAATTGTTAAGATAAATCTCTCATTGCAAACATAACTTCCCAGTTTAGTAGCTTATTAACAATCTGGCCCGGATAGGTCATTCCATAGTCAAACTGGTGTCTCAACGATGCTTAAGCTACTTGACACCGTGGATCAGGACGATATTCTGAGCGACACCATCTCCAAATGAGTAGAACGCAACGGTGTGATTTCCACAGGCAATCAGATCATTACTTCCACCAGGCACATCGTTGATCGCGACGTACGGGTATTCCTTGTAGGAGTTTAGGTCAAACGTTAATATTCGCTTTTGACCATTTCCCCAAGTGATGTAGTAAATCCGATTGTCATCGGGGCTGATCGCTACTCCCCGGTCCGTTAAGAAGTTCGTGGTGGGAATCGACTCAAGAATGATCCGGTTCACAGGATCAACCACGGCGGGTGCCTTGGTGTAGCAAAGACCGTTGTAGAACGCGAACCCAGAGATATCAAAGTTGAATTGCCCGGTCGAGTGAATAGCACTCGCATCGAGCGTGTCTACAAACTCTCCACCGTGACCATCGCCGTACATCAAGCTGCTATTGCCAGCGAACTTAATCGCATAACCACCCGCACCAACATTCTGGCGTTGAACCCCATCATCGTAAACTCGAACATTGACGCCATAGGTTGGATCGGATACCGATACCCAACTATGGGGCTGGCCAGGAACGGTTTCAAGGTCAAACAGGTTGCCCCCACCACTGGTGAAAATGGCATCACGCAAACCGGTTGACAGGTTGAACCTTCGAATTGTCCCATCGCCAATGATATTGGTGTAAGCAAATTGACCATCATCCGTAACGCGGATGAAGTTAGGGGAAGCCCCGACATTAATCACCATACCAATCGATCCATCTGCAGGATTGACCGCCACGATTGAGTTGGGATAGTTAACATCGTCAGAGCCACATGCCGCCCAAATCTTTCCAGACACCTTATCGTAAGTGATATCTCGCACCGAAATGGGCACGGTCTGTACTTGGACAAAGTTCACCGTAAGCTTGGCGGTCGCACTAACGTTGCCCGGGTCGGTTCCCGTGATATTGGCAATCGTTTGAGCCTGCACCCCAGTCGTCGTCACAGTAAACGTGGCACTGGTTGCACCAGCAGGAACTAAAACGTTAGCAGGAACGGTTGCTACCGCGTTATCACTGGTCAAAGCTATGCTGAATCCACCGGTAGGAGCAGGTCCCGTAAGTGTTATAGTTCCTGTTGTCGATGCTCCCCCATTCACCGCATTCGGGTTCAGGGTTAAGTTTTGCAACCCTGGAGGATTGACCGTCAGATTCGTACCAATGGACGTCGTTCCTGTTGTTCCCAAGATGGTTGCTTGAGTCGCAGATGCCACCGCTTGGGTCGTGATGTTGAAGTTTGCCGTCGTGGCTCCTCCAGAAACAACCACCGATACAGGAACTGTTACCGCAGACGAATTGCTGGAAAGCACGACGATCGTGCCGTTGGAAGGAGCTGGGTTGGAGATAGTGACCGTTCCCACGCTAGCCGATCCTCCCAAAACCGTGGCAGGATTGACGCTTAGAGCGGAAATGACAGGAGGATTCACCGTCAAAGTAGCTGTAAACGAACCACTTCCCAATGTTGCCGTAACTACCGCTTGTGAAGCTGCCGCGACGGATAAAGTGTTGACAGTAAAGGTCGCAGTATTTGTCCCCGCTGCTACCGTAACCGTCGCAGGAACTGTTGCGAACGACTGATTGGAACTCAACGAGATCGTCGTGCCCAGAGTGGGGGAAACGGTTCCCAATGTGACCGTCCCAGTGGCTTGCGCTCCACCATTCACAGCGGTCGGAGTCAAGGATATTCCCGTTAGATTGGGTGGCGTAATCGTGAGCGTAGCGCTAGCTGCGGCTCCCAACGCACCTGCATTGATTGAAGTCTGACTCTGAGTGTTAACAGGGCGAGTCGTGATTGGGAATGTGGCACTTGTTGCGCCTGCAGGAATCGACAAGCCAGACGGCACACCTACAGACGGCAAAGTACTGATCAGAGTGACAGAAACCCCATCGCTAGGTGCTGGACCATTGAGCGTCACCGTTCCCACCGTGCTGGCACCACCAGCCACAGTGGAAGGGTTGATCGTCATTCCACTCAGGGTGATGGTGCTGACATTGAGAGTCGCCGATACAGTCCCACCAGGAGCGGTTGCCGTAATCTTGGCCGGTGTCGAATGCGTAACAACGTTCGTTTTGATAATGAAACTGCCGGTTGTGGATCCCGCTCCAATCACGACCGATTTGGGAACCGATGCCACAGTGCTACTACTGGCCAGAGTCACCTTTAACCCAGCCGAGGGCGCCGGCCCAGAGAGAGTCAAGGTACCAAGGCTGTTCGCTCCCCCTCCAACGGTGCTTGGATTCAAACTCAGTGAACTTAAAATAGATGCCTTGATCGTCAGATTGGCAGAAACAGATGCCGTCCCGACTTTGGCCGTCACCTTGGCGACGGCAGTTGTCCCAACCGGCTTGGTGCTGCAGTCAAAAGTTGCCGAAGTAGCACCAGAAGGAATGACGACCGAACCTGGGCCGCCCCACGCTGAATTGGATGACGTGAGAGTTATGTTTAACCCGCTCGCTGGCGCTGGAGAGGCAATCTGAACTGTGCCGATCGAATCCGTTCCGCCGGTAACTGTAGACGGATTGAAAGATAGGGAGCTAAGCTTCGGCGCTAAGATCGTGAGGTTCCCTTTGGCAGAGCTATTGCCGAGGCTGGCTTGAACCGATGCCGTCGTAGTCGTTGCAACCGCTGAAGTAGACACCGGGAACGAACCGGTGGTTGAACCAGCAGGTACTGAAACGCTGCCAGGGACAGTTGCGGCTCCATTGGAAGAAGTCAGAGCCACAATGACTCCTGAGCTGCCAGCTTTTGCGGATAGAGTAACTTTGCCAGTTGAACTGGTCCCACCCGCCACCGATGTTGGCATCAAAGTCAAAGACCGCACCGTTTGGGCTAAAGCACTTACATTCGCGGTTGCGATTACGAATCCAAGGATAGCGACCTTCAGAAGGTGCGCCGAGGAGAAAGGTCGGGTACGGGCAATCATGTCATTTCACAGCACCTCTAGTGCTGATCGAAAGGAAACAATCACAGTTTCCTACGACAATCAGTGGCTTTATCTAACGAAAACCGCTGGTATCCAATAATTAGACCTTTCTAACACAGAAACGGGTGGTCTAAGGCATTGTCCTGCATAAGATCACTTATACAACAATCCAGTAGTCCACCCGAATCTGAATGAATTGCAATCTATAGGAATGGCGCAGTATCTCTTCAGAATACTGCGCCAACTCCAGACTTATCCTTTCGCTTCTTTGGCAGCTCGATGCTTGGCAACGTCCGAAGGAGATACTGCTCCACTCGTCTCATTGCTGGCACATCCTATCAGGACACCAACAATGACCAAGCAAACTGACAACCTTGCCAGAAGCATCATTGCTTGATCGGGGCTCCTCGTCGAGCAACCACCGTATCAATAACGTTGGAACATGTGACACCCGAAACGCCTTCCAGACCAGCAATACCACCGTCCATAGATGTATCAAATCCACTGTCGATAGTTGCATTCGGATCGTGGCAAGCCTTGACCATGTTCTTGGGATCCATTGGCTCAAGGACATAACCATCGGAAGGATCGTTATACCAAGCCATCTTGTAGTGTCCGGCGTGTCCGTCTGTGAACCCAACTTGATAGACGAAGTTGTGTCGAACTTGGCCCAAGCAATCACCCGCTCCGTTGCACTGGTCGTAAGGAGCATTGGTGTACTGGGGATCGTCACCCGTATCGATCATGCTTTCAACATCGGCAGGCGAAACGAACTCACCGAAGGAGCGACCTGGGAAGTAGTGCTGTTGACCGTAGAGAGGGCTGGACTTATCGTATTTTGTTGAAATATGGAAGACGCCCATGCCGGCTCGGTTGTGATACGGACCATAGTTCATTCCGTACCCGAATAGTCGACCGTTTGGATCGCTACTACTGTTCTGCTCAGTGTCATTTCGGTCTGGGCAGAAGAAGATGTTGTAGTTCTTCACATAAGGCTGAGCCAGATAGAAGAAGTCGAATTGGTTTCCACCGTCAGCAGTGGACGTGTCGCCGTACTGCTTGCCGGTTGTTACCCAACGATCATCGTTATCGGTGGCATACATGATCCAAGCATTGTTGAGCTGCCTGATGTTTGAGAGGCATGTCGTTTTCTTTGCCGCTTCTTTGGCTTGAGCAAAAACGGGGAACAGAATCGCTGCCAGGATGGCGATGATCGCAATGACAACTAGAAGTTCAATAAGGGTAAAGGCTTTCTTCAAGTTAGATTCTCCTTGGAGAAAGGAGAGTCGAACATTCCTATTAATCAGAAATTAAGGCCAACAATCTCTTAACTAACCTATATGAATCTTAATGCAATAGTACGATCCATTGCGTGTAGATGAGCAATAGCTCTAAACGTTACTTCTAACCCAAGCTTCTCAGAATGCAGAGCTGATCCGTCCTCAAGTGTGTTAATAATGGAGCCGGAACAATGCTTAGCACCTTGCTTGCCCTTTCAATCTTCGCTATGGGAAATCTAACCGCTCAAATAACCACACCCAAGACTTACTGCAACCCGATCAATGTCGATTACGGTTTCTGCCCCATCCCCAACTTCTCGGAACAGGGCAAGCACCGAGCAACGGCCGATCCTGCGATCACCATGTTCAAAGGGGATTACTACCTCTTCTCAACCAACCAGTGGGGTTATTGGTGGAGCCATGACATGTCGGACTGGCACTTTGTGCCCCGTAAGTTTCTGCACCCCGATGCCAACGTGTACGACGAACTTTGTGCGCCAGCAATATGGGTACAAGGCGATTCACTTTATGTGATCGGTTCAACCTATACCGATAAGTTTGCGATCTGGAAGAGTTCCAACCCTCGTGTTGACGATTGGCACCAAGCGATTGAGCACTTCCCTGTTCCTGCTTGGGATCCGGCCTTCTTCTTGGACGATGATGGTCGGCTTTTCTTGTATCACGGTTCCAGTAACACTTTCCCCACTTATGGCCAAGAGATTGATCCCAAGACCTTCCAACCGATAGGCCCAAAAGTAGAGCTACTCACCCTTCATGACGATCAGCACGGATGGGAGCGATTTGGTGAGTATCACGACAACACTTTCCTTCGCCCGTTTATTGAGGGTTCTTGGATGACCAAGCATGATGGAAAGTACTATCTGCAATATGGTGCCCCAGGCACCGAATTCAGCGGCTACGCAGATGGCGTTTACGTTGGTGATAAGCCGCTTGGCCCCTTCACTTATCAGCCACACAACCCCCTCAGTATCAAGCCGGGCGGCTTTGCGCGCGGCGCGGGACACGGCGCAACCTATCAAGACGCCTTCAATAACTGGTGGCACGTGTCCACCATCACGATTGCGGTAAAAAACAACTTCGAGCGTCGAATTGGCATCTGGCCGGCGGGGTTCGACAAAGATGGTGTCATGTACACCAACTGCGCCTATGGTGATTATCCGACCTACCTTCCTGATAAGGCTAACGAAGACCACACTGCAGGGCGCTTTGCCCATTGGATGCTGCTGAACTACGGAAAGCCGGTTCAGGCTTCATCCACATTGGGTGGATTTTCACCAAACAATGCGGTGGATGAGGTCATGAAAACCTATTGGAGCGCCAAAACTGGCAACAAAGGCGAGTGGCTCCAATCTGACCTCGGCAATGTAAGCGAGGTTCATGCCATCCAGATCAACTACGCCGATCAGGATGCCGATGTGATGGGAAAGGTCCCCGGCTTGTATCATCAATACAAGTTGTATGCATCCGAGAACGGTCGCAACTGGCACGTCGTCGCCGATAAGAGCAAGAACAAAACCGACGTTCCGCACGACTACATCGAATTCTCCACCCCATTCAAAGCACGCTACGTAAAGTTGGAGAATATTCACATGCCAACCGGCAAATTCGCGATCAGCGGACTTCGGGTGTTTGGGACTGGGCCAGTAGAAAAACCGAAGCCGGTTCAGCACTTTGTGGTTCTGAGAGCCGATGACAAGAGCGGAGCCGACCGCCGAAACGCATGGCTTAAATGGCAAGTTTCGGACGACGCAACTGGCTACGTAATTTACGCAGGTATTGCTCCGGACAAGCTTTACACCAGCGTGATGGTCTACGGTGAGAACGAGTACTACTTCAATCTGATGACCAAGGATCGCCCCTATTACTTCCAAATCGAAGCGTTCAACGAAGGTGGCATTTCAAAGCGATCCGAGATCATCGAGTCGAAGTAGGCCTATGGCAAAGTCTTTCTTTGAACTAAAATCTAACCAGGAGGGTCCTGTTTTCGAAGGACTCTTCATTCAATCATGACCAGAAAGCTGCATCTAGCCGTAATCTTGTTCCTTGCATCGATCATGAATCCATGCTTGGCACAGAATATCTCCAAGATTACAATCACACCGAATCCATCCTTTGGAGATGGGATTTCTACGGGAACAGTAACCCTTACAAAAGCCGCTCCAAATTCGGGCATGAAAATCGCTTTAGCTTCCACCAACTCAAAGGTAGCTTCCGTCCCCCCGTCGATATCAGTGAATGCTGGAGCTACAACGGGAACGTTCACGGTTATCACCGGTCACGTCACAAGCAACCTAACGGTGAATATTTCTGGCAAAGATCCCAATGGAAAGTCGGCCTCCAGCTCTCTAACGGTGGAACCCCCATTGATCCACCTGATCGGCTTGACGATTTTGCCGTCATCAGTCCAAGCAACTTCCGTGGCCATCGGAACAATTAAACTTTCGAAGTCAGCTGGATCCGGCGGTTTTGTGATTCAGCTTTCTTCATCTGGAACAGCCGTTACTGTTCCGAGTCAAGTTACGGTACCGAGTGGAGCGCTATCAACTAGCTTTAATGTGACGTCGCAAAATGTATCCAAAGCTTCAGCTTGTACGGTAACTGCATCAGATGTTTACGGATATGATGTGACAGCCAAGGTCACGGTTCAGCTTCCGACTGTCCGCATTCAAAAACTGGCCTTCTCACCCCAATCTGTCGGAAGCAATTCGACTGTAACGGGCACGGTTACCCTAACTGCAGCTGCTCCAAAATCAGGCTTTACAATTTCTCTCACCTCAGACCAATCGGCTCTTACGCTACCCAAATCGGTAACTGTAGTCTCAGGTGCCAAGATCGCAACATTCAAAGCTATTGGGGGACTGGTTAAGAGTCAGGTCCAAGTAAATGTCGACGCAACTGATCCGGCTGGCTATTCAGCAGAAACGCAAATCTCTTTGATGCCTCCCGCGTACTACCTGAGCGCGGTGGTCATTACCCCAACCAGTATTCCAGCGGGTGGCAAGGCGACTTGTACTGTGCGACTATCTGCTGCAGCACCTGCTGGTGGATTGACCGTCACTCTGTCGACAATGCAGAACTATCTTTCCTTGCCGCTAACTGTGACAGTTGCACCAGGTTCCTTCTCGGGACTCGCAACGATAACGGCCGGTTCAGTTGCGCTCTCAAGTTCGGCCTCGGTGACAGGAATGGATTCCAATGGGTTTACTGCGACGGGATCGGTATTGGTTAATCCCAGTCAAACTCAAAATATCGTTCAGGCTACTGATGGCCACGAGTTCTTACCGACCTCCCTTACCGTTCCGGCAGGAACAATTGTTACTTGGACCAATCAAGGCAGTATGGATCACACGGTTACATCAGACTTGAATTCCCAGCATATCGACTCTGGGATCATCGGTGTGGGGCAATCATTTTGTTGGACCGTGCCTATAGGCACTGTATCTGGGACACGGTTTTACTACCATTGCATTTATCATGGATTTGGAGCAGATGGAACGAAGTTGGGCCAAGGTATGGTCGGTGTCGTTACCGTGCAATGATGGAGTTTGGTGAATGATCTTGGAATTTAGACCTTGGATTAACGTCTCGTGTGCTGGAATACTGTTTGTTGGTATTTTGGGCTGTGCGGGTAGTGGAACAAGTATCGCCTCGACTCGATTTCAGAGTAAGGCTGATCTGGGCAAGGCTCTTTTCTTTGATACTAGTCTGTCCACCCCGTCAGGTATGGCGTGCGCAACATGCCACTCCCCCTCCAAAGGGTTCACCGACCCCCGTCCCGGTACTCCTACGTCAGCTGGTGTAGTCCATGGATTATTTGGATCCCGAAACGCTCCTACCGCTGCCTATTCAGCCTACTCTCCACCGTTTCAAACCCTGTCAGGAGCTGGCGCAATTGGTGGTCAATTCTGGGATGGAAGGGCGAATGATCTGGCCGCTCAAGCTAAGCTACCCCTTCTAAATCCCATTGAAATGGCCAACGCTTCCTCTGCCGCCGTAGTTGCAGCAGTCAAGAGAGGACCCAATGCCAACGGCCTGAGACAGTTTTACGGCCCTAACATTTTTGATAATTCAGATGCAGCCTATTCAGCCATTGCCGACGCAATTGCAGAGTTCGAGAAAACGGCAGCCGTGTCACCATTCACTTCAAAATACGATGCCTTCTTGGCCGGTAAGGTTTCGTTGACAGCGTCAGAGCAAAATGGACTGAACGTGTTTAACGGCAAGGGACTTTGCTTTACTTGCCATCCAAGTACCGCTTCCCCAGATGGCACGCCGCCGCTATTCACCAACTTCCAATACAACAATTTGGGATTACCGAAGAATCCCAAGA
>Ga0164297_10005736_pt1 | contig 10537 bp, 12 predicted proteins | sample GEODES058metaG_FD_113539 | JGI IMG/M metagenome (GOLD analysis project Ga0164297, IMG submission 113539) | Dystrophic lake water microbial communities from Trout Bog Lake, Wisconsin, USA - GEODES058 metaG | ecosystem: Environmental > Aquatic > Freshwater > Lake | place: USA: Trout Bog Lake...
TCAAGGTCAAAATGTTAATGTTTATGATCCACAATCAATGCTAGATAGCTATTGGTTTGCTAAGAGACCAGACGGATCTGGAACAGATGTAACTTCATTACCAGGTGGAGCAAATTTAGGAACACTTGATGATTTAAATTACTTTGTAAAGAAATTATATAAAGCTCTTCGAGTTCCATCTAATCGTTTAGATCCAGAATCAAAATATGCTGATGGCGCAGAAATCTTAAGAGAAGAATTAAAATTTGCTAAGCTTATTATTCGTTTACAACGTCAAATAGCTTCCACTCTTAAAGAGACTTATATTACTCATTTAAAGCTTAGAAATCTTTGGGATCAATATAAGCTTAAAGAACATGATATTGATGTATCTTTAGTTCCACCTTCTTATTTCCATGTGGCTCGTGAAGCTCAAATTCAAGAATTAAAGTTTAAAACCTTTAATGATTTGATTACAACAGAAGCTGTTTCTAAGACATATGCTTTAAAGAAGTATATGGATTGGTCAGATCAGGATCTTAAAGTCAATAGAGAATGGTTAAAGAAAGATGCAGCTTTTGCATTTGAATTAGCTCAAACAACTAATTCAGGCCCCAATTGGAGAGAAGGTTTAACAGCAGGTGGTGGTGGAGGATCTAAAGGTGATGGTAGCGAAACCCCACCATCATTTGGACCTCCTCCAGGAACAGCTCCAGTTGGTGGTGAAGCTCCAGCAGCAGGTAATGAAGCTCCTGCAGGAGGGGCTGAGACTCCAACAGCACCAGAACCAGCTGGTTCAGCAACTAGTGCATTGCCAGGAACTTGATTAAATAATTAATAATCAACAAGATCTACCCCATGAAAAATCCTGGGGGCTCTTGATCCTCTTGGCGAGTATTCATTAATTGATCTTCAAGGTCTTTCTTTTCAGTAATACCTTGAGTCATTAATGTATCATATTGTAAAGTTCCACTACCAAACAATTGAGTGTTTTGGAATTTACCACGAGTATTAGCTATATTAATCTTAACAAGAGCTTTAGCATATTCCATTACCCAACGTTCTTTAACTAGATCTTTAATGGGTCTTTCTAGACGACAAGCAACAACAGCCCAATATCTATCTGCAGCATATTGTCCAGGATCTGGTGTAATACGTAATACTTGAGTGCGAGGATCAAATCTAAAATAAGGTTGTTGAGCAAATACCTTTTCGCGAGTCTTTAACCAGTCTTTTAAGATATGCCAAGATATAACATCAAAAGCTTTGCTACCTAAGCTATAAGCAAAATGCATTTGCTGAGCCATAGATTGCTCAATAGTAAACAAGGTATTAACACCATTATTTGTTCCAACATTAAATGAAGTGCAATCTATTACTTTTCTATAAGAATTTAAATCATAATCCCAACCAGATTGAAAGGTAGAACTTAAAGCAGATACCTCTGGGTTTAAGGTATTGTTAATAAGAGTATCCATTTTAATACCCTGACCATAGGTATATAAATTGCTATCAAATACAATCAATTCTTCTGTGCCTGGTGTAAATTTGCTATACAATTCTATTGCATAGGCTATCATGTCATAGGTAGCTACACAGGCTATTTCTAGATTAATGACTGGCGCACCTAGCTGAAAAAAGATACGCTCTGCAAGCATATCATAGCTAGAAATTCTACTATTGAGATTAGTAGATAAAAAATTTGCTGGTCCTACAGTGCTATTCGGGTTAGCCATACCCTAATACTTACTATAGGTCTAATAGTTTTATTACTGAAACCATCACTTCTTCTGCAGTAACAAAAGCATTAATATCATAGGATTCCTGTTCCCACCACCAATATTGGTGTTCTCTTAAATAAGATCTGCTTTTTAATAAATTAAGATTGCGAGTATAACCAAAGATCTTAGGGTCTGATTTACTAAAAATTACAATACCTCGTTTAAGTTTATGGTAAGCACACAAATGCTGCAAAAAGCTATCTACCGATATCCAAGTATCAGTCTCATTAATGAGATCTCTTATTTGTGACAGTTTGAGGTTCTGCCTGAAATCTGTAATACCTTCTATGCATTTGTCTTTAGTAGAACCTATTTGAATTACTTTAATATCTTTAGCTTTCATTAAAGCTACCAATTCTTTCCAATAAGGAAAATTCTTAGGATTTTCTTTACTGTCTCGTAAATTTTGAGCAAAAGGACTTATTACTACTTGTTTCATCTTGTAAGAGCAGTTTTGTAAGCATTTGCTAATGAATCTTTCCAATTATTAGCTTCCATCCATTTATATATATTATATTCTTGAATTTTAGTTAAAGGTTCTATTTCTGCCAATGATAATATTTCTACACCATTTTCTCCTTCAAATACTTCTGGATAGCATGCACCAATAATGATTCTATGATTTTTATATTTTTGTTTTATATCTGGTAATACACTTCTAAAAGCGTAATGATCTCCAATACCACTATCCAAAGGTATAATTTTTACATCTTTTGTTTTTACACCCCATTTTTTAATATAAGCATGAAATATTTCATCATCTTGCTGAAATAATTTTATCTGATGATCACTTCTAATACCTCCAGCACCATAACGCATATGCCAAGTCTTAACACCCGTCATAACCACTAATCTCCATCCAGCTCTTTTCATTTCATAGGTGAAGATGGTTTCTTCTCTATGACCAACTTTAGATAAATTTAAATCATAACCATGTTTAGCTGCTTCTTTACGAAATAAGAAAGTGCTGCCTTGTAAATGATCTACATCAATATATTTTTGTATATTGGTATCACACCATTGAATATTGAATCCTAAAAAGATATCTTCTATTTTATTAGACGCTAATGGATGTCCTATATTGGCTTTTGGATCTAATATCAAAGGGCCAACAGCCCCCACATCTTTAGAAGAATAAGCAGATGCATATTCAAATAGAGATTCTAGAGTATTGGCTTCCATAACATTATCATCATCTAATCGCCATATCCATTCTGTAGTTACATCAGTTAAAGCTCTTTGATGATTATGAATCTGCCCTTTACGAGCACCTGGATTAACTTCCCATTGAATTCCAACTCTATTTAATAATAAAAATAAATTTTTATAAATTTCATTTTCTCTTAGATCCTCCATAGAATCATTATCATCATAGATAATGAGACGACATGGTTTAAGTGTCTGACTAGCTAAAGAAGTTAATACCAAAGGCAATGTAGTATGAAATCTGCCTTTAGTTGATACTGTTGCTGTAACTTTATCTGTAACCATGCTTATCTAATACTTTCTTATAATTATTATTTAAAATACCTTCCCAATTTGACAACCCATGAACAGTTGCTTCTGCTTTATGAAATATAGGAAATCCTCCAGAATAATATTCAGTTTGCAAGGTTAATTTATTGTCTGGTACCACAGCACATATATAACCTTTTTTATAAGCTCTAATACAAAAGTCTATATCTTCTGCTCCACCTGGTGAAAAACTTTCATCAAGTATACCAATATCATAAATTAATTTTCGAGTAGTTGCTGCACAAAAGAACACCACAAATTCAAAACCACCTTGAGAGGCATGAACCAAAGGCCCTGTAATACCTACATTACTATCTTTAAAAGGATATAATAACATTTTTAACCATTGACCATATTGTTGATCTAAAAGAATAGTGTCGTTATTTAAAAATACCAAATAGTCTCCTTCTGCATTAAGAATACCTAGATTAGTGGCTTTAGTATAACCTAAAGGTTCTTTATGTTCTATAAGTTTGATTTTGAGTGATTTATCTAAGCTATTAACATAGTCAATTGTCCCATCTTTACAGCCATTAGCCACAATAATTAATTCATTTTCTATAAGATCTGTATTCTTTATAATACTTTCAACACAAGGTTTAAGGCAGCTTTCTAGATTATTATAAGTTGGAATTATTATGCTGACTTTTGGCTTCATGACCATAATTAGAGCTTATTATATAAAATACTAGAGAATTTGCAACTAATTGCATAAGTAATATTAATAGCATGCTTTTAAAGCTCATCACTCAAACTCCAATCACGGAAGGATTAGATTTTTTAGTTGAAGAAACTAGTAAAGATAAACCTGCTAAATTAATTGTTTCTGGTATTTACATGGTTGCTGAAGAAAAGAATCGTAACAACCGTATTTATAGTCGTGAAGAAATGGCAGAAGAGGTTGAACGCTTCAATAAAGAATTGGTTTCAAACAATAGAGCTTTAGGAGAATTAGAACACCCTCAAAGTGCTAATGTTAATAGTGAACGTGCTTGCCATCTTATTACAGAATTAAAGATGGATGGTAATCTTGTTCGCGGTAAGAGCAAAGTTTTAAATACACCATTAGGAGCTATTATGCGTTCATTGATAATGGATGGTGTTAAAATGGGTATGTCTTCAAGAGCTCTTGGACAATTAGAAGACAAAGGTGGTGTCAATTATGTCAAAAATATGAAGCTCATTACAATTGATGCTGTGGCAGATCCATCTGCTCCAGGAGCTTTTATTAATGGTATTTTAGAGTCCAAAAATTTTATAGTTAAACAAAATGGTGGTTTTGAAGAATATTATGACGTATTACAAGCAAAACTATCAAGTCTGCCTAAAAAAGACGTAGATCTTTATTTAAGAGAGCAGATCATGCAATTTATTAAAAACATTAAATAATATGAATCAAAAAAAGCAGCTTAAAGAATTTATTGGGCACATAGTCAAAAATGACTTTAGCAAAGCCAATGATGCATTGCAAAACGTAGTTAATGAAAAAACCAAACAGCGTATTGCTGCAACCTATAAGGATTTAAACAATAAATCCAAATAATTGTTAATTTTTGCATACGAATAGTATAAATAATAAATATCATATGAGTCAAGACATCCAAACAATTTTAAAAGAGGCCACCAAAGACCTTCTTTCAGAAGAAACACTAAAAGTAATTTCTGAAGCTATTGATTCCAAGGCCCAAGAAAAAGTTCAACTAGCAGTTGAAGCGGCTCTTGTCAGACAGGATGATGAATACGCATCCAAACTCCAAAGTGTGTTAGAAGCTATTGATGCTGACCATACTGAAAAATTAGATAAGATTGTCTCTCGTATTGATGAAGTCCATGCAGCTAAATTTAAGAAAGCATTGGATCTACTTGATGAATCTCATAGCTCAAAGCTAGAACAGATTGTTAAGCTCTATGAAAAAGCTCTTACAGAAGATGCTAAAGTATTTAAAGAATCACTAGTTGATCAAATGTCAAATTACATTGAAATGTATCTTGACAAAGCTATTCCAGCTGAACAGATTAAAGAAGCTACAGAGAACACTCGTTCCCGTAAGATTCTAGCAGAAGTAAAACGTCTTATTGGTGTAAGTGATATGTTTGTTAATGAAAACATTCAAGAAGCTTTATTAGACGGTAAATCACAAATTGATGGTGCTAAAGCTAAAATTGCAGAATTAGAAAAGCAAAACAAGCTTATCACAGAAAAAGCAGAAAATCTTGAAAAGACACTTTTCTTAGAAAAGAAATTAGAAAATTTCCCACCAGCTAAGAAAGATTATATGATCAGAGTTCTTTCTGAAAAGACCATGACTTCCATTAAAGAAAACTTTAATTACGTTTCTGAAATGTATGAGAAGAAAGAAATGGAAGATATGGAGACTCTTAAAGAATCAGCTTCTCCTAAGACCAAAGGTGTTGATCGTGTAGCTCCAAAAGAAGTTATTAATGAATCAAAATCTTTTAATTCTGCAGATGATGTTGGTGACAAATATGTTGCTGAAACATATGTCTCAGAATTCACTAAGAGAAAATTCTAAGTAATACTAGATACAATTTTTGACAAAAACACCGATTTTTCGGTGTTTTTTTTGTAAGTAATTTAATCAATCGTTGAAGTTCTGTTAAGGACTTGAGGTAAAGACAGTTATAAAAATTAATTTATTTAATTATGAAATCAGTTAAACCCGCACAATCTTACATCAATGAATCTCGTGCAGCAAGCCTTCTCAAAAAGTGGGCTCCATTGCTTGAGCATTCAGACGATGCAACTCCAGCAATCAAAGACGATCACACAAAATTAAACACAGCTATCCTTCTTGAAAATCAAGAACAGTGGTGTTTAAATGAAGCATCAGCTAATACAGCTGGTGGTGGTGGCGTATTTGGTACAGCAAACTCCATGGGATATGGTGGTCAGCCTTCAAGCGACTTCTATGCAACAGGTGATGCTCGTCTACCAAAGATCCTCATCCCTATGATCCGTCGTACTTTCCCAGAATTGATCACAAACGAAATCGTTGGTGTTCAACCTATGAGTGGTCCAGTTGGTCTTGCATTTGCCCTTCGTTATAAATATGAATCAGCTCCATTAGGATCAACAAGTCCAGATGGTGGTTATTCCTCACAGTCAACAAGCAACAGTGTTCAAGGATGGACAAATGCTTCAGAAGGTACTGAAACAGGCTGGAACTATTTAAATACAGCTTACACAGGTACTTCAGCTTCTTGGCTATCCGGTGGTGCTACAGCAATCACAGGTTCAGAATCATTCAACATTACAAACCTAACTAACGGTTCTGCAGATAACGGTGTTGCTAATCTCTTAGCAAACTTCGAATTAAGCTCAAACATCCCTCAGATGGTTGTAAGCTTCCAGAAGACAGCTGTTGAAGCTGGTACACGTCGTTTAGCAGCTCGTTGGTCCGTTGAACTTGAGCAAGATCTCAAGAACATGAACGGTATCGACATTGACAATGAATTAACAAACGCTATGTCGTATGAAATTCAGGCTGAAATTGACCGTGAAATGATTATCCGTATGTGCCAATCAGCTATCAACAATGGCTTTGGTCAAGGATATTCTGTATGGTCACCAGCTTCTGCTGATGGTCGTTGGTTAGGTGAACGTAATCGTGACTTCTATGCTCGCGTAATCGTTGAAGCTAACCGTGTTGCTATCCGTAACCGTCGTGGTGCTGCAAACTTCATTGTTGCTACACCTCGCGTTTGCGCAATGTTAGAAATGCTACCTGAGTTCCAATGGTTTGCAATCCAAGGCAATGTTAACACACAGCCTGTAGGTATTGCTAAAGTTGGTACAGTTGGTGGACGTTTCAATGTTTACCGTGATACACGTACAGAAGCTCAATATCAAGTTGGTTCTCGTTCAACTCCTCTTGAATATTGCTTACTTGGTTACAAGGGTGCAGAATATTATGACACCGGTATCGTATATTGCCCATACATTCCAGTATTGGTACAACGTACAATCGGGCCTAATGACTTCAGCCCACGTGTTGGTTTAATGACCCGTTATGGCGTCATTGATCATATCTTCGGTTCAGCATTATACTACCACTTAATCATTGTAACAGGTCTACACGTTTCGTTTACACCTGGTACACAAAGCGTATTCCTCTAAGAGGTATAAGCTTAGTAATAAGTGTTATTCAAAGAACCCGCCTAGCAATAGGCGGGTTTCTTATTGCTTATTGGTTAAGATATGATAAGATAACTGAATGAGAGAAACTACCATTGTTATACCAGCATACAAACCAACAAGCTTATTAAAGAAATGTGTAGATTCTATTATAGCTAATACAGATTTAAATAAAACAGAGGTATTGGTAGTTTGTAATGGTAGTGATAAAGAAAGTGCTCAGTATCTATTAAGCAATCCATATATAAGATTTGCTTGGTATGCTGAACCACTAGGATTTACAATTGCCGCTAATATTGGACTAAAAATGGTCAGAACACCTTATGTTGTATTATTAAACACAGATGTTGAGGTATTACCATTTGCACCCAGAGACTCTTGGATTGATAGATTAATACAGCCCTTTAAAGATAATCCTAAAATAGCAGTTACTGGTCCTGCAGATATGTATGCAAGAAATAGATTGTATCTACCATTCTTCTGCGTTGGATTAAGAAAAGATCTATTAGAGAAATTTAACTATCTAGATGAAATCTTTAGTCCAGGTTATGGAGAAGATGTAGATTTCTGTTTTAAAGTAGTAGATGCAGGGTATGAATTAGATCTAATAGCTAAAAACAAAACAGATGAATCTATACAAAAGTATATTTCAGATTATCCTGTATTCCATCAAGGTCAAGGATCTTTTGAAGAGTCTGGTATTATGTTAGCCCAAAGAGGGCATCAGATAATACATGAAAGATATTTTAAAGATAAATCTTAATGGCAATTCCATTTACGTAAAGCTAATGCCTTACGAGTTGGTTGTCCATTAGGTTTCTTCATTGGTCCAGGTTGACCCTTTGTGCGAGCGCAAAAACTCTTTCTACGCTTCCAAGCTTTGCTACCACGTTTAAGTTTGCTAGGGGGTGTGGTTACAGCCATAGATAAATGACTGCCAGGATGAGATCTACGATAGCTAGCAATTCCTTTTCTATTTAAGCCACCTTTAGGGTCTTTACCGGCTTTGGTTTGCCAAACAGGTGTTTTTTCTTCAATAGGAAAAGATTCAGTGAATTCTTTTAATAAGGTATTATATTTTTCTTCAAATCGCTTTAGCATATATATTATTTAGGTTTTTGAGTAAATATTATTAGATGAGTAAAAAGAAACGTTTGTTAAAACAAAAGCAGTCTCAACCTCACAACAATAACATACCTGCAACTAAAGATAAAAGCTTAATAGTTCATCAGGCCGAAAAATTAGAAAGACCTTTGCAGATACGACAAAGGTCTGATTTGACACAAAAACAAAAAGAATTTCTTAAATTAGCATTAGATAATAATACAAAAATCATATTTTTATCTGGCCCAGCTGGTAGTAGTAAAAGCTTTTTAGCTACTTTAGCGGTCTTAGAATTATTAAATCTTAAAAAGATTAGCGATTTAATCTATATTCGTAGTATTGTAGAAAGCTCTGATAATAAAATGGGTTACCTACCAGGAGATGCAAATGATAAGCTTTCTCCTTATTTGGAGCCATTAATGGAAAAGCTTGATGAATTACTCTGTAAATCAGATATTAATATGCTTACTAAAGAGAATCGTATTGATGGTAAACCTACTGGTTTCCTTCGAGGCCTTTCTTGGAATGCTAAAGGTATTATTATGGATGAAGCACAGAATTCTACAGCAAAAGAAATTACAACTCTTTTAACTAGAGTGGGCTACTTCAGTAAATTGTTTATTTGTGGTGATCCTCGTCAATCTGATATTAATGGTAAATCTGGCTTTGAAACCATGTGCAAAGTATTTGATGATGCTGAAAGCAAAGAACAAGGCATTCATGTATTTTATCTTTCAGAAGAAGACATTGTTCGTAGTGAAATTGTAAAATTTATTGTAAAAAAACTTAACTTATATAACTCAGTCAAATAGAACAAAAAAGAAATATTTTTTTTCTTCTGGAAAAAATAGTAAACCCATTTACTATACGTAAATAATATTCCTTACAGATTATTTTATTCAATTTATGATATTTGACGAACAAATTTCCCGCAAACCTAATCACTATCCTTGGACTGAAGAGTTTATAGATTCTATGCATAATGGATTCTGGACTCATAAAGAATTTAGTTTTAAATCAGATGTTCAACAATTTAAGGTTAAACTTACAGATCAAGAAAGAGAAATTATAATTCGTTGCTTATCAGCTATTGGCCAAATTGAAGTAGCGGTAAAAACTTTTTGGGCTAAGCTTGGAGAAAATCTACCACACCCATCTTTACAAGATCTTGGTTATGTAATGGCTAACACAGAAGTAATTCATAATAATGCTTATGAAAGACTTCTTACAGTTCTTGGTCTTGAAGATGTATTTGAAGAAAATCTTAAATTAGAATGGATACAAGGGCGAGTAAAATATCTTAAAAAATATACACACCGCTATTATAAGGATTCAAAGAAACAATATCTTTATTCTATTATTCTTTTTACTCTTTTTGTTGAGAATGTCTCATTGATGAGTCAATTTTATATTATTAATTGGTTTGCCCGTAATAAAAATCTTCTTAAAGATACTGATCAACAAGTCAAATATACTCGTAATGAAGAACACATTCATGCTCTAGTTGGTATGAAAATAATTAATACTATTAGAGAAGAATATCCAGAACTCTTTGATAAAGAGCTTGAAGAGAAAATTCTAGCAGAAGCTAAAGAAGCTTATGAAAGTGAGGCTAAGATTATTGATTGGATGGTTAATGGTCTTCAAGAAGAAGGATTGTCTGCAGCTTTACTTAAAGAATTTGTTAAAGATCGTATCAATGAATCATTAAAAGGTATTGGCTTTTCAGAAGTATATGAAACAGATGATAAAGTAATTAAAATCTCTTCCTGGTTTAATGAAGAATTACTTGGTAATAATATGACCGACTTCTTCCATTCTCGTCCGGTAGAATATTCTAAAAAGTCACAAAGCTTTTCAGAAGACGATTTATTTTAATAAAAGTATAGTATAATATATAAAAATGAGTAACAAGAACATTTACTGGTTAAATAGTGATTCACGCAAATTCCTTGAACGAGGTTATCTCTTAGATGGAGAGACAGCTGAAAAACGTATAAGA
>Ga0164297_10005739_pt1 | contig 10533 bp, 13 predicted proteins | sample GEODES058metaG_FD_113539 | JGI IMG/M metagenome (GOLD analysis project Ga0164297, IMG submission 113539) | Dystrophic lake water microbial communities from Trout Bog Lake, Wisconsin, USA - GEODES058 metaG | ecosystem: Environmental > Aquatic > Freshwater > Lake | place: USA: Trout Bog Lake...
ATTCTCCCTTACTCTTTTCTTGAGATTACTGTTTTGTTAATAGCATTTTTCTATAATGCCAAGCATGCCAATGATTTTGAAAAGTTGTTGGTTGAAAAAAATACAGTAACAGTAGTATCAAAATCTGGTGGCAGTCTGAGTACTGTTCAGCTCAGTAGATCATTTGTTCGCGTTGAACTACCGTCAGAGCCAAAAGATCTCATCTTGATCTCACAGGGAAGAAAGCAGGCGTATTTTGGAAGCCATGTGCATGCAAACCTTCGCGAAGCTTTAGGGCGTGAGATTATGCTGAAGGTATAGAGTCAAAGACAATTTACTTAACCTAATATTTAATAATTGATAGGAAAAAAATATGAAATTCACAAAAAAACTCGCAAGCATTTGTCTACTCTTCACTCTGATCTCTAGTGCACTATCCCAAACAGCTGAAATAGGTAAATTGTCTATTTCAGGTGCTTACTCCAGAGAGACAGTTGCTGGCCAGACTGTTGGCGCTGGATTCTTAAAAATAAAAAATACAGGAGCTGCAGATAGATTAATATCAGCTACTGCATCGATAGGTACCGAGGTTCAGCTTCATACGATGGCAATGGAAGGCAATGTTATGAAGATGTCCCAAGTTACTGGCATAGACATACCTGCTAACGGCTCTGTTGAGCTAACTCCTGGCGGTATGCATTTGATGATAATGGGTATTAAGAGCCCATTAAAAGCGGGAGATACAGTAAAGATTAAATTAAGATTTACCAATTCCGGCGAGGTTGAAGTTAATTTCCCAACTCAAAGTATCTTGCCAGGGGCAGCACATAGCCATGAAAATATGAAGATGTAGTCTTTGCATATTATGAGAGCTGATGTATATTAAAAAACGATAGGCAAGATTTATTTTTGTCTAGAGTTTCTGTCCTCATTCATTGAGGTTCAATATGCTTAAAGAAACAATACTCACTGAGTATTAAAAAATAATAGATTAAATATAAACCGAATATTTGTAGGGATGGACGTTACAACATACAGCTTTGAAGCTGTGGATTATGATTTTAAAGTTTTGATTTTTAAGGCCTCTTGTTCATCACCTACTAGCCTAATCATTTCAGCAATGGCTTCATTGCGATTTGCAAAGTTTTGAATCAGTTGATAGGTGGCTTTGTCTAAAGCCATTAGGTTCTCGTGAGAAATGATTTCATATTTATTTTTATGTTCGATAATGTAATAAGATTTTTGAAAATCCATAAAGTGAATCCTCTGACAGTAGGCGTTGAATTATTCTTCGTTTGATTGCAGATCAAACTTTTTAAAATTTTTATCCAGTGCCTCATAAGAAGCCCGATCAAGCGGCGATAAAGGCGGGCGGGATCTTCTCCAGTCAGCATCTCTATAAATGAGAGAAAGTAAATATTTATAAGAGGCAATAAAAGGATGTTTGCCGACAAGCATCTGAAGATCGGCTGCTCGCGTATCCACGGTCGCTTTTTCTTTCATTCCGGGAATAAAGGTTGCCGTCGCACCTGACTGATCATGAAGGAGTGAATTGATAACGCGGGGGATTAAATTTGCCATTAAGGATATTGTTCCCGTCGAGCTCAAGCGTCTTAGATCTGTTTCGTTACATGAATAGATCATTACTTTATCCACAAACGACAATCTCAAATCATCGCTAAGTGAGCTTTGTTCACTTTGATTCACTATGCCGTAGATATGTTGACCCCACCGGTCGACAATCGTAGACAAAGAGGCTTGCGGTATATCCAGATGGGTAGAGTTGGGGAGTAAGTGGATGTAGAGTTTTGTATTTGGACTTTTGATATAAGAAGTTAAATAATCAAAGTAATGGATGAGGCCGTCAGAGCTAACGGGTTTGTAATAGAAGGGAGGGCTTAACAAAACACCGTGCAGCCCAAGAGACTCCGCTAAGTGAAGCAGACGCACCGAGTCTGGCACTGAGTTCGATGTGATCGATAGCATGATCGAATCGGGAGAAATGCCGGCTTTAATAAGTCCTGTTATCGTCTCAGATTTTTCTGTAAAACTAAACAAAGTACCTTCGCCCGCATGGCTAAAGAGTACAACTCCGTTCACTCCTTTGAAGAAAAGAGTTCTAATGTGAGACTCCAAGCGGGGATGATCAATGGATAGATCGGACTTGACGGGGGTCAAGATATCTGGCCAAGTTCCGGTGAAACCTTGTTTAATAGTGGCGGTATTGTTCATTTATGCAGTTTACCTGGGGAATTGTCCGTGGACGGATAAGCAAAGGATGGTGTGTAAGTGCAAACGAGGAACGGCTAGTTAAAAGACATGAAAGGTTATTGAGAGAACTTTCATAATTATTATCTTAGCACTAATCCTATGGGGACCAAGCAGTAATGTGATTTATGCGTGACCTTCATTTTGGCTGAAAGAAAACATCGTTGCCCAATGGGATTGGATAGCAAAAGGTTTTCAAACTCGATAGATTATTTTTAGCTCTTATGAAATGTGATTTTTATCAAGTGAGGGACAAACTGTCTGAATTGATGTCTTGATTTACCGACACGTGTTAGCTATTTTGATGGCAAAGTAGTTAAATACATTCAACCGTTTTGGTTTAAATAAGGTGAAAATCGAATGCTTAAATATTTAAAACTAATCATTAATTTAACTCTTATTGGACTAGGTGTAAGTGCATATGGCCAGCAATCCAACAAAAATCTCTATCTTGGAGCAAGTTTAGGGTACTCAGAATTATCCGATCAAACCGCAACAGTGAATTCTCAACTTGTTAATGCGGTAGGCGGCACTGCACAATCTTCCCAGAACTCTGGCGCCGCAGCTTTTAGGTTGTTTGGTGGCCTCAATCTGAACGATTATGTGGCATTCGAGCTAGGCTATACCCAAACAGCTAATGAAACATTAACATTTTCTGGCTCCCCCACGCCCCCATTTTTAAATTACACCGGCTCATTCACAGCCGGCTATAGTGGAGCGGAATTGGGCGTGGTTTTGCATCCAATTCAGTTGCCTATTTTTAAATATGTATTTGTAGATGCTGGCGTCACCCGTTACACAGAAAAACAAGTCGGCAATGCAAGTACGGTTCTAGGTTCCTATACTCAATCAAAGAATCAAATGGGTACAGGCCAATATTATGGGATGGGCTACGATTTGCCAATATCTATAAAAACTGTGTTGCGTGCAAGTTTGAATCATTATGACTCCATTGGTGGGGATAGTGCACTCAAATCTAATTTGGCATCTATAGGCGTATTGACTCAGTTTTGATCCGTTTAAGGTCTAATTGGTGCTTTAAAGATAGTTATTATCTTTAAAGCAACCTCAGTAATCTCAGTAATCTCAGTAACATTGCTTTTAAAGTGGGATGGCTCTAAAAGCATCGCTGTATTTGAAATGGCCAATAGATTGATTTATTACGAGGCTGGCTGAGGGAGTAGCCGTTTTTTGAATTAGTAATTTATTAGCTCAAGTCTCAGCACTAATGGACAGCAACGATTAATGTTGACTTGCATTCAAGCGACTTGTTCCGCGACGCCTCACAACGGTTATTCGTTAGAAAATACATTTGCAAAGTCTATGCTGTCCAAGGCAATGCCGCATCCGCGTACAACACATTTCAAAGGATCCTCAGCAATGAGGACGGGAAGTCCTGTTTCTTCTTGAATGAGCCGATCAATACCTTTAAGCAATGCTCCCCCGCCGGTCAGCACTATACCTCTGTCTGCAATATCTGAGCTGAGTTCAGGGGGTGTTTGCTCTAATGCAAGTTTAATAGCTGTGATAAGGCCGTTGAGAGGGTCTGTGAGCGCCTCTAGGAGCTCTAAGGACGATACTCTAAATGTTTGTGGAACTCCGTGACTTAAGTTGCGTCCAATGACTTCGGTTTCTTCTATCTCTGAGTCGGGAAAAGCTACTGCGATTTCCTTTTTTAAGCGCTCCGCGGTTTGGTCGCCAATGAGCATCCCGTAATTGCGACGTACAAAATTAACAATTGCTTCGTCAAATTTGTCCCCACCAATGCGGACACTATTTTTATAGACCATGCCCCCTAGGGAGACGATCCCGACTTCCGTGGTTCCCCCGCCAATGTCGGCAACCATCGAGCCGGCAGGCTCAGAAACTGGTAATCCTGCACCAATTGCGGCTGCCATGGGCTCCTCAATCAAATAGACCTGCGAGGCTCCCGCTCCTATGGCCGATTCTCGTATGGCCCGCCTTTCTACCTGTGTTGAGCCTGAGGGGACGCAAATCACGATTCGGGGATTCGGTCTGAAAAATGAGTTGGGATGAACCAATTTGATGAAATGTTTTAGCATCAACTCAGTCGTTGTAAAGTCTGCTATCACGCCGTCCTTCATGGGACGGATAGCCTCCATATTTGCGGGCACTCTCCCAAGCATTCCCTTTGCCTCAATACCAACTGCAACCACGGACGATTTCCCGCCGTATTTCCCGTCCCGCTTAATTACAACAACAGAGGGTTCATCTAGAACCAGCCCTTGGTTACGGGCAATAATGAGAGTGTTGGCTGTGCCTAGGTCAATGGCGATATCGGTCGAGAAGTATTTTGAAATTAGGGAATACATTCAAATCACCGGATTGAAATAATTTCTTAATTATCAGGCTGAATACTAATGAATGGCATACCACAAAAAGAGTACAAATTTATTTCTCAAAATCTCGTATTGGATAAAGAAATGCAATACAGTGTCGATATATTAAAGACATAACCGAATATTTATTAGGGCAATGACACTCAAACTTTTTAAGAAAAAAGACAAAAGAAGTAAGACTGGTACAACAGTCATTGGTACTTCTGCTATGGTCATTGGTACTATCGTTTCCGATAGCCTCGTTGTTATCGACGGCGGCATTGAAGGGGACGTCGTTGCGCCTGAGGCCTTGATAAACGGACTCGTCAATGGAAATATAAAGGTAACCTCCCAAGTTGAGGTGGCTACCAACTCAAGAATTACAGGCGATTTAATCTACAAATCTATACTCATACACGAGGGCGCAAGGATTTTTGGAAAATTACACCATCAAGACGAAACAATCGCCTTAAATAATTCGTAACCTGTCAAAACTAGTCCAATTGTCTGGACTGAGCTACCCCCAGTGGGGCTATCAAATCGCAAGTACATCACATATCTTAATTGGAGGTGCAGTGCTTGTTCACTCATTTGTCTTCATTGGTGATTAGCGGTGTACTAAGCTTAGATAATCAGACTTAAGGTAATTTCAGTATTCTGCGTAGATAACGCTTTGATTAAAAGTTAAGAGCAAGGAATCTCTGAAAGCATACAATCAAGGCGGTAGGTGGTTCTGATTGCTAACCTACAGAGGGCCCCCTGCAAGGCAAGACCAATAAGCGAAGATAATCATAGTTTTACCGGACTTTCTGCGCTAACCCATTAGACTGGGACTAAAACTTCTCAAGTACAAAGTAACCGGTATGGTTCGCATGTTATGCGGCCTAGTTAAAATCTAACTGAAAACTCTCGATAAATCGAATTTAATAAAAGGATAAATATGCGTGCTCAACATACAACTTTCTCTGCCTGTAAATACTATTTATTACTTGGAGCAGTGGTTGTAGGGTTCTCTGCATATGGGGCAGAAGCCTCAAAATCTGTAGTTGTAAATGGTGTAAAGATTTCAGGTGAATTAATTGATCAAGTTGTTGACTCCAATATCTCTCAAGGAGCAAAGGACTCAGCTGAGCTACGTGAGACGATTAGGAATGAATTAATCGCACGCGAGCTTTTAAGTCAGGAGGCGGTTAAACAGAGTTTAGACAAGAGCTTGGCTGTTCAAAATCAATTAACGCTACTTCGCAACGGATATTTGTCAGAGTTGGTGATCTCCAAATACTTGGAAAAAAATTCTGTATCAGAAGAAATGCTGAAGGCTGAATACAAAAGACAAATTGACGTATTGACCGGATCGCAGCAGTATTTGATCAGCCAAATTGTTGTCTCAACTGAGTCTGAGGCTAAAGAGATCGTTAAAAACCTACAAGCAGGGCAGGCATTTGATAAATTGGCAAAAGAGAAATCGATTGATCCTTCGAAACAAAATGGAGGAAGCCTGGGGTGGGTTTTGCCTGGGCAAATTATTCCTGTCATATCAAATGTTGCAATCAATTTGAACAAAGGCGCCGTCACAGTTTCGCCAGTTCAAACCCAGTTCGGGTGGCATATCCTGAAGCTTGAGGACAAAAGACCTTTTAAAGCGCCTGCTTTCGATGAAGCGAGAGCGCAATTGACGCAAGCCGTTCAATCGCAACAAAGAACGGAGTATGTTCAAAAATTAATGAAGGCGGCAAAGATCGACAGCAAATGAGCTAGATGATCTGTAAGTTAATTGTTCTAGATTATTATTTTGGTTTTAAAAGGCTTAATCTTGAGCAACCTCTTTTAATTTGGATGTACTAAGCCTGCACTTACTTCTTGATTAAAGAGAAGCCACATCTGCTAGGATTGTGACTTCTGTTTATGCGACACGGCTGGCGTATTGCTAAATAATGCTCTTATTGAATTTAAAGAATACTGACAAATTCAATACTGATCCAGTAAATCACTCCAGCGATGAAGGCGGCAGCTGGAATTGTAAATATCCAGGCCCAAATTATGTTGCCAGCAACGCCCCAGTGAACCGAGCTAGCACGTCGAGTTGATCCTACTCCTACGATAGCCCCTGTAATAGTGTGAGTGGTAGAGACGGGGATTCCAAAGTAACTGGCGATAAAAAGAGTGATTGCCCCGCCTGTTTCTGCGCAAAATCCACCAACTGGTTTAAGTTTTGTAATCTTTTGACCCATCGTTTTGACGATTCTCCATCCCCCAAACAGCGTTCCCATAGAGATTGCAAGGTAGCAAAAAAATATGACCCAATAAGGGGGAACCGATAAAGCGGGATCTGCGTATCCGTTTGCAATGAGTAGCATCCAAATAATACCGATTGTTTTTTGAGCGTCATTGCCACCGTGTCCCAAACTATAGGCGCCTGCTGAGAAAAGTTGAAGACGTCTAAACCACTTATCTATCTTAGAGGGCGTAGAACGCCTGAATGTCCATGCAACCAGCAGCATAATGCCAGACCCTAGAATGAATCCTAGAATGGGTGATATAAAGATGAAGGAAACTGTTTTGTAAATGCCCGAGCTTATCAAACCTTTAGAGCCGACTTTTACGATGGTGGCACCAAGAATACCTCCAATTAATGCATGAGAGGAGCTGCTTGGGAGTCCGTAGTACCAAGTAATTAAATTCCAAGAAATCGCACCCATTAGCGCGGCGAAAACAATGGTTGAATCTACTACACCTGGAGCAACGATGCCTTTACCAATCGTAGCCGCCACTCCAAGTTGAAAGACAAATAAGGCGAGAAGGTTAAATCCGGCCGCAAAAAATACTGCCGTTCCGGGCTTTAAGACGCCAGTGGAGACAACCGTAGCGATCGAATTTGCTGAATCGTGAAATCCGTTGATAAAGTCAAAAATTAAAGCTAGAAAAATTAAAAAGACGATCACCCAAATGGATGCTTGTGATGCAATCATGGTTGAGTGTGCCTTTTAAGAATTTTCAAGGACGATGCCTTCGATGAGGTTTGCTACGTCTTCACACTTATCGCTGATCGTTTCCAAAAGCTCATAGACAGCTTTTAGTTTGATTAACTCGCGTACGTCAGTCTCTTCCCTGAATAACTTACTCATAGCGCTTCTCATGACATGATCCGCATCGGATTCCAATTGATCAATTTCCTCGCATGTTTTAAGTGCGGCCTCAGAGTTGGCTGGCTCACCAATTTTGTCCAATAACTTAACAGCGCTTTGAAGTCGGCCGCAACACTTGGAGCTGATATCTGTCAAACTGATGATTGCATCAGTCATTTGATGTATATCGTACAAAGTTAGTGTGTGTGCAGCGTCTTGGATCAAATCTGCAACATCATCCATTGTGTTGATCAAAGAATGAATTTGCTCTCTATCGATTGGAGTGATAAATGTTTTATGAATCGCTCTTGCGACTTCTCTCGTAACTCTATCAGCGGCCTTTTCGGCGTCACTGACGTCCTTTGTATACTTCTCTCTTAAAACTGGGTCTGAATAATTGTTGACCAGGTTCGTAAATGAATTCATTGCCTCCACAATTCTGGCGGCATGTTGGTTGAACATTAAAAAGTAATTGTCTTCCCTGGGCATCAATTTTTCAAAGAACATAAAAATCCCACAATATGTAATAAAAGTGTCATATTTTAGGGGAAAGTCAATGCCGAGGATGAGTTTAAGTCCTTGGATAAAGGGTTATTTTGTATAAAAAGTACGCTCTTAATTGGGTTATTGGGAACAGAATAAATAACGTGTGGGCTCGTTACTTAATCCGCGTACCCTGTTACTTATTAAATCGACTACTTGAAAGCTGTGATAAGGTTCAATAAGTACGCCTTAACTTATCTTTGGAATACTGAGAGACGAATGAATCAGCGGAGAGCGCAAGGAAAGTAGTCTGAATTAGCGTTGTTTATCCATGGCTAATGAGTTCAGTGCTACTAAGTTGATGATTCTCAACTCACGGAGTTTTAAGTTGATTAACTTATTTCTAATGAACTTAGCAAGCGTACGGCTAACGGTTTCATGCTTTAGGCCTAAATAACTTGCTATGTCATAGCGGCTCATCTTGAGATTGAGCACAAGTGGAGAAAATCCACGTTCCTCATGGCTCGTACTAAGTTTAAGTAGGAATGTCGCGACGCGTTCCTCTGAATTCATGCTACCCAAAAAAAGCATAACTGAATTTTCACGATTTATTTCTAAACTATATAAATGGCGAATGTGAGAGTGAAGTCCGTTAACTGTGTTGGCAATCTCTTCAACTTTTGCGAAAGGGACGATACAGACAGTTGAATCCTCAAGGGCGGTAACCTTGCAACTGTACAAATTACTTATCTCCCCAGCAAGGCCGATACTCTCCCCGGACATGTGAAATCCCAATACTTGATCGCGTCCATCGTTGGTAGAAATGACGGTTTTGAAATATCCGGTTCTAATAATATATAAAGCTTGATGACTATTACTGAAGCGTTGTAAATCATTTCCGCGTTTTATTTTGATCCTTTGACTAACTAAGCTATCAATTCTAGAAAGCTCAAATGTGCTGAGCCCAGCGGGCATACATTTGTTGATTAATTTGCAGTTACTGCAACTAATCGCAACTTCGTAGGGTATTTGTAATTTCATGTCCATATGCAATCCCTATGTTGAAGTGAAGGTGCTGTTCCCGAATGAACAATTAAATCGTAACGGTGCGTTTGTTATTTAATTGATCTCAGAGACTTTTAGTTAGGAAATACTTGATTACTAAGAGTCTAAAGTGCAGACTTAGTCAAAAGTGTTCGATAGCACACATACATATCTTTTTGACAGTAAAAAACCGTAGCAACTGGCAACAGAGTCTGTATTCATGATCGGAATGGAAATTTGTAAATTCGACTCAATCGTTATCTAATTAAAAAATATAAATAAAGGCGAAATATAAGGGTTTTCAAAGCCAATTGGTACGGGACGATTCGATGAACAAATAGGGCCTTTGGTGCGCTAGCAGACCGAGTATCTGGTCACCGTAAAAGAAAATGTATCAATCAAATGGAAGTAATGGGTTCCAACTAGAACGTAACTGCCGAAAGAGAAATTTAGTATAGAAGGTGTTGTGGATGAAAAAAAACAGATTAATTGACATGCTGTCAAATGAATCTCGAGACCGCTTAATCTCTAAATCAAAAATGATAGAGTTGAAAATGTCCGAGGTGATTTGTAAAAGTGACTCACTCATGAGTCATATTTATTTCCCGGTTGAAGGATTCGTGTCTATTATCCAAATGATCAGTAGTACTCAGTCTATAGAGGTCGGGATTATTGGCGATGAGGGAATGGTCGGTGGCGAGATTGGAATTGGTTTGAAGAAAAACCCATTTGGTGTAATTGTTCAGGGTAAGGGCGAGGCCTGGATGATAGAAGTGTCCGATTATTTAGATGTTTTAAATGTCGATAGAAACATTAGATGCGTGAGTAACGCTTATTTGGGATTTAGGATGCGCCAACTAGGGTTATCTCTGGCTTGTGGGCACTTTCACGGTATTGAGGAGCGACTAGCAAAGTGGATTTTGATGAGTGAGGATAGGGCTAAATCAGATTCATTCACCATGACTCAGCAATTTATTTCGCTCATGTTAGGCGTTCGTAGAGTTGGGGTATCAAGCATCGCCAGCCAATTTAAAAAGGATGGATTGATTCAATACAAGCGGGGTATGTTGACTGTTTTGAATAGAGAGGCATTAAAAGAATTAGCGTGTAGCTGTTATGAAAAAGAGAATTCGATTTATGATTCTTGCGTTGATACCAAAAAATTAGATTTCGGTCTTCAGACTTTGTCGAGCATCAATAGCTAAGGCTTAGAGGGAGGGGAGGGGTGGGGTGGGAGTGCAGAGGAAGAAGGTAAAGATTCTTGGCCAGAAGCTATGGCTGAGTTCAATCAAACA
>Ga0164297_10005740_pt1 | contig 10533 bp, 12 predicted proteins | sample GEODES058metaG_FD_113539 | JGI IMG/M metagenome (GOLD analysis project Ga0164297, IMG submission 113539) | Dystrophic lake water microbial communities from Trout Bog Lake, Wisconsin, USA - GEODES058 metaG | ecosystem: Environmental > Aquatic > Freshwater > Lake | place: USA: Trout Bog Lake...
GATCTACTGGTATGATTTATAAACAAAAAGATATGCCTTTTACAAAAGATGGAATTGTTCCAGATATTATTATGAATCCTCATGCAATTCCTTCACGTATGACAATTGCACAGCTTATGGAATCTATTATGGGAAAAGCTGCTACACATCTGGGAACGTATGGTAATGCTACTCCATTTACTGATTGCACTGTTGAAGATATTTCTAATGTATTAGAAGTTTCTGGATTTGAAAAATATGGTAATGAAATTCTATATAATGGAAGAACTGGTGAACAGATCAAAACTGAAATATTTATTGGTCCAGTTTATTATCAAAGATTGAAACACATGGTTGCTGATAAACAACATGCTCGTGGCTCAAATGGTCCCATCATTCTGCTAACAAGACAACCTGCAGAAGGAAGAGCTCGTAATGGTGGTTTGCGTTATGGTGAGATGGAACGTGATGCTACTGTGGGTCATGGTGCTTCTCTTTTCTTGAAAGAAAGAATGATTGATGTTTCAGATAACTTCAGAGCATTTGTATGCAGAACATGTGGATTGTTAGCTGTTGCTAATCCTGAGAAAAATATTTATAGATGCAATAAATGTAAAAGTGGTGCAGATATTGTACAGATCAGATTACCATATGCAATGAAATTATTGATGCAAGAATTATTAACAATGAATGTTGCTCCAAGAATATCTGTATAATATGGCAAACTTAATTTCTGATAAATTATATTAAATATTTAGCACTTATCATATATAGTACTGTTACTAATGTTCCCCATCCTATTCCCCAAAGCATATCGCGTTTCATTATGCCATTTGACCATTTATCAAACATTGCATTTAATGTAAAATTAAATGTTCCAATTACTAATAATCCGTATACTAATCCTGATAAGAATCCTGCAAGTATTGGGTTCATTTGCAATGACCATTTTTCAGCTGTTTGAGCTGCAAATACATACCATCCAAGTGCCATACAACTATATGCTGCAAGTGCTGTTGGAATTCTTGCAGACATCGGGCTCCCTTGTATCATTTTTGCTGCATTATCATAAGCTCCTTTTGATATGCCTACATAACATAAATCAACTATTATGTAAATAAATGTAAACAATAAACGTAGCTTCCACATGTATCTATTATTTAATCATACTATATATTAATGAGACTCAAAAAAAAGAGTGATAAATATAATATCATTTATTTGTTATCAGGTATTCTCGGATTATTAATCATTTTAACTATTATTTTTCATTATAATAAATTTCAAAAAGAACGTTTTGAAAATGAAAACAGTACTGACAATACTGACAATCATGGCGTTCCCAAAATAATACATCAAACTGCACCTGCAGATAAATCTAAATGGAATGAAATATGGTATAAATGTCAACAATCTTGGAAAGATAAATATTCAGATTATGAATATAAAATGTGGGATGATGATGATCTAGACAATTTTATGAAAACTAAATATGAATGGTTTTATGATACTTATAAAAATTATGATGCACATATTAAAAGAGTAGATTCTGCAAGATATTTCATATTATATGAATATGGAGGTATATATGCTGATATGGATTTTGAATGTTTAAAACGATTTGATGATCAATTGCCATCTGATAAAGTTTCTATTGCTGAATCACCTCATCGTGGTTACGAAACGCATCAAAATGCATTAATGTGTAGTCCAAAAAAACATGAATTTTGGGTTCATATATTTAAAGAACTTGAACAAAAAAAAGATGTAAAAAATATATTTGCATCTACTGGTCCTAAAATTCTAAATGAAATAATTGAACAACATTCTGAATATGTTAACTCATTGGATTTTAATAAATTTGCTCCAAGTAAAGATAAATTTGATAATGAAGAAGTTCATGCTAGACATCATGGAACAGCTCAATGGATGACTTCTGAATTAGCTTCTCATATATAATTATCTATATAAAACTTATAATTATTTTATAATGTAATTTAAAATGTATCAGTCTTTGATAAAAAGTGGCAAAAAAAGAACATCCACAAAAGAAAAAAATAGAAATATTACTACAATTGATGACGGACAAGAATATGCAATAATTAAAGACTTATTAGGTAATGGTCGCGTTAATTTATTATGTGAAGATAATATTCAAAGAATGGGTAGAATACGAGGCTCTATGAGACATCATTCAAAAAAAACATTAGTTGAAAAAGGGGATTTAGTAATTATTTCAAAAAGAGATTTTGAAGAAGGTAAAGTTGATATTTGTCATAAATTTAATTATGATGAATCTTGTAAATTGACACGTGAAAAAGATTTTCCAGTAAATATTGTAAAAGCTTGGAAATCAACTGACCAAAAAATAGAAGATGAAGAAGAAAATGAAAATTTGGTCTTTGCTGAAGATGAACAAATTCCTGAAGATGAAAAAGAAGATACTACTGAATCTTATCAAGATATAATTGATGAATTATAATATATAATAATAATAATGGGTAAAAAAGGAGGCTCTAGCACTATTGTTTCTACGAAAAAAAAATATGCTCCATGGAAAAATGTAGCTACATTTGAAGATTTTGATAATATACAAAATATGATTATAAATGATACATATTATATTCAAATTGTTATTGCTAAATTTTGTAAAAGTAATTTAGAAAAAGACTTATTAGAATTATGCGAAAAATTTAAAATTCCTAAAATAACTATTATAGAGCTCTAAATTGTTTATTTATATTTACATAAGCTGTCCATGTACATGCACATACCCATATATAATTTTTCATTGTGTTTTCTTTAATTATATTAACTGGACATAACACATTTATTCCAACAAGCATAATATTATCATTATACCATGAAATAGAATTTTCTACCATTTCCCAACTAGGCATTATTGTACCTCCAGAATCAATATAATCCTTGAAATATTTGTCAAAATTTACATTAAAGTCATTAACTATTTGAAACACATTTTGATTACTCATGATTGCTTATATGGATACTGAAGTTAAATTTCATTTTTTATATACTTATAAAAAAATCAAATAAGCTTATTAATATCACTTATTATTTCATAAATATTAGATTTACAATTTAATAAATCTCTGCATATTTTTAAATATTTTTTTTGTAGTTCTTTACTTGAATCTTCTGATCTTGCACTGGCACCTGCAGTTTTTCTTGACGATAATGATAAGCTCGATGTGTTTTCTAGTTTTAAATAATTTTTATTTATATATTTCAATAATAATCCTATAAAATACATATCAATACGATCATTTTTAATCTTTGTATTATCTATTATTAATTTAAATATTTTTGGATCTAATTCTTCTATATCTTCTATTTCATTATTTGTTTTTATAAATTCACTTAGTTCTAATGGTAATTGTTTTTGTTTTCTTTTAACATCTTCATACATTTCATTAATTATATTAGAATTAATTTTATAAATTTCATATAATTCATCAAATGTTATTAATGTTTCAAAATCTATTATTTTTGCTTTACCATTATTTATGAGAATGTTTCCAAATATATCTTGATGTATTAATTTTCTTTCTATTAGTTCTTTAATACCTTCAAATACATTTATTAATAGCTTTAATATACTTATAATATTTCTTTTTGATTTATTTTTATCTAAATATGATAAAAAATCTATACCGCCATATGGCATTTTTAATTGATATAAATAAACTTTTTCTGTTGTATCAACTGTTAAAGCAAACTGATTAGATAAAAATTTTTCAAATTCGTTTTCCTTATATTCTATAACCTTGCGGTTTTTTCTTTTTTTTTCATCTGATGATGCATCGTCGTATAATTTTAATAATGGTTGTGATTCTATTTTAGCATTTATTTCCATTTCTAAATCATTTAATCTAGATAACATATCACTATTAGATACAAAAACTCCATTTAATCTTGGTCTATAAATGATTTTATTATTTTTTTTTGTAGCTACATTTCCATTTATTATTTCTATAATTTCATTCCATTTATTATTTGAAAATTCTAATGTATCATTTCTAGTATCACATTTGCAATAATTTTCATTTGATACTATAAAATATCTATCATAATTATTAATTGCATTGATTACTTTATTGTTTTCATATTCTTTTTCAACTGTTCTTTTATTATTTGTAATAATTCCAATTTTTTTATAATCATATTCACTTTCACCTTGACATTTAAATGGTGGCATTACAGCTACATAATGATTACCTATTCCTAATATTTTTCTAGTTTGTTGTGTAGATTCTTGTTTAGATTCTTGTTTAGATTCTTTTTCAGTTTTTGAATTTTCATTTCGTCTTAATAATCTTTTAGTTCTATCTAAAAATGAACTAAAATATTGCATCTTATTTATATAGAGTAATGAAATATATTTTTCAGTTCTTTATTTTAGTTTTTATTATATCTTTTATATCTGATCTTTTATTGAATTTTGCTGCCCATAATAAATTTATTAGTTCAAAATCTGGTATTATTGCTTCTTTACGTTCTTATTTTGATGCAAGTAATCCTGTTTATTGTGGAATTAATGCTGGATTAACACTTGTATTTGCACTTATCTTTAATGTAATTATTACTAGAATACTATTTGGGATCACTGTTCCAACCAATATACAAGAATTATTGAAAGTTTTAGTAGTAGCTTTCATAGTTGGTTATTTCACAGATATAATAATTTATAAATTAAAAGTATTTGGAAATCAATTAGATCCATATTATAAACAAGCTGGTGCTGGATTATTAGGTGGCATTGCTTTTGATTTTGCAATAGTGTGTAGTTATAGTGTTTCTAAAATTCTTAAGTTTATTTAATGAAAGACAAAAATGATGAAATTTTGGAATTATTGAAACAAGTTGATTTCAAACTTGAATATATTAAAAATAAATTAGACAATGATTCAAATATTCTGAATAAACATATTAATTTTATTGAATCTGTTTATAATACAATGAAATCGCCTATCAGTTATATATGCAATAAATTTAATAAAAAACAAGAAACGATTGAATTACCCGAGGTTAAACCTCAAAAACCATTAGGTGATTCTTGTTCATCTGATTCTGATTGAACTTCTAATTCTGTCAAATCTATTTTGCACATTGGACAAGATTTATGTTTCTCTAACCAAGTTGTTATACATATATTGCAAAAACTATGTTTGCATTTTTTTGTTTTTCTTATGAAATTATTAGTGTCATTTATTATTGTTGTAAAATTCTCAAAACATATTGGACATTTATCTTTGGAATCACAGACTGTTGCTGGTGCAACTTTATCAATATCTGAAACACCTATATAAACATTTCCCATTTCTTCACATAAATTTGATAAATTTTCATAATCGTTTTCTTCTTCTACGTATAAATTTAACATATTAAATATATCATTTTCATTAAATGTTGGTAACATCATTGATGATATTGTTAATAAATAATCTAGATGTTTATTATTAAGATGTTCATAATACATCATTGCATCTGTCATTTCATTGCATAATGGACATTCATATATCACATTCATTAATTTTAACAGTATTATCTTCTTTAAATAAAATATTTTATTATAATAGACTTTAAATATGAGATGTTATATATGTATGATCACTAAAACTATTGATGATTTTGATATACCTAGAAGAGGTAGTCATTTTTCTATTCCAAATCATGCATGCAGAGATTGTATGAATCCAGATCAAATTCCAGATCAAGATCCAACTCCAGATCCAGTTGTTACAAATATAATTCCTTCAATATCACTTTTACGACCACCAGTTGTTCAAAGTCGTTATAATAAATTATTAGAAGAAGCTCAAGATGAAACAGTTGCACCAGCTCCAGTTGATGAAACAGTTGCACCAGCTCCAGTTGATGAAACAGATGCACCAGCTCCAGTTGATGAAACAGTTGCACCAGCTCCAGTTGATGAAACAGTTGCACCAGCTCCAGTTGATGAAACAGATGCACCAGCTCCAGTTGATGAAACAGTTGCACCAGCTCCAGTTGATTAAACAGTTGCACCAGCTTTAAAAACAAAAACAAAATCTAAAACATCCATGAATTAAAAACTATATAAAAAAATAAATTCTTAGAAATAAGACGAAACCATGACGATGCATGATGAATATTTTGAATATTGTAAAGAATATACTAAAAAATATGGTGAAAAAACAGTTGTTCTTATTGAATGCGGTTCATTTTTTGAAATTTATGCTATTATAAATGATACTTGTAAGCTAGGACCTGATATTCAAGTAATTTGTGATATTTTGAATATACAACTTAGTCGTAAAAATAAATCAATTGCTGAAGTTGATCACTCTAATCCTTATATGGCTGGATTCCCTAGTTATTGTCTTGATAAACATTCTCAAGTTTTACTTTCTAATGGTTATACTGTCGTTATTATAAGACAAGTTACACCACCTCCTTATCCTAAAAGAGAGGTAACTGAAATTCTAAGTCCCTCTATGCAACTTAATCCATCTACATCTGATGGGAATTATTTAATGACCGCTTATTTTGATTTTTATAATGATAAATTTAATAAAAGATTTTTAACAATTGGAATTAGTGGTCTTGATGTTTCTACTGGAAAAACCTGGATTCATGAAGTTGCGTCCACAAATAAAGATCCATCTTTTGCTATTGATGAATTTATTCGCGTTTATCAACTATATCACCCTATTGAAATCATATTGCTTGGTCATACCTTACTAAATGACGAAAAAAAACTAATTGAAAATGCGCTATCAGTATCAAGTGCTCATTTATTGTGGGATGTTCTAAAAGATACTGAATATCTTAATATAAATTATCAAAATAAAGTATTAGAAAAAGCATATGATTCAATTGATTTTATGTTGAAACCAATTGAATATTTAGATATGGAGAAATATTCAAATGCCACTATTGCTTTTTGTTATACAATTCAGTTTGCTTATGAACATAATGAAAAAATTATTTCGCATTTACAAAAACCTGCATTTGTAGCTACAAATTCATGTAAATGCAATTTAGAATATAATAGTGTTATTCAATTACAAATAATTTCTTCAAATATTCAAAATGAAAAACCATTACTTTCTATTCTAAATAGATGTTCAACTGCTTTTGGCAGTCGCAATTATAAGCAATTACTTTTGCAACCAATTACAAATATAAATGAATTAAATGATAAATATGATGCAATTGATAAAATGATTCAATCTGGTGATTATTTGATTATTAATAAAAAATTGAAAGAAGTTATTGATCTTGAAAGAATAGCTAGAAGAATGTATTTAGGTACTTTTTCTCCTACTGATTGGGTCAGTTATGATACTTCTCTTACTGCTATCATAGAACTTGAAGATAAGATTGGAAAAGATGAAAGTCCTGCTAAATTATTAAAACGTCATTATGAAAATATTATTAATTTATCTGAATGTTCAAAATATAGTCTTCAAAATAGTATGAAAACTAATATATTTAGAACTGGGTATGATATATCAATTGATGCTCTACAAGAAGAATGTGATAAAGCTTATGATATATTGAAAAATTTTGCAGCTAGTTTTGAAGAAGGTGCAAAAGTTGAATATACTGATCGTGAAGGATATACTATTCAAATGACTAAAAAAAGATGGGAAGTTGCTGTTAAAAATAGAAAAGACTTAGCTGATACAACTGCAAAGCCTTTAAGTAGTTCTAGTACTAATGTAAAAGTTAGTAATAAAAAGTTGATTAGTGCATCAGATACTGTATTAAAATTTAAAGAACTAATAGCATCAGCTGTTTATCAGAAATACAAACTTTTTTTAAAATTATATGCTCTTAGAAATATTGATAAAATAAATGAATTGGTTTCCATAATTAGTGATTTAGATATTGTAGCTACAAATGCAAAAAATGCTGTGGAAAATAATTATAAACGACCAAATCTTATAGAATCTCAAGAAAGTTTTGTAATTGCAAATGGTATTCGTCATCCTATTCTTGAAAAATTGCAAAGAGATTATGAATATATAACAAATGATATTGAAATTGGTAGAGAAAATAAAGGACTTTTGCTTTTTGGTGTCAATGCATCTGGTAAAAGTTCTCTTATGAAAGCGGTTGGTCTCAATGTTATTATGGCACAAGCTGGTATGTTTGTAGCTACAAATGAAATGACATTGGCACCTTATAATAAAATATTTACAAGAATCGCTGGAATGGATAATATTTACAAAGGATGGAGCACTTTTACAGTTGAAATGATGGAATTGCGAAATATATTACAAAGAGCTGATAAGAATAGTTTGATTTTAGGAGATGAATTATGTTCTGGTACAGAAGCTATTAGTGCTCTTGCAATTGTTTCAGCTGGTATTCAAAAATTGATTAATCTGGAATCGTCTTTTATATTTGCAACGCATTTACATGATTTATCTAAATTGAAAATAATACAAGATTTAGATTCAAATAAATTACTTCAATTGGCTCATATGCATATTGAAGTAGATGAATCTGGTAGCATTATTTTTGATAGAAAATTGCGACCAGGAAATGGTAATTCATTATATGGTATAGAAGTATGCAAAGGACTTGATATGCCTCTTGATTTTATTAAATCTGCACATGAAGTACGATGTGAAATTCAAGGTATTTCATCTTTATTACAAGATGATAAAAAATCTAGATATAATTCTAAAGTTTTCATGGGAAAATGTGAATTATGTAATAAACCATCGACAGAAACGCACCATATTGAAGAGCAACAAAATGCAAATGAAGAAGGATATTTAGAGGTTAAAGGATATCATAAAAATAAAGAATTTAATTTAATAGTCTTATGTGAATTATGTCATTTAAAAATACATAAAGAAGAAGTTAAAATTGGCACTAGAAAACAAACAACTAAAGGCGTAAAATTACTGAAAGAATAAAAATATGATTTTAATTATTATTTATTACTATAAATAATATGGAAGCTGTAATACTTATAATTAGTATAATTGTAATTATTTTTATAGGTGGATTAATTGTAAATGCATTTGTTAAAATAAGACATGTTCATAAAATAAAACCTTTATTTCACTGATAACAATTCATTTATTTTTATTTTTTTTTATTATCAGAAAATTATTTATAATGTTGTTTTTATGCTGTTTTTGGACCTTTTTGTATTTTCATTTCTGATAAGAAATAATTGTTAAAAACAAATATGTCTTATCAGACCCAAAATTTATTTATGATATTTTTTCAGAACTTTTTGAGGGGTTTCATTTTTTTGCCCCCCTTTTTTTTTACTCACGAGTACTCATGAGTATTTCAATATGATTTTTATTTATTTTTTATATATTTTCTTATTATAATGATGCATTATAATAACATATTTTCAAGTGTCGTGTTAAAAATATATTTCATATATATACTGGTATCATATTTATGATTTTTATAAATTTTTTGGGGTATCTTTTGTGGAAATTTTGCGCAAAAGATACCTTAACTTCCACAAAAGATACCATAACTTCCATAAAAGATACCCTAATATAATCAAAAAAACAACACATTAATTTGATTTCATTTTATTTATTTTTTGTTTTTTTTTTATATCAAAAAAATTTTATAATGCTGTTTTTATGCTGTTTTTGGGTCTTTTTGTATTTTCATTTCTGATATGAAATAATGATTAAAATTGAACATGTCTTATCAGACCCAAAATTTATTTATGATATTTTTTCAGAACTTTTTGAGGGGTTTCATTTTTTTGCCCCCCTTTTTTTTTTACTCATGAGTACTCGGAGTATTTTCAATATAAAAATGTATTTAAGAAAATAATTTCTTATTATTATATCAGTAAGATGATACATAAATGTTTTCAATGTGATTATGTATCTAAATTCTCTTACAATACTCGTCGTCATATAGAAAGAAAACATGGTGAAAATAATGAAGAAATAGATAAAATTTCCACAAAAGATACCTTAACTTCCACAAAAGATACCTTAACTTCCACAAAAGATACCTTAACTTCCACAAAAGATACCATTAAAAATACTGAAAATATTATAAAAAATTTAAACAAGAATCAATGCGAAAAATGTGAAAAAATTTTTGCAAAATATTGTACAAAAGTAAAACATATAGAAACTTGTAAAGGTAAAATAAATAAATTAGAATGTATGTATTGTAAAGAAATATTTACATGTCCACCACATAAATATAGACATCAGAAAACTTGTAAATTCAAAACCGAAAATAATCTTCCTTCTTCAGATTTAGTTATACAAAATATAAATAATAATATTACTAATAATGATAATAAACAAATTACAAATAATGATAATAGACAGATTATAAATAATAATGATAACAGACAAATAACTAATAATATAACTTTACAAATTAAAAATTTTGGAGATGAGAATAAAGATTATATAACAAATGCTTTCTTATTGCAATGTTATAAGAATGGTTATTATGGTTTAGTAGAAATGATAGAAAATGTATATTTTAATAAAGAACATCCAGAGAATCATAATGTAAGAATAGGAAGTCTTA
>Ga0164297_10005741_pt1 | contig 10533 bp, 7 predicted proteins | sample GEODES058metaG_FD_113539 | JGI IMG/M metagenome (GOLD analysis project Ga0164297, IMG submission 113539) | Dystrophic lake water microbial communities from Trout Bog Lake, Wisconsin, USA - GEODES058 metaG | ecosystem: Environmental > Aquatic > Freshwater > Lake | place: USA: Trout Bog Lake...
GGCGCACTGGCAATATCCTTTGTTAGTTTCGCTTTATTGTGGTGGATCACCGGTGCTATTTGTTTGTTCGCTGCAGGAGGATTTGTATTATTGTTGCGGGCTAATTTTACGGAAAAACAAATCGCCCTGGAAGAAAAGATATTCTGATGAAAAAAGCCCTGTTGTTCGACCTCGACAATACCATTTATCCCGTAAGTGCAATTGCCGACCAGCTTTTTACCAGCCTGTTTAACTTGCTGGATCAGAATAGTGCCCTGATCAATCTGAGCGATACCAATACTGTCGAACTGATCAAGGAAGAAATGACCCGCCGGCCATTCCAGCATATTGCCGATAAATATGAACTCGATACCAATATCCGCAACCAGATGCTGCAGGCGCTTCGGCAATTGACCTATGATTTACCGATGGAGCCCTTTGCCGATTATCATCAGCTGAAGAGTATTCCCTTAGAAAAATTTCTGGTGACCACCGGTTTCCCAAAACTACAATTCAGTAAGATCAAACAACTGGGCATATCGGAGGATTTTAAAGAGATCATCGTCGTCGACCCCGACCAAAGCTCCCGCACGAAAAAAGATGTATTTGAAGGTATTCTGGCCAAATACCATTACCTACCCGAAGACCTGCTGGTTATCGGGGATGACCCTGAATCAGAGATCAAAGCGGGTTTGGCGCTGGAGATCGATACATTTTTGTTTGATCCGGCAGGGAAACATTTAGATGCCGCATCGACCCACAGATCTGCCGAATTGAAAGATGCCCTGGCAATTATAGCTTAAACTATTTCGATTTCGCCGCATCTTGCTGCACTACAAAAACGATCTTTTTGCGCTCCGATCCTATATTCCCGTTCAGATCGGCACCCTCCATGATGACGGTATAGCTGGATGGTGAGGTTCCGGCATAAAAGGTAACTGTTGCTTTACCGCTTGCATCAGTTATTATTTGAGGTTCCCAATCGATCGTGGCACGAGGGTCGAAATTTTTGGTGGAATCTCTAAGGGTATACTTCGGTTTGTAAAACTGTTTAGGCCAGGTTAAAGCCAATGGTTTATATAGGTAAGTTCCCGGCGTAAAAGTGGTATTTGCACCATGGCCGGAACGGGTAGTGATCTCGATAAAAGCAAAATCCCTTATTTTGAATTCAGCGATTGGTTCTTCCATCCAGATACCATGTTTCAGGTAGTTACCACTAAAGCGTGGGTTAAAATTTAACTCGATACCTTTTACATCTTCCGCCGAAACATTTTCAAGCAATGCCTTATAGTCATCAAATTTGAAATTCGGGATCTCGTCTGATACCTGAATACCATCCATAATTAAGATCAAGGGTTTTTCGAAAACAAAATACCAATTGCTTTCGGGAAGATGTCGTATTTCATTTGTTTCAAAAGTATAAGCATCATCATGCTCCGCTGGAGACAAAAACGATGCTTTTCGTTCCGGAGTTTTAAACCAGGCATAATGAAAGCCTTTAATATTTTCTTCCAAAAGTTGTAATAGGTTTTTCTTGCCCGCAGCCTCCATATCTCTTTCATCCAGCACAACATCGGCATTTCCCGGCCCATTCAGGTTCTCAGATCCTTTTACTACTTTCTTCGCAACAATTTTAACTTCTTTTAAATGGTGGGCTTTTACCCCTGGAATGGAATCAAGGAATTTATTAAAAGTGATGATGTTTTTTAATCGCATCCCCAACGTAGTATCAATATTGACATACCAGGGCACCTTTTCCGCAAAATAAGGTGTATTGAATGCAGGATGTGTTATTTCATCTATCTTGATATTCACGTTAAAGCTTTTGCCGTGCCGGTTACGAGCCTGCAATACAAAAACCGGAGTATCTACGCGAGGGAAATGGTTAAAAAGAAATTGACCCTTATCATCAGTTAAAGTATCCTTCAATATTGAAGGATGATTGGAAAATAGTAATACGTCTGTTTTTTTAAGGGGTGCATTAAAGACGTTATTCACTGAGCCCGACATTTTGTATTCGGTTTCGGCAGCATAGTTGAGGTTTGGTGATATCGGCTCATAACTCACCCAGCCCTGCGTTAATAATAAATCATCCAGCGCCTGCCAGTTGGGTTGATTTCGGATCAAATAATAAGAAGGATCTTCAACATTACCTTTAAGATCGGATGTCAGCAATACGTGACTTACAATTGAATTCGATGTATCGGCTTTTACCTGCAAATCGTCCGTCACCGCCATCGAGAACAAGCCTTGTACAGGCTGGTTATAATGGTCAGTCACCATTATATGTAAGGCAATACTGTCTTTTGAGGTATATTGTGTTTTGTCGGGTTCGATATAGATCTTTAGCTCATCATTTTGATCGATGTAGGCCAATCGCTCAACGACCGGTATTCCAGACTGACTTAAAACAATAAAATGTGTAATCCCGGTCGGAAAATGCTCTTTAGAGATCATTTTACTGATGTGCGGGCTTTTGCCGAAATCAAAAACCGCTGCATAACAAACCACACCCCTATCCTTACCCAGCAAAAACCAGGATTGGCCCGATTGCTGCAGATCGGGACTTGCAGATAGCTCCACCTGAAGCGAGTCGCTTTTTAATTCATTGTTTACCCTAAGCACAATACCTGAAGTTTTGGCCTCCGGCAAGGTGTATTTTTTGATCGTACCGCCCGGCAATGTGATCCGCACGGTATATTGTTCACCAGGTTGCGGCAGCAATGTAAAATCACCCATCCCGCGATAAAACGATTTTAATTCAGCTACCTGTTTCCCTTCTTTATTAACTACGATACCAGTTATCCCAACGCCAAGGCCATCTTCACCTATCGCTTTAAAGCCTATGCGTGATGGCAGACCAGCTACCATGCCGCCGCCTTCCGGCATAAACTGTACATCGGTATTTTGCGGGCGGTTAAGGCCGACCGGTACAACCGCCCTTTTGCTTTTATCCATGCTTTCCAGTCTGATCGAAGTTTTTGCATCTGCCGGTAGCTCAAAAGAAAGATCAAGCAGACCATTGGCTCCGGCGCGTACCGTTTGTTTGTATAATTGCTTTTTCCCATTATACACTTCAGCCAGAAAAGTGGAATCTGTCATCGGTACCTGATCCAGCCTGCTGACTGCCAGTCGTGCCCGCAAATGTCTACCTTGATCCGAGGTATCGATCCGCGTTTTAACCAGCCAACCATTCTCATCAGCATCCGCAATGCGCAGTTGCTTATAAAAAAAGCCATCCTCACTAAAATTGCGCATCCACTGTGTATAGGCCCTGATAACATAATTGCCTGATTTATAGTCTTTGGTGTTTAATACCAAATTACCCGGGGATAGTCCGCTTTTAACCGCAAACAAATACTGCTTTCCCACACGGTTACTATCGGTAGCAATATCAACGTGCAGCAAACCGCTCCGGGAAGATAACAGGTGCGATGCCGCGTTAAAAACATAAGCTTTGAACCAAATGGTATCACCCAAAGTATATTCGGGCTTATCAAACTGGATATAGATCTTTTCGGATGGATAGTGGTTGATGAGGCTGTCGGAATGGGAAGTAATAGCAGCCAATGTTGCATTTAACTGCTTTAACTGGGCATACCCCGACAGGCTAACAAACACAAGAAATAAAAAAGCGGCGAAACTGGTCGTTAATTTCACATTACTAATTGATAAGGTGAATTAGGGTAAAGCAATATAAGAAAAATTTAGTTCTGCAATACCCTAACCGTTACCAATAATTGCCCGTTGTGCCGCATTACATGCTCAGCAGCGTGTGTAAGCAGGCCGATAACCGTTGAGGGTATTTTAGCGCGACCAACCCCGCGCACTTCGGTCAGTGTGGCCTGATCGGTATTTTTAAGTTGAACAATGGCCTTATCGACCTGCGAATTGAATACATCCAGCATCGCATTAATTCCAAGTGCTTTTGAAAGTTCTTTGCCTTCAGAGGACAAATAGTCTAATTGGACATTGCTAAGGGCCTCTCCCCTCGCATAGGTAAATAAGCGATCTAACACACCGGCCATATGCTGTAAATGGAAAGCCGGGCTGGCCAGTCCTGCTGGTCGCACCCAAAGAAATATTTCAGGGAAACCACTCATCAGGCCATTAACCTCATCGCGTGCCTGCAATAAAGCATGCCCAACCGGTTGCAGCAAGGGCGGCACGTCTTCAAGCGGCCCACGTAGCCAAACTTCTAATTTTCTCTGCGATTCCAAAATGCTTGTGTATTTTCGCAACAAGTTAAGGGCTTTAGGCAATTAAGTCCTCATCAAAATTTATTAAAATTGAATTAATACTAAAATTGCAGCAAATCATTATCTTGAGGAATAAATTTATATGACCTTTCACCATAGCCGAAAACTATATTACCCCTTTGCTATCCTCTTATTAATTTCGGGGCTGATGTTCGGGCTATCCGGCTGTAAGAAAAAGCGCTCGGAATTGGGTCAGGTGCTGTTCAAGCGTACCCATAACCCCATCTTCAAAGAACTTGACCCGGATGAATTTACAGCAGTTTTTAAGAAATTATTGAAAGCCAAACGGGAAGATCTTAGCAATCCCGACTTCATAAAAGCCTATTATGAAGATAATAATTTCGAAACCGTATTTGTTCCTGATCATATATTCAATGGCGATATTGCCAATATGGTCGATCATTTCCGCAAAGCTGGCGAGCATGGCCTCGACCCCAAAATGTTTCAACCCGATGAAATAGAGGTATTGGCAGCAAAATTTGCAAGCAGTACCGGTATCAAAACAAAAGAAGAAGCCTACAATACAATCGCCAAATTGGAACTTTTGACTGCCAATTCATTGCTGATTTATAGTAACGACCTGCAGTTCGGATTGGTACAGCCGCGTCGGATCTATTCGCGTTATTTTATTAAAACGCTTCGTCCGGATAGCATTTCGATGGGTAGGGTATTTAATCTGGATAATGTGCGTGGTTACCTTGACAGCATTCAACCGAAAGATCCGGAGTACCTTGCCCTGCAAAAAGCTTACCTGGAAGGCTACGAGGCGCCGAAGCTTTCAAAAGAAGAAACGCAGCGGATATTGTTGGTGAATATGGAACGCGCGCGCTGGAAAAACAAACCCGAAGGTACCCGTTATGTGTATGTGAATATCCCGGATTTTAATTTGGATGTGATTGATAGCGGCCATTCAGTACTTAACATGAAAGTTTGTGTGGGTGAAGGCAGGAATAAGAAATACCTCAACAACCTGGTGAATTATAACGACACCTGTAAAGTAGATAATCCCTTTCCGCACGAAACGCCCTTGCTGAACAGTGTTATCCATAGCGTACAGGTGAACCCGATATGGAATATTCCGCATAGTATTGCAACCAAAGAGATCATTGTTGAAGCCGCAAAGGACCCATATTACTTAGCGAACAAAAACATTTTGGTATATGACCAGCGTGGACGTGTTGTAAAAGATCCGGAAACGATCAACTGGTCAAAAATCACCAAGGAGAACTGCACCTATGAATTTAAACAGCAACCGGGGGAAGATAATTCTTTAGGTAAGATCAAATTCCTTTTTGAAAACCGGAGTAGTGTTTATTTGCATGATACACCGGCCAAAGATGCTTTTCATTACCGGATGCGTGCCGTCAGCCATGGCTGTGTACGCCTGGAAAAACCGCTCGACCTGGCGCATACCTTATTTTCAGACACGGTTAAATATAACCGTATTGCCAAAGATATGCTGGAAGATGAGCCTACGCCCGGAGATATCAGCCTGAGGCCGCGGGTTCCGGTATACATCACTTACAAAACATGCTGGATAGATCAAAGCGGGCAATTACAATTCAGGGGCGATGTTTATGGCCTCGATATTGTACTGTACGATTATATGAAGAAATATTTGCCGGCAAACAATTAAAGGCTGGCGTTTACCGAAGCACTGCTCTGACCCGGATAAACATAATTGGCAGCTGCCTCTTCATCCAGGTATTTTGAACTGTAGGTATAGTCGTTGCCATTGATAAACAATACTGTTTTACCTTTAATGGTGCTGATGACTTTTTTGATCATTTTAGCGGATACCGCAGGGCAACCTTCACTTCGACCCAAACGACCCAGATGATCGATAGTACCCGGAGAAACATATTTGGCACCATGGATAACGATACCGCGTGCCCTTGCATTATCATTAAAGCCGGCATCCAGGCCATCGAGTTTTAATGACTGACCGTGTTTGCCATTGTATACGCCATTGGTAATATAAAAACCAAGACTGCTGGCATGTGAATCAGAAAAATTGGAGAAATACTGAGCGATATTGTCGCCGCTGCCGTTACCATGGGCAACCCAGGTTTGCATCAGCAGGCTTTTGTCGATCAGATCGATGATCCACATCCTTTTGGTGGCACTCGATTTGGCCAGATCGACAATTGTGATCACCGAACTGGTTTGCGGAACCTGGTTAACTGCTTTTAAATTGAAATAACCGATGACCGCTTTTTGGAAAACGACAAAATCAAGACCCGCCTGTTGTAATTGCGCTGTGTTGTAGATATCGTCGAGGTATTGGGATAAAAGCTCTTTTGAGCTGTGGGCTTTTTGTGATCGGGCAGATTTGTTATTAAGATGTTTTTCAATTGTCTCTGCTTTCCAACTGATAATTGTTAACGACAGGAACAACAAAATACAGGACAGTACCGGGAAGTATTTCTTCATCTTTTCCGCTTCTTTGTTTTACGTTTGATCAATTAAATTTCGACAAACAATCTAACCCAGAGTTATTAACATTCGTTGTTAACAAAAGTAAATATTCCGACGCTGAATCAAAACAAATTTTATTTTAAAAATTAACAAAAAGTTAAATAAGTTAAAACAAAATTTATTTGTCGCTAAATTTTTACTGTTATACGCAAAAAAGGTAGCTGGGGTTAGCTGAACAGCAATTTTATGCGATCATTTTTTCCGGTAAAATGGCTGTTTTTTCGCAGGGCTACCGATCGTCTGTATCGGAATAGATGATACTGACAATTGTTCGTTATAGCCAGGTAGAAAGTAAGCTCTTTGAAGGCTTATTTTTATTGATCAATCAGCTTCTTAGCGGGCACAGCAAAGGCCGCAAAAATCCTCCCCGCAGAAATACGGCCCGGCGTTTTCAAAAAATAGAAGAAAAAATAATTTACAGTCCAGAAAACCCTACCAGGCACTTAAAACAAGGCAGGGAATTTCAAAGGATTGGCTTCATGCATAATGGCATAAACAGCCTCAACAACATCATCCGGAGAAGGCTTGCTGAAGTAATCACCATCGGTTCCATAAGGAGGGCGATGTTCTTTAGCAGGAAGTGTACGCGGTTGCGCATCGAGGTGAAAATAACCTTTTTGCTCTTCCAATATTTTTTGGAGGATATAGGCCGAACCGCCACCCGGCATATCTTCATCGACCACCAGCAGCTTGTTTGTTTTCTTTAAGCTGGCAAGACAAACATGCTGTTTATCAAATGGATATAAGGTTTGCGGATCAATGATCTCGATATGAATATCTAATTTTTCAAGCTCTTCGGCAGCTTCCTGTACGATGCGAAGTGTAGAACCATAGGATACTACGGTAAGGTCAGATCCTTCCAACAAAATCTCTGCTTCACCCAGCGGCACAGTAAATTCACCAACGTTGGATGGCAGTTTCTCTTTTAGACGATAGCCGTTAAGCGATTCGATGACCAGTGCAGGCTCATCCCCTCTCAGCAGAGTATTGTACATACCGGCTGCCTGTGTCATATTACGCGGCACGCAAATATGGATACCCCTTACCGCACCCAACAACATTCCCATCGGCGAACCCGAATGCCAGATACCCTCCAGCCTATGGCCCCGCGTACGCACAATAACAGGCGCTTTTTGCCCACCGCGGGTACGGTAGCTCAAAGTGGCCAGGTCGTCGCTTAATACGGTTACGCCGTAAAGCAGGTAATCAAGGTATTGTATTTCGGCAATCGGGCGAAGTCCGCGTATAGCAAGCCCCAGTCCCTGACCTATAATAGTAGCCTCACGTATACCGGTATCGGTGATGCGGAGGTCGCTGTATTTTTGTTGCAAGCCGGCAAAGCCCTGGTTAACATCGCCAATAGCGCCAACGTCTTCACCGAATGCTACTATAGTTTTATCCCTTTCGAAATTAGCATCAAAACAAGCATTCAAAACCTCACGGCCATCAATCATTTTTGCGTCCAACTCATATTGGGCCGGTACGACAGGCACATTCATCGGCGAATGCATCGTACCCGAAAACAATTTGGAGTTGAAACGTTCGTTATTTTTTTCTTCTTCTAACTTGAGCCAGTTAATGAGCGCCTGCCTACTATAAAGTTTCTCTTTTGCCGTTAACCGCAATGCTTTGCGACCCGCTGAAACACCATCTTTTCTACCCGGATCGATGCAAGTATTCAATTCGGTGATGATCTTTTGCAAAGCATCCGATAATTCGCTTTCATTGGCAAGTTCAGCGATCAGCCCGGCTACCTGCTGCAATTCGATCTTTATTTCGTCCTGCAGGTTGTTCCAGGCTTCTTTCTGGCAATCGCGTACAAATTTTTTGGCAGTGGCTTCGAGCTCATCCAACTCCTCGTCGGTAGAAATTGCCGATTCGATCATCCATTTGCGCATCTGCAGCAGGCAATCGTGCTCATTTTCCCATGCCAGGCGATCCTTCGACTTGTAACGCTCGTGCGAACCGGAAGTAGAATGCCCCTGCGGCTGCGTCATTTCGGTTACGTGAATCAGCACAGGCACATGTTCGTTACGGCAAAGGTCGATGGCACGTTCGTAGGTTTCGCAAAGCGCCACATAATCCCAACCCCGAACCTTAAATATTTCGTAACCATTTGTCCCATGCTCGCGCTGGAAACCTTTTAGAATTTCAGATATATCCTCTTTGGTGGTCTGCAGCTTAGCCGGTACCGAGATCGCATAGGCATCGTCCCAAACAGAAATAGCCATAGGCACCTGTAGTACGCCAGCTGCATTAAAAGTCTCAAAAAACAACCCTTCAGAAGTAGCCCCGTTACCAATAGTACCGAAAGCAACCTCGTTCCCGTTAACCGAAAACTGTTTCAGGTATTCCAGTTCTTTATTTTGGCGGTAGAGTTTCGAAGCATAGGCCAAACCCAGCAAACGTGGCATGTGCCCGCCCGTGGTTGAAATATCTGCCGAACAATTGAGCGCTTCCGACTGGTTGGCCCAGGTGCCATCAGCATTAACAAAACGCGTTGCATAATGGCAATTCATTTGCCGGCCTGCCGATGCAGGGTCGCGGGCAATATCCGGATGCGCATAAAGCTGCGAGAAAAACTCATTCAGGTTGCTCATGCCGGTAGCAAACATAAAGGTTTGGTCGCGGTAATAACCGGCACGCCAGTCGCCCTGCCTGAACGCCTTGGCCATTGCCAGCTGCGCTACCTCTTTACCATCGCCGAATATGCCAAATTTGGCTTTCCCCGTCAGCACTTCCCTCCTGCCCAAAATACTGGCCTGGCGACTTTCAAAAGCAATCCGATAGTCGTTTATAACTATCTTCTGAAAGTCATCAAAACTGAGTTCGGCGGCATTGAATCTGCTGGTAACGTTCGCGGCTGTTTCAGGCATATATTATTTTGTTACGGAAGCAAAATTATAAAATTCTATTTTGTATTTATCATTTTAAACACACAAAACCGGGTGTTTAATCAATAGTTTTTTATTTGCTTTAAACCTTTTATATTTGTGTAAATCGAATATTACATATGAAAAAACTAATCTTAATATGTGCAGTCATGATTGGCTTCGCATTTACTGCCACAGCGCAAGATAATGAAAAGGCCGAATTCAAGTTCAATGAAGAAAAACATGATTTCGGAAAAGTGCCACAAGGCATACCGGTTACTACGGTTTTTGAATTTACCAATATCGGCAAAGAACCTTTGATCCTGACCGAAGTTAGACCAACATGTGGCTGTACAATAGCCGATTACACCAAAACCCCTGTAAAAAGCGGAGAAAAAGGCGAGATCAAGATCACCTATAACGCAGCGGCTGCGATGCCATTCAATAAAACCATCGTCGTAAAATCAAATGCCAAAACACCCGAAAAATATTTGAATATCGTGGGTGAAGTGGTGGCTGCCAAACCAGCAACCGGATCGGGTACCAACTAATATTTGAGTCATCATACCCAAAAAGGGTAAGCAATACATTGAAGCACGCTTTTATCAGCGTGCTTTTTTTATGTCAAAATTTTGACGCGAACTATAAAAAACGTACGCTAATAGATAATACCGCCGGCCTTGCAATACACTTCCCGATATCTTTTTCCTAATTTTGCACATGCCAAAAATTTCACAAAAGGGCTTGCAGATGCCGGCCTCGCCCATCCGTAAGCTGACACCCTATGCCGACCAGGCAAAAGCCGCAGGAAAAAAGGTTTATCACCTCAATATCGGTCAACCCGACATTGAAACGCCTGAAGGAATGCTCGATGCGATCAAAAACATCGACTTTAAAGTTTGGGCCTATACGGCATCCGAAGGCACACTGGTATACCGTAAAAA
>Ga0164297_10005742_pt1 | contig 10533 bp, 11 predicted proteins | sample GEODES058metaG_FD_113539 | JGI IMG/M metagenome (GOLD analysis project Ga0164297, IMG submission 113539) | Dystrophic lake water microbial communities from Trout Bog Lake, Wisconsin, USA - GEODES058 metaG | ecosystem: Environmental > Aquatic > Freshwater > Lake | place: USA: Trout Bog Lake...
CCACACACTTAAGACGGACTTTGTGAACTCATTAATTTTATTTTTACCCTGCGCTGCAGGCGTTGAGGTGTACTTGGCCTATGAGATTTTGCAAATTCTTGGGGCTAGTGCACAAGATTTGCGCACGATGCGTGGAGGTGTTCAGTTAAAAGCGGCGTGGCGCGATGCGCTTCTTTTGAACTTACATTCACGTCTAGCGCAGCGCGTGCTTATTCAGTTGCAAGATCAGCCCTACAACAGTGAGCTAGATATTTATAACGCTGCGCAAGCGGTTGCATGGGAGCTTTGGTTTGATGTTGATAAGAGCTTTAAAGTAGATATCACTGCGCAACACAGTCCGCTTAAGAGCTTAAATTTTGCAACGCTAAGGGTTAAAGACGCCGTTGCAGACCGGTTCAGAGAGCGCTTGGGCGAGCGTCCCAATGTTGAAACGTTTAAACCCGATGTTCGCATTCATGCACACCTAACTGCTGAACGGGTCATTATTTATTTGGATACGTCGGGAGAGCCACTGTTCAAGAGGGGTTGGCGCTTTGAAAAAGGAGACGCCCCGCTCAAAGAGACCTTGGCTGCAGCCATGCTTGCAGCGAGCGGGTGGAGCATGCCTGTCTTGAAAGAGGGGAGCTCAATGGCTATTACTGAGGACGCAAAAAGCGGTGTGCAGATGGGTGTGCCTTTGTATGACCCTTGCTGCGGAAGTGGCACGATCGTTATTGAGGCTGCTCAAATTGCTTGTCGCATGGCAAGTGGAATGCACAGAAGGTTTGGATTTGAGCGCTTAAGGCCCTATGAGTCAAGGTTATGGAACGAACTTAAAGACAACGCCAAGGCTTTAGAGTGTGCGCCACGGGCAGAGATCTACGGCAGTGATATCTCTCACCGTATGGTGGACTTTGCTGAGCAAAATGCATCAAAAGCCAACGTTGCCGCTGTGGCTAAGTTTCGTGCGGGTGATGCTTTGCAGCGAATGCCACCCGTACAGCTCGATGGTGTGGACCTAGTCTCAGGCCTGCTGATGCTTAATCCCCCCTACGGCGAGCGCATCGAGACCGCCGGCGTGGCTGGTGCACGCCAACATGCGACGACTGAGGATGGGGGGGAGTTTTTTGTACAACTTGCTGCCCATTTGAAGAACAACTACGCGAACTGGACTGCCTGGATTTTGACGCCCGATATGAAGTTATCTAGCAAGATGAGGCTCAAAGAAAATCGCCGTATCCCTATGTGGAACGGCCCCATTGAATGCCGTTTGTTTCGTTATGAGATGAAAAAGGGTCGTATGGCCGATGCTTGAACAAGCGTGCATCGTTATAGATACAAACGTTGCTTTAGATCTTTGGATTTATAAAGATCCGAGGACTGAGGAGTTGAGCGGGGCACTTAAAGAGGGGCAGTTAAGGTGGATTGCAACAGAGTCCATGCGCGAGGAGTTAAAGCGTGTGCTTGACTACACCCATATCCTGGCAAGAATGCAAACTTTGGGATTGAGTAGGGACGAAGTGCTTGAGCAATTTGATGCGCTTGTAGAGCTGAGAGAAGACTCCCCCAAAGCAGTCTATACCTGCAAAGACCCGGATGATCAAAAATTTATAGATTTAGCAGCTCAGTATCAAGTGCCGCTAATCAGTAAGGATAAGTGTGTGTTGAGTATGAAAAATAGAATGATGCGCTTGAATGTAGCCGTTACGGCGCAGTGGTCAAATTCACTTTAGAGCAGCGCGCATAGAGGATATAACTCCTTTGTAATCGGGTTGACCGAAAATAGCACTCCCGGCTACAAAGGCATCAGCACCGGCATCGGCTACTCGCCTTATATTGTCTACTTTGATTCCACCGTCCACTTCAAGTCTAATTTTTTTACCGCAAGTATCGATTAATTTTCGGACCCGTTCAATCTTGCTAAGGGACGAGGGTATGAAGGATTGACCGCCGAAGCCAGGATTCACACTCATGATCAATATGAGGTCTAGCTCTTCTATGACCTCATTTAAAACATCAAGAGGCTGAGCTGGATTAAAAACCAAACCCACTTTGCAGCCCTGTGCTTTGATAGATTGAATGCTTCTGTGAACATGTAAAGAGGCGTCGGGGTGAAAGCTGATGAGGTCAGCGCCTGCCCGGGCAAAGGCCTCGGCTAGTGCGTCCACGGGGCTGATCATCAAATGCACATCGATCAAAATAGCTTCGTTTTGAGAGTTGCGTAAATTCTTTGTCAGTGGTTTTAAGGACTCGCAAATCATGGGTCCAAACGTCAGATTGGGAACATAGTGGTTGTCCATCACATCAAAGTGAATCCAATCAGCTCCTGCGTGGATTACGTTTTTTACTTCCTCGCCTAGTTTCGTAAAGTCGGCGGAGAGTATAGAAGGGGCGATGATGTAGGAGTCAGACATGATGTGTTTGCTACAGTAAAGGATCAACGTTGGAGAGAATTGCACGAATACAGAAATTAACGTGAGTTTCTGTAATTCTCGCTCATTGCAGTCGTCGCAGTAAGGGGGAGGTGGGCGATCGCGCTCCCTTACCATTAGGCCCTACTATAAGACAATCTTAGATGCTGTCGAGACTGCTTTAGTGCAAAATGTGCTTTAAATCGAGGTTAAGCGGTTTTTTGGCTTATCAAATGTCAAAATACAACTGTGTTGAAAGTTGAATAATCATCTCAAATTAATTAAAAGCTAGATGCCTAAATACGAACTCAAAGTAGAGGTCAGACCGCAGTACATACCCGAGCAATCTGCTCCGGAACAAGATATCTATGCGTTTTCTTACACGGTCACAATAAAAAATGTGGGTTCAGTTGCCATTCAATTGATCTCCAGGACATGGCACATCAATGACGCCCAGGGCTACTACGAGAAAGTTAAAGGCTTAGGCGTTGTAGGCTATCAGCCCTTAATCCAGCCTTCTGAGTCTTTTGAATATACCAGCGGATCCAGACTTAGAACGCCGACAGGAACCATGCATGGGAGTTATTTTTGTGTGGCAGAGGACGGTGAGAAATATGAGGTTGATATCCCGATGTTTGTATTAGACGCGCTGAGTGATGAAGATCGTCGCTCAAGTTTGCACTGACTTTTGCTGCACCGAGCCAGATTTAGAAACTTTAACTGTATGCTCATTGATTCAATGGAGCGCAAATAATGGAGCGCAAATGAGTGAGTTTGATCTCATTGCTAAATACTTTACCCGCCCACCCCAGCATGCATTCTTAGGGGTGGGAGATGACTGCGCTGTGCTTGCACCGACTAAAGGTATGCATCAGTGCATTAGCAGTGATATGTTGGTTGAGGGGCGTCATTTCCTCTCAAATGTTGATCCTTACAAATTAGGTGTGAAGTCGTTGGCTGTTAATCTAAGCGATTTAGCCGCTTGCGGTGCGAGTCCGACTGCTTTTACGCTTAGTTTGGCTTTGCCGCAGATTGATGCAAATTGGTTAGAGCGTTTTTCAATGGGATTGTGGGATACAGCACTACACCACGGTATTGATTTGGTGGGTGGTGACACAACAAGGGGGCCTCTTTGCATTAGCATCACGGCAATTGGGGAGGTTCCCCCCGGGGATGCGCTCTTAAGGAGTGGAGCACTTGAGGGGGATGATATTTACGTGAGTGGCACACTCGGCGATGCGGCCTTGGCTTTAGATGTTTTTCGGGGTCACGTATCTGTTGACGGCGACGTCCTAGAGCGGTTAAGACTTCGCTTAGAACAACCGACCCCGCGTGTCGCGTTGGGCGTAGCATTAAGAGGGGTAGCTAATTCATGCATTGACATCAGTGATGGACTTGTTGGGGATCTTGGCCACATACTGCAACGCTCGCAAGTGGGCGCTACCCTTGAAACACAGTGGATTAACCAAAGCGCTGCGATCACAACAGATATGCAGGAACAAGCCTTTAACAAAAGACTGGATTATGTGCTGAGCGGAGGTGATGATTATGAGCTACTCTTTACAGCAAGCGCTGACGCGCACGAAGAGGTTCGTTTTGCATGCGAACAAACCAGAACGCCTGTTACGCTTATTGGTCAAATAACAAAGGAAAAGGGGCTGAGAGTGTTAAACCCACAGGGCGAAATTTTGCAACGCCGTTTTATTTCTTTTGATCATTTTCAGTAGCTACTAAACCCATGATTAATTCAAGATTTTTGCTCTCTCACCCTGCTCACTTTATGGCGCTGGGGTTTGGGGTGGGGATGAGTCGAATAGCGCCGGGCACTGCTGCAACGCTTTGGGCGTGGATGGTGTACCTGGTGTTGCAAACTTGGCTAAAAGCAGATGAGATTGGCGTTGTGATTTTGATCTCAACACTTGTTGGTTGGTGGGCTTGCACGCTCACTGCCGAACACCTGATGGAGAAAGATCCTGGCTCCATTGTGTGGGATGAGGTGGTTGCTTTTTGGTTGGTGCTTTGGATATGGATGCCTGTTGGATTTGCTGGGCAGTTGGCCGCATTTGCGCTGTTTCGTTTCTTTGATATTGCCAAGCCAGGGCCGGTTGGGTGGGCAGATCAGTACTTCAAGGGTTGGGGGTACAGGGGAGGGTGGGGTATTTTATTTGATGATTTTGTAGCCGCTTTTTGTACTTTGCTTGTTTTAGCACTTTGGAAAGCGACGTGAGAGAGTGTGGATTTTCAAATTTAATAAATACAAAATAACGAACTAACGTTATTTACGCAAGGGGTAAACACAATGAACAGCACCGATGCACTTGTAGGTAAGTTATCACTAGCTCTTTTGCAGCGTGGCTGGTCACTAACCTGCGCAGAGAGTTGCACAGGCGGTCTCATCGCAGCGAGTTGCACTGAGCTTGCTGGCTCCAGCGAGTGGTTTGAGCGTGGTTTTGTGACTTATTCAAATGCGTCCAAGAGCGAGATTTTGGGCGTAGACTCAGGCGCCATTTTGCAGCACGGCGCTGTAAGCGAAGTGGTTGCAAGAGCGATGGCTCTTGGCGGGCTTAGACATTCGCGCGCACAGGTCAGTGTGGCGGTAACAGGTATTGCAGGGCCTACGGGTGGGAGTGAAGCCAAGCCAGTTGGGACAGTTTGGTTCGCCTGGGCTATGCCTAGTGACGCCGGACCAGCAGTGGGCGCGGACGCTTTTTGGGTCACCAGTGAGATGAGATGCTTCGCGGGGGACCGAGCGATGGTGCGTCGTCAAACTGTTGACTACGCTATATCGAAAATACTTACTCTCTTACACTCTAATTGAAACTTGATAACGGGTCCCTACCCTTTGGAACAAGCTTAAGCCCAACCCGTAAACTCTTAAAGTCCTGTAAACCTTGTGCTTGAAAGCATGTCTAGCTGATTTGCCAATCTCGGGTAAACTAAGGACTTATGTTTATACATTCCACCACTGTTACAGGTTGTAGTTACCGGGGAGCCTGGCCCTGGCGCGGATAAGCTTTTAACTTGTCCAATTACTGGCGCGCGCACTAAAAATCACCAGAGCGCATGCTACCTTTTACCGGTTGCATGACATGACTTCAAGCCGCGCATTTATTTAAATGGACTCAACTATGAGTCCATCCCCCTGGAGAAAACCGTGTTAACAGTAGAAGAGTTCAATGCTTTGGTGGATCAAGGCTACAACCGTATCCCCATGATCGAGCAGGCCTTTGCAGATTTAGAGACCCCTCTCTCACTTTATCTTAAATTAACTCAAACTGCGCACTGCGCATCCGACCCCTTGGGTAAAAACAGTTTTTTACTCGAGTCTGTCGTGGGCGGTGAGCGCTTTGGACGATACAGCTTCATAGGACTGCCGGCAAAGACCTGGATAGAGGCCAGTGGTTTTGGTGATCAAGCCTTAGTAAAGGTTATGAATTTGGGTGAAGTGGTTGAGACTCACAAAGGTAATCCTTTGTCGTTTATCGCTGAATATCAAAAACGCTTTAAAGTCGCGCTAAGACCAGGGTTGCCAAGATTTTGTGGTGGCTTGGCCGGGTACTTTGGATATGACAGTGTTAGGTATATAGAAAAGAAATTAGAAAAAAGTTGTCCAAAAGATACGCTCGGATGTCCAGACATATTGCTGCTTCAAACAGAGGAGTTGGCGGTTATTGATAACTTGTCTGGCAAGCTTTATTTGATTGTTTATGCGGACCCCAAGTTACCCAATGCCTATGCGCATTCCAAGGCGAGATTAAGTGGGTTAAAGGCTTTACTTAGCAAGCCCGTAGTTGCCCCAGTTATTGAGCAAACGCCCTCCAACCCTGTAGAGCGTGAATTTGCAAAGAATGATTTTCTCAAAGCAGTGGAGCGCGCTAAACACTTGATCGAGGGCGGAGATTTCATGCAAGTGCAGGTGGGTCAGCGTTTGAAAAAGAAATTTACGCAAAGCCCACTTTCGTTGTACAGAGCTTTACGCTCTTTGAATCCGAGTCCTTATATGTATTTCTACAACTTTGGAGATTTTCAAGTTGTAGGCGCATCACCTGAAATTTTGGTTCGTCATGAGCCAACGCCCGATGGGGCCAAAGTGACTATTCGCCCTTTGGCGGGTACCCGGCCAAGAGGGGCATCGCCACAAGACGATTTGCGCACTGAGCAAGAACTTATAAATGACCCTAAAGAGCGGGCTGAGCATGTCATGTTAATTGACTTGGCGCGTAACGATATCGGTCGAATTGCGAAACCTGGATCGGTGCAGGTCACCGAGGCTTTCAAAGTCGAGCGCTACAGCCATGTGATGCATATTGTGAGCAATGTGGAAGGCTTGGTAAAGGACGGCCTTAGCAGCATGGATATTTTGCGGGCAACATTCCCTGCAGGCACGCTTACCGGAGCGCCTAAAGTCCATGCAATGGAGCTCATCGATGAATTAGAGCCTAGCAAGCGAGGTATCTATGGGGGCGCTTGTGGGTATTTGAGTTTTGCCGGAGATATGGATATAGCGATTGCCATACGCACGGGCATTATCAAGGGCGGTAATTTGTATGTTCAGGCCGCAGCCGGCGTGGTCGCTGATTCGGTGCCAGAGCTTGAATGGTTGGAGACTGAACATAAAGCTCGCGCATTGCTTAGAGCGTGCGAGTTGGTAGAGGAGGGGTTGTTATGAGCAAGTTACGCATATTAATGGTTGATAACTACGACTCTTTTACTTACAACTTGGTGCAATATTTCGCAGAGCTTGGAGCTGAGGTACAGGTTCAAAGAAATGATGAGATAACAATCGCGCAGATCGCAGAGATAAAACCAGACCGATTGGTGATCTCCCCGGGTCCGTGTTCTCCCAGTGAGGCGGGGGTGTCGGTTGCTGCAATTAAGCATTTCGCCGGTAAGATCCCAATCCTTGGGGTTTGTCTTGGACACCAAAGTATTGGCGCAGCATTTGGCGGTAAAGTTGTGCGTGCAAAAGCGTTGATGCACGGGAAGACCAGTTTGATTACAACGACGCAAAAGGGCGTTTTTAGTGGCTTGCCAGAGCAATATACCGTTAATAGATATCACTCTTTGGCCATTGAGCGATCATCACTTCCCTCAGAACTTGAGATAACGGCTTGGTGCGATGATGGTGAAATAATGGGAGTTCGCCACAGGGAAGTTTATGTGCAAGGCGTCCAGTTTCATCCGGAGTCAATTTTGACTGAGCATGGACACGCGCTCATGAAAAACTTTATGGACCTAGCTTAAATTTAAGCTAGGTCTAAAGCGAGGAAACGAGACCTCAAGCCTTAATTTAAATAATAGTTCACACTTTATGAGTATTACACCTACAGAAGCTTTGCAAAGAACGATCGAGCACCGCGAAATCTTTCACGATGAAATGTTGCATTTAATGCGCATGATTATGAAAGGCGAGATGTCTCACGTCATGATGTCTGCAATTTTGACGGGACTTAGAGTGAAGAAAGAGACCATTGGAGAGATCACCGCAGCGGCCCAAGTCATGAGAGAGTTTGCAACTCCCGTTCAAGTTAAGGACTCTACCCATTTGGTGGATATAGTGGGCACGGGTGGGGACGGGTCACACACTTTCAATATTTCCACATGTTCGATGTTTGTAGTTGCTGCTGCAGGTGCTCGAGTAAGTAAGCACGGCGGGCGTAGCGTCAGCAGCAAGAGCGGTAGCGCCGATGTATTGGAGAGCTTAGGCATCAACATCAATTTAACTCCTGCGGCTATTGCGACTTGTATTGATCAAATTGGAGTGGGCTTTATGTTTGCACCCAATCACCATCCGGCCATGAAAAACGTAGCACCCGTTCGAAAAGAGCTTGGCGTTAGAACGATTTTCAACATCCTTGGACCTCTTACCAACCCTGCTCAAGCACCTAACATATTGATGGGTGTTTTTCATGAAGATTTAGTTGGAATCCAGATTCGCGCACTCGAGCGCTTGGGCGCTCAACACGCTTTAGTCGTTTACGGACGAGACGGTTTGGATGAGGTTAGTTTAGGTGCTACGACATTGGTGGGTGAGCTAAAAAACGGGAAGATCTCCGAGTATGAATTGCATCCCGAGGATTTTGGGGTTGCCATGAGTTCCCTACGCGCATTGAAGGTGTCAACACCACAGGAGTCAAAGTCAATGCTCATGTCCGTTTTGAATAATGAGGACGGCCCGCCAAAGGACATCGTTTGTTTAAATGCGGGTGTCGCTTTATACGCGGCCAATGTGGTTGATTCGGTTGAGGCTGGACTGACGTTGGCAAGAAAAACAATTGCCTCTGGAGCCGCAAAAGAGCGTTTAAATCAAATGATTGAGCTTACTCAAAGCCTGAGTCAATAAAATTAGAAAGATCACTTAAATATGACCGACATACTTAACGAAATTGTTGCAGTCAAGCACAAGGAAATTGCTGATGCAAAGCGAAAGCTCTCTTTAGATGCCGTGCGCGATGATGCATTTACGAGAGTTTTAACGCGTGACTTTGTTGGTGCGATCAGAAAAAAGATAGCGGCTGGGCAATCTGCTGTGATTGCAGAGGTTAAAAAAGCAAGCCCATCCAAAGGCGTTTTGAGAGAGGACTTTATTGCTGCTGACATAGCCCAAAGTTACGCTCAATCTGGAGCTGCTTGTTTGTCCGTATTAACAGACAAACAGTTTTTCCAAGGCGGCGTAGATTATTTAAAGCAAGCCCGAGCTTCTTGCGATCTGCCTGTGCTACGCAAAGACTTTATTGTGGATGCCTATCAAATCTATGAGTCCCGCGCTATGGGTGCTGACTGTATTTTATTAATCGCTGCGTGTTTGACGGATTCGCAAATGAGTGAGTTTGAGGCGATCGCTCACGAGCTAGGTATGGCGGTATTGGTTGAGGTCCATGACAAAGAAGAATTAGCGCGTGCTTTAAAACTTAAAACGCCATTGATTGGAGTCAACAACCGTAATTTAAGAAGCTTTGAAGTAGATTTATCTACAACTATAGATATGGTGAGTCTGGTGGAAAGCTCAGCGCAAGGTCGGTTGCTGATCTCTGAGAGCGGTATTCAAACTCAGGATGATGTTGAGCGGTTGCGTCGTTCTGGGGTGCACGCATTTTTAGTTGGTGAAGCTTTTATGCGTGCTCCAGACCCAGGAGAGGCATTGGCAGATTTATTTTTCAACAATGCAACTTAATCTGGGCAATAGTTTCTCCGACGCATTGTTGCAAGGCTGGGATCCACTAGAGGAATTAAATGGTCTTGATTTAGATTCGCGCTGGCTAAAGGTCCTACAAAGTTTCTGGCGTTCAAAGGAAGGTGTAAGGCTGAGTGAGTTTTTAACGACCCGTATAGACAGCGGCGCACAGGTCTATCCTGCAACTCCTTTTAAAGCCCTTGAGCTCACTCCTTTTGAGCAGGTGAAGATCGTGATTTTGGGGCAAGACCCTTACCACGGACCCGGACAAGCACATGGGCTTGCATTTTCTGTCTCTCCCGGGGTTAAGCCTCCTCCTTCTTTGGTGAACATGTTCAAAGAACTTGATCGAGATCCGGATATTGTTGGATTTAAAGTACCTAACTCAGGCAATCTCGAAACGTGGGCTCGCTCTGGCGTATTACTACTTAACACGACATTAACTGTAGAGCAGGGCAAGCCCGCCTCACACGCGGGTCAAGGGTGGGAAGTTTTGACGGATCTGTTGATTTCAGCTCTGAGTGACGCCACAAGACCGCTTGTATTTATGCTTTGGGGGGCGCATGCACAGTCAAAATTAGAGGTCATCAAAAGCTCTTCAGGTTGGAGCGAAGCAAATCGACTTGTTTTGACCTCTAATCATCCCTCGCCCTTGTCCGCTTTGAGGGGGAAGACCCCTTTTATTGGTAATTCTCACTTCTCAAAGGCTAGAAATTGGCTCGCTGATAAAGGTGTTGAGCTGGAATGGAATCTTTGATGTAATTATTTGGTGTTAATATTCGGCCATTTCGGCCTTTAAGATGCTCATGAAATATTGAGTAAAAGCGCCTTGCCCCGTACGTTCTATTTGAAATATATGTTATATTATCGGGTTCGCCGGAGGGGTGCCCGAGTGGCTAAAGGGGGCAGACTGTAAATCTGTTGGCTTACGCCTACATTGGTTCGAATCCAATCTCCTCCACCATCGAA
>Ga0164297_10005745_pt1 | contig 10531 bp, 9 predicted proteins | sample GEODES058metaG_FD_113539 | JGI IMG/M metagenome (GOLD analysis project Ga0164297, IMG submission 113539) | Dystrophic lake water microbial communities from Trout Bog Lake, Wisconsin, USA - GEODES058 metaG | ecosystem: Environmental > Aquatic > Freshwater > Lake | place: USA: Trout Bog Lake...
TGAAATCAACGAAACCCTTTACACCTCCAGCGCCTGAGAAATCGTCAGATTTACCAGATCGCTCATCGATGAGACGAATACGTACGCCGTTGTTTAAAAAACTCAACTCTCTCAGGCGTTTACTCAAAATCTCATAATGAAAATCATGGTTAGAAGTAAAGATATCCGTATCAGGTAAAAAATGGACCTCCGTACCCTTTTTCTCTGTATCACCAATAACTTTCATAGGGGATATTTCAACCCCGTTTACAGTCTCTAAAATTCTATTTTGAACAAAACCTTTTGCAAATTCAATGGAGTGAACTTTGCCTTCTCGTCTAACAGTCAAGCGAAGCCATTTTGAGAGTGCGTTTACACAGGAAACCCCAACACCGTGAAGTCCACCAGATACTTTGTATGAGTTTTGGTTGAATTTACCACCAGCATGCAATTCGGTCAGTGCAATTTCTGCAGCACTTCGCTTGGGCTCGTGCTTGTCATCCATTTTGACACCGGTGGGAATACCTCGACCGTTATCAACAACACTAATTGAATTATCAGAATGAATCGTTACAACAATATCATCACAATGCCCAGCCAAAGCTTCATCAATTGAATTGTCTACGACTTCGAAAACCAGATGATGTAAACCCGTTCCATCAGAAGTATCTCCAATATACATACCGGGACGCTTTCTAACGGCTTCGAGTCCTTCCAAAATTTGAATAGAACTCTCACCATACGCATCTATCGCAGGTGTACCAGAGGGATCAATATTTTCTGTCATATAAGAATTTAAATTAAAACAACTGTAAAAAAATGAAAAATTAAATTCTCATAGGCATCACAACATACTTAAATGAATCTGAATCAGGCATCGTAATGAGTGCAGAACTATTTGAGTCTGGTAAGTCAAAACGAACCATCTCTTGACTCATATTGTTTAGAACGTCAATTAAATAGGTAACGTTAAATCCAATCTCAATCGCATTTCCAGAGTAATTGATATCTAACTCGTCAACAGCCTCTTCTTGCTCAGAGTTGCTGGAGGCAACGCGTAACACACCAGGTTCAATGTTTAAACGAACACCTTTAAACTTATCGCTCGTTAAGATAGCTGTTCTTTGCAAACATTGAAGAAGGGGTTCTCTTCCAAGGATGATCTCGTTTTTATTGCCTTTAGGAATAACGCGGTTGTAATCAGGGAACTTACCTTCAACAAGTTTGGTAATAAAGGTAAGATTTGAGAAAGTAAATTTAGCCTGGTTAGATGCAAATTGCATCTCGATAGATCCTTCAGAATCACTCAGTAATCTAAGGAGTTCGATGACTGTTTTTCTAGGCAGTATTACCTCTTGTTTAGGAACCTCATGCTCTAAAACGGCCGAGGCGTAAGCCAGACGATGGCCATCAGTTGCAACAAGACTTAAAGTATTATTTTCAGCAACAAACAAAATACCGTTCAAATAGTAACGAATATCATGCACAGCCATTGAGAAAGAGACTTGTTGTAAAAGTTTCTTAAGCGTCTTTTGAGGAATGCTAAAAACTGAGCCTAAGTTTGAAGACTCCTTGATGACGGGATAATCTTCAGACGGCATAGTTTGCAAAGTAAATTTACTTTTACCGCCCTTCAGTATGATTTTATTTTGGTTTGACTCCAGCGTTACCAGTTGATCAGAGGGTAACGCTCTCAAAATATCAATTAATTTTCTTGCTCCAACAGTAATAGAAAAAGCAGAAGCATCCCCGTCAAATTGCGTTTTAGCTTTGATCTGTATTTCCATATCACTTGCCAATAGTTCAATATTGGTACCTTCTTTTTTAATAAAAAGATTGGCAAGAATTGGTTGTGTATGTCTTTTCTCAACGATTCCTGAAACAGATTGAATGGCATTGATTAAGGTCTCTTGGGTGGCTTTTAGGATAATCATTAAAACCTCTTTATTTATATATATTAAATTAGTAGTAGTAGATAGAGTACGTGGTTTTGTGTTGACAAGTTGTTTTTTCTTATTGTTTTCAATAAGTTACGAACTTTGAAACCATGTTTGTAAATACTGTTTGTGGTGTGGTGAAGATATGAACAAGATTACGGATTTGGAGTTTGCTGTGGATAACTAGAGAGTTATACCAAATTAATCCACAGCGTTTCAATAGAGTTAGCAATGTCAAAGTTCACCCTTTTAAAGTTTGTTCGAGTACATGCAATTGTTGATTGAGTTCGTTAAGTTGAAGTCTTTCGCCAGAAATTTTTCTAACTGCATGTAAAACCGTTGTATGGTCTCGACCACCAAATAATTCACCAATTTCAGGCAAACTTTTTTGGGTTAACTCTTTGGCCAGGTACATTGCAATTTGCCTTGGTCTTGCTATGGAAACAGGACGTTTTTTTGAATACATGTCAGCGACTTTGATTTTATAAAAATCAGCGACGGTTTTTTGAATATTTTCAACAGAAATCTGTCTATTTTGTATTGATAAGAGATCTCTAAGCGCATCTCTAGCGAGTTGAATGGATATCTCTTTTTGGTTAAATCTTGAGTAAGCTAGGATTTTTCTTAAAGCCCCTTCTAACTCTCTCACATTGGAGCGAACGTTCTTAGCGACAAAGAAAGCCACTTCTTCTGGCATTTCAGAGCCCTCAAGCCTAGATTTAGTCATCAATATAGCAACCCGCATTTCTAATTCTGGGGGCTCTATGGCAACTGTTAAACCAGAGTCAAATCTTGAGACCAATCTCTCATGTATGTCTGCTAGACCTTTTGGATACGTGTCACTGGTCATGACAATGTGAGATTTTTTTGCTAAAAGTGCTTCAAAAGCATTAAAAAATTCCTCTTGAGTGCGGTCTTTATTAGCAAAAAACTGTACATCATCGATTAAAAGCAAATCAAGCGAGTGGTATCTAAGCTTGAACTCATCGAATGTTTTACGTTGGTAAGCTTTCACCACATCTGAGACAAATTGTTCGGCGTGTATATAAAGAATCTTCGCCTCTGGCTTGTCTTTGAGTAGTTGATTACCAACTGCGTGAACCAGGTGTGTTTTACCCAAACCCACCCCGCCGTATATAAATAAAGGGTTATACAGTTGTCCAGGAATAGAGGCGACATGCATTGCTGCAGCCCGAGCCATTCTGTTGGCAGATCCTTCCACAAACGATTCAAATGTTAGGGAAGGGTTAAGACGGTTTCTAAATGGCTCCTCCGTCGGCTCCTCCAATAAGGCAGGGGCTGAGTAGGAGAACTCTGATTCTGTGGATAAACCATGAACCAGGGTTTTATTTACAGCCTCTTTTGGAGAAAGCGCCAATTCAACAGATATGTTTTGTCCATACAGAGTTGACAAAATAGAGGCAAGTTTTTTTGAATATTGGGTGCGAATCCAATCGAGCTTAAATCTATTCCCAACAAGAACAGTTACCTTTGAAAAATCACTAGAGAAGGTAGCTTGGAGGGGCTTAATCCAAGTATTAAATTGCTGCTCTGGCAATTCCTGTGCAAGTTGTTCGACGCAGTTTTGCCAGAGGTCTTGCATGTTAAAAGAAGGGAGATTTAGAAAAAACGAAAATGAAAAAATAATTGTGGATAGTATGGCATTTTTAAGACCAAAAAATCATATTATCAAAAATTTATCCACAGAAAAATAGGGAAGGATAAAACTTAAAACCGCTGAAAAACAAACCCTTGTGCACTGTAAATTATAACAGCGACCATAAAAAGTAACAAAAAAACAATGGTGTATTCAAATGCCAGGTCAAAAATGGAGTGGGCTACTTCCATTCATGGTGAAAATTTGCGATAATAGCAGGCTCAGCTGAAAAAAGAGTTAAAGACTATGAAACGTACTTATCAACCCTCAAAAACAAAAAGAGCAAGAACCCACGGGTTTTTAGTTCGCATGAAGACACGCGGTGGGCGCGCAGTAATTAATGCAAGACGCGCCAAAGGCCGTAAGCGCCTCGCTGTCTAAAGCTAATTAACCTGGCATAACAAAAGCAGTTTTCTCTAACCGACGGAGAAAATGTCTATGTATTGCCCTCTCAATCAATGATAGCCCATATTGTTGATAAGGAAGTTTTTCAGGAAGTTCTGCGCGAAGGCATCAGATCACGATCTGAGCACTTTACATTGCATAGGCTTAAAGCGCAAATAGCAAGCAATTTGGATACTAACGCAGTCAATCTACAGATTGGCGTCGTTGTGCCAAAACGGTTCGCCAAAAAAGCAGTAAGAAGAAATGCGATCAAAAGACAGGTGTACGCATTAGTGCAAACTTTGGCGCTTAAATACCTGAACGAAGTACACGTCATTCGCTTGAACAAGGAATATGACAAGAGTAAATATCTTAGTCCTACTTCAAAAAACTTTAAAATTGATGTTCAAAAAGAATTGCAATCTTTGTACGGCAAAGAGGTCAGGACTTGTTAAGTAAAGCGTTGATCTCTTTAATTAAGGGATACCAATTATTATTAAGTCCCGTGATAGGATTGCAGTGCAGATTCACGCCTACTTGCTCAACGTATGCAATTGATGCCATTCAAAGTCACGGCTCCTTGATAGGAACGTACCTGATGGTAAAACGAATTTGTCGATGCCAACCTCTTTGTGTTGGAGGGCACGATCCAGTGCCTCTAACAGCCCCTTCTCTCTTTAGAAAAAAACCAAGTAGTTAAATTTTTATGAATGATATTCGCCGATCCGTTTTGTGGGTAATTTTTGGCTTTTGCATGGTCATGCTTTGGGATAAATGGCAAGTCTATAACGGTCATAAAGCTTTATTTTTCCCCTCACCAGATAGCGCTCAAGTCCAAAGTGCACCGACTGAAGGTTCGCCAACAACGGTGCCACAAGCAACCGTTATGGCCACAGGCGAGCAAGCACTCTCTAACGTAGAGAGCAAGAATGCGAAAGAAATGGTTAGAGAAAAATTAGAGGTAACAACCTCAGTTTTAAAGCTGACATTTGACTCCCTCGGCGGCAGTCTTATCAAAGCAGAGTTATTGGCACACAAGGACATGAACCACCCCGGCAACAACGTGGTGTTGCTTGATGATTCTTCGCAACGCGTTTATCAAGCGCAATCGGGTTTGATTTCAAAAGAAGTGGGAGGGGAATATCCAACTCACAAAACCCTCATGAAATCAAACGGTGTAACCAGTTTTAAGAGTGGCGAGGACAAGCTAACGCTGCGTTTTGAATCTCCAGAAATGAACGGGATTCAACTTATAAAAAGTTACGACATTAATAAAAACAGTTACGACATAACGGTAAAACAGGAAATTCTCAATAAAACGGACAAAGACATATCTCCACTCTTATACGTACAACTGCTAAGAGATGGCAATAAGCCGGAGGGAGAGTCCTCTTTTTACTCAACATTTACAGGTCCTGCAGTATTTACTGAGGCAAAAAAATATCAAAAGATAGACTTTAAGGATATTGAAAAAGACAAGTTAACGTTTGAGAAGCAGTCAAACGAAGGTTACGTAGCGATGGTTCAGCACTACTTTGTAAGTGCTTGGGTATTTCCTAACAATTTCTCAAGGGAATACTTTGCAAGAAAAGTAGACACCAATTTATATTCAGCAGGAATGATTGGACAGCTGGGCAAGATTGCTGCCAAATCAAGTGAGTCTGTAACAGCTCACTTGTACGTTGGTCCACAAGAAGAGAAAACGCTTGAGTCTATTTATCCGGGTCTAGAGCTTGTTAAGGACTACGGTTGGTTAACCATCTTAGCCAAGCCGCTTTATTGGTTGGTAGACAAATTGCATAGCTTCATTGGAAACTGGGGTTGGTCTATTGTTGCTTTGGTGGTGTTGTTGAAAATAGCCTTCTTTTGGCTCAACGCACAGGCTTACAAGAGCATGGCAAAAATGAAGGCGATCAATCCGAAAATTATGGAAATGCGGGAAAGGTTAAAAGATAACCCACAGCAAATTCAAACTGAGATGATGCGGATTTACAGAGAGGAGAAAGTAAATCCTATGGGTGGTTGTTTGCCAATTGTTATTCAGATCCCTGTATTTATTGCTCTGTATTGGGTCTTACTCTCAACGGTCGAGATGAGAAACGCGCCGTGGCTGGGCTGGATTCATGATTTAGCCGCGCCTGATCCGTATTTCATATTACCTTTTGTGATGACAGGCACTTCTTTGTTGCAAACATGGTTGAACCCGACACCACCCGATCCGATACAAGCAAAAATGATGTGGATCATGCCACTTGCTTTTAGTGTGATGTTTTTCTTCTTCCCCGCAGGTTTGGTTTTGTATTGGTTAACAAACAATATATTGTCCATTTCACAGCAGTGGCTGATCAACAAGAGACTTGGTGTTTTGAACAAATAATTAATTAATAGGCTGGGGATATCGCCCATGTTACTCAATGAAAAAAACCAGCCTATTATTGCTATATCTACAGCACAAGGGGTGGGTGCTGTTGGTGTTGTTCGTGTCAGTGGGTTAAATTTAAAGCCCTTTATACAAGCGCTTTTTAAAAGAGATTTGTTACCCAGAACAGCAACGCTATGCACGCTGAGAGACTCAGATGATAGTGCTATAGATCAATTGCTGTGTATCTATTTTCCTGCACCGCATAGTTATACGGGTGAGGACGTTTTAGAGCTCCAAGGTCACGGCGGTCCTACACTGCTAAATATGATTGTGCAACGCTGCATTGAATTAGCAAGTGCACCAAACAACGCTGGTAAACCAACGTTAGCAGGACTTCGTACGGCGCGTCCTGGCGAGTTTAGTGAAAGAGCATTTTTGAATTCAAAACTTGATCTTGCACAGGCAGAGGCTGTGATGGACTTGATCAATGCAAGTACAAAGTTAGCCGCAAAAGGGGCTATACGCTCTTTGCAAGGGGAGTTCTCCAAGGAGGTCAACGCATTAAAAGAAGATCTCATTCATTTAAGAGTATGGGTTGAGGCAAGTATTGATTTTCCTGAGGAGGAAATTGACTTTATCAAATCCGATCAGGTCTCTAAACAAACTCAAGTTATAAAGTCCAAATTAGAGGCGCTAATTTCTCGCTCCGAACAAGGTAGAGTCCTTAGCCAAGGGATTAATGTGGTGATCGCGGGACAACCCAATGCTGGAAAAAGCTCTTTGCTAAATACTTTATCGGGTGAAGAGATTGCAATCGTGACAGATATTGCTGGAACGACGCGGGATGTCCTTAAGGAGACGATCGCCATAGAGGGTGTTCCTTTTCATATTTCGGATACAGCTGGATTGCGAACAGAGGACCAGGAAACGATTGACGCAGTAGAAAAAATAGGCATTCAGCGTGCTTGGGAGCGAATCGTTAACGCGGATATCTTGATTTACCTACATGATTTATCAAGAATGCAAGATGCAAGATATGAGGCGCAGGAATTGATCATTAAAGCGCTCATTGAGTCAAAAGGATTAGAGGGTGTAAAAATACTGCATGTTTATAATAAATTGGACATCGGACTCCAACACAGCTCGTGCTTTATAGATGAAGCAAATAGCGTAAAAGTTTCTGCAAAAGAGGGCCTGGGTATTGAGGAGTTGAAGAAAAGGTTATTGGGTTTGGCTGGGTGGAACGCCGCAGCCGAAGGTGGTATTTATTTAGCAAGGCAAAGGCACCTGGACTCACTCGGACGGGTACAAAAGCATGTGTTAACTGCAGTTGATTGGATTAATCAAAGCGAGCCCCGTTTAGAGTTTATTGCAGAGGAGCTAAGGCTTGCGCAAAACAGTTTGAATGAGATAACGGGTGAGTTTACGAGTGATGATTTACTGGGCGAGATATTTGCAGGGTTTTGTATCGGAAAATGATTTTCCTCAAAAATAAATTAAAAACCTAAATTAGAAAGCACATTAGGCATATCCATCTAAGATATATTCTTAAAATGAAAACAAACGAAAAAAAAATAACGCCAGTCAACCGTACGCAAATACTTAATTTAGGAAGACAAACGCTCGCTATAGAGGCTCAAGCGGTGAGCGCATTACAAAACCGCTTAGGTGAGAGTTTTGTCTCTGCTGTTGAATGTATTTTGAAAATACAGGGACGCGTTGTTGTTATGGGGATGGGTAAAAGTGGACATATTGGAACCAAAATAGCAGCCACACTCGCCTCAACTGGAACCCCGTCAATGTTTGTTCATCCTGGAGAGGCGAGTCACGGTGATTTGGGAATGATTACACCTCAAGACGTTGTACTTGCGTTGTCTAATAGCGGAGAGACAGAGGAGATCACGCGCTTATTGCCTTTGATTAAAAGACTGGGCGTATCCTTAATAGCGATTACGGGGGGTGAGAACTCTACACTGGGAAGTCAGGCAACGCTTTGCATAGACAGCAGTGTTGAGAAAGAGGCGTGTCCTCTAAATCTCGCCCCCACCGCCAGTACAACAGCGCAGTTGGCTATTGGAGACGCCCTCGCAGTTGCTCTCTTGGATGCCAGGGGTTTTAAGTCAGCGGACTTTGCAGCCTCTCACCCTGCGGGTGCACTTGGCCGAAGACTGCTAACCCACGTGAGCGACATCATGCGAACCCAAGACCAGGTACCCTCAGTAGTACCCGAGATGGGGATGAGTGATCTGTTACAAGAAATGAGTAAAAAGGGGTTGGGCGCAACAGCGATTGTCGATAGCAAGGGCGTGCCAATCGGTATATTTACAGACGGTGATTTAAGAAGACTCATAGAGAAGGGGGTGTCCCTTAAAGATCTTAAGGCCGCGGATGTGATGAGGAGCGGACCTAAAACCATAACCGAAAATGCTTTGGCTGTAGATGTTGTTGGGATCATGGAGGAGAGAAGTATCAATACATTGCTCGTTGTTAACAGTGACGGAGTCTTATGCGGTGCTTTGAATACCAACGATTTGATGCGTGCTAAAGTGATTTAAAAATATGTATAAAACAGAGCATTTATTATTGGCACAAAATATTAGAGTAATATTTTTAGATATTGACGGTGTATTCACCGACGGAAGACTCATTTACTCGGAGTCACAAGAGTTATTAAAACAGTTCAACGTTTTAGATGGACAGGGCATTAAATGGTTGGAAAAAGCAGAAGTCGTCCCTGTTGTTATATCCGGTAGAACGGGAAAGCATGTTCAGAAAAGACTTGCCGATTTAGGCTTACAACACATCCACTTAGGCGTTGATAAGAAAATAGAGGTTGCACATCAAGCGTTATCAAAACTCGGACTAGACTGGAGCGAGAGCGCTGCGATGGGAGATGACTGGGCTGATTTGGAGTTGTTGATGCGAGTCCAATTCTCCTGTGCCCCTATGAACGCGCACCGCGAAGTCTTAAGCAGAGTTAGCTATGTGTCGCCCCAAAAGGGCGGAGAGGGGGCCGTTCGCGATGTTTGTGATTTAATTGTTACTGCCAAAGGTAAATACCAGATGTTGCTCAACCAAGCCCTTGGTGGTGACGCGGTAACTTTAAACGCATAACTTAGAGATGAAAAATACAAAAACAATCATAGGAAGGTGGGAGGCTTTAAGCGGTTATATACCCGTGCTTTTTATGTTGATGTTTGCGATGTTGACGTATTGGCTGCTTCAAATCACGCCCAAAGCAATTACCAAAGAAAACCGACCTCCTCCCTCACATGAAGAAGACTATTTCATGAAGGACTTTTCGTTAAGGATGTTTGAGAAAAATGGGGAGATCAAAACGTACATCATGGGCAATTACGCAAGACATTTCCCAGATACGGATACGATAGAGATCAATGAGCCAAAGATTTATACACAGACCAATAACCGGCCAAACAACACGCAAAAGGCTGAGGGTTCCGCGCGGATTGCTACAAGTAATGCGGAAGCCACTCTCATTGAGTTAAAGGGAAAGGTTGTTTTGCTAAAACAAGATGTAAGTGGAAAAGAAGCACCCGTTATTACAAGAATAAGCGGCGAATATTTGAAAATTAATTCTGATACAGAGCAAATATCTAGTTCAGAGCCCGTAGAGATAGAAAAGGGCTTACAAAAAATATACGCTAACTCTATGAGTTACGATAATTTAGATAGACACTTGAAAATGAGTGGCAATGTCCGCGTTATATTCGCTAAAAACTAGAGGCGAAAAAAAAGGATACTGAAAACAGTATCCTTTTAGAGGCAGTAATTCAAAGAGAACGACTGCTACTGGAGTTGATTAACGGAAATCGCCGCCGCCGCCTTCACGACGTCCGCCGCCGTAGCCGCCGCCGCCTTCACGACGACCACCGCCACCACCACCTCCTCCGTAACCACCGCCGCCGCCGCCGTAGCCACCGCCACCCGTGCGTGGGGGACGAGCTTCCATTGGGCGAGCTTCGTTAACCACGAGGCTACGACCACCTAAGGATTGGCCGTTCATTCCGGCAATCGCAGCTTGCGCTTCAGCGTCGCTACCCATCTCGACAAAGCCAAATCCTTTGGATCTGCCAGTGTCACGCTCCATCATTACTTTAGCGCTAGTTACGCCACCATATTGCCCAAATGCTTGCTCCAAATCGTTGTCGCGCACAGAATAAGGCAGATTGCCTACGTATAATTTATTGCCCA
>Ga0164297_10005746_pt1 | contig 10530 bp, 12 predicted proteins | sample GEODES058metaG_FD_113539 | JGI IMG/M metagenome (GOLD analysis project Ga0164297, IMG submission 113539) | Dystrophic lake water microbial communities from Trout Bog Lake, Wisconsin, USA - GEODES058 metaG | ecosystem: Environmental > Aquatic > Freshwater > Lake | place: USA: Trout Bog Lake...
GAGCCCATGCATATGATCAACATGTCCATCACCCGATGTGGACACATGCTACATACATCCTGTCTTCTTCTAGCAATGGAGACTCATGTTAGTTGCCCAATGTGCCGCACACAATTAATACGCGACCTTCCCGAAGACGATGATGACCAAGACGACGACGACGATGAAGATGACGACGATGATGACGAAGACGATGACGACCAAGATGACGACGACCAAGAGGCAGATACCGACGCGGAGGAATCTGTATTCTCAAATATCCAAGTAACAAGACCCAAAGTGAGTCTGGAACAGCTCGGAAATAAGTTGATGAATATGGGTTATACCCCAGCCGATTTCCTCCAATTCTTCTTCACCGGTCTCAACTCGGAGAATCCAGAAAAATACAACGAGGCCTTCTTTGAAAAAATGGATGATGACATTAGTGAAATAATTAATGGAATCATCCCATTGAGTAGTCGTGACACAAGAACGTATGCAGAAGTTGCCAAGTCCGGTACCGAATCATTGCCAAAAGCATCAATGCCACCTAGACCAAACAGCAGAAAAATAGAACAACTAACAACACAGCAACAAGTCACACAAGAACTACAACAACTACAAGCAATTTAAAAATAAAAAATAAAAAATAAAAAATTTATAGTTAAAAATTGTTGTGTAATCATAAGAAATCGTTTTTTTATTCATTTCCATAAAATGAAAACCGACTACTGCGTAAAGTCTTATGTTGATCAGTAGACTCCAATCCCGGTCCCGATCCCGAACCCGATCCCAAATTCTTAGTAGAATTAACACTCCACCCACCCCGATTCCCGTCAATCATCATCTCTTTTTGACCCTGATTCAATTTTTGAATCGGTGAATTTTGCATATAAGGCGTTTTGTTACAAACAGTTTCCACCGAAGCCACTTCCGCTTTGAAATTTTTCTTACATGTAAAACAAAAACAATACGATCCATCACTCATCAATGGTTTAGAATAAGCACTTCCACAGAAAACACATATTTTAGAAAATGTCAATGGTTTGAATTGATTCATTTGCAGTGCAGTATCATAATCAAATGCATCGTCTAAAGAAGTAAAGTTCATATTCCTTTCTTATATATTATTATTAAGAATCCTTATTTTATTTTATTTTCTGTATTTTCTTATAAATCAAACAACAAAATATATCTAATCCTAATCTTTTCAGCTATATTAGTTATCTTGTATCTGTTATACCAGTTGCATTCAATTTTAATATAATATAAACAATATGTATACAAAATGACATACAATAGTTTTGTTTTGTTTATTTTTGCAATAAAAATTTTATTTATTCTCCTTTCTGTTACTGACCTATATTTTAAATATAAACATCCCGAAAATCCATTAATTTTAATCATTCAATTTTGGAGACAACGCATAGAATTCATTTTTGTAGTTTGCATGGCCCTATTATTAATATACATTTTCAATCCATATTCCAATACAATTTACAAATTAATGAAAGAAAAAGAAACCAAGGTCCTTTTGTTCCTATTTGGTATTATCTTGTTAGTCACCGCACATTGGAAAATCTTTTTCCAAGAATCCCCTACATTAAAATATATTCAAACCATTTTAGGCCGGGGATAAACAAATAATCCCATAAAAATTCTCAATCCAATCTAATCTAATCCCAATTAAAAAAAATTGAAAACTTATTAATAATAAAGTTTAACATAACTTAACTTAATCGTACCCGGTTCCCATTGCCAAAAAATGAATCCATTAATAGCAGACATTCTCAGCAGCAATTTCTGGAAAAATACCAAAGCATTTCAATCCATTACAAGTAAAGAAACACAAATCAAGTATTACAAACGCAACAACGCCAGTTCCGAAGTGCTTCAACTCGTAGAGCTAGAATCCAAACCCTTTGGCTGTGTAAGCGAAAAAATTCTTGCCGAAATTCTAGGTCTCGGCCCCCGAACATCTTCCCAAAATGATGGAACATTTCAAGGTAAGAAACTAGAAATTAAAACCGCCCGGTATTGGGCAGGAAAAGATGACTGTAAATGGCAGCATCTAGAACCAGAGCATGATTATGATTATGCTATTTTAGTTCTTTTAGATTTCCATGGCTGGAAGATTTGGGGTATTTCCAAAGCCTCTCTGATGGGAGAACTCCGAGAGAAAAAAATAGTGACTTATCAAGGAAAGCAAGGATGGTGGATGACCAAATCTAGTTCGCTCCCCTATTTAACTGAGATTCATAATCAAGAGGATCTAATCCGTTTGATTCAACAATAACTATAATAAAAATTATAAATTTTCCTTTTCATTAGTATCTTATCATTTCTTACTGTATCCTATTTTTTCTGTTTTATTTATTATCAATAAATAATAAATAAAATACAATTAGAATTTCATATACTTGCGTATTGCGTATTGCGTATTACATATTACGTTCTCTGAAACTGCCGAATACACTCCCAAATCTTTGCCGACTCCTCTAAATTAAATACCCCACGTCTCTGACCCAAATTCAAAAAAGAAACCAATACATTCAATGCCACATTCTCATCTGTAATCGGAATCTCTGTGAGCTTGACCTCCTTGGGCTTATCTCTTTCCTCAACTGCACCAGTATTCATATTATTTATAAACATACATCTTTTTTATGTTTAAATCTGTTTTACTCTAAAAATAATTTTATTTCACTTTAATTAGTCTTTATCTTTGTTGTTACCTAAAATATAGGACAAACAATATAAAGTATTCTTTACATCGTTTAATAAAAGCAAACCCAAACTCAAAACAAAATGCAAACATGTACCTCCAATATTCCAGCACATGATTTTCAAGAGATCATTACCTTATTTCAAACAAAAGGCTGGAATCAACCTTTTTCCGCATTAAAAAATCAAAATCAAAATCTAGAATTTCAAAGTCCGACAAATGATTATGATATATTTGAAATTCGGATAACAAATACAGGCGATATTCTAGTAACCATTCCACTAAAAATGTCCAAATACAAATTCACAACCAGATTTCAACAATATGACTCCGCGTGTGAATTTATAAAAATGCATTTGTCATGGTATGAATCTCTTTCTTCAGCATCTATTCAAACCCAAAATCCACCGTTCATTCCCTTTCCCACATTATCATTACCAATCAATTGTACAAGCGAAGCGTAGAATACAACGCAATTTAAAAGAAATTCGTATTTACATTCCATTCCTTGGGTTTATTGCTACCGCCGCTACCACTATCGCCCATGTTTTGATCCCGCTTTCTGGAAACTCCTAACAGATAGGAATTATTTGTTGTCTCATATGTTTGATATGCATCTTCTTTTTCTTTTCCTTTTCCAGAAGATTCATATCCATTTAACCCCCATAATTTATTCCAAATATCACTAATGATCGTTCCATTCCCCGTATCCAAAATAAAAGGACAAGAATAATCCGGCGGGGAATTTAACGGCGCACATGGATTACAAACATTCCCATTCAAAAAAGAAAATCCAGGAACAATTTCCGGAATTGCTTCCGGAGGAACAACCGTGGTCTGTGTTGTCATTTGTCCTTGAATTCCATTATACCCCGTATAAACAGTTTTATGTGTTTCCGTATTCCCATCCACCGACGCTACACAACGCACCGTATTGTTCAAATTAGCAGGCATTCCCTCAGGATGTCCAATTGTAACCCCACCCAATATAAAGTCGCCCTCTTTGGTATTCCAAGACAATAATTGTTCCATGGCATTTTGATTATATACCACCTGAGCATTTCCCATAGATGTCCCCGGATTGGTACTAATATAAGAATTCTGTGCAATAGCATTTTGATAGATACGCTGTACATCTGGAGACCAAGTCCATTTACCATGTTTCAAAAATTCCTGGGCTTCTTCTGGAGTCGCCTGTTGTTGAATAATATTCATATCAAAATGAATATTTGGATTATGAACAGCCTGAAATCTCAAAAACTTTTGCACTAAATCTGGTGGCCAACTTCCTATTTTTCCTGGGGGAATTTTGTCATAATCATATTGCGGAATTCCGGAAAAACCTTCTTTCCCATTCCCGTTTCCGTTTCCGTTTCCGTTCCCATTCACTTTTGCTTGGGACATTCGTAAAACCAAGACAAATAACAAAAAAAGAACTCCCAGTCCAACCGCCATGGAGGTACTAAAGAATCCCAGACCAACTACCATCAAAACAAGAATACCATTTCCTAAAAGAGTAGTAAATAAAAAGAAAAATAAATTGGGCATAAAATAAGCAACTAATCCAAGAACCAAAAATAGCAAAAGAAAAAGAACATAAATAAGTTTCCAACTATTCAAACCACTATAATGAACAATTTCTTTATTCATTTTATTCACATTTACCTTTGCCTTTACCATTTGTTATTTTTTAAAATATATATATCTATAGACAAATCTAATGTATATGGATATAAAATTCTCTAATCCCTATTCCATTCCTCTTGTTCTACAAAATTTTCTACATAGATCAACTCTTTCTTATCCTTATTCCAAGTGCCATCCCCATCCCCATCCTCATCACCATCCCCATTACCAAAAGATACCGCCGTAAAATTTCCATTACGTCTCCAATCTCTATGATCACGTAATTGCATCAATAAATCCGCATATGTCAAATAGACATCCTCCCAAGAAACCGGTTTTTTTATATTATTATTTTTATGCACAAAAGAATGACCCATAATTCCACAACGCTTTTCATCCTTACGACAATAATCGGCAAAATCATGAAACTTCTTACACCGATTCCAGCGATAGTTATATTCCTCCATAAGCATATGTGCACCCGCTGATTGAAAATAAATACAATTGCGACATACTGGTGGTGGAAAAATACTTAACACCTTAGTATGCATCACAGTAAATCCCATAACTCCACTAGCCCCACCCCCACTAAGTCCATGTCCAGATTCCGCATCCATTTCTACAGGAGGACCTAGGAGTGAAGAAAACGAAATCTTGGGAACCTCTGGCGCAGAAAATCCCACTACAAATCCACCATACCCGTCCTTTCCTCGTAACATAAAAACCAAACTCCAACTCCAAATGATCACATATATATGACAATAAATCATATCTTAATCTGACCTACACTTTTTAATTCGCAAGTCTTTAAGTTCAATTTTATATAATATATTCGCAATCAAATTTAGCGCCCAGTGGAACCAAATCCGCCCGCACCCCGTACCGTTTCCTCACCGAGTTCAGATTCATCAAATACCACATGCACATAAATAGGCACTAACCCGGGCGCACAAATTTGCACCAACTTGTCATACAATTGGACAGTATAATTATAACCAATACAATCAAACGCCCCAATTAACGGTCCTCTATAGCCACTATCAATAATACCTACGGAGTTTGCCAAACGCAAAGATGTCTTGGACAAGGAAGAACGGGGATACAAATAAAAACCGGTGGGAAAAACACGTCCCGCTTCGGTCACCATGTTCGCACGACATGAAACCCGAAAATTCACGCGATGCACTTGATTTGTCGTACAGGGAGTAAAATGGGGGGAAAACAGATCAAAGCCCGAATCGGGAAATATACCATTCTCCATATTATGATTATGATTCGCCGCGGCATCTACATATTTATTACGAAGATCATCATCCACCTCGGCAACACAGATAACAAGCTCCATATAACGATCACAGTTATGAAAACGGTTTGAATTTGTAGTCATATTTATATTCACAGACATCTTCTCTTCCTTTTCTTCCTTTTCTCTCTTGTATAAATATATCTGTATGGATTTATTTATATACTTTTACTAGAAACACAAAAACCCGACTTCAATATAAAAATCAATAAAAATATTCCGGTGAATCTTTCTCTATCATAGAATATAGTGAATCCATGTACAAAATATCTTCTTGGGAAAGACACGATGGTTGTGCTAAAATATCCAAATTCTGTTTTAATTGTTCCACGGTAGACACTCCAAGAATCATTTTATTGACTCCAACATTTCGCACCCAAGACTCATGCCCATACCCATACCCGTGCCCATGCCCATACCCATTTCTTAACTTGGAATGATGATATAACCAAGAGAAAGAATCCCGCAAACAATGAGGAGATTGCATAAACTCCTCCATCGGTTTTAAAATATTGGATTTCCAAAAAATAGATTGATAAATAGCATTTCCAGAAAATCGCGACCCTTGGATAGGAATACCTTCTTTGTATTTTCCAGTTAATAACCCCCCCGCTAATGGATTATATCCCCAAAATGAAATGCGATATTCATCTAACAGGGGAAAAATTTCTTCTACTTTTCTACACAAGAGATTATACATTCCTTGATAGTATTTCGGTTTTTGAAACCCGTATTTATCACATAAATCCAATATTTCCTGGAATTGCATTTTGGAAAAATTAGAAATTCCCAAAGCATCTAACTTTTCTATTCTCCAAAGTCGTTCGCATGTTTCCAATGTTTCTACCAAGGGAGTTTCATAATCCGGACAATGCAAATAAAAAATATCCGCCTTCTCACGTCCCAAATGATTCAACGAAGTATTCAATTGTCCAAGTATTCCTGCTTCCGATAATTGACCCAACCGACCATTGGCAAAATCATTGTGAAACCATGGGTTGGCTTTTGTTGCTATAATTGGTTGTCGTGACAATCTTGGTAATAATTCTCCCAATACCTTTTCTGTCTTGGTATTCCCATAATAATAAGCCGTATCTAAAATAGGCTGTTTGATATGGGAGACGTAGTATTCTAGAATAGAAAAATAATGCTCATAGGTTGGATCAGAAGCGGAGCTGAATGGGTATTCAATATTCATAGTACCCAAAACAATATCCATATCTTCTTGAACCCTAACCATTTCCACATTCTCTACATTCTCGCCATTCCCATCATTTTCCCCAGCATTTTCCAAATTTTCCATATTTTGCATATTTATTTTCTATTTATCAAGTACAAAATAAATTCATTATAACGGCGCATTAGCGTTATACTTGGAAAACCACCAAGCATCATATAGATGAATAAGAGAAATGATAAACAAAATTCCTTTAGTAAAAATAGAGAGCATTTTTGTTGTCATGGCTAAAAACAAGAGGAAAATAAAGACAAAAAAGTGATAACTAAATTTAATTATTTGATTGGAAGTCATTTTTCTATATCTATATTTCTATATTCTATTTTCTATATTTTTATAATTAGTTAAAAAATACAAGAATACAAAAAATTAAAAATAAACGTTATTTATTTTTACCAAAACAATTGCTATTGTTATTTCCTAGTTATTTTTATTTTTTTAGATATTGAATAAATTTCGGTTCTCCAAGTAATACGCCCACTCTGCCATATCTTGGATACGGATCTTTTCTCCTGTGAGAGGATCCACCATAGATCCTTCATACACTTCCCCCTCTTCTAAATCAGAAGGGGGCAAATCTGAAGTCACAAACCGAGGTAAAACTGAGGATGACGATGATTCGGACGTGGAATAGGTAAAGAAGTCCGCAGAAATGGGCTGACCATATCGCGATTCCTCATAATTCTCAATCTCAAACGCGTCCTCAAACTTGCGCTTTTTTCCCGTTAAAGAAGACGCGAATACAGAAGTTGCATTAGAAGAAGTAGAAGTAGAAGTAGAAGTAGCAGAATCTAGTATAGGTGCAACAGAACCTACTTTTCTATTACCCCTATCTAATGTCTTCATAACAGCTGAGAAATAAGCAAACGACGAGGAAGATGACATTTGGAATCACTTGATGATTAATGCTTGCCCTAGGACAAGGTTTGCTTACAAACCAACTAAAAAAAGTATTTCAATTTTTTTTAGACAACCCCAAAACCACTCTCCACACCCCATCCCATGTTATTGATACAAAACCAAATTTTTCACTTTTTCATAAAAGAAATTAAAAATATTCTTTTTCTCCTGACAGATATCACAATAAGTCATGGACAATAAAATACGCCGTTCTCCTTCACTAATTTCCGTGGACTTATGAAACACCTCCGAACCCTTGAAAATAATAATAGAATTTTCCGGTAATTGTAACCGTTTCTCTCTTTCTTGATATTTGTATACAAACTCATTCTGAGACAACCCCATTTTTTCAGCATTTTCATTAATCAATGTAAGTAGAACAACATACCGATCCCCATAATATAAAGACAAATCTTTATGCCAATCAATAAAATCCCCTTTCTGGGAATAAATCAGCAAAGAACACGCATTTGGATCATGCAACGGCGATTTTTGAATTGGTTTTTTTAATACATTCGTCAAAAATTCCATGAGTTCGTTAGAATAATACAACTCCAAAAATCCATTATAATCGTGATTCCCATGCAAATCAAAAAAACTGACCCCAGTCGCTTTGCGAACGAAGACATTTTTAGATTCAAATGTTTTTGATTTGAATTGATTCTTCAAATATTGGTAATAATTATCACGTAACACATTTTGAATGATATAAACATCATTTTCATAAGTAATAGTAGGATGTTTGTTCAAAAAAGTAGGATAGGTTTTATTTAATTCTTGTATATTGTTGTAAATAGATGACAAATGGGGTTGAACACGCGTATTTTTCAAATCAGACAAAAAAAAGATGAAAAACAATAACAACAAAAATAAAATGAAAAATGATAAAATAATAACAACCTTATTATTGTTATATAATTTATTCAAAAAACTTAATTTCATATAATATATTTTTATTTACAAATTATAAATTATATATTATATAAAATATATTATATTATAAAAATATAAATATCTAACGTCCTCCACTAAAAAGATCCATTAAATCAGCAAAAATATTAATTGCATCTAAATAATAATCCATAGATGCGGTAATAAAATCTCCCATATAATTTCTCTGTAAAATACGATTGGTATCATAAATAATATACAAAGAAAAGATAAAAAGACCAATGGCACCGATCCATCGCACATATGTAGCTACCGCATTAGTTAGCGTAACAACAAGAATGAAAATAATAAATAATAATAATACAAAAAACAATACAGAACCAAAAGCAGCCGTTAATTGAATACCAAATAAAATGAGTAATAACCCAATGAGCATCATTGCACCAAATATTCCGGCAGTTCCAGCAACAGCGAATTGAATAAGCCCAAAAAAGGCTGGATTGGTTCTATATACTGAAAACAAAAGACCACAAGTAAAAGAGAAGAGAGAAAACAACAAAAATTTCAACCAAGAAGGCATAGAAACCAATGCCAGAACAAAAATAATAATAAATTGAACAATAATCAATAACCAAAAATAATTTGCAATTCCTCCTTTGGAAGCGGAAGATTTCGTAGAATCAGCAGAAACAGACACGGGAAAACTCATCATGGTAAAATAAGTAATTCCCAATTGTAAAAGCAAATTCGCAAATACAGCCAATAAAAACGTTTTTTTTTCATTGACCAAATCTATAAATTTTTTTACATCCAATGTCCCTCCGCCCATCATTTTTCTATTTCTGTGTTTTTGCTTTCCCAAAAAAAGAGGTTTGACACATGAATCAACCATGGTATATAATAAATGAATAAATAAAAAATAAATAAGAATAAATAACAATAAATAACAATAAATAACAATAAATATAAAAACAAAAATTTGATTTTATATTTACACGATTACTGACCAGACAAATTTCTTGATTCTATTGCGAACCACCTTGAATATAATCCAACAATTGAGCCCGAATTGCCGGATCCTTCAATGGTGACGCACACTTGGCCACTTGTGCCGCCACCTGATTTGGTGTCAAAGACCAATATCCAGGAGGAGGAACCAAGAAATTCTGTACATATAACGGAGGAGGAGGTCCATATGTACGTGAATTATTAGCACTTGCAGATCCACCATTAGTTGCATAAGGAAAGGGTTTTTGTGGTCCCACGGGATTCAATGATCTTTGCTGAACTTGCAACGTGTATTGACTTGCCGTTTGTGGAATACGCAACGTCTTGGTATAACCCACATTAGATTCAATAATCTTGTAATCTGGATATCTAGCGGTTGTTGTACTACATCCGGTAGGACTACAAGGAATACGGTGACCCAAATAGACTTCTGGTTTATTTGTATCATTAACACAAACATTTGCCGCCGCCTTGTTTTGTATGTATAACCATTGACTCGCATTATCCGACAGATTACTATTTCCATATACAGGCTGAACCCAATAATTGGGATATTGACCATTATTGATCCACATGTATTTTCTCTCCAACATTCCGTCAGTAGAGAGAACCGATGGCTTAATATATTCATATTGGGAACCACGATTTACCGCTTTTACCAAAGGTGATGTCATCAACGGCTGAGCAGCAAAATAAGTATTACGAATACCACCTGAACTCCAACAAGGGAATTGACCACGAAAAGGAGTACCACTTTTAGACATGGCCATACTTTGACCAATATATCCTTGACTTCGTCGGCCTCCATTTAATGAGAAACCCACGGTCCCTTCAGGAGCCTCAAAATTTCCTCCTCCCGGA
>Ga0164297_10005748_pt1 | contig 10527 bp, 10 predicted proteins | sample GEODES058metaG_FD_113539 | JGI IMG/M metagenome (GOLD analysis project Ga0164297, IMG submission 113539) | Dystrophic lake water microbial communities from Trout Bog Lake, Wisconsin, USA - GEODES058 metaG | ecosystem: Environmental > Aquatic > Freshwater > Lake | place: USA: Trout Bog Lake...
AGGAAAGCGAATTGAAATCTTTTCAGGCTGTCTAGCAGGAAGTCTATAAGGATCTCGTTCATCATTACACCCATAATTGCATACTCTTAAACCAGGAATATTACGATCATTACTAATGTCATCATACGCACGTTTCATTTTGCAACGATCACAAATAGCAATACTAAGTACTGTGTTTCCTATAGTATCTAGCCACTTACTCATTTTGTATATGGGCTTATATTAGGCGCAAAATAAATTGGAGACTTATCGCGTTCTTCTTGCTCAGCCATCATCCAATATTTTTCAGCTTGTTGTTCACAATACACAATTCTTTGAGGCTCTACATTAGGCAATTCCATAGCCATTTGATGAGCTAACATGTTCTGAACAGCTAAGTACCATCTTTGAGGTATCTCAATTGATCCGGATAAAGAGCCTACATCTTGGATATATCTATGCGCCCAGACAACGATCTGTGGTGAATAGATTTGAGGTGCAGGCCATAAGTACATAGCAGGTTGAGGAATATTCCTGTCAAACCAGTATTGCAAAGGGTAGTTATTAGGATAATTTTTGTTCGGCAAGTTGGTGTAATCATCTCTGTTCATTCTAGCCATTGGTATTTCAGTGGCGTTTGAACCAAAAACCACCTGATAAACACCCATGTTAATACCACCAGTTTGCAAAATTCTCCAATAAGGAACATTTGCAGAAGGATCGAGGTCATAATACAGCCATGTCCCTGCGACCCAAGTCGTGGCACCAGGGCTATATGCAGTTGTCCAGTTGGTGCCATCATTTGAGTATTGAATCTGTATTGTCACAGACCCACTGACAGCAGGTAATATGCCTACGGTTCCAATATAAACATTCTGTCCAGAACCGTTGTTAATACCAATAGAACTAGAGTTATTAGTACATTGACAAATATTAGTATATTGACCATCAAATGCATAAGAACCATTCCCTGTAGTAGCATACCCACCTGTAGTATTTTGAGTAACTGTTCTATAGTTGGCATTCAAAACATCTACTACGCCTGTATTCAGATAGTACTGATAATGATCAGGAATCAATCCGAGCACATATTTTTGGATACACCAATACTGTATACCTCGATTGGCTAGATTTGATAGCAGATAATATAGACTCTGAGTAGCAGCATTAACTTGCTCAGATGTCAAGTCTTCTGCTAATTTACCAGCCCTTCGTGCACCACTGTCAATGAGTTGTTGAACAGTGATAATGGTTTGGCTTACTGTTCCTGAAGTACTCATTACCAACCCTTAATGTTGTGCTTCTTAATCTTACCACCGCTTTTACAATGCCAGCTTTTTAATGATGCAGCCTTACGAGTAGGCTTTCCATTCTCATCTTTCATAGGTCCTTTCATACCTGACATTCTGGCACAAAATGAATCATGTCTAGGGCCTTTTGATTGAGGCGGCTTTAAATGACTTCCTGTTTCACGATTAACTTTTGCTCGACCTTTTGCAGTTAATCCAGCACCTTGATCAGTAGACTTCTTTTCACCTCGCTTAATAGATAGCTTAACATCACCACCATGAGCCATCTTTTTAGACTGTGAATGCTTTAAATCATAATCCGTGGGCGCACCTTTACTTCCAGGCTTTCTCATATGCTCACCTGAACCGTGCTTAATACGTTCTTGCTTAGCATGAATATTTGACCATAATCCAGGTTTTGCACTCCCACCGTCTTTCTTGCCTGCAGATCGTTTTACTGAATATGCAATGGCAACCGCTTGCTTCTGCGGTTTGCCTGCATTCATTTCAATTTCAACATTTTTACTGAATGCTTTTTTTGATTTAGATTTAACTAATGGCATATTAAGCCTGACTTTCTTGCCAGTTCAACCGAGCTACAACGGTGTAACTACCAGTAGCACTTAATGGTGTTGCCACCACATACAAAATATCCGGCCCATCAGGGAACTGACCAGACTGTGATGTAGGAACTGTATTGGATGTTCCTCCACCATTTGCAGAGTTTCCAATCGCCGAAATAGAAGCCAAAGGATATGAAGTTTGACCTGAACTATTGCTATAGAAAGCAGCAATTGATTCGCCACCTGTAATAGTTACAGTATTGGTTGTATTCAATGCAATTTGAACTAAAGAGCTGGTGCTTGTACCACCTTGAACAGGGGTTTGAAATGATCCTGAGAATGATCCTGAAGGAACACCATTCAAAACCAATGAAATCAAGAATGTGGTGTTAGTAACTACTGCAATCTCATTTAGCTGTAACTGTAATCGATTTAAAACTTCTTTAACACCCATTAAACCAGTTGTTCCATTATCTACAGAAGGTGCTAAACGAATTGCCATAATAGGAACAGGATTTGTATTAGCAGCGGTTGATAATGCTGTAGTCATACCATAGTTATAAATAGCAGACACGTCTTGGTTAAAGCCGCCATCCATTACTACAGAAGAACCCCAATGTGATAATTGGGCAGCCGCATCAGGAGATGCATATTCAACAGCCACAGGAGCAGTTGCAGAGTAAGTAAATGCAGTTGCTGCACTACCGCCTGTAGCCCCTCGAGTTACGCCTGTTAAGCTACCCGGTGCGCCTGATGTAATGCCTGTATAGGTAATATACTCAATAACACCTGAAGTTCCGCTACCAATAATACGAGCTGTACCACCGGCAGGGTTAAACCCTGCAGTATTTGCTACGTTAATGGTTGTAGAAGTAGTTGTTAGGCTTGATGTAATTGTAGTAATTGGCAGGATTGCATTTTGCTCATAGTGAGAAGGCAAGTTTCCTGAACGTAAATAAGCGCCATATTGAATATTATTGCTTTGGAAAGAATAAATATATTGAATTGCGCCATTGGTTGTACGAATTCCAAAACGGATTACACCTGCACCATACCAAGAGTAATCGATGTAAAACATCTGAACTTTGGTTAAATCAAGGTTATACCCTGATGGATTTTGTGCAGATCCTGAACCATCTAATACATCCCACCATTGAGATTGTGGAACTTTTTGATCAATAGTTCTTGAAACAATTGCATTAGCAATAGTAGTTCCACGATATTCAGGGCTAATATATAACGCTGTATCGCTTGTAATGCTTAATACACGATAGCTTTGACCACGAATAACAATGTAATCACCAACTACTAATTGAGTAGTAAATTGAGTGCTAGAGCCTGTTACCAAGCCGCTACCATTAGTTACAGATACTGTTCCAACGATTTGGTTAATAGAATTGCGATATACCGCATACAATGTTTGACCATCATATTGGAAAAACATACCATTCTGTTGATCATTGAAGCCAATTTTATTAGATGAACCATACCAAGAATATGGGCTAACGTGAATAAAACCACCTGTAGATGTTGCAGGTGATGCTGATGGAACAGCATTATTAATGGTTGTGTATGTGAATGTTAAAGCAGAAGGAACTGTTTTAACAATAAATGTTCCGTTATATGCTGATTGATCAGCGCCACTTACAAGAATTGTTGTGTTTACAGTTAAGTTATGTGGAAACTTAGTAGTAACAGTTACAGTAGTTCCTGAAGAGGTTAATACAGGTTGTTGAATCTGTGGCTTGAGAATAGTACCGGTTGAAAATTGAATACCCTTACCTGATTGATAACGGAAATAACGACGAGTCTGACGTTGCAAAGACTGATTAGGAATTGCAGAGCCAACTGTAAAGTTTACCGATCCATCATAAGCATGGCAATCAACCCAACCACCTGGACGAGAATATAGGTTTGACTGACCTGCAGTATTTGCAATAGTTGTTGAAGGAGTTCCATTTAAGCTAACAAAAGTAAAGGTTGTAGCTGTAGGAGTCGTTGCAACAATTTGCGGACCATTAATTGAAGTTGCTGTAGAAGGACCAGTTGTACCAGTGATGTAAATCAATGAACCAGCAGATAAGCCATGTGGATAGGTTGTTGTGCCAGTAATCGTTGATCCTGAGAATGTGAATGCAGTTGTGCCTGTCAAATAGTAGGCATAGTTACTGTATGTATAGCCAAGATAGCAATAAGTTGATGATGCAGAGTAGCAAGTTGCAGTTGTGACAGCTTGAGCCATTTGCACCACAATAGAAGTGGTTGATGTACCACCGCCTGAATAAACATAACCCCAACCATTAGCATTAGGGTCTAAAGTATCTTGAATAAAGAATGGCGAACCATTTGGAATATTTGATGCAGTACCAAGAGTGATCGCCAAAGTCCAATTATTTGATTGGTTTCCTGCAATAGCTGTTACAGGTAACGCTGCATCGATTAAATAATACAAACCTGCACGATTATTTTGCATTGCAGTTTGTTCCCACTTTGTCGCTTGCTGACCATATTCAAAGTCAGTATCGATCAAAGATTGAGGCGTTGAAACTCGTGTCTTGTCTACTGGATCATACGCAGTTGAACGTTGTGCCTGTTGAATGCGAGCATTATTGTCATTGTTTGATGACGGACCTGTGTAAACCGATAATTGAGCCACTTTTTTCTCCTAGAGAGGGTACTATAAATAAATGAAATACTAGGGTACTGCATAAGATAGGACGGTAATAAGGTTACTCGTTTAAGCACTACGACCTTCAGCTGTGTGCTCCTAGACTTATTAATAATTACACTTACCGCCTTTACGCATATGGTGTTTAGCATGACCACCGTGCTTCATAGGGTGACCATCAATCTTATCATGACCATATGCATGTTTATGCGCTACTTTATGCATATGAGTATGACCGGCATCTGAATGACCATGAGTAGTATGGTGAGCTGCATGACCATGGTGCTTAACATGACCGCCTTTCTTGTATTTAGAAAGTTCTAAACTACCAGTTGAGCTCTTTTTAACTGCACGATGCTCGCCGTCTTGCATATCACTAACATAGCGTTTTGCAACACCTTGAGATACAGTGCCACCTTTAGCATAGTGATGTTTAGCATGACCACCGCGCTTATAGCCACCATCACCTTCACCAGCAACGGTGTCGCGTACTTTACCTGTTTTGTTGCCAAGTTTTTTGTTATGCTCAGCATTAACAACTTTATCTTGAACATCAATTTTTGGTTTTAAAGTGGTAGATGACATAAAACGATCACCTTTAGCTTCAAGAGAACCTGTAGATCCGCCTTTAGCCATCTTAGCCAAATGTTTGTGATGCTCATGCATTTTATGATGATGAGCTGAACCACCTTCTTTGTGCTTAGCTGCATGGTGTTTAGCCATGTGTTTGTGATGCTCATGTGAACCTACAGGATGACCTGAAATGTGATGAGCTTTACCACCGTGCTTATAGCCAGTAAGCTCAATACCGCCAGTTACTTTTTTACGATTTGGACGAGTAGCTTCCAAATCGCCTAAAAGACCTCCAGGAGTATTGTCTTTAGCTGCAGCAGCTGCACCACCTTTTTTCAAACCATGGTGTGCTTTCTTAGCTTTCATATGCTCATGATGCTTAAGTTCTTTTCGATCTTATGCATCTCATGCATTTCAGCTTTATGAGCAGCACCGCCTTTTTTACGTTGCAATAATGCAGCTTGTGGCATTGCAGCACGGTTTCCCATCATAGGAGCACGCCCTACTACAGGACGTGGAACCATTGCGCCACCAACAGCCATGTGCTTTTTGTGTCCATGCTTAGCATGACCGCCACGTTTCATGCCACCACCGACTTCATCATCTGAAGACTCGGTTGTGTATTCTCTAGGTTCACGTTGGAACTTACTAGTTGCCATGATTTATTTCTCCTAATTAGGTTTGAGTTGTACCAATTGCGCCAACTAATGTAGCATTTGGACCAACTGCAATTGCTGGCATTAAAATTCCCATTACCAAGCGGTATGTACCATTGGCATTGGATGAAGGAGCATAGGTTCCACGAACATCGCCTGTAGTAGTTGATGAGTTACCTTGGACAGCTGCTACGAATGTTCCAGCATCTTGTGCAAGAGTCTGAGCCCATTTTACAGTGCCAATGTATGCTACATCAGTTACACGAACAGGTAATCCATATACGTTAGAAATACCGGCAGAAACTGTATTGGTATTAGTTACGCTTGGAGTAATGGAAACGATCTGTTTAAATGCTTTCTTACCTGTAGTGGTAGTAGATGCAGTGACTGGAACGCTAATAGCTTCAGTCATTGAAGCACCGTAAATATCGTAACCAGATACTGTAAATACTGATGCAGTAATTGCAGAACCACCAGTTGTAATAGTCACTGTACGAGGAGTATCTAACTGATAAACAGTAGAACCGGCCACGTTAGTTGTCTTAATTACGCCTGTGCCTGAACCAACTGACAAAGTCATTGCAGTGCTAGCTGTAGTTGCTTGAGCTGCTGCTAATGCTGTAGTTGAAGGAGCTGCAGGGCAAATATCAAATACATAGATACGACCTAAAGGTCCAACACCACCACCCATTGGGCTAGGCATTGCTTGCTGAGCAGCATTGTATGTTAATGAAACTGTAGGTAATGTACCACCGCCACTTGCACTAGTTAATACCGCAGTATTTAAAGTGCCTAAAGGGGCTGCAGTATATAGACCAGCAGTCGTTAAAGATAAACCAGTAACAGCACCACTTGAAACAGTGGTTACGGTTAGCGTTGCAGGAGTACCTGTACCACCTAGAACTTGCAGTGTATCACCAACTGCAAAACCTGTTGAGCTTGCGCCTGAAACTAAAGTCACAGTTGCAGCTGATTGACCATAAGATGCAAGTTGATTTGCACCCATGTTTGGCTGAGCCGTACCTAAAAATAGGTCATCACTAAATTGTGGCATTTTGTCTTCTCCATGAAAAGTCTGACAAATGAAGTGGGGAGTTAAGGTCTCCCCACATAACCTTTAATACATTATGCTCCTGGAGTTCCCCACATAGCACGTGGGTCAGTCCAACCTACCTGATAACGCTCGGTAGCTTTGTAGCGCATAGAGTCAGTCTCGAAGTCACCTTCCATAGTCTTCTCCAATGCACGACGCATTAGCAACTTCATACCTTCTGGTGCATCTGATTGAACCCACCAGTTAGTAGCAGAAGTCAAACGGCTGATAACCGTTGCACCTTCTGGCAACAAGCCAATTGATTTAATTGGGTTGATGTCATTGTTTGCTGTACCAGTACGCAACACACTCTTCAGCAATACTTCTGCTTGGAATACGTTACCTGGCGCAACAACCAATTTAACTGGTTGCAAACGGATTTTCTTACCATTGTTGTCAACAGCAAGACGCATTTGAATCAACATTTGTTCCAATGAAGTCTGTGACAATGCAGCGGCAGTATTTAACTGATTGCTGAATGTACCAGAAGCGATTGGGTGTGCAGTGTTAATCAAAGATACGCCGTCACCACCAACATATGAAGAGTTAAATGCACGGTTCAATACGTTAGCGCATAACAATTCTTTAGTTTCCACCAAAGATTGAGCTAAGTGCTTCGCATATACCTGACCAATACGAATGTGATCACCGTCTTCAACCAATACTTTGGTCAAAGCAAATGCCAATCCAAATACTTGGTAGACATAGCGTTGTAAGAACAGAACACCACCTTGTTGATAGGTTACAGGGCTGCCATCAGGTAACTGAGGAGCTGCACCAAAACCGTACAACACTGGTTCTTCATGGTAGTTACGAGGAATACCGGCTTGTTCACGGAAAACTGTGGACCATTCATCGGCACGTTGATCATATACACCATCAAAAGACTCGTTCAAAATAGGTTCAACTATTGAACGGAAGTCCGTACTGCGCATCGGGGCTGCCATATTATGTTTCTCCTATATTAAACAGTTGCAGTATATTGACCGTAGAAGTTAGTAGAGCTTAACTGTACACGAACGATTGTGTAAGCATCACCCCACGCATTATCTACGTTTTGACATAAGTCTACTACGCGCATTTGAGCTTGTTGGCCGTTAGTAACGGCAGTGGAAGCTCCAAGAGTTGCTTGTGATAGTCCGGTTGTTGTAGAACCAGCAGTGATGTTGGTAAACCAATATTCACCACCAATACTTGTTTGAGCCATCGAACCATCAGCTTGGATTTCATAAATGATGTTGAGGTCATTATAGAAATAAGCATTGGTTGTAGAGCCTGACAAAGTAGTAGTGCTAGCCGGCCAATAGTTAGATACACGACGACGACCAGTAGTGTCAGTAAATTCGACACCTTGGAACGAGCCTGCAACTGCATATTGTTGGCTGGTACTATTACCAGTTGTTGTTTGAGCAGGAACAATAGTGCCGTTAGTACCGCTGTTAGCAGCATTACCATAAGCAACTGGTTGACCTTTCAAAATGTTTGACGAATATCCCGAAGGAATACCGTTGGCAAGCACTTGAGCTCTTTCCAAACCTGTTGGAAAAAACGAAGGGCGCAAACCAAACGGAGCGGATGTAGAAGACATAGAAACTCCTTAAAAGATTGGTACTTCTCTTGTTTGGTCGAATTTCATGCCGTCGCCTTCAATTTGTCCAAGACGTCTACCATCACTATCTTTGGCATTGAGCAGTTGATCTTGCTGCACTTTAACCTTGTCTTGTTCATCCATCGGTGCAAAATGATGTAATTCAGACATCATTTCTTGATAAATGTCATTAGGAAGTTTAAAGAGCAACATTTCGTTTACTGCCACAAAACCTTCATGTTCGCCTGATTTGACACGATAGTTTTCAAAGCCGGGTACTTCCTCAGCTTTCACTGGTACATAACCTAAGCGCATGCGTTTGTGAATGGGATCATATTGGTTTGTTGTAGACAACCAGCATGGGTGAAAGCCAGGAATATCTGGCGGGGTTGGAAGAGACTCTTGAGTCCACTCAGTACGGAACATTCTACGACGCTCCTGTGAGGATGCAAGTGAATCTTCGGCGGCCGCACGAACTGAATCTACTCCTCTATCTGTTCTACCGGCACTTAAATTTTTCTTTAATCTGTTATCCATTTTTAACCTCTATTAGTTTTGTTAGCACGATCCCACTCAGCGAATTTATTGATCATTCGCTTTCGGGCTTCAGGATTGTCCCATGCACCTGCTTCTTTAATTGCAGCCACACGGTCAGGGCTTAGCACATAAGCACTAGCTTTAGTTGATGCCGATGATTCTCTTCCTGAACTAGTCATAACAGATCGAGGTCTTTGTGTGGAACTATTGGGCTTATTATAGCTCATATTATATTTCTCAGGTAAATATTTTTTAAGTCTGCCATCTAATTCTTCCCAATAATCTTCTGATGTTGGGTCAAATCCTTCGTCAGTCAGTTTCTTATCAATTATCTGAGCAATTTGTGATTCTTCATTACGACCGTGTGGGTCGTACCATGGATTATCTTCCATCCATTCTGCGGCTAGCCGTTGAACTTGAGGATCAGGGGCTTGAATATTAGGCTTTTGCTGGTTGATTTGTCTAGCAGCATTCTGCTTAATACTTTGCAATGATTCTAATTTACGACGAGCTTCATATAGCATTTCTTCTGCTTTTGCCACGCCGTCACCGTCGGACTGCCCAACAGCTTCACGCATTTTCATCTTTGCGTATTCAACTTGGACACCTGAGTCTTCAATTGCTTTATCAATTCTAGCTAATTCAGCGCCTGAAGTTTTCTTTTCAACAGCTGCTAATCTTTCTGCCAATTCTTGATTTTGCTTTTTAAGGGCAGAAATCAAATGAACAGATTCTTTTGCTTTACCTTGATGAATTTTTCGCTTAAGTCTACGTTCTTCACGACGAAGGCGACGAAATTCTTCTTCATCTTCATCACTACCTTCAGACGCTTTTGTTTCTTCAGTATCTTCAGGGTCAGCAGCATCTTGTTGCGCTACTTTTTCATCTGGTGCTATTTCTTCTTGTTGTGGGCTGACTTCCCCTTCAGGAAGTACGACTGTAGCTCCACCGTCGTCTAACTCTTCTACTTGCATGTCTGCTTTTTGTGTTGGATTCATAACAGTTTTCCTTTCAAAACTTAGATGAATGCTTTAATTTCACGTGGATCACCGGTAACTTTACCGATTAACTCATGGTCATTAAAGAAAGTAAATAATGCTCTTCCATTAGTCCCATTTGCATCAGTAAAATCAATTTCCCATCTATCTCCACCCCATTTAGGAACGCGAACGAAATCGCCAACAGATGCCCATGTACCTTCCGGCCATGGTTGCATAGTTTCACGATTACAAAATGCTAGTGGCCCAATCGCAATGACTTTACCAATCATTGTGTTCCACTTTTCGGTTTCCTTTGTATCTTCTGGAATGTAGATACCGGCTGATGTGACCTTCTCTTTGACCGCTCTTAACTGAATAAGAACACGAGCACCGTACGGCGCCATAAGTGGGTCGACAACAGGAAACGCTTCTTCAAGCGTTTGCTCAATGTCAATGTTCGACATCTCTATTTTGCTCCTCTAGTAAGCTGTTTAAAATATTCAAAGATTCATTCAATCCTTGGTACTGCCCAACTAATCTCTGATAAGTTTCAAAATTAACAACATTGCCATCAGTGATAGCTTGTGCGATTTCTAATTTA
>Ga0164297_10005749_pt1 | contig 10527 bp, 8 predicted proteins | sample GEODES058metaG_FD_113539 | JGI IMG/M metagenome (GOLD analysis project Ga0164297, IMG submission 113539) | Dystrophic lake water microbial communities from Trout Bog Lake, Wisconsin, USA - GEODES058 metaG | ecosystem: Environmental > Aquatic > Freshwater > Lake | place: USA: Trout Bog Lake...
ATAGCTTTATTATTAATTAAAGCAACCACTATATATTTTTATTCGGATTGAGTAAGTATATAATATGAAACGCAATGTGTACAATCTCTTAGCTGAGAAATATAGTTTAATCCAAGAAAATCCCTTAGAAACCGAGATTACATCTAACGGTACACATAAGAGTGATCATAATGTAGAAATGGCTAGAACTAAAGCTTATCAGGTTGTTGAGATTGCACCGCAATTGCACGAACTTTTAGAAAAAATGGATACTAATGCACCTTTACACGCCTGGATGGTAACACACGTTACCCAGGCTGCTGATATGTTACAGGATGTATTAGCTAAATTAAAAGAAGACCAAGAAGCAGGGCCAGATGTTGAGCCTGTAAAAGATGAAGACTTTGAACCAAACGATGCTGAAGGAGATGGTAACGGTGGCTACGCAATGGGTGCACCAGATGCATCTGGTGTAGGTAGTCCAGAAGGAGCAAGATAATTTTTATGAAAAAGTACGATTATACAAAAAGTAATCTCGCGCAAAAATATAGTTTATTAACTGAGCGTTATTACATTGAAATCAAAAAAGAAGACCTTAAAGAGGGTTGCTGGGATGAAGAACGTCAGCACCCAACTATGGAATGTATAAGAGAAGATGGCACACTTAAAGATGAGTGTCGTAAAATGTCTTTAGAACCAAATGCAGCAAGTGTAGTACCAGAAGAAACTGGCCAAGGTCCAGGCAGCACTACATCAATGCAAGGCTACGCAGGACCTGAAGGTGGAGATAGCTTAGAAGAAACAGATTCTCCAGCTAACGATCACCGTGAACTATTAGTACAGCATTTAATGAATGCTAAAGAATGCGCTGGTAACATTATGGCGGGTGGAATGTTAAATGAAGAAACACACCCTAAAATGGAAGCTGTAATGGAAACTCTTCATCACTTAGAAGAGTTAGTTAGAGAATGTAATTTTTAAATCTTCTCTAATAAACTTAAGCTAATATTTAAAAATGCACCTCGCGCAGCAACACTGCCGAGGTTTATTTTTTCTTCGAGTTTATCCAGGTCAAAGCGTCTCCAATAGAGTTTTCCTGCTGAGGTTGCATTAACTAAGTACCCACCAACACCAGGCTTGACGCTTAATCTTTCTTTTGCAATTGCATAGAAAAGCTTCTTAACGCATTTTGTTTTATCTTTTTCAAACGGCTGTATACCGAGTCGTTTGTATATATGATTGATATTATTAATCATATTGTTAATAATATTTTCTCCTGATAAATTAGGACTTGAATCAAGTATCTTAACACATATATCTTCAACTAGATCTAAATTTTCAAATAATTCATATATTATCTTACCATTAAAATTGTCGGCGTTAGCTGTATCGATAGTTAACTCTCCATCAGACTCCTTAAATACTTTATTAATAGCTGACTCCATAGCTAATTCTGGTTCTTCACCTTTATCTATACCGTATGTAAATGCTTTCATTAATGCACTATAACCGAACAATGCGTTCAATGTTCTTATATTGTTTAATGCTTCTGGTAAACTAGTATCTCTAAATCTACCTAGCTGCATCATTACTTCCTTAGTTTCGTTGTCCTTTTCAATATCGTCGTAAGACTTTACTTCAATGCCAGTCTTTTTCCCGTTTATAAAAACAGAAAGATCAGGATCACTTTTATTACGGTTATCTGCTACTAAAGGCTTAGAGGGTCCATTTTTAAGAAACCAATACAGAGCTAATTCACCGTTACCGACACCTTTCGAACCCGCAGTAGATGTTGATTTTTGTTTTTTCTTAGGTGTTAAATCAAACAATGCATTCCATACATTAATATCGTTTGCAGAAACCTGAGGATCTCCTACAGAAATACCGGCTATTTCTACATTCCCTAAACCTCTTTCCTGTAAACGTTTCAAAATAGTTTCTTCATATTCTCTATTCTCTTCTGCGTGTTTAGCTATATTCTTACTACGGCTTCTAGCTTGAGAGCGAATGTCTTTAGGAAAATTAGTTGCAGGGCTATGTACTCCTGTCAAACTAGTAGTAGCATCTCCAGCATCTCCTCCTACTTTATTAGGATCATCTGCAATGCTTGCAGGCATAGCATCGTTTTCAAGTATAAATTCATAACGTTTAGCTAAATTTATTTTACGTATATATTGTTTACCTGTTAAAAGGTTGTTATAAATTTTTTTAAGATCAGCCATTGTTATATTTACTTTTTAGTGCGCTTTACTTTTTCTGTATATTGACTTAAATAATGTGCTACAATGTCAAAGAAATTGACCTCGTACCCATCTACTATTATAGGGGTATTTGCAGAAACTCCAGCAGCTTGTGCAAAAGCTTCTCTATCATTTGTACGAACAGCTTTACGTAGAGCGGTTGCTGAACTCAATCTCGGAGTAGCTACCTGTTCAATACTATTAAACTTATATACACCGTAAACACCTTCTTTGCCGTTGTATTTCTTAAGCAAATCAGTTAACCAGGTTTCATCTGTATACACTTTAAGATCAACACTTTCTCCTTGATCTTTATAAACTTTAGCTGCTAAATGCAATAGATTTTTTTCAGGATATACGTGCCCCTCTATTTCTGGCCAAATAGCTTTCATACAAGATACTTTAATATTGTAAGGCAATGGATCATCTGGTCCCTGTGTAGTGTCGTTTGTTCCAATATAAAATTCATCGCATTGAGCTGCCATCATCCAGGCTTCTTTATGTCCTTTATGCGGTGGGTTCCAACGACCATAACACACACCAACAGTTTTATACACGGTAGGTGTAAGAACCTCAGATAGGTTTTCAGGCGTTGGGGCAATAACTCTTTTACCACCTACTTCGAAGTTTTGCTTACTAAATTCTATTCTATCTACTATTTTAACTCTATTTGCACTTGTACCTATATATAATACGTGTCCTTCACCGCTCATATCTACATATGCACCGTTTTTATATGTAAATGTCTTGAGGTCTTTTAACGCGGGTAAAGCCGATCTAATTAATATATTATGAATTATTAATTTTATTTGAGATAAATTATACGTTACATTAATTAAATTAAATAAAGAAAGCTTGTTTGTTTCTATAAAATTTACTATATCTTTTTTACGCAATAAAGCATTGGCTTGTCCGCGAGCCTTTAATTTAGGATTGCTAGCTGCTTTATGCATTTCTGCTTCAGCAAACGATTTAAACCCGTTAATATACTCTTCTGGGTTAAATACTACATCTGCAACCTGTAATTTAAATAAATTACTATCGTTACGTACAGTATGGTTTAAATATTTTTTAAGTAATTCCACTACTTTACTTTTTGAAAGGTACAGTTCGTTAAATTCAGTAGTTATATTCTTCATACCTTCTACTGCACCGTGATAATATTTTTGATAAAGCTCTTTTACCCCAAGATCAATTTTTATGTTTAAAGGCTGTAAGTGAGAGCCTTCTGCAAACACGCCCGGTACTTTATTAAGAGAATTAACAATAGATGTTGCATCTTGACCGGTTAAAGGTAAATTAAAAATTTCTCTATCGCTGACTAAATTAGTTTTTGTATTTCTTACTTTAATCTTTTCAACCTGAGCTTTTGTTTTATAATGTACTATTATACCTATATTAGAGTTTTTTATTCTATTATATAATTCAGATTGCTCGTTAACTGGTACAGCATATTCTATAGTGTTCGGTTTAAAGGTTAAAAACATTTCCCCACTTATTATCTTTTTTTCTACTGGTCTAGCTGGAGTGTATAGTAAATCTCCATTATAAATAAACCCAGAATTGTCGTAACCTGATTTTAAATAAGGCAGTACAAATTTTAATATATTTTTTAATTCCTGATCTGCATCAGCATAATATCTGTCTATTTCTTGAGCATCGTGTACAAGCTTAGGTTCTTTTGCTGCAAATATACTTTTAGTTGCAATAAAAAACTTATTCTTCCAAGACGGTCTAGGGTCGAATCCCCAAAACAGTGAAGGTGAACCATCTACCTTTAAATTAATCTTGGTATTATTACTGAGATTGTTAATATGATTATAAAAGCCGGTTATTTGCTCTACTGCCATTTCAAAGCCAGCTCTACCTTTTTCTATAGCTAAATCTTCTAAATGCGTTAAATGTCCTTCTACCTCTGCATCCACAGCTATATTTTCAGTTTCATTAGCTTCAACTACAGGGGTTTTTTTAAAAAATTGCTCGAAATTTAGCATTATTAGTAATACTTACTCTTGTTTAAATTTAAACCATTGGTAAGGTAAAAACTGTATATATTTTCCAAAATACCGGTATCAGCATACCAGGCACTTAAGGATGAAACTGACTCTGATAAGGTTGTAGAAAGTCCGTTATACTGTGTACTCCAGTCAATGAGATTGTTAACAGGGGTGTTAGTATAGCAGTCGTTATACACCAATGCTGAGTAAAAAGTAAGGAACGGGGTTTTTAATCCCCATCCAAAGAACGAACTTAGCGGATAAGACGTAAGCGGGAAAGCACCTGGGGTGGCGCTTAAAGAGCCTGGAAAATATGCTTGCATATTATTAGCAGTAATGGAAGCATAAGAAGTAATTTTAGGTACTTCTATTAATTCAAAATATTGCGGATTAAACGTGTCATTAATGATAATTTTTTGCCCCGCTATTACAGTAGTATTAGATGGGTATGCTGAAAGTTGTGCGCCTAGATTTACGTGCCCACTTAAAGCGTTAAAATTAGTATTGTATTTTTCTCTCGTACCCCATAAACGCTCGTGAGGTGTACTGTATAAATCGAACTGTCTCTGTAGTACTGGCGGTAATACATAATTGTAGTTGTCAAACTCTGTATCTATTAAACTAGCTAGAGAGTACAATTGATTAACCCCGCTCGTGAGCGGATCGTTATTATTAGCAACAAAATTAGCTACTTTTTCGTACGCTACTGTACCAAAATTTTCTGTAGGGTGTATATTGTCGCCTGCAGCTGCAGATAAAAACGTGATTAAATTAGTATCGTTAGCAATAAAGTCTTGTAAAGCATAAGACTGTAATGTAGCACCATAGTCAAAACTTTCGTTGATTTTACGAGCAAAATAAGTTTTAAAGAAATCAGTTACATTAAATGTACAATTACCACTTAACAAAGGTATATTAACAAAAGTACCTGGTAAATCGGATGCATTTACTCTCTCTTGTAAAGTATAGTAGTAAGGATTGCTCGTTGTACCGCCTCCCAAAGAAGGTGCAGGTTCTTGTATATTTAAAAAGTTGACTGTTGTTGCACTCAATACAACTGTTATATTACCGCTAGACAATAGTGCAGATGATAATGGCAATGTACTGAGTATATTTTTATAATAACCACCTGTACTTCTATTTAAAGCATCGGTTTTATTAATAGTAAATGACGGGGTATAAACGTGTACAGCTGCTGGTGGATTAGACGTAACGTTAACGTTAGTGGTAGTCGAGTAATTTAACAGTACCTTGTTACTAAAATCGGTTGCAGTTAAAATCGGGCTATTGATAGTTACAAAAAAGTTACTATCAACACTCGGCCAAAACACACTCGGTAAATTAATATTACCACCGTTTAAAGTTATACCCAAATGGTCAGAAGATAAAGCCTTGACGTAAAACGGTGTAGATAGCGTTACCATACTGTTTGCATAAGACGGTACCCTGGTGTCATTATAATCTTGAGGATTATAAGTTTTATCTGTGTTGTAAACAACCCATAATGTAGGCGCTTTTACAATATTAAGACCTTGTAAAGAGGGTGAATCATCTATATAATAAAAATCTATATTACCTGTATACCCCACTAAAGTACCACTAAGCGGATCTTCTTGTACAGTACCAGAAGAATTTATATAAACAGGATTATAATTTAAAGCGGATAAAGTAGTAAACACATTACCGTTTAAATCTGTAAACCGCCACCTCGGTCTTAAATATGCATATTTGTTGTTAGGTGTAACAATTTCCCAAGGTTGAGAAGGTGAGCCGTCGGAATAAAAACTAAACGATATATTTTCTAAAACAGGGTTTGATATGTTATATGTAAAAGAAAGAGGAATGGCTGCAGAGCTTACTGAAGTACCTATAGTGCTTTGAGAAAAACCGCCGCCTGGAGGGCAAGACTGCCACCCGTGAAATATTGCTCCGTCTGCTGCGTGTACTGAAAGATCAGGCCACTTACTGTAGTTCCAATTTAATTGGTCAATAATGTAATTTGTAACAGTAAAATTGTTAGAAAAAATACCCGTAGTAGAGCCGTCTTTAGGTATAACTACTAATTTTACTTCGTATTGCCCCGGCCATTTGTAACGATGTGAAGTACTACGTATCACACTATCTGTTACCTGAGTAATTTCTATTTCAGTATTATCCCCGAACTGTACAATCAAGGAATATAAGTTTAACACTGTTGCAGGCTGTACCCCAGGTTTTATGTCTACTTCTATTAAGATAGGCGTCGCGAGAGTGTAGCCTGTTGTAACAGTTGTTAATGTATCAGCGACTTTTATAGAAAAGCCATCTGTAGTGTTTATGTAATCTGAAATAGCCATTGACTATTAAATAGTTATTACTGAAGTATCTTGAGTGACATCCGTTGTAACTATGATACGGTTAGAGAAATCGTTTATATCGTTAAAATATAAAGCCTGGAAGTCGCTTAATTGATATGATTTATTTGTAATAGTAATATCGTTATCAGGATAGGAAGGATTCCATATCACTAAAGCAACCCCCTGTACAATTGCACCGGTATCTAACCGTTGAGTGTATATACTATTTACACCCTGTATACTTTCCAACTGCCCCGCTAATGTTAATAAGTCTATATTATAACCCAAAGTAATTTTTGTAGGGTCAAAATATGCGCGTACTATTTCGGTTACTTTGTTTTGTATAAGCTGAGTAGAAATTTTAGCCGTGCGTTCCAACTTTACAACCAATCTTGTTTGTGAAATCATAGTGTTGATATCAACATCAGTGCCGTCCCCGTAACCTACAGTAACGGTTTTATAAACTGGGTCCATTACAATGATATCAGATGTAAGAGTCTTTTTATCTGTTGCACTATTAATAATAATAGACTTTTGTGCAGGAGTTAAGTAGTTTATATTACTATTAGTGTTGAGAGGGGTGGCTCGAGGTAATGCGTAAATATAAACGTTATTAAAATTACAGGAAGTAGAAAACGCTATTTGATTATACAATACTCTGTTATCTTGATTTGGGTTCGTTAACCCAATACTATATAGGTAACGCAAGTGATTGTTGACATAATCATTGTTACTATAAACAGTTACATCCTGTATTATATTATTAAAAGTAGATAATACGTAATTTTTATAATCCTGATTCGTAATTAATCTGTATTGAGACTTAAACGCTGCAGGCGCGTTTGCACGAATGCTGTCTGGGGATTCAGCATCTGTAAAAAGCGTAGAGGGTGTAGCATTATCAAATTGTAATGCATTGACATTAGCATCTGTTAAATACTGTAAATCTGTAGAGAATACATCGTTTGAAATAGTACTGAACTGACCTGTATTATATAATACAGCATTTAAACCGTACAGAGCGTTTGAAGCGATTTGCCCGTCTGTACCTTGAGAAACTAAGTAGTATACTGCTACTACATCACCTGTATTTAAAGTTGCTCCATTTATACCGTCTCCAAATTTTAATTCGTAGTTACGTGCTTCGTTGTACCTTACTTCAAACGCATTAGATGAAGCGTTTTCTAAATAAAGAGACTCTGTGCGTTTCCACTGCGTCCATTTATTAGTTGCCGCACTTTTTACATAAACATCAATATTGAAGTGATCTACATAAACAGCACTACCAGGCGCTACGAATACAGTTTCATTGTTTACACCTAAAGCATTGTATAGTGGGTACTCAGACCACTTACCCTGATAAAGTATTGTTTGATTGCCAATGCTTTCTATAAATTGATTAGTAGATAAAGTTTTTGTAAATGTTACATCCTGGTTAAACGCATAAGACGAATTACCTACTCTGATAGAAGTATAACGAGGTATAGTGTATGAAGCTGCTGTTAAATCACTAGTTGCTGAACAAGTAAAAGTGACGGTAGAGGTTTGTATACCAACCGGGGAATAGTTTATTAATCTAACTACCCGATTAATGTTTTCATAAATTTGAGACTGACTAAACATAGACTCTGAAGAAGTCTTGTTTAGATAAAACATAAATGTGTGGAACGAGTAAGCAATAATATTTGTAATTGCTGTAATGTTGGAACCTTCAAGATACTGATCTGTAAATAGCCCGCTCTGTGTTAAACGATTACGAATGAAATCTCTAATTGTTGTTGCATCAAACGCAATATACTCGTTTGGTTGTATGTTTAAGGCAGATGCGTCTGTGTATGTTGTTGACATTTTATAAAATTGTATATCCAGTTTTGCTTAAAACCCCAGGTAACTTTAATGTGGTGTTCGTTAACTGAGGCATAGTTATACTTAATTCAATATAGTAAGTTTGCTCGTCAGCATTGAGTTGAATATTAATGTTGTTAACACTAACCCTAGGTTCATATACAGTCAATCCTTGCAATATGGTATTACCAATAGTTCTTGCAGTGGATTCGGATACAGGTTCAAACAGGTATCGTGTTAAATTTAATCCATACAACGGATTTAATAAATTCTGTCCAGGTAGGGTATTAAACAAAGAATAAATTGAATTTTTTACGGCTGCTTCATCATAATCTAAAGCTAAATCTTTAGAAATAGGATTAGTAAAGTCTAATTTTATATCCGAATACGTGTAATTATTAACAGTAACTGATGCTTTTTGTAAACCTGTAAAACTTAATGATGGCATTGTAAAATACTTAGGGAAGGAGTAAGTATTATCATTATATGAAAAACAGTAAGTTTAACTCTTTATTCCAAGAAGCTTATAATCGTTACACACAAGGTAACGGGTTTCTAGTGGGGGATGTAGTAAAATTAAAATCCGGCTACGAAAATGTAGAGAGCTTTAAAAAGCTTGGTGAGAATGTTAAACAGCGTATTAAGGATATCATTAAAAACGGTAACAATATACGTATAGGTAAATTACATAACGATACAGGTTCAAGATATAGTGCTGAAGGAGCAAACAATACTCCAGCTAGTCTCGCAGATTGTTATGAAGAATATGCACCAGGTTTAGTTAATAATTTAATCACATTACCTGTCGAATGCTTAGAAGAAGTTGATACAGGTATTAATTTAGCTCCAGTTCCAGAAGGCCAAAAAGATGCAACAGATCGGGTCACTGGTCCAGATGAAATTGGTAAACACGGTTGGCATAAAGGTAAAGCTGTAAACACACAAAACGAACTCGGTAAAAAACAAAACTGGGTTAAAAATGGCGATTATAAATTAGCAGAAAAGAATACTAAACTAGCTAATTCAAACAAGTACAACGATGATAAGCCGTCAAAAGTAAAAGGTCTTGAAAAACCAAAAGAATTAAAAGAATCGATTGAAGATTTATATATTAAAATTCTCAACGAAGATGTAAATGTAGAATACTACGAAATACCTGATGATTATGAATCTACCATTCGAGTAAATGATAAGCCAATAGATTTAGATTCTGTAACTTTAGACGGAATTGAATTAGACGATCCATATTACACAAATGCATATGTATCAAGTGCATCTTTTACTGATGGTATACCATTAACACCAGAGGAACTACAGGAACTTTCAAAGAATAAAGAACTTATCACTTCTTTAGCTGATCAACAAACAACAGATACAACTGATCACGATGTAGACGTTGAAGATGAAGGTAACGAGTTTACCGGGGATTTAGCTCACACTCAAAAAGGTGATGAATTTGAAATTGGTGGCAAAACAGTAACTAACACTACAGGTCAAATTGCAGAAGAGATCTGCCCTATCTGCAAAATGGATGTTTGTCAGTGTAACAAATAAAACTACACCACGGAAGTTAAAGCAATAAGACAAGAGAAAAAATTAATCTCTTGATCCATTACTAAAGCACTTCGATACAGATATTCAGAGACTTGCAGCAATGCAAGTCTTTTTTTATCTTCTGGTATAGAGCTCTTATATATTGCATTAAACAAGTCTTTCATTAACTTAGGATAATCGTTTCCAAAGGTTTGTTCCGACTCTATAACGAATTTACGTATAGACGCAAGGTCTTCTTTGTTCACCGTTTTATCCAAGATCTCCTGTGCGAATCCCTCGTTGTTAATCGTGGTACTAATAGTTAATACCCCATCAACAACACTGCGTTGAATATAGTTAATGATTCTTCGTAAATCCGGGTAGTGATAACGAATAACCTCTTTAATCTTTTCTATCTGTTCCTTACCTACCTGTATTTTTTCGGTACGAAGTATATGACCTACTCGCTTAGCGTATTCTCCAATAGGAGGAGTAAAATCAGTGAAAACTTGGCATCTAGACTGAATTGGTTGGATAATACGATGTAGATAGTTGCCAGTGAGGATAAAACGGGTATTACCAGCGTACTCTTCCATA
>Ga0164297_10005752_pt1 | contig 10525 bp, 4 predicted proteins | sample GEODES058metaG_FD_113539 | JGI IMG/M metagenome (GOLD analysis project Ga0164297, IMG submission 113539) | Dystrophic lake water microbial communities from Trout Bog Lake, Wisconsin, USA - GEODES058 metaG | ecosystem: Environmental > Aquatic > Freshwater > Lake | place: USA: Trout Bog Lake...
CGGAGGATCACCAACTGGACAAAATGGTGGGTCAGGTGGTGGTGCAGGTAATGGTGGTTCAGGTTCTTCTCAATCAGGTGGAACTGGCACAGCAGGACAAGGTAATGCTGGTGGAACATCAACTGGACAGGCTAACACTCTAGCTTATTGTGCGGGTGGCGGCGGTGGCGCAGGTGGCGCAGGTGGAAATGCTACAACCAGCGTGGCTGGCAATGGTGGCGCAGGTGTTCAAAATTCAATCACAGGTTCAGCAAATTATTATGCCGCAGGCGGTGGTGGAGCTGCCTTTAATAGTGGATTTGGCACACCAGGCACAGGTGGCACAGGCGGTGGCGGCAATGGTGGCGTAGATGCCAATCCAGGTGGTAATGGCTCTACTCCAGGATCGGGCGGAGGTGGTGGATCAGGTGGTGGTGTATCGGGTGGTAATGGCGCCACAGGCGTTGTTATTATATCAGTGCCTACTGTCAAATATTCAGGCACATATACAGGTTCACCTAGCGTGTTCACTTCAGGCAGCAACACAATATTACAATGGTCCTCAGCAGGATCAGGAACTTATACAGCTTAAGGAAATATATGGCAGTTAATCCAATTAAAACGCCTTTTACTAATATGACATTTACGCCGGATGTGCCATCTAGCGCACTTCAGCCTACAGAATACAATGCTGGCTACAATGTTGAGACTGATGTGCGTAGTGTCAAATCGGTCTTAGGCGACCAATATATTCTAAGTCAAATACCTGGTAATATTATATTTGTTACCAGTGGTTTTGGTTATCAAGATGTATTTTGGTTTATTGTTGCCACTGAACAAGGTCAATGGTACGCTATTGACAATGCTGGTATAGTAAATTGTACTCCGGCTTATGGAAACTTTTCAGGCTACAATGCCAACACAGTAATTACAGCAAGTTGGAATGGTCAGGTTGTATTCATCAATGATCAACTCAATCCACCAATGTATTTCTTTCCTGGTGCTCCTGGATGGAATAATCAGATTCGTTTATACGACAATCCACCAGATGGATATATCTGGAATTATGACGTTGGATATACTGGACCAAATAGCACAGGAAATTTAGTTCCTTTATATTCTAGCTTGACTGCTGGTTTTATGCGTGTCTACAACAGTCCTAACGTAGGATCGTTATTGGTTGCTGGTAACCTAACTGGATTATATACTGGTAATGTATACGGAACTACAGGCGGAACTTATAACTTTTTACCTACACAAATTCGTTGGAGTCAAAACTTTGGTCTTAACTCAGGTCCTACTAGTTGGGCACCTACTATTACTAACATAGCCAACCAAGTAGAAATCCCAGTGCGTGGTCCGGTAGTAGATGGATTTACGTTGAATGGTAACTTTTATCTATGCAGTTATTGGGACACCGTTCTAATGGCACCTATAGCATATACTACTACCAGTGCTCCAGTATTTGGCATTACTATCGTTACACAAGGTCGTGGTTTAATTAATGAAAATTGTTGGGCCATTGTTGATAACATGGCCTATGGCCTAGATGCTAGAGATATTTGGCAGTTTGATGGCGGTAAGTTTGTACCAATTGGCGACCAAAAAGTCAAGAATTATTTTTATTCAAACTTAAATCCAAATTACACAAATCAGATCTTTATGATCAATAATACTGCCAAGTATCAGATTGAAATTTACTATCCTGATTTGAATTCAACTGGATTTAATAATCAGATGATTAGTTATCGTTATGATCTACAGGTATGGAATCCGCCACGTCAGGTCACACAAGCAACTATGGCTACAGAAAGTCCTCGTTGGTCTGGCAACGTAGCCAATTTGGCCACACGCGGAGTTGTTTATAGTTCTGGGGCCGGAAATGTTCAATTAGTACAAAAAGATATTGGAACTAGTTTTTTAGGTAACACAGCAATATCAAGTTTGTTCCAACGCAATAATATATCATTTGGCCAGGATTATTCAGCCAGCGTACAGGTACATCGTGTTTATCCAGAGATATATGGCACTGGTAATATCAATGTTACTGTGGGCGGAGCTGACTCAGTTGCTAATTCTGCTGTATATGAAACTACAGTAACTATGCCAATACAAACTGGTAATCCATGGGTTCAAATATCACAAAATGAAGCACGTATAACCAGCATACAGGTTGGCGCAAATTCAGCAGTTGATAGTTGGCAAATGTCGGCTGCCAATTGGCAAATTACTAAAGTTCAAGATACACGCTAATGAGTACAAATTTTTCATTAACTACAAGTTCACCATCAGTTAATATAATTCAATCAATTAACTATCTATTGGCCACACAAGGCCAAGGCGGTTCTGGTGGCGGTAATATTGTAATTGGTAATACTATTGTTACGGCTAATACAGTAACTGGACAAATAGCCAGCAATAACGCAGGTGTAATTGGCTACTTGTATCCATACATTGATATTATGTATGCTAATACTGCTACTGGATCTAGTGGATTTAGTACTAATAGTCAAAACAGATCATTTTATGGTATCTATAATACCACATCAACTAATCCACCTGCTAGTTTTAGTCCTACTAATTATGTTTGGACTCAGGTCTCAGGTGGTTTCGGAAATACCAAAGCATTATGGTATACAACCACAGGTGGCGGCACAATTAATTTTTCTATTGTTAATGGTAATATTCCTCCTAATCAATATTACACACCTGTTATAGATGATACTCCAATCTTGTTGGCAGCTTTGGCCAATAGTATTGTTACAGGCAATACAATCTCTCCAGGTAGTATTACTAATGTTCAAATTGCCGGTGCTACAATCACCGGATACAATATCAGTAATAACACAATTACTGGAAGTTTAATTGCGGCTAATACCATTGTTGGTAACAATATTGAAGCCTATACAATCACAGGATATAATATTGCTGGTAATACTATTACTGGTAATTTGATTGCGGCTAATACTATTCAAGGCCAAAATATTCAGGCTGGTACCTTAACAGCAAATTTATTTGCGGCAGGAACTATTACAGCGGCCAACAGTATTCAATCTGTTAATGCTACATTTAATAGTCCAACGTCTGCGGGTTTTTGGTTAAACGCTAATACTGGCGATGTACGCTTTGCTGGCAATACTAGTATTGGCAATAATTTAACTGTAGGTGCTAACGCACAAATCGGTGCTAACTTAAATGTAGGTTCTAATGCCAATATTGGTGTTAACTTAATTGTTGGTTCTAATGCCAACATAGGTGCTAACTTAACAGTAGGTAATTCCGCTACAATTGGCAACAATTTAATTGTTGGAAATTATGTTACCATAGGCGTAGGTGCTAATATTGCTGGACTTATTACCTTAGGTAATCTAAATGCCAATACAGTAGGTACAACACAAATTACCAATGGTGCTATTACTACTGGTAAGATCGCAGCCAATACTATTACTGGTAATTTGATACAAGCCAATACTATTCAAGGTAATAGTATTGTTGCTGGCACAATTACTGCTACTCAATTGGCAGCCGGCACAATTACTGCCGCAAACAGTATTCAGTCTGTTAACGCTACATTTAACAGCACAACCTCTGCTGGATTCTGGTTAAATGCTAACACAGGTGATGTGCGTTTTGCTGGTAATACTAGTGTTGGAAATAATTTAACTGTTGGTGCTAACGCACAAATAGGAAGTAATCTAAATGTTGGTGTTAATGCTAATATTGGTTCTAATTTGTTTGTTGGTGTTAATGCTAATATTGGATCAAATTTAAGTGTTGGTGACAATGCTACTATTGGCAATTATTTGACTATAGGTGTTGGAGCCAATATTGGTAATGTTATCCTCGGCGGAGTGCTAGGAGCAAATACTGTAGGCCAAACACAAATTACAGCAAATGCTATTACCACCGGTGCTATTGCGGCTAATGCTATTACTGGCAATACTATTCAAGCCAATACCATCAGCGGCACTAGTTTTATTGCCAATACATTCCAGGCTAACACTATTAATGGCAATAGTATCGTTGCTGGATCTATTACAGCACAACAAATTAGTGCTAATTTAATTTTAGCACAAGACGTAGTCAGCCAAAATGCTGTATTGGGTTCACCATATAGCGCAGGTTATTGGCTACAGGCTAATACAGGATCTGCTCGCTTCGGCAGCAGTTTGAATGTTGGTGATTTTTTAACTGTTGGTAATAATGCTGTTATTGGGCAAAATCTTTATATTAGTGACAATGCCAGCATTGGAGCCAATTTATATGTTCAAGGACTTATTTACGCAGGCAATTTACAAAGCAATACTGTAACCACAATCAATCTTGTACAAGGTACAGTAACACAAAGTATTACACAGTATGGATTCAGCGGTACTAATCCAGTTGGATTTACTAATGGTAATACTCAAACACTTACAAGTCCTGGTTATCTATGGCCATTAAATACTCGTGGTTTTGCTATTGGTGGTGGAACAACAATCGTTCCTGTGACCATCGGCAGTCCAACTGGCAGTCGTATTAATGTTAGTTACAATGCTTCAGTCAGTACCGATGGAGACTCAGCTTATCTAACTGTAGAATTATTCAAATCAGGCGCAAGTAATACTTCTGTTACATCAACTGCCACAGCATATTATCCATACTATTATAGATCTATTAGATCATTATTATATGATGCTTATTATATGGATGTCTCGGCAGATGGTGACTATCCAAAAATATATAATGGCGATTATTTTAAGGCAGTTGGAGCGGGTGGAATTTTAACTGGCAATGCTGGTGTTTGGACTGCTACACCTTTATCTAGTAACTATTATGATACCTTTAACGTATTAGATTATATTCCTACATCTGGCGGAATTAGTCAACCACCACAACAAGTATATCTTGAAGATTATGGATTACAATATACTGCTAACGTAGCCAATGCTAGCATTTTACATACTGGTAATATTGCCAATGGTACAGCCAGATCTAATCCGGCTATTAATGCGTTTGGTTCAACTGATCTTTATTTTTGGACTCAATATCCAACTCCAACTGAACTTCACAGTTATGTTAGTATAATTGTTGGTGCTGGTGGACAAATTCTTCGTTCTAGCAAATATCAAGATGTTAATGCCAGTGGTAATTTCCGTGCTACAGTAGATTCTGGATATTATGAATATTCAGGTACTTTTGCTGACTTATTAGATATTTCAGGCAACATAAGTCCAAGTCTAGCAACTCCACAATATCCTACTGCCAATATAGAATTGATTGCTGTAGGTACTGGTGGAACTATCATTTACAATAGTCGCAGTTATATTAGTTCAAATAGTTCGGCTGTTGGTAGTGTTAATGGATTTACTACTAACTGGACTACTATTTCTAACGGTTCGATAACATCTAATAATCTTAATTCTGTTCAATGTAATTGGATTCCTCAATTTACCACTTATGCTAACGTTGGCAATTCTGCTAACGGTTTCGCTATCCCACCATTCCCTGGAAACGTTTGGATAGCAGTTGGCGATAACGGAACTATTTTACGTTCGAATGGTAATGCTCAATCTTGGACTACAGTAGCTAACGTACCAACAACAAAAAACTTAAATGGTGTAGCCTTTGTTGTAAACAATAACAGTTATGCTGATTATATATCTGGTCAATGGAAATTAAAACAATGGCCACCACAAGGTTATTGGGTAGCTGTTGGAGATCAAGGAACTGTTCTTTATAGTAATGACAATGGTGCTACGTGGTCAGGACCTGTGCCTAATCCTGCTGATGGATCAGGTAATTTTGGTGTTCGTAATTTAGAAGGCGTAGCACCTGGTTGGGTACAAAAAACATTTGTTGCTGTAGGTGAAAGTGTTGTTGTTCAAAGCGTAGCAAATACAAGTCCTGGCGGTACTTGGATTAATCCATATCAACAAGGACCGACGGTTAATAGTGCGTTAACTAGATTACAATATTATGGATCTTGGGCAAATATTGCTGATCAAACTCGTCCACCAGTGTACCAACAATTACAAAACAATCAAATTGTATCAGGTAGTTATTATGATACAAATTATATTCCTGGAAGTCCGGTTACCTATTATTTGGCAGTCGGCAATATGCTTGGTAACTCCAACGTATATGTTGGAAGTCCAACCATAACTGTTACAGAATACAAGCGATAAATGTGTACCGATAAATATACTATGATTAAAGGAATAATATAATGGGTGGCGGTGGCGGATTTTTTAGTGACCCAATACAAAGTATTGGTGACTTTATACAACAAGATATCATTAATCCAGTTAGTGATGCCTTGTCCAGTGTTGACCATGCTGTCAATAATATTATTCCAGGTGGATGGGCCACTGTAGGTGCCGCGGCACTTATGGCATATGGCATTTATGATCCAGAACTGTTGACTAGTGCCGAAGAAGGTACATTAACAACAACAGAACTAAGCGATGCTGGATATAATGCCGAAACTGTTGCTAACGGAGTTAGTCAAGCCGCACAAGATGCCGGATTTAGTAGCACAGCAGAATACAACACAGCATTATCAAATGGATTTACTAACGCAACAGAATATGCCAATGCTACCAGTGCTGGATTTACTAATGCCAGTGAATATGCCAATGCTACATTAAATGGATTTACCAATGCCGCAGAATATAATGCGGCCACAACAGCAGGATTTACTGACGCAGGAACTTTCCAGGCCGCACAAGGTTTGGGTTATAGCACAGCCGCAGAATATACAGCAGGACAAGCAGGTGGATTTGCTAATGCGGCAGAATATACCACAGCAACTGGTCAAGGCTTTACCGATGCCGCAACATATAATACTGCTAACAGTTTAGGTTATACTAGTGCCAATGAGTTTGCCGCTGGACAGGCAGGTGGCTTTGAAAATGCCGCACAATATACAGAGGCAACTGGACATGGATTTAATACATTAGAAGGTTATCAACAGGCAGCCACTAATGCTGGATTTAGTAATACAGCAACATATAACACAGCCCTAAATGCTGGTTTTACTGATGCTCCAACATATGAAACGGCAACCAACTTAGGCTACAAAACAGCCAGCGATTATTCAGCAGGTCAATTAGGTGGTTATGCCAATGCCAATGATTGGACCACAGCAAGTAATTTAGGCTATGCTGATAATGCTCAATACCAAGTAGGTCTCAAAGGTGGATTTGCCAATGCCGATGAAATGATGACAGCAATGACCAATGCTGGATTTAGCGATCCAGTTACTTTTGGCAATGCTATTGATGCTGGATTTACTCCAGGTGCTGGTGCTACTGCCGCCGATTACTTAACCAGTTTACAAGCAGGTCTTAGTGATTACGGACAATATGCGGCCGCTGTAGCCGCTGGTTTGATTATTCCGGGATTATTACATCCTGTACAACCAGGAACGACAGGTGGCGGATATGCTGGTGAAAGTGCTTGGCAATGGGGTAGTGCTCCAGCAACAAATTATCCAGGTGCTAATCCAGGATTGTTAGAAGGACAAGTTACTCCATATTATACAAATAACACTTCGCCAGATCAGGCTCAATATTATTGGGGTTTACATCAACCATTAGAAGGAACACAAAACATTGGCCAACAATGGAACACAGTTCCAACAGCTCCAGCAACACCTTGGGGAACTGCTACAAGTGCTGTAGGTGGAACTGAACATTTAGATATCCCACAATTTGTACAAAATACTATTGAATCGCCACAGTATCAATCAGGTTTTGGCCATCCTGCTAATCAACCAGTTAATCCTGTTCAAGCGCCTGCTTATATTCCTCCAGCGCCGCAACAAATTACTGGAGAACAAATTCCAATAGCACCAATAGCACCAACTTTTGGAGGACCTGCGCAAAGTCCATTCCAATATATACCAGAAGAACTAGAAACAGAAACAGGATTAGCAGGTGGAGCCCCACAGGGTATTCCAGGCCACTAACGAAAAGGGTTAAATACACTATATGAATAAATTCGGAGATAACAAATGAGCGGTGGAAAATCAGGTGGAACAACCACAACAATACCAGCATTAAGCCCTGAGCAAAATGCTATGATCGCGGCACAAACTGGCCTATATACAGGTACAGTTGGTCCAGCATATCAACAGGCAGTACAAGGTGCTACTAACCTTTACAATACCACCGCTACTGGTGTTACTAATGCCGCACAAAATTTAGCAGGCACAGCCGCACAAGCACAAAATGTTCTTGGCGGTACAGGTGAAAGTGCTTTGAGTACAGGCATTAGTGGATTAGAAAACTTATACAGTCCACAATATGAACAACAACAATTACAGGCCGCATTGTATCCAGCACAAGCGCAATACGCACAAAATATTGCCGCACAAGGCGCACAATTTGGCGGAGCAGGCCAATTAGGTTCTGCACGTCAGGCGTTAGCCGCACAACAAACTGCTGGTGCTACACAGGCCGCAGAACAACAAGCAGCCGCTACTGTAGAAAACAACATCGCACAACAACGTGCCGCGGCTGGTAGCAATTTAATCAGTGCTGGTCAAGGTGGGTTAGGTCAAGCAGTTAATGCCGCACAGTATGGTGTTACAGCCGCAATGGCTCCACAACAGTTATATAACCAATACGCTAGTGTATTGTTTGGTACTCCAAGTGCTAGTTATGTTCCTAACTTTAGTGGTACACAAGGTCAAACAACAACACAAAACGCCAGTCAACTTGGCTTTAGTCTATAAGGAATGATATGCCAACATTAAGTGAAATTGGTAATTTCTTTGAAGATCCAATGGGGTCGATTGCTAACGTTAAAGTTGGTGGTGGCACAACATCAGGTCCTGTAGCACCTCAAGCACAACCAAACAGTTATCAATATCAAGCACCAGCGCCAGCCGCACCCATACAATCAGCACCGGCTCCACAGCCAGTTGCTCCACCACAACAAGTTCAACCACAAGCAGTTGCGCCACAAGTACAGCCACAGCCGTTGATCCCAGGTATGCAACCACAGCCTATGACTATGTCTCAAGCAGGTGCAGTTAATCAAGGTGCAGTAACTCCAGCAGTACAAAATATTCCGGTTGCTCCCGAAGCACCAATTTTACGTCAAGCAGAACCAACCACCGAAACAGGTCCAGTTAATCCTCAGGCACCAGTTCCTACAGAACAGGCCCCAACACAGACGCAACCAAATCCTGTAGTTGAAGCAAAAAATGAACAACAAGTAGCACCCGATGCGGCACACGTTGATGACTTATTAAATCATCAAAACAATCCATCACAATTGGCCGCAATCGGTAGTGATCCAGAAATTGATAGCGATGCTGTTAAAAAAATCAGTAACAAACATTTGGTAGGTCATTTGACACACGAAATGGGCACAGAACAAGCACGTCGCGAAGGTGATGATCTTATTGCACGTGCCAATTCGGGTGATCCCAAAGCCAGCAGAGATTTGGCAAGAACTTTGAGTGCTCCGGCTGGACGTACCGAAGATGAAGGCAGTTACCTAAAGGCCTACTTGTTCCATCGTTTTGGATTAAGTGACTTAGCCAAACAAGAACAGATCAAACTGGGTGCCGGCAGTATGTTGGCTCCTATACGTTTGAGTGATGGTACCGATGCTGTTGTACGTCAACGTGCAGATGGTGTTGCAACATATGGTGTAGATCGCGCCACTGGCCGCGAACTTGATGCTAAACAATTACAAGAAGCAACCGCAATGAATATGCCAGGTGCCGAAACAAGTAAATCATTACACCAATTTGTTGCGGCAGATGGAACCAAACACGTGGTCAGTGTTGTTACTGGTAAGAATGGTCAGATTCGTTATAGAGATGATACAGATGGTAAATGGTTGGCCAATGCTCCAGCAGGTATGGAACAGTTGGGCCACGAAGACTATTTGGAAAAACAAGCCAATATGGCCAAGCGTACCACTATGCAAAAATATCGCAAAGATGATGCAGATCATTTTAGACAAACAGGTAAACATTTGTACAGCGAACAAGAAATACTTGATGCTGGTGACAAAGCCTATATTGCACAAACAGGTGGTAGTAATGCAGTAGCCGCTCCACAAGAAGCCAAACCTGGTGCAGTAGAAACAACACGTAAAAACCTAACCGGTTCAAATGTATCAGCACCTGCCGCTCCAGAACTTAAAAATAATAATCCTGGTAACATACGTTATGGCGATTATGCACGTTCAATGGGTGCCACAGGCCAAACACCAAATGGTATTGCCATATTCCCCAACAGAGAAACCGGCGACAAGGCACACGATAGTTTATTAAGCGGTAGTGCTTATAAAAATATGACCTTGGGTCAAATTATTGGTAAATGGGCTCCTAACAACGAAAACAATCCTGCTGAATACTATAAGACTGTTAAGAACAAACTTAATGGTATTGATATGGACAAGACCTATGCTGAACTTACGCCAGAAGAGAAACAACGTTTCCGTGCCGCACAAACTGATGTAGAACACGGTACCAACACAATGCCAGCAGGCGGTAAGACCACCGAAGGAAAACCTGCCGCACGTGTAGAACCCAATGCTACAG
>Ga0164297_10005753_pt1 | contig 10524 bp, 8 predicted proteins | sample GEODES058metaG_FD_113539 | JGI IMG/M metagenome (GOLD analysis project Ga0164297, IMG submission 113539) | Dystrophic lake water microbial communities from Trout Bog Lake, Wisconsin, USA - GEODES058 metaG | ecosystem: Environmental > Aquatic > Freshwater > Lake | place: USA: Trout Bog Lake...
ACGTACAAGAGTCGACGGACTCGGCCATTATCCAGCCGAAAGCCGGTGACACTGCCGTTCACCCTCTCGAATGTCATCAACCCAATCGGGTCCGCATTGAAGACATCGTCGGATATTGGGGACAAAGAAGCCATACCCTTTGGAAAACTCATCTTGAGGTTCCCGTCCGACAGCGAAATGGTATTCACGACCTCCAGCTCACCACAGTAGTAGGTCCCAAGATAGTCAGCAAGATTGCAATTCGTGGTAGTCGGCTCAGACGAATTGGAAGGTGAATCGCTTCTTGTAGGTTCCACTGGATTCATCGGTGAACCTAAGAAGACCTCAGAAGTTCGATGAACCAGGTCGGTAGGGTCAATTGAACTGACATTTGCCAACACGATGACAGAAAAGTTCTGCTCTGGAAAGCGCCGATAGCATGTCCTAAAACCGGCATCAGCCCCATCATGACCAACGGTCCGAAGGCCCCGATAGTTACCATTTATCAAGCCCGATGCATAGCCAATTTGACTGCCATCGTTCAACATCCCACCTATTTGAATCTCTGCGATCAGTGATGCACTTCCTACATAGGGGGAATCGAAATTTCGGTCCCAAAGGATCATGTCCTCTAGAGTTGTAAATAGGCTAGTTGCTCCAACATTTCCAAATTGAAGCGGACTGTTCTGGAATCCGCCCAAACTACTTGGACTGTAGCTGTAAGCCCGCCCTTTGACAATTTCCGTGTGATCATCATGGAAATGCGTGCGTGACATCCCCAGCGGAGTTAAAATTCGGTCATGGCAGAAGCGCCGGAGTGACATTCCGGAAACCCGCTTAACGATCAATCCAAGGAGCGTATATCCCGAATTACAATATTGGAATTCAGATCCCGGTTCAAAATTGAGTTCAACCTGCCGATAAAGGACCTTTAATATGTCCTCTTCCGTAACGATATCGCCCGATCTCCATCCAGCCACTCCGAGTAGATTCCATTGATCTCGAAGCCCACTTGTGTGATGAATAAGTTGACGTAAAGTGATCGGGTGGCCGTAATCCTGAAGTTCAGGGATGTACTTTTCTACAGGATCGTCCAGACTGATAACACCTTCTGTAGCGAGCAGATGGGTGGCGAATGCAGTGAACTGCTTGGATAGGGATGCAACATGGTAGATCGTGCGAGGTGAGTTCGGGATCTCGTATTCAAGATTGGCCTGCCCAAAACCTCTTTGGTAGATCACTTGCCCTTCACGGATAACGGCGACGCAACAACCTGGGGAATCAGGTTTGTCCCATTCTGTGAAGAGAGAATCAACTTCTTTGCCTAAATCAGTGCAATCAATAGGAATGGACATGAGCGCCAAGCATATCCAATCGCACTATCTCACGGTTGCCAGAGCCGCCATCAACGTTAGGCTTGCGTATCCCTGCCTGGTGCCTCATCTACTTCTCGTAAATCTCAATTTCGCTCATTTGAGCGGCGTTCGGGTACTTCGGGTTTGCAGAACTGCGAAGAATCAAGCGTAAGGAATCTCCCACAACTGGAGCAAACTGGGCCACGTAAGTTTGTTTTTCGTGATTGTTGGTCACGTTGAACACTTGGTATCGGTGGCCATCGCCAGTGACGATCCCTTCAAAACTGGTCGGATACCCCTCAGGATCTGCGAAATGAAGGACCACTTTCCCGATCTTCGATAGCTTGGCTAAGTGAATCTCGACCCAATGCGGATGGGGTGTTTCCAACGAAGAATGCCATCGATTCGAGAAGTCTTCAGGCGAAGCTAGAATTCCATCAATCAGCTTGGAAGTACATCCCGGTTCTTTGGCGTACTCACTATCAGATAACGCGGTTGCTCCATTTGCCGCGAGAGCCAGATCCTTCGCCCGATTCTCTACTCGTGGAAGCGGGCCGGGTGGGTTGGTCCAAGTCTGGGCATGAGTCAAGGATTGCCAAGATTGTCCAGTTTGAAAGACCGTCCTCATGTTCAGCGGTTGAGGCATCCATGTTCGATAGATGTTCTGCTCGGAAAAGGCGTTTCCAGCCGATGCATAGTCACAGAATGTCAAACCATTCCAATCGTAAGCGGCCAAAGCCCCGATCTTCTGCGCCGCAAACGGATTTGGCTTGAGATCGAGGGGTTGGTCGAAGCTTATTTGTCGATCGACAGTAGGGTTCAGACGGTTGTCCAATGCCAAAACGAGGGGACCACGCATCACGGCGACCTGACCATTCTGTTGAACCAATTTGGCTCGCATGTCGAACTTGAGTGTCACATTATCGCCCGACTTCCAAGTGCGATGAATCGTGTAATAGCCTGGATTGGCGATCATGACCGCTGGCTTCGGCGGCCAAGGTCTTCCATTGACTTGAACCTCGGTGTGCTCGCTCCAAATGGGGATTCGGAGCGTTAAATCGAACGTTTCCGTCATCTTGGGTGTGACTCGAATGGTGGCTTGATCTCCTACAGGGTAATCGCCGGATATGTTTAGCTTTACATCCCCAACCTGTGCAGTTCCCGGAGCATAGAGGTTCACGACTGGACCATGATCGCTCTCCATAAACGCCCAAAACGGAGTCAACATCAGCCCGCGTGGACCGTTTACCACGCAGCAACTCAGACCAACATCGGCATGCTGAACGTAGCTTGGCACCCTAACTCCCATCAGTCCACTGAAGTATGCCCACCACTTCCCGTCTGGCATCATCGCACCCAACAGGCCGTTGTACAGATTCTTCTCCAACTCATCGACGTAACGTGCGTCGCCAGTTTCCCGCAGGAGTTGGTCACAGAATTTCATCCAAGTGACGGTAACACAGGTCTCCATCGGCTTGTGGACCGGACCGGTTTGTTTCTGCGCTCCACTGAACCAAACTTCGTCGCTCGTTCCGACACCGATTAAGGTGGCTTCCTTGTGGAAAATGCCGTCTGCAAGTTTCACAGATGCTTGGAGGTAGCTCTGCTCTCCGGTGACCCGATACAGTTCGCAAAGCCCTTCGTAGCAGGACATCATCTCGTACGCCTTTGGGGCGCACATTTGGTCCGGATCCTTACCGGCCAGAGCATTCTCGAGCAACCGCATTCCGTTGGGGAGTCGTTTGGACGGTCGGCTCCAGCACTCCACGATGTATTGGGCAAACTGCAGAAACCTCTTCTCTTGAGTGCGCTCGTAAAGTTGAACGATCGGCTCAAGTACCGATGAGGCGGGCAGGCCATTCCATTCTCCAACGTCGGCGATGTCGATCTTGCCCGGTCCAAGTTCCGCGATCAATACGTCCCCTTCTCGCTCAGCCGCAGCCAAGACTGACTTGTCGTGACTCCGATCGAAATCGGCAATGAGTCCAAGCAGGACGTACTTGCACCCCCAAACATCCCAACCTTCCAGGCGGTGGCTCGGTACCCGCGTTCCGATGTATCCGTCAGGAGCAGCAGAAGCTACCAGTCGCTTGGTTGCTTCGCTGAGCATCGCTCGAGTGCTTGAACTGGACCGATAGGCGTCGGCCAATGCCAGGGAGGTGAACCATTTTCCCCAGTATTCGCTTCGCCAATCCGCCGATCCGGTTTCGGTCTTGGCTTGAAATGGGTCGACAACTGCATCTATATCCTGTGCCAGAAGTCGGTTGGATACGCACAGGTCCAGCTTCTTGCCGAGCCTTCCGGTAAGTCGAACCGACCCAGGTGCAGAGTGGGTAAACACATCCCGTCCCTTCTGTGGTTGCTCTGCGAGTGCCATAGAGAACCCAGTTGCGGCGAGGAGAGCGATGGCGAGAAACCTGAGTGGTCGGTTCACATCCTCTGTTTTAGCAGGAAGTCTCCGAACTTACTACCTTGTCTTTAGCTTGCCGGCTCTCCGAGAATTTGGCTGAGAAGATCTTTGCTAGGTCTGAAGTCCACTGGTTTGGTCAGGCGACGACTATGACTTCCATCAATGAAGTAAGTCTCGACCCTTTCTCCGCTCAATTGAAACAGAGCGATGTCCACTGCCTGAGTGACTGCCTCAACTGATTTCGGAACCTGATATTCCAGATGCGTTGTTCGGCATTCCTCACTGAATCCACCGTTGAACGAATCAGAGTCTTCTGCCAATGGAAACTCGAAGAATGCCATCGCATTTTTAAAGTCGTCGACTTGAGCCCTTTGACTATGGGTCTTGAAACCAATGCTAAGTTCAGGGAGACCATTTTCCATCGAAAGGATAAAGCCTGAGTAGCGGTCCTCCTTCCAAGACACCCAAAGTGTATTGATCAGGTCACCTTTCAAGAGTCGGCCAACAACTATCAACAGTTGGTCACGGTCCACCTGTCTGCAATATTTGGTTCCGTCGGAGAACACTACAAATCCGAGGCCGGATGATACATAGAGAGTGCCGCGTCGTTTGAAGAAATCTATTACGATGACGGTTTCGACCAGGCATCCCAGAACTACCCAGACCCAGTTCACGTAACTATTATCCTTCGGATTGCATAGGCGTCTGTTCCTGCTAGCGTTGAGTTGGGCTGGCAGTTGGCGAGCTTGGCCGTTTCTTCAGTGCAGTGGTATGATTCGATCACTTAACGTTCATGTTTAAATGGCGGTGGGATCTCCGAGGGGAAAAGAGCTTTGCTGGCCCGCCTTACGGATACTTTTAGAACTACACAAGAGGCCTTCATGCCATGAGCGATGCTGACTATCTCCAATTTATCTGCGATCAGCTAAAAGCAAGTTTTGATATCAAGAAGGTTATCCTTTTTGGTTCAAGAGCCAAGGGTGATGCGGGTCAGGATAGTGACTTTGATGTTCTCGTCATTGTCGAGACGGATATTCCTTTTGTGAAGCGACAAGGGCTTGCGATGGCCGCTCTTGGTCCGCATCAATACCCTGTAGACCTACTGGTTTACACGCAAGAAGAGGCTGATCGGGCCGCCAGCATCCTTGGCTCAGCTGTTTATTGGGCCCAGAGAGAGGGAACTGTCTTTCTTGCCTAAAGAATCAACCCAACAATGGATATGGCGGTTCATTACTCCACGCTTCGCCTTTCTGCTTACCGTAGTTGATGACTTACTGGTCATTGGGTAGCAGCCCCTTATGGAATCATCCAAAATTCGGGATTCTGTCAAGAGCCCGAACTGTATAGCTTCGTGTCGCGTAGCCACGCGTGGTAATTGGGCACGGAGATGAATCCGACACCGACAGGCTGTCGGAACCGCAAAGAGATACCTTTCTCCGCCACATCAACCCCGAAATCAGTCTTCAACAGTGGGACATGAATCTCAGCGAATGATCGCCCCCAAAAAGGTGGTCACACAGGAGAACTGGCAAAATATCTTCCCTTACAAGGAGTTATTCCGAGGTTTTTGTAAGTTCTGCGACCGCCCCCTGGGGGTCGAAGGGGTACTTGGCGCTTTCCCCCGGGTCTTGAACGACCCGGGGCTACGGAAATGGGACCACCCTGACGGGGGTCCCGAAGGCCCCGCTTTCATGAAAATGGGAACAACGGTATATGTCGTCGCCATCGACATGTTCTCCAGATATGTCGATGAAATCCGTTTTTATCGACATATTCGCCTATAATGTCGATGATGGCGACAAATGGCAGGTTCAACGATCCCGAGAAGCCGTATAACGACTTGCCCCTGTTACCACCTCGGCAAGACTTGGAGACCCGCGAGGTGCTCAAAGCTGCAATTGATGCTCACGTGGCTCTAGCCGAGTTGAGAGGTGCCGCTCGATCGATTCCTGATGACAGCATATTGGTTCGCGCGATTGCCCTTCAAGAAGCACGAGTTTCTTCAGAAATCGAGTTAATTGTGACAACGAGCGATGAATTATATCGAGCACTAAGTCAAGAGGAAGTTTCCTCGGACCCTCATACAAAGGAAGTCCTTCGATATAGCGCTGCAGTATGGCAAGGCTATCGACATCTACAAGATGACGCGATGATGGATCATCACCTCTATCAACATCTGGCATCAACTATTCTTCAAAAACCAACTGGCTTTCGTCGAGGTTCTGGTACCCGAGTTGGAGATCCAAGAACTGGCAAGGTTGTCTACACCCCTCCCGTCGGAGTTGATCGTATACAGGCGTTGCTCGAAAATTTGAGCGTATATTGGAATAACGAAAATGGCATTGATCCTCTCATTCGACTTTGCGTGGGACATTACCAATTTGAGGCAATCCATCCATTTCCAGATTCCAATGGTCGTGTTGGAAGGGTTCTGAACATTCTATACCTGATCCAGCAGAAGCTTCTGGACAAACCCATTCTCTATTTGAGTCGCGCAATTATTGATGACAAGCCGAGCTACTACCAAGGAATTCGGAGGGTAACGGAGCAGGGTGATTGGGAAGCGTGGGTGTTGTATATGCTGAACAACATTGCAGTCACCGCAATCGAAACGCGGAGACGCGTGGAGGCGATCCATGAAGATCTTCAATTTGCAATAGATCAAGCTAGAGCACAGATGAATCGGGGTTATAGCATGGAGCTTATTCGGCTCATCTACAGTCAGCCATATACAAGGATCCAATTTCTTGACCGAGCAGGGATTGCCAAACGTCAAGCCGCGTCTGAATATCTACAGGAGTTGGAACGCATTGGTCTCCTACGTGGTGACAAACGGGGCCGAGAGATGTATTACGTGAACGATCGACTGCTCTCAATTCTTACGCTTTGAAAGCGCCGCTTGTGACGCCCTGCATGAACGGTTTGGTGGCGTACAAGAACAGGACCAAGAGTGGGATGCTGGCCAACACATAGGCGGCGAACATCGTGGCGAAGTTCGATGCAACGTTGCTCTGATGCATCAGATACAGACCCGAGCTAATGACGTGGTACTTTGCATCCGAGTTGGTGATGAACGGCCAGAGGAAGTTGTTCCAAGTCCCTAGGATGTTCACGATTCCGACCACCGCGATGACCGACTTGGAAAGAGGCAAAACCATGTTCCAGTACAGCGTAAAATGCCCCGCTCCGTCCATTCGCGCAGACTCAAACAGTTCACTTGGTAGTCCGTCGAAGAAGCTCTTAAAGAGGAAGATTGCAAACACCTGACCACCCGCCATATATGGCAAGATCAGCACCCAATGGGAGTTCAGCAGTCCCAATTTTTTCACCCAAAGGAAGCTGGGAACCAGAGTCAGTACCCCTGGAATCATCATAAATGCCAGCACGGCAAGCAAGAGCAGTTCTCGCCCTTTGAACTGACAACGAGAGAAAACGTAGGCGGAAACTGAGCCGACCAATACCACGCCAATTCCCGTAACCACGCAGACAAAGATCGTGTTGAGCGTGTAAGGGCGCAGGACTTCCCAGGCGTTGGCATAGGCTGAGAACATCTGCTTTCCAAACTTTGGCAGACCAAAGAAGCCGTGATTCAATTCTGAATTCGTGCGCATCGAGTTGTCGATGACGAACACAAAAGGGGCCAAAGTGAGGGACAGAATGAAGATCAGGATCGCATGGATCGCCAATTGATCCCAACGTCGCTTCATACGCCCTCCGCCTTCAGATCTTCGGTGGATCGGAAGTACTTCATGTTCAGCACCGTCAACCCCAGGATCAGGAGGAAGAGAATGACGCCGATAGCACACGCATAACCCATCCGCTGGAAGCTAAAGGCGTTCATGTACATCCAGAGTCCAGGGACCATGGTTTTGAAGCCAGGCCCCCCTTTGGTGAGGATGAACATCCCTTCGAACCCCTGAACGGTGCCAATTACGGTGAGAATGGTGAGCAACTTGACTTGACTCAACACGAGCGGGACGTCCACCTTGAGAAACTTGATCAGTCCTCGTGCCCCGTCCAATTCAGCTGCCTCGTGGATGCTCTCCGAGATGCCAGCAAGTCCCGCATAGTAGATCAGGATGTTGATTCCGCCGGCGAACGGGAAACCCATAAACACCACCGCCCACAGAACCGTGCGCGGATCGGACAACCATCCCCTCGTTAGGTCTTCGCGTCCGAACAACCGAAGAGTTTCATTCAAGAGACCGGTGTCGTTGTAGATCATCCCCTGCCATATCATCATTCCCGCTACGCCGGGTACGACAATCGGAATCAGGAACAGGACTCGATACAGGTAACGCGCACGCTCGGACTTCAAGCAAAAAATCAGCTTGGCAATGGCGAGTGGAACCGTAGAGACAACCAGTAACCCGAAAAGGGTTAGAAACAGCAGGTTTCCAAAGCTTGGGAGAAGGGTTGGGTCGTGCAGATACTCCGTGTAGTTATCCATACCCACAAATCTAAATTCGCCTCCGACCTCGTAGTCGAAGAATGAGGTGACAAACGCCCAAACAAACGGCACCAAGCTGAATACCGCCAAGAGCAAGAACGTCGGCGACAGCATCGCATAGATCGCGGTGGTAGAGGCAAAGTTGCTTCGTCTAACGCTCACTTGGCAACTCCTTCATTCCGACTCGAAGCGGGGCGAGTTCTTTCCACTTGGCGTCAAACTTCGAGAGATCGATTCGTTTTCTACGGACAATAGTGTCACAAGCCGTCTTGACGTTGGTTTCCATCCACGACATGAACTCGTCCTCGGAGATGCCACCATTGATGTACAGATCAAGCATTCGGCGCATGATCTCGTCGAACCGTAGGTCGAAGGTGAAAAGCCACTTGGTGTTGGCAAATTCGCGCTGAAGGATCGTGTCAAACGGCTTGAGTTCCGGCTTTGGATCAGCACCCACGACGTTGGGTAAGAAGCAGGAGATTTCGTTGACCACATGATCAACGTTCTTGGGGACGGTGAGAAATTGGATAAACGCGATCGCTCGCTTCAGCTTCTCAGATGTTTCAGGATTGCCTGTATCCACAAAAGCGCTGTTTGTAACCTCAAATTGAGTTCCCGAGCCACCAATCACGCATTGATCGTGACCGTCGGCAAATCGATCGAATGATTGCGGAATCGGAGGAAGATAGAACAGACCCCAATCGAAACCAACGTCCGGATCGCGTGTAAGTCGGTTGACCTCCCAGGATCCTGTCCAGTACATCGCTCCTCTTTGGGTCACGAATTCCTTGGTCAAGTTGCTGGTGGACATGTCTTTTTCGAAGAACTGCCGCCACCCTTTCAATAGCCGGAATGTCTCGATGAACCTGGGGTCACGCCGCGTGAAGAACCCCTTTGTGTTCAAGTAAGCAAGCTCATCCCAATCAAAAAAGCGACTGAGATGGGCTTCCCGGCTGGGGTCGCGCTTGATCTTGATGCCGGGAATAATCGAACCATAAAGCTGATTGAAAATCAGGTCGACTCCCCAGTCGGCAATTGAGCCAGAATCTGCCAAAAATGGAGTAATTCCAGCCTCTTTGAGCTTCAGCTGAATCTGAAGAAACTCAGACCAGTCTCGAGGAACATGGAGACCCAGCTTGGCAAAGATCGACTTGTTGTAGAAGATTCCGGTCTCCACCATGTCGTAGGTGACGCAGTACACCTTCCCATCGGGAGCAGTTTTGCTCCGACTGATTGCTTGATATTTGAACTGATCCCACCATTGTTTGCTTCCCGGCTGTCCCTTCGGGATGAACGGATTGGGTTCCTCCAAGTACTTGTCGAGAGGGAGGTACCAGCCTTTTTGCACATCCTGCCAAACATCGCCGACGTTGACGTTAATGATGTCTGGCGCTTGCCCGGCAGCTAGTTGAGTGATCAGGTATTCGCGCTGCCCAACCGGAGCAGCCGTGAACTCGATTCGCGTGTCCGGATAAAGCTTCTCAAAGGCTCGGGTGACGTCGGCAAGTCCTTTCAGTGGGCTTCCTAGATCTTGCGGTCGGGTACCTGGCAAATAGATTCCGGGCGCCACTCGAATGGTGTATTTCCTGGGCTGAGAATCAGTATGTGTGTGGGCATCAGTACCCGAAGGCGAAGCTCCACGTGGCCACAAAGCCCACGTGGCCAAACCCAAGACAATCACCATCGATAGTCGTCGGAGCAAGGTAGGAACAGTCTACAGCTATTGGTTCGTCAGCGAAGACGGAAATTCCTTAATCGTGGAGAGACGAAGTGGCTGACTAGGCAATCAATGGACGATTCACCTCCGTCAGTTCAATAACAGGATGAAATCAGGTCAGAGAAATTCTCGAGCGATGTTGAAATGCCTGGCATTTCTGCACAGAGCGGTTGTCCTTCGGCCCTTTGGCAAGATGAGTCCGTGGGGCGTGAATACCGAGCAAAGAGCATTGAAATGGCTCCAATTCCTTGACGAACCCTCACAGAGTCTTGCCTTCCAAATCGGAGTTGAGAACTTGATTCATGAATACGACCTCTTCATCGATGAGGCGGCACTTGTAGATTCTTGCTTGCAACTACAAGTCAGGGCATTTGAACTGGCTTCAGAGTTCCCTCCCTTGGATTATTTTCTAGTCGAGATGATGAAAAAATGGCCCGTATCTAACTTGGTGGCGGCGACTGTTGCGCGAGCATATACGGACGGCGCTGAGGCCATCTCAATCGAAATACGTGAGGATCCTGATTGCAAGGTTATAGTCTCGATGCGACACCTTGAAGCATGGAAGGTTGTGGGAGAATTTCCTTCCGACTTGGGACCAGCAGTGCGAGGGTCC
>Ga0164297_10005755_pt1 | contig 10522 bp, 5 predicted proteins | sample GEODES058metaG_FD_113539 | JGI IMG/M metagenome (GOLD analysis project Ga0164297, IMG submission 113539) | Dystrophic lake water microbial communities from Trout Bog Lake, Wisconsin, USA - GEODES058 metaG | ecosystem: Environmental > Aquatic > Freshwater > Lake | place: USA: Trout Bog Lake...
AATTGTTTCGGAACTCTCCGTAGAGGTGGCCCACCCACTGGTAGCCTCGCTGCGCGAAGAACGACACGAGCGTGCCTGACCAGGTCATGGACACCTCCTGGAGGCAGATCACAGCGTCTTTGGCGATCTCAACCTCGAGTTTGGCAAGCAAGCGCTGTAGGCGCGTCGATGGTTTCAAGTCGTCCGTATGACACGCAGTGAACCAGTCCGGACCGCCGAGGTGAGAGCTGAGACAGTTGTACGTGCAGACTCGCAACGTCGCGGGCGAGCCGTGCGGCGGCACGCTGGTCGAGAGAGAGGCTGAGGAGCGGCTCATGGTGGTTGGCTGGCGATACAGGCAGGAAGGTGACCGGAGGCGTGGTGGTGAGAACGAACCGCGAACCGCGATGAAGGTGAGTGCACGGCCACTTCCGACGAGCATATGCGCTTGGCGCGAGGAAGAAGGGTCTCCCCTCCAGTGACATGCACGTCGGCGCCACGTGGCACTCAAACGGGCTCCAACTTCCTTTGCTTCCTGTGTCATTAACCGGCGCCTGAGCTCCTCGCCATGAGGCTCTTGACACACCCTGAGGCAGCCTGAGTCGCGTCGCGCCTCGCTTGCCGGCTCCAGAAGCCCCGGCGCGTGCGCATTTGCCCCCAAAAGCGAAGCGCCCAACTTCACGCACCATGGCTGCTGAAGAGCAAGCCCCGGCACCGCCTGGCGGCGAGTCCATGTTCGTGGCTGTCCGCCTGCGTCCGCTGAACGAGGTGGAACAGTTCCGCAACAGGGACGCGTGCGTATGGAGGGCCGACCAAGATGGACAAACGCTGCGCTATGGCGCCCCGCCTGGCCGCACAGCCCCGCCAGTGCCTGTTGGGGCGAGCACCACGTTCACGTTCGACCGCGTATTCGGACAAGACGCAAGCAGTGCGGCAGTGTACGACGCCGTGGCTGCGCCTCTGGTTCGTGCAGCTGTCGGGGGCATCAACGGCACTCTGTTCGCCTACGGCCAGACGGGCGGCGGGAAGACGCACACGATGAAAGCAGTGATGGAAGCTGCGTCGAGCCACGTGTTCGAGCTTATCGAGCACGCGTCGCCTGGGCGCCAGTTCCTGCTGCGGCTGTCAGCAGTGGAGATTTATAACGAGGTTGTGCGTGACTTGCTGGCGGAGGACACGCCCGCTGTGCGGCTCCTGGATGACCCGACGAAGGGCACGTGCGTGGATGGCGCACGGGAGGAGGCGGTGAGATCGCCCCGCCATGTGCGCCACCTGCTCAGCCTGCTGGAGCCGCGGCGCCAGGTCGGCGACAACGGCATCAATACTGCCAGCTCACGCAGCCATCTGGTGGTCCGACTCACCATCGAGAGCAGGCCGCCAGACATAAGTCTGTCACAAGCCGATGGAGCCGCACCCACTGACCACGGCCCCGAGGTTGGCGCGCTAGTAGCCAGCCTGTATTTCGTGGACCTTGCTGGCAGTGAGCGGACCAGCAAGACTGGTGCTGAGGGCGTCCGGTTGAAAGAAGGATGCCACATTAACAGGTCGCTTCTGACACTTGGCACCGTCATCCGGAAGCTTGCTGCTGGCGGCACGGGGTCGCACGTCCCATACCGAGACAGCAAGCTGACTCGCATCCTGGCACACGCGCTGGGCGGCAATGGACGCAGCGCTGTCGTTTGCTGCATTAGTCCAGCATCGAGCGCAGTGGAGGCGACCCGGGCCAGCTTATTGTTTGCAGACAGCGCGCGGCGAGTGACGAACTACGCGCGTGTTAATGAGACGGTGGACGATAAAGTCCTCCTCCGCCAATACCAAGCTGAGATTTCGAGGCTCAGAGCACAGCTGGAGCGAGCCACTCAAGATGCTGCACGGGCGCGCGCGGTTGCACGCCATCGCAGTGGCGCCGCCGCCGACCTCGACAATGACGGCTTTGATGACGGTGATGCGTCCACTGCCGCCCTGGAAGAGGCCCTGGCCGCCCGTGCGGCCCTCGAGAAGCGCCTCCGCGGTCTGGAGCTATTCATTCTCAGCGCGGGGCCCAGCAGCAATACATACGCGAATACGCGGCAGTACACGCCGCATCGGCAAGGTCGCACTATGGAGCGGAGCCTCATGTCTGGTGGTGACGACTTGCTGTTTATGCCTCGACCCAGGTCCTGGTCTCCTCCAGCGACGCCGCGGCAGCATGATGGTGCTGCTACCATGATGGCAGTGTTAGCGTCCCCTGCGGGTGCCGCCACGCCGGGAGCAAGGCGGTCGACTGCGAAACGCACTGCTGCAAAAGGTGTCGCAACTCCAGGCGGCGAGCAGGCGGGAAGCATGTCATCACGGCGCGTGTTGAGATTTGACACCGGCGATGATGATGACGATAGTGAGACGGATGGCAGCGATTTGCAGATGAATCTTGCGCCCAAGCCGGTGATGGGGCCAGATGCAGCAGTGCCTCAGCCTGGTGACCTCGCAGATGACATCCACGCGTTGGAAGGCGCTGGTGGTGCTCGAGGCGATGAAGCTGGTCGTGCGCTTGCGGCCGAGATGCGTGTGCTGCGCATCCATACGGTAGTTGGCAATTTGACCAGCAGCTTGGAGGAGGACGAAATAATGGCGCGCTTGCAACGCGAGCTTGAAGAGCGGCTCGCAGTTGAGCGTGGCGGCAGTGCAGCTAGCAATAGTGGAGCGGACTCATCCAGCGCCGCACCTGCCGCTGAGCAGATGCAGGGCCAGATGAGCAACAACGACATGGTTGCTGCGCTCACAGCGGAGGTGGCACGCCTCCAAGCACGCGTGGATGCTGCACGTGCAGCAGATCTCGCGCTGGAGGCATTGAACCAGCGACTCGCGGCCAGTCAGGCTGACCTGGACCGTTATGCGGAAGCTCTGGCAGAAGCCAATGCACGCGCAGAAGCTGCTGCACGCGCTGCCGCGACATCGCCACCGCCGCCACCATACATAGCGCATGCTACACAGCAGATGCAGCATGAGCGAGGAGGATGCGAGGAGCGCGGATTACGTGAGAGTGACGAGAACCTCGCGCCTGCTGCGATTTGTGCTGCTCATGGCAATCAGTTTGCTACTAGTCCAGCACGATCGCCTATGGATGACAGGGCCGCGAATGCACGGACGAGTCCATCGACAGGAGCAGTGGCGGGCGGCGAGTGGGCCGGTCCTCGCCTGCTTGGCGGTCTTATCGACACGTGGAAGAACCGGGAGACGCCGCCGCCAATGTCGACGCCGCCAGGCAAGAAGGGCACTTCTACATCTGGCGGCGGTAGCGTGGCGGCGGCGGAGGCGCCTGGCAATGCGGGTAGCCAAACACCACCAGTGGTGGCCGCCACTGGCGCCTGGGTTCCACGCAGCGCACTAGACGGTGAGCGCGAGCGCCGGGTGGCGGACATGCGTCGATTGCAGGAATGCGTGGCGGGTGCAGCTGCCGAAGGCGCCGCGCTCAAGGGCCACCTGCTCAATCTGCGCGATGAGCTCCAACGTGCCGAGTTCCAGAAAAAACGACTCATCGCGCAAGTGCTGAAGCTTGAGCACGCGGTGGAGGCGGGCAGCACGCAATGCAATGCGCTCAGCGCAGCAGCAGCCAATGAGCGGAGGAGGCGTCGGCGGGAGCAGGCGAAGCGTGTGGAGGCGCAGGAGGAAGCGCGTCATGCGCTTGCTCGCTGTGAAGCCGTCTCTGCTGCCGCTGCAGCTGCAGGCGCGCTTGGCGGCGGCGATGCCACTGCCGGCGGCGTCACAGCCTTGGCTGGGCATCTGTTGGATAGTTGGGCCGGTCCGCCCACCGCGGCATGGTACTTGCCCAAGATTCTGCGCCTTTGGTCCCTGCTGAACATTCCGCTGCTGCACCGGTCGCAATTCTATCTCGGTTTCCGCGGAAGGGAGACGTTTTATTGGGACGCTGAGCACCGCCGCTTGGCATGGCTCCAATCCAGCTTCAAGGCGGCCAAGCATGATGCCAAGCTACTGGCACGCCATCCACTGGCAGGTGCCGCCGATGCGCTGGCTCGAGAGCGTGCTGACCTCGCACGGCGTCTGAGGAGCTTGCCGGATGAAGAGCGCATCCGGCTGTACGGCGATTTCGGCATCGAGCCGCACAGCAAGGCCCGCAAGAAGGCGCTTGCTACCAAGCTGTGGGTGGATGCGAACGACGTCACACTGCGTGGCGCGAGCGCGGAGCTGGTGCTGCGTCTCCACGGTCAAGACCCTGGGCAAGACTTGGGCGTGGTCTTCCATCCCACGTTTCTGGGAAGCAGATGAATACACACACATACGGGGCGTGCCTGTCACATCAACAGCGTCCGTGCGCGCGGTCTTCGAAAGCACGCGGCTGGCAAGTTTAAGGCCAGGTAAGCGGAGAGGGACAACTTGAAGTCTCGAGACCCTCCGTGATGGCACGCACAGAAACAACGGTGGCGCGCAAGTTTATCGGAGGTCGACGTGGTGAGGTGGAGTCTGATTACAGCATTACAGCAGGCGCAGGAGCACTGAGCAACGTATCCAAAATCGAATCGATGGCCATAACGACCACGGAGCTCACCGCACTATTGGAGCGCCTCGCGACGGAGCTGCCACCGTGTGTGCTCATCGTGGTGCTGCGTCCGCTGCCTGGTGTCGAGCTTGCACGCTTGGCGGTGGTCCACAAAGCCTTCTGGACATCTCTGTGCACTCTGCGTAAGTTACACCCCGCTGGGCCGCAGTATGCACCCCCAGACCTCCGCTTTCTCAGCCGGGGCCGTCTTCAACGTGCAGCCGCTTTTGGAGACATGGCGGTCCTTCGCGCGCTGCTGACCGAAAAAGGACAGGTGCACCTGCATCAGACGTTACGCACAGTCGACGGACGGGAGAAAGTGGACTCGTTACTCTGTCTTGCTGCCCGGACCGGTCAGTTACAATCTGTAGAGCTGCTTCTCGATGCGGCCGCAGACGTGCACTGGAGTGAAGAAGACGAAGAATCTGCCCTCCACATGGCAGCAATGCGTGGACACGCGGAAGTGGCAGCGCTTCTTATCGCAAGTGGAGCTGACACGCGTGCTCGCAACCATGGTTCGCTGCTTGAGGCATCTACTAACGGTCACGTCGATGTAGTCAAACTTCTTGTGGAGCACGATGCGTCATCTTTAGACGAAGTCGACACGATTGTTACGCGTGCAGCAGGTGACAATGGTCATGCCGATGTGATAGAAGTCCTATTACAGCACGGCGCACGAGTGGGCGATGGCTCGCTGGTGATCGCTTCCCAAAGAGGATACGCCGGTGTGGTGAAGCTGCTTCTACAGCACGGCGCCAGCAGCGAGGACCTCGAGTCAGCGCTATGGTTTGTAGGTACCAGCAACGGCTGCAGCGGTCGCGGCTACGCTGATGTGGTGTCATTGCTTATCGATGCCGGCGCTGACATTGAGGCGGATGACGGTGTCGCGCTGTGCAATGCAGCAGAGCGCGATCGTGCAGATGTGGTGCGTCTACTCATTGAGCACGGCGCTGATGCGAATTCAGGCGCGGCGTTGCGCGTTGCCATTTCAAGTGGCTGTGCACGCGTTGTGGACCTGCTTATCCAGAATGGAGCCAAGATCTACCACACGGCGCTGTGCGACGCAACGCGCTGTGGTGACGCAGAAATGGTCACCATCCTCCTGAAGAATGGTGCAGATGTGAACCAGGAAGACGAGGATGATGCCATGTCGGCTTTGGAGGTGGCTGCTGATGCTGGTCACGCTGCCATCGCGGTGCTCCTCATCCACTTTGGCGCTAACATTCACGCAAACGGCGATTTTGCGCTGCGCTACGCGGTAAACAAGGGCCACACTGCGGTCACAGACTTGCTGATGCAGCATGGCGCTCAACTGCTGGCTGAATGAAGCGCTGCTCCATGAAGGAACGAAGATCGATGATTGAACAGGACGATGATGACGACCGGTAATATAAAGCGATACCTTGCGTGTTAGTCGACACACGTATTTCTTCGCCTGTGCCATTTGGTCATGGGGCGACCACTGCAGCACCCCGCCACCACTCATGAACACGCATGACCTGAGTCTGCTTGAGATTGCATAAAAGCCGCCTCCGATGGCGCTAGCGCCTCTTGTTTCGCCGCACCGCATCGCGCTCTGTGTCCTCACCGGCCTGGCCACTCGTCACGTGGAGCTGGCGCTGAGTTTCCCAGAGCCTCCCGGATGGCGACTCCGCCTGCTCGTGTTCCTGCTGGCGCAGACGCAGCAGGTGGCGGACGTGGTGGAGCCGAGTTTCCGAGAGCTGGTGGACTTGCTTCTCGTCGGCCTGGGCCAGGACCTCGGCAACGCGCTCGCTCAGAACGTGGCTGTGCTCGTCAACTTCGAGACGGAGGACGTGCTTTTGGAGCTCATGCTCACGGGCATGTTCCAGGCACGTGCTGTCCCAAACTCTGCTCACAATCCCTGCACCTAACGCGCGCGCCCCAACGCCCCTACAGCTGACTACTCACAGCCCTGACTTGATTGAGCTGGACGTGAGTGCTCTCCACCCAGAGACGTCCACTCAGCTGGCAGCCAGCTCGCCACTGGGTGTGTTCATTCGCCAGTGCGTTGTCTCCTTCGCTGGCCTCTCCTTCAAAGCGGTGTGCGCGCTCCACGCCAGCTGTGTCGCATATGTGGACGGCCATCGTGGTCCGTTCACTCACCGACTGGGAAGCACGCCGACGGACGACATGGACGAAGACAGCGCAGTGCTGAAGCCGTACGCTGATGCCCTGTTCACGGGTGCACCCAGCCAGGCAGACTCGCTGCTCCGCGTGCCGCAGTACCGTGGCGGGAAATCATCGGCAGGCGATCCTAGCGGCGGCTTGCCTGATGGAAGCTCGCATGTCATGCGGCCAGTGCATGAGCTTGACATGCCCGTGCAACGCCTCTGCGCATGTGTTGACCGCCTGGGTGGAGCGCCAGCAAGTGCGCGTGCATTCGCGCGCCACCTGCAAGCTGTGGCCCCACACAGCGCGCCTGCGCGTGGAGTTGAGGTGGCTATCGCGCTGGCAACGCACGATGTGACGGGCGCGCTGGAGGGCTTACATGCGCTGTCTGAGGTCGGCGTTCCGGGACGGAGCTTGGTCGACAGTCTTGCGGGTGGCCCCGGTGGATTAGTGCCTCCATCGGACGCGTTAGCATTTCCGCCACGGGCGCCTGGTTTCGCATCCGCCGCTGGTGGCGCAATCCGTGCGCAGATCAGCTTGGCGGCGTTCCACATTGGCGAAGGACACCTCGAAACGGGGCTGTCACTGCTAGATGCCACCGTGCGTGTGGCACACACAGCCAACGACATGCCTTCCCTGGCTCACGCACTGGGCCTTCTCTGCCAGCTGCTCTTGCGCTGCGATCCAGGCATGTTTGCAAACACAAAGACTGGCTCATTTTCACGCTTGCCCGAAGACGCCGTGGATCCAGCGCAGCTGGGTGGAGCGCATGCGACTCGACTTCGCGATGCTCGCATGGCCCGCCACCTTGCACGCTTATCCGTACTTCTGCAGCACTGCTTCACCAAAGCACTGGAGTGCAACCTCCCGGCACTGGCAACGTGGGCGGCGATGGCGCACGCGCAGGTGATTGTGCGCACGGGAGAGGCGAATGCTCCCCGGGTGGCTAATCTCGCTGGGTCCACTTGCGCCCACATCGCTCACGAGGCTGCCATCGCGGTGAAGTGCACGCCAGCCAGCGGGACAGCGAAGCCGGCGCCAGCTGCCACGGGAGCAGGGGCGGTGCAGCCTCCCGCTCCGCCAGCGCACTTGTTTGCCACAGCTCCACCGGTTGCCTCTCATCCTCAGGCAGCTGGCCGCGCCTCGCTTCGCAGTCAACATGCACACAGCAGCGTCACGATGCACGGCATCGCCGGCAGCGTGACTCCACTGCCGCAATACGCGGGCGCGCCGGCGCCCAGCCATGTCGCTGCAGCTTTGCGGGCAGCACACACATCCAGCCTCGTCTCCGCATCCGCCTGGCAGGCTGTTGGTGCGCCAGATATGGTGCTCGCTCAAATCGACTGCTTTCTAGCTGCTTGTGCTGGACCGAACAGCGACGATGTGACTCTCGACGATATCGCGCTCGCACACAGCATGCAAGCCTCTGTGTTGCTGGATACTGCGGGTCCTCGTGTCGCTGTTGAAGTGCTTGCAGATGCATTGCAACACCTGGCGGCACGCATGCCGTATACACACCGCGGCGTCGCGCTTGCTGTGCCAGCTCCTTTGCATACAGCTGCCTGTCGTCTGCAGCACTCGATTGCCATCCATTCAGGCAAGCTGCGAGATGCACATGCGCTGGGCGCATCCATGGCTGCTTTAGCGCCGTGCAGACAAGGAGTCGATGCAGAGCAAGTGCTGCAACTGCGGCTCATGCAGGCCACAACCTCCTTGGCGTGTGGCGACCACCTTTCCGCATCAACGCTAGCTGCTGAGGTGACACACAGAGCGCGCTCACTGGGCCTCGGCAACACAGTGGTCGCAGCGCTGCTGGTACAGAGCCAAGCGTATGGCGGGGCTGGGGATCTCCTCCGCGCCATCCCACTCGCTGCTGAGGCTCGAGACATGGCGCAAGCGCTGGGTTCCACTGCTGCTCAGGCTGAAGCTGTGGTCGCTCTATGCGAGCTCCATCTTCGTCGTGGCTTGCGTGCGCCCAGTATTTGTGCAGCCGCGTGTGTCAAGCAAGCGCTGCCTTACGTGCTGGGCCACGCGCCGCTGAGCTTACGCGGCCGTGCTCATTTTGCGCTCGCCAAGGCGTACTTGGCGGACATGAGCAGCTGTGAGGAGCTGCGTGCTCCGGGCACGATACGGGTGCAGGACATAAGTGCCCATTGCGAGGCTGCAGCCAAGGAGTGGACGGATGCGGGTGACTTATCCCGTGCAGCTGAAGCCGTGCACTTGGCGGCATTTGTGTATCACCGCGCTGGCGAAACCGTCCGCCGCGATCAAGCAGCGACGCGGGCGCTCAGCCTTGCTGCGGCTCATCAGCAGCACGATGGCGTGCCGCCTGGTGCTCAGCAAGGGCCTATGGTCCGCGCATTCGCCCTCGGGGTCGCAGACTGGCCGATTGCACTGCGCCTAGCTCTCGGCCGCGGGAGACTTCCAGGAAGTGCTTGACAAGAAAGAGACGCCCGGTGACACAAGCAATACGCGTCATTGCTTCCCGCTTGTGGCTGCAGACAAGATGGTTGTCCACACCAAACCGCAGCCCGACATGTAGAGCACCTGGTACTGCACCGGGATGACCATGAAATTCACAGTTGCGGCAGGCACCCAGAACAACCACCCCTTCTTCAATGTCGGCAGCGTGTCTCGCCGCCACTTGGCCGGGTAGTCTGACAGCCGGCGTTGCCATGCCAGAGACCAGGCGAAGATGGAGCTCACCACGATGGGGCCCAGCACCAGCTGGTTGGCCACAACCTTGGCGGCGTACCCCGACAGACGCGACGCCAGCGGCAGAGTCATGGGCGTCGGGAACTTGCGGTTCAGGAAGCCGTACCAGAAGTGCTGGAGGGGGCCGTAATACGTGAGGCCAAACAGCCCCAGACGACCCGTACGTGTCAAGTCATACGCCGGCGCGTTCTCTGCGCGAGCTGCTTTGCTGCGCTGCGTGTGCTCAAACGTCTGGTGTGGCGGCGTCACAACAACGGACAATGCGTGTCAGAGCTCGCGCGTGGTGCACGTTTTAGCGCCAGGCGCCACATGTGTGTGAGTCCTGTCTTGCCTGTGCGATCAAGTCGCCCGTGGCAGACAACGAAGCGCTCGTGAACATGGCCTTGACTACAGGGGACTGCAGCGCCTGAAGGAGCGCGCTGCGCGGCTGCTGAGCAGCTGGCGGAGCGGAACCTGCTGCGCCGCTTGCTGCATGCCGCCTGCCTCCCCGTGAGCCGCCGAAAGACCAGCAGCTGTTGCCTACGCGACGGAATGAAGACCCGCCACGCATGGCCGCTGCGAAGCGAGCGCGTTTGGAGAGAGTTCAGATTCCGTTTCGATACGTGTTTGTGGTTCGCAAGTGGCACCTTGGCGTAGTCGACCATGAGCGCCAGGTACTGAAGGAGGATGCCCGCCCTGTCCGCCTTGCATGCGGCCACCAGCTCGCGGGCCGCCTTTGCGCGTGCTTCATAGCCCGTGTCTTCTCCCTCGCAGCCGCCAAAGTAGAGCGGGTACACCCGCTTTGCATCGCCGGGATTGGGGCTGCAGGTGAATGCGTCCGCAGGGGATCCCGTGTTGCCGGTCAGGATGATGAGAGGGTAGTTTGTCACCTGCACCGTCGTGGCATGGCCCGCGACATAGAGGTCCTTGGAGCCATCTTGCCAGCTCTTCACCGCGTTGAAGTTGATCGGCGTATTGTCCTGGTTCCAAGGCTTATCGCCTTTGGCGCCGACCTCGTCGATCACGAGGACCGCCTGCATTTGGTAATCCTTCAACGTCTTCTGGATGACCTGCATATCACGGGTATCGGCGGTGAATGCCTTCTTCAAAACCTTCGAAATCATGGCAAAGACGCCGTGGGCCATGCCCAGATGTTTGAGGAGCGTCGCCGTTACAGTCTTGCCC
>Ga0164297_10005756_pt1 | contig 10521 bp, 12 predicted proteins | sample GEODES058metaG_FD_113539 | JGI IMG/M metagenome (GOLD analysis project Ga0164297, IMG submission 113539) | Dystrophic lake water microbial communities from Trout Bog Lake, Wisconsin, USA - GEODES058 metaG | ecosystem: Environmental > Aquatic > Freshwater > Lake | place: USA: Trout Bog Lake...
GTGTAGATTTTCCCTACTTTGACCTGTGCGTGGCCAACATCCCGTACCAAATATCATCTCCTCTGGTGCGTGCACCCCACTGCGCGCCGAGCCACGCCTTGGGCTCTCATTGCGCCTGCCGCGTACGCATGCAGGTGTTCAAGCTCCTATCACATAGGCCACTCTTCCGGGCGGCAGTCATCATGTTCCAGACCGAGTTTGCACTGCGCTTGGTGGCCAAGCCCGGCGACCCCACGTACACGCGGTTGAGTGCCAACACGCAGCTCCTGGCGCGAGTGTCTCACTTGCTCAAAGTGGGTCGGAACAATTTCAGGCCGCCGCCGAAAGTGGACTCCTCAGTTGTTCGCATCGAGCCCCGCAACCCAGTGCCGGACATCAACTTCCGGGAATGGGACGGCCTCCTGCGTCTCTGCTTCGGGTACGTGCTGCGCGGCTGAGGGCAGCGAATCGAGCTTGTGCGCTTTTGTCGCTGACACACAAACATGCAAACAGGCGTAAGAACAAGACGTTGGGGGGCATCTTCAGGCAAAAGTCGACGCTGCAGCTGCTCGAAAGCAATTACAGGACGTGGAAAGCGTTGCAGCTAGGCACTGAGCATGCGCCGGTGCAACAGCCTGCAAGCCATGTGTTGGCTGCCATGCACATCGACACTGCCGTAGACGACGGCGATGACGAGGCCATGGAAGACGCAGCTGCCGCGACTGGGCCGGAACCGAGCGAGGAGTTCAAGCAGCGTGTGTTGGCCGTGCTCGAATCCAACGAGCTGGATGGGCAGAGAAGCAGTAAGATGGGTCAAGACGACTTCCTGAAATTGCTGGCGCTCTTCAATGCTGCAGGCGTACACTTCGCCTGAAATGTGACGCACACACACGCGAAATTAGCATCGGAATGGCGCCTGTCTTGTGAGGTAGCTTACATTGTGTAGGCCCCCTCGCGTGCCACATCCATGAGGGCACTCACGCTGCGCCGCTCAGTGTCCGCGCTCAGGCGCAGGGCTTTTCCTGCTATGCAGCTGCTCAGCTCGTCTGCAGTGCCGGCAGAGGACCTGCTACGCGCACCACAGAGGCAAGTGCTGACGGAAGCGCGCATACCGCACGCAGCTGGTGCAGTTGCTGCTGCTCGTGACGACAGCAAGGCTGTGCCCATTGATATTAAGGCCCGAGCCGTGTTCGACGCATGCTGGACGAGGCTCGTTGCGCGACTGGGCGGGCTTAACAACCTGCAAACGCCCCGCGAGCTCGTCTTCCTGAACGGCGCACCTGGCTCCGGAAAGTCCAGTTGCACGCCCTTTATCCTGCGCAGCCGGGGACTGTCTCGCAGCGTGTGTGTGTCCACTTTGCTGGCCCACGACGCTGCCGCCCAAGCGGCCATCGCTTCTGGTGACCTCGTTTCGGACACTATCGTTGTTGACGCGCTGCTGGGCGCCATCTTCGATACTTCAACCGGGGCAACAGCTGCGGGTGCAGTGATAGACGGCTTTCCACGTACGCCGCTGCAAGTGGATTTACTGTGCTTACTCTACGACAAACTACACGAGCTGCACGTCACAAACGCAGACCACTCTGTGCTCGGCGCGCGCTTTCAGCGGCCTACTTTCCGGGTGGTCATTCTGTTCGTGGACGAGCACACCAGCGTCGCAAGGCAAATGCAGCGCGGGGTGCTTGCCACCAAGCTGCAGCAACGCGCGCTGGCTGCCGGCATGCCTCTGTCGGCTGCCCCACACGCAGTGAGGTCCACGGATGCATCAGAGGCTGTGGCACGGCACCGATACGCGGTGTTCCGGTCGCATTACGCAACGCTGCTGCGCCTGAAGGAGCGATTCCCGTTCAGCCTTGTGGATGGATGTGGCTCTCTCACTGATACTGAGGCGCAGATTTCGCGCGAGCTGCGGTATCAAAGCAGTCTAGAGCTGTCTGAGCGTGCGTATGCCTCCATCCGGAACGTGCCTCTCGCTGGCGACCTTGTTGCAGATGCAAGGCGACAGCTGGTGGCGCGGCTGGACGCAGCAGCAGCACGGCAGCCCCTGGTGTTCGCGGATGTCGTCGCTCTGATTGACGCCCAGCTGCTGCCTGTGCTCCGTCGAGCTGCCCTAGCTGGTCGCGCGGTGTTCACCACGGATGCAGCTGTGTTGATGCAGCACCCAGAGGCTGCGGAGATGCTTGTTGATGTGCTTTCAGACCGCGGCTTCGCGGTAGTGCACTCGTTGCAGGAGACGCACGTGCCTGCGTCGGTGGACACAGCTACTGGCGCCATTATCCTGCGCACCGACACAAAGCACGTGCTTGACATCACATTCGAGAGGGCTCTGCTGAGAAGATCACCGCGTCTGGTGGACAATGCGAACGTCCTGTCAGCAAGCACCACCAAGCCGGCGCAGGAGCTCCGAGGGATGCTAGCGGCTGTGGCGCCGCAGCGCAGTGCTGCTGTGCAAGGAGACGTGCCCCGGCCAGAGGATGTGTTTGACATCACTGCCCCGAAGAACACGAGCAGCGTGGGAACAGCCATGATGCCATCCCAGTGGGGACGCCATGAGGACCCCACTGAGGTGGCCATGGTGAACACGCCTGCATGATGTGCGCAGAGGGTTGATAACACTTCCCGTTACGGGGGCGCTCAAGGCACACACGGAATCACGACTGCATGATGCCACCTCACATTAGATTATAGTTTGACGCAGCTTCGCCACATCTGTTCGTCTCACCTCGTGCGTCCGAGCAGCTCGTGTCTGCGGCGGCAGCTCATGTCAGAGTCCTCAGCTGCGAACCCGGCCAACTTCGTGCGCGTAGTGCTCGCTCTTCTCCTTGGCGTTTGGCTTACCGCCGCTGCAGGCCTACTACTGGAGGGCCTGACGCGCTTCACAGCCTTCCGCGTCTTCTTCGTCAGCGGCCTTGGTCTAGCAGCCGCGCTCTACTACCGAGGTCTCCAAAGGGGCGGCCTGCCGGCCAGCTTCGTTGACTTCGACCAACCCATCACGCCACGAGCAACGGTGCACGTGTCCGCTCCGGAAGGTCTCTAATATGCATTGCGCCGAGAACATGTTGCACAAACTGGGCAGTCGACATGTGGCCTGCTTGCCCACGCGCTGGCACCTCTCTCGCTCCCGCGCACGCGGCTACTTTGCTTCTCCTTCAGCGTCTGCTGCTGAGGCGAGAGAGAACAGAGCGGAGCTGCCCACTGGCGTGAACATGCACTGGCGTGAGAGCGGCCCGCAGAACTGCGCTTCTGTCGTGCTCTGCCTTCACGGCTTCCCCGATTGCAGCTTGACGTGGCGGTACCAAGTAGCGCCCCTGGCTGCGGCGGGGCACAGGGTGGTCTGTGTCGACCTACGAGGCTATCCGCTCAGCCCGGTGGGTCTGAACGCAGACAGCGTGGATGCGTACGGGGCGGAGCAGGTGACGGGCGATTTAATTGCGCTGCTGGACGCTCTGGACACGAAGACTGCGGCTCTTGTTGTGGGGCATGATTGGGGCGCAAATGTGGCTTGGCATCTTGCGCTTCGAGCTCCGCATCGAGTCGCCCGCCTAGCTACAATTAACGTACCTCACCCGATCATCTTTGCAGACACGCTGCGCAGCAATGTGAATCAGCTGCTGAAATCGTGGTACATCGGTGCTTTCCAAGTGCCTCTCCTGCCAGAAGTGGCGATGCAAGCGGACAACTGCCGCATCCTGCGCAACTTGCTAGCTACCGACGCATTGCAAGCCGTGCCGGCAGATGTGGTTGAGCAATACGTGCAGCAATTCAGCCGTCCTGGCGCATTCACTGGCCCAGTGAACTATTACCGAGCAGCCGCACGCGGCTTGTGGGCTGCGCCTCGCGGTGTTTACAAAGGACCAGTCACTGTCTTGTGGGGCGAGCAGGACCCATATCTGGACGCATCCATGGCGGATGTGCCCTCACATCTGGCGCCGCGTGCGCGGGTGGTCCGCCTCCCACAGGCGACGCACTGGGTGCACTGGGACGAACCCGAGCGAGTAAGCAGTGAGCTGCTGGCGCTATTGGGACAGCAGACGACTGATTAATGCGCGCTCTTGCGTTGTTCAAGCATACACCTGTGTGTCTCTATCTATTGCTGCTTGCCCGCACGCTTCCCCTTGCCTCCCCGCCCACCAGCAGCAACGGGCTGCTTTGCCGAAGCTGCTGCATCGCCGTCAGGTGCTGGCGCAGAGCCTTGGACTGTGCCATTCGCCACACCCGCCTGCCTAAACGCGAATTGGTAGACGCTGTAGATGACGTTTCGCCGGATCTGGGCCTGCATCTCTTGGAACAGCGCAAAGCCCTCCAGCTTGTACTCGATGAGCGGGTCTCGCTGCGCGTAGCCACGCAGGCCCACCGCCTGCTGCACGAACTTGATCTGCTGCAGGTGCTGCTTCCACAAATTGTCCGTCTGGCTCAGCAGAAAGAAGCGCGTCGCCTCCGCAAACATGCCCGGCTGCTGCGACTCCACCTCGTCCCGCTTGCGGGTCACAGCTGCGACGCCCGCGTCGCGCAAATACGTGCGCACAGCCTCCTTGCCGCCACTGGCAGCGGCTGCGCGAAGCGGCTCCGCAGTCAAATCCTCCATCTGCGCGCAATACTGCCTACACTTTGCAGCCAACGCCTCGAAATCCCACGTCTCCGGCGGCTGGCTGCCGTCCAGATTGGCGTCCACGATGTCATCAACAGTGACGGTAGCGTACTCATTCATCAACTCCAGCAGCGCCTGCGGGCCGGCATACAGCGCTTTGCGGCGGTCGGCGTAGACCTTCTCTCGCTGGCTATTCAGCACCTGGTCGTACTCGAACAACTGCTTGCGGATGTCGTAGAAATACGTCTCCACCTTCTTTTGAGCCTCATCCAGGCTGCTACTCAACAAGCTCGACTCGATGGGCATGTCCTCCACGCGGAAAGCCTGCATCAACGCTGTCACGCGGTCGCCGCCGAAGATGCGGAACAAGTTGTCCTCCAAGCTAAGGAAAAAGCGAGTGCTGCCCGGGTCACCCTGGCGGGCACTGCGACCACGAAGCTGGTTGTCGATGCGCCGGGACTCATGGCGCTCGGTGCCCACCACATGCAGGCCGCCCAGCGCGCGGACCTCCTCCTTCTCCGCGTCCGTCACCACGCGGTACTCTGCATCAACTGCCTGGAAGGCGACACGCAACGCAAGCAGTGTGTCGTCCTCGAGAGGGCCCTTCTCGCATGCAACGCTCAACTTGTCCTCAGCCTCCAGCGCGGGCAGAGTGCGCTCGCCCCACTTCGCAACGCAGCGCTTCACTGCCGCATCCACCAAGCCCTGAGTGGTTGGCGACAGGGCGCAGGGGTATAGCGACGGGTCGACTCCCCACCGTGCGCCGGGCGTGGTGCTTCCACTACGCTTCTGGAATGCGATGTCGTCGTCATCTGGGGCTGCCACCTTGGGCATGAGCGCCTCTCTAACCTTGAGACGCGCCATGAACTCTGCATTTCCGCCCAGCAGGATGTCTGTGCCGCGGCCAGCCATGTTGGTGCTGATGGTGACGGAACCGATGCGGCCAGACTGGGCGACAATCTCAGCCTCGCGCTCCACATTCTCCGGCTTTGCGTTCAGCACCTGGTACTTGATGCCTTGGGCGTCAAGCAGGCGCGCGAGCGCCTCGCTCTGCTCCACGCTGGTGGTGCCCACGAGCACTGGGCGGCCTTTCTTGTGCATGCGGGTAACCTCGACGACAACCGCGTCCCACTTGGCGCGGCCGAGGCGGAACACCACATCCGGGCTGTCAATGCGTGCGAGTGGCCGATTCGGCGGCACGACCTGCACCGACAGGTTGTAGATGGTCCCGAACTCCGTGACCTCCGTCGCGGCAGTGCCCGTCATGCCGCTCAGCTTCGCGAAGTTGCGGAAGAAGCTCTGGTACGTGACGCTTGCAATGGTGATCGTCTCGTTCTGGATTGCCAGCCCCTCCTTGGCCTCCACCGCCTGGTGAAGGCCCTCGCTCCATCGCCGACCAGCCATGGTGCGGCCCGTGAACTCGTCCACGATGACAGCCTCCCCATTGCGGACGATGTAGTTCACATCCCGCTTCTGCAGCTCCTTGGCCTTGAGCGCGTTGATGATGTACAGCGCCCATTGCGTGCGCGGGTCGTACAAGTCACTCACCTGCAGCAGCTCCTCCGCCGCCTCGTACCCAGCCTCCGTGAGCGTCACGTTGCGCTGCTTCTCGTCCACTTTGTACTGCACATCCCGAGCGAACGCGTCCGCCACTTTGGCGGCGGTCACATACCGGTCACTGGGCTTGTCAGCGGGGCCGCTGATGATGAGCGGCGTGCGCGCCTCGTCGATGAGGATGGAGTCCACCTCGTCGATGATTGCAAAGTTGAAGCCGCGAAGCACCAGTTCATCCGATGAGACGGCCAAGTTGTCACGCAGGTAGTCGAAACCCAACTCGCTGTTGGTGACGTATGTCACGTCGCAGGCGTACGCGGCGCGGCGCTCAGCCTCGGTCAGGCCTTGCTGGATAAGACCAACGGTGAGGCCCAAGAAGCGGTGCACTTGGCCCACCCACTCGCAGTCGCGGCGAGCGAGGTAGTCGTTCACGGTCACCACGTGGCAGCCGCGGCCGGCGAGGGCGTTGAGGTACGCGGGCAGGACGGCGACCAGCGTTTTACCTTCTCCGGTTCTCATCTCCGCAATCTGGCCCTCGTGCAGGATGATGCCGCCGATCAGCTGCACGTCGAACGGGCGCAAGCCCAGGACGCGGTCTGCGGCTTCACGAACCACCTGGAGGGGCAGCACGGAGCGGAGAAAGAGGTAGAGACTCAGTGCCACAAGCCCTGGCAGTCCACATTCCACCAGACAACGCCGCAGCCCCGCGCTGTTCACTCCTCCAGAGTCACACCGACAGGGCAAGTGAGTGAGCACGCACCGCAAACGCTTCCGGCAGCACCTGGTCCAGTTTCGCGCCGCCAGCGAGGCGGGTTCGGAACTCCTGCGTCTTGGCACGCAGCTGCTCGTCACTCAGCGCCGCCACCGCCGGGGCGAAGGAGTTGACAGCAGCCACCTGGGACTGGTACTGCTGTCGAGTCCGCTCGCCAGGCTCGCCCTTGAGCATCTTCTCCAGGTTTGCGAACATGTTGGCGGACACACGCACACTGCTGCCTCGGGAGCGAGCACCGCAGCGACGTGGTTGACGGGACAGACTGTGCAGGCTGCTGCTATTGCCGCTGGATGTCCCTCGCAGCGCTGGCGGCGGCGAAAGGCAGTGACGGGCACTGTGCTGCTGTATGCTGCCGCCGCACAGGGCAGATGCGACGGGCGCGGATGCGCCACGCAGCGACGATGCCATGTGATGTGCGATGTCAGTTCCGCGAAGCGATGCTTTGCGATATCGATGTCGGACCGCCGCGTCATCGCTGCTGCACTGGAAAAGGCCTTCGTTTTGCGAGTCGCCCCACCATGTCAGCCATGCGCACTCGAGGCAAGGCGGGACATGAGCCGCTGGCGCAGCTGCTGGAGCGTGTTGCCACGCAGCTGCCTCCCTCAGTCCTCATCATTAAGCTTCGTCCGCTGCCCACCATAGAGCTGGCCCGCCTCGCGTGCGTCCACAAGGCTTTCTGGCTCACGCTCGCGAGCCTTCGTCAGCTGCACCCCTGCTACTCGCCACCAACAGCGGAAGTGCTAAAAGCCGCTCGTGGCTTTAGCCGCCTGTTGCGCGCTGCTTTCTTCGGGGACGTCGCAGTCATCGCGTTCATGGCTGCCGCTGGCGTGGACGAGCATGGCACGCCGCTGGTGCAAGCGCTTGAAGCTGGCTCGAAGAGGTCGAAGACGTGTGTCAGCACACTCGACAATGCATATTCCTGCGCCCTCGGGCGCGAACACTTTCATGCAGCGAAATTGCTGCTCAGTGCTGGCGTAGATGTGAATGAAAACGAAGGGTGGGCGCTGCGAATGGCGTGTGCGGATGGGTACACGAATCAGATATCTAGAGTTCCTCCTTCTGCAAGGGGCCTCTGTAGACGCCCGTGAGGGTCAGCCGTTGACTTTGGCGTGTTCGAATGGCCACGCTGCTGCTGCGTCACTCCTCATCGCGCATGGCGCTGATGTAGTCAGCAACAAGGATGCATTGGTATGTGCTGCTGAGGAGGGCCACGCGGATGTGGTTGCGCTGCTGCTCCAGCACAACGCTGACGTGCATTTCGATGACAACTGGGCGTTGCAAATGGCATCCGAAAACGGTCATGAAGCTGTTGTCCAACTCCTCATCCAGCACGGAGCAATTTGGCCTGCAGAATGACTACCAAAAGACTCGCCGACGAAGAGACCAAACGCTCTGATAGATATCTAGTGTCACTCTCAATCAAGCCGTCCTCTGTAGGCCGAAATCGCACAGCTGCCATCTCCATCGGTCCTCCTCCCGCATGCTGTTGCTCCCGTGCAGGCCTCCCGGCAGCGGCCACCTCTGTGACTTGCTCAGCGTGAAGTAGAACAACACCCGCTGCTTCTGACTCGTGTTTGCGCAGCCGCAGTGCAGCACACGGCTGTCGAAGATGGCGGCATCGCCGCATTTCAGGGCGGATTGCTGTGCAGGCTGCGATGAGATGAAGAGCGCCTTCAACCGCTCCGACTTTGCCGCCGCATTCCACAGCTCGTGCACGCCGGCTGTGTGCGTCCCAGGCAGGAACTGTGTGTGACCCATGCCTTCCTCAACGTCTTGCAAGGCAACGAAGAAAGTGTATAACGGCTCCACGAACGCATCCGGATATTGAGGGCACGGCAGCACAATCGTGTCCGCATGAATGCACTGCCGTGGCGAGCCCGGGGCAGCGACCAGCGACGACACCTCGTGGAACATAGCATCGCTGCCCGACAGCGCCGTGAGGAACGGTGCCAGATTAGACGTGATTTCCGCAATCGCGTCGCGGACTTCCGGCGCCGACAAAGGCAGGAACAAGTCCTGACGTATGCCGAATGGATGTCCGGTGATCCCTCTGCAGTTCACTCCGCCGAAGCGGGCGTCAAAGCTGACGCTGCCCGCAAGCACTTCTCTCTGCGCCCTCTCGTTCTCCGCGTTCACAAACGCGAGCAGAGAGCGACAGCGCGTAGGCGAAAGCACGCCAGTGACTGACACGCAGCCCAGGCGCTCCAGCAAGCGAGCGCACGTGTCTGGCTTCGCTGCAGCCACATCAGCAGGGATGGAGGTAAGCGGCGCGATGCCGGACTTCTTGCCGACCTGCTCGCTGCCCTCCTTCCGCGCCAAGGCTTCCGCGTTCACGGCAGACAGAGTCTCGAGAAGTCCAGCGACGCAATGCAGGCGGCGACAAGGTCTGCGTTGCGGTGTTGTTCTGTGCAGGCAGCAGGGAGCACCACGCGCGGCCAGGTGCTGTGGACGAGAAGCAGCCTGCATGCGGGATGCGTGTTGCGAATCAAACGTCAAGAAACTGCGCGAAGGGCGAGGTGGACTGCCAGTGACTGCCAAGTTGGCATCGAAGACGCCCTCATCACTCGCGTTGAGCCTCACAAACCTGGCATCCTGTCTCCTCAGACCTAGCCTACCCCCAAATCCGGTCTTCTCTCGCCGCAGTTGCGCGCGCCAACGCTACAGCAAGAGCGCATGCCGGTGTCATCGCCAGGGCAGGAGCCCAGGCTCTTCAAAGCCGCGCTCGCAGGCGATGTGGGCACCATTGAGCAGCTGCTCCGTGCTGGCGTGTTCGTCAACGCACGCGACGGGGTGCGTTCGCAACTCTTATTGTTCTGCCGCATCAAAAGGTGTCTCACTTGACGCTGTTGCTGTGGACAGGAGGGCAACTCCGCACTACACAACGCCGCGAATGAAGGCGGCCCTGCGGCAGTCCGCCTCCTCCTGCGCGCTGGCGCTGACAAGGAGCTGCGGAACGAGAGCGGCAAGACACCCCTCTTCGAGGCCTGCTCCGGCGGACAAGCAGACGTCGCACGCCTCCTCCTAGACGCGGGCTGCAACGTCAACGCCAGTGACGAGGTGCGTTGCGGGTGCATATACTGCCCCTGGCGTTTTCGGGGCACTGCACTGACACGCCCTGGTTGCCAACTCGTCCCCTTTTTGCCAGTTCGGCGAGACGCCGCTGTTTGCTGCTGCTACAGAGGGCGAGGCAGCTGTCGTGGCTGTCCTACTGTCACATCCCGACATCCTGGTGGACGCAGTCAACGACGTGCGTGTCTTTGTCGCCACGTTGACAGCGGGGGCACATGTTGTACTGACACTCCCACCCGCCTCTGCAGGAGGGACGGACGCCACTGCATGACGCAGCAGCGTACGGTCACGCCGATGTGGTGGATTTGCTGCTTGATGCCGGGGCGAATCCGCATATACGTGCAGACGACGAGAAGACTCCCTATGACCTGACCAAAGATGCGCGTGTGGCCGCCCGTCTCATGGTCGCGATGGAGAACACACCGCCGCCAGCTGTGCCGCCGACGAAGACCTCGCGTAGCAGCGGGTCGAATGGAGCGAAACAAGGAGCTGCACCGCAAGAGGCACCTCCTAAACCACCTCCCAAACGCGCGCCATCGCCGCCGAAGCCGCCCCCAAA
>Ga0164297_10005759_pt1 | contig 10520 bp, 14 predicted proteins | sample GEODES058metaG_FD_113539 | JGI IMG/M metagenome (GOLD analysis project Ga0164297, IMG submission 113539) | Dystrophic lake water microbial communities from Trout Bog Lake, Wisconsin, USA - GEODES058 metaG | ecosystem: Environmental > Aquatic > Freshwater > Lake | place: USA: Trout Bog Lake...
CATGCCCAATAAATATGTGCATGGAAACCAATGACCCAAGATTCTTAGATAAAGCTGTTCTAGCAGCGGGATGCGCGAACGCAGCTTACCTCGACCCTGATCAGGGCATACCTGCTTTTACTGCCCTGGGCTGGACTTCAGTGCAGTTCATGGAAAATGACAACGCAGAAGGTTACCTGCTCAAGAACAGCAGCATGATCGGCATAGCCTATCGAGGCACGCAGCCCACACAGCTCAAGGATCTCCTAGCTGATCTCGACGCCATACCCAAGCGCCATGGTCCAGGCAAGGTGCACGAGGGTTTCCGCAGAGAAGCTCGCAAGCTCTGGGACCCGACCATAGCTCACGTGGAGGCCAATCCAGGTCAGCACATATTGGTAACTGGACACAGCCTGGGTGCTGCCATGGCAACCTATGCTGCGCAGGAGCTGAGCTGGGCAGGCCACAAGGATCTGGAACTGTTCACGTTTGGTAGCCCGCGATTGGGCGACAGGGAATATGTCAAGGGCATGGACGTGGCACATCACCGTTTCCGCAACTGCAACGACATCATACCCACCGTGCCAGTGCCAGTGCCTGCTGCCCTATACAAGCACCACGGCGAGCTGCACTACATCAACTTCTATGGTAACATACGCCAGCTGACCCGTTGGCAGGGCATCAAGGACCATTGGCGCGCTCGCTGGCGTGCGTGGAAGAAGGGCCAGTGGTTTGATGGCATCTACGATCACAGCATGGGACACTACCTCGAGAAGCTGACACTGCTGCGCGACAGCCAAGGTGACGTGGCACAGCCATAATAATGGTGGTGATCCTGCTGGTTACGCTGATAACTACCAGATAACAGGGAGTATCCACATGCGTAGAAGCCTAGATCGTGCCAACCGCCGCCGCCAACACCTCATGCTCAAGCGTGGCAGGGTTGGACTAAAGAACCGCAAGCAGAAGCGCTTGCCATTATCGCTTGACGCTCGCAAGAGCGATGCTATAGTAGCAGAATAAGGCCACGTAGCTCAGCTGTATAGAGCACAGGTTTCCTAAACCTGGGGTCGCAGGTTAGAGTCCTGCCGTGGTCGCCATCTTTGCTAGGAGCTAACCATGCTTAGGTACGTGGGCATATTGGGCAGCGCAGCAGTGCTGCTGTCAGCATGTAACACGGTGCACGGCACCACCCAACAGACCACGGCTAGCTATTCAGTTGAGGCAGCCCAGCCCGGGCAACCTTCTCGTCGCGGCAATGCTGCTCTGCGCTTTGAAGTGCGCGACGGAGACTGCTGGTCCAACAGCAGCTGGAACGACTGTACCAGTGATCGAGCCAGATCAGAGCTGAGCATGAACAGCTACAAGTTCAGACCGGGTGAGGATTTCTGGGCAGCCTACAGCATCTACATACCAACCGATCTTCCCGATCTTGGACCAGTCCAGCTGAATCTCGCTGCGATCAAGAACGAGGCTCCCGTGATGAACGTGGGCGGTAGCGGAGTGCAGGTCGGTATCAAGAGCGCAAACAAGAACGGTGGATCCGGCGCATTCATCATGTACAACGTGCATGACGGCAACTACCAGCTGCAGCTGTTCAAACTGCAGGAGATGTACGGAGAGCTGCATCCAACCAACCGCACCTGGGTTCTCAAACCGATCAAGGCCATGCGAGGTCATTGGACGGATGTGATGGTACATGTGGACATGACCAACCCAGATGATCTCCAGCTGTCAGCTTGGGTAGATGGTCGACAGGTCATAGCAGCAGAACATCTGCACATGGGCATGGTGGCACCAAACTACTACCAAAAGATCGGTGTCTATGAGATAGGCGTGGATGAGTACAGAGCCAGCAAGCACGCGCCTGTGCCCACTGTGGTGGTCTACTATGATGAAGTTAGAGTTGGACACACTCGAGATGCTGTGGACATACGCACCAATCCCAAACTGTGAGCACAGTTGACGCACAGCAGCAGCTAGCATATGCTTGTGACATAGGAGAGATAACACATGCCCAAGAAACAGGTAAAGGCCATCAGCGACAAGTTGGCCAAGGTCAACGAGAACTTCACCATCAACATGTATGACAACGGCTTCATGATTGAAGTTGGTGGTCGCGATGCTGATGACGAATGGGTCACTGCCAAGATAATGGTGACCACCGTCGAGGATCTCGTGGCTTTGGTGCGCGAGACTGTGGATATGGACCGCGTTTAACTTAAATACTCTGGAAGGAGACTCATCATGAAGAAGATCGCACTCGTCGCCGTTGCTTTGTTGTTGACAGCCAGCGCTGCCAGCGCAGAAGTCAAGCACAAGCATCACCATCATGCTTGCCACAAGCATCACCACCATCACCACTGCAAGGGCTAAAACATGCTTGATTGCCTCATACTTGGAGACAGCATCGCAAAAGGGATCGCCAAGCAGCGTCCAGAATGCGTGCAGGTCGCGCAGGTTGGTGCTACCAGCCAGCAGTTCAAGTATGAGGTAATCAATCAACCTGATGTTTTCAAACCCGGTTACCGGACCGTGGTGATAAGCCTTGGCACAAACGACAACGCATATGATCTCACCACCAGCTATCTCAGCATGCTGCGCGGCAGCATCAAAGCTGATAAGGTCATGTGGATACTACCCGGGGTCAAGCATGCATATGCCAGAGATGCTGTGAGATTATTGGCTGACAGCTATCATGACAGTATAATAGAAATACCGGATAAGATGCTAGGTCCAGACCACACGCATCCAACCGCAGCAGGGTATAAGAGCCTTGCTGAACAGACCAAGAAATAAGCTGACGTAGCACAGCGGTAGTTGCACCTCATTGGTAATGAGGAGGTCGGCGGTTCAATCCCGCCCGTCAGCACCATTCTTTCATCATAGCGTCATCACTGCTCTGCTAAGTACGGTTACAGGGTGGAGACAGCTGTGGTCAAGGTACTTTTCATACTAAAACGGCGCGCGGATTTCAGCGCGGAGATGCAGACCAAGGAAGGTCTCAGCACGGGCTTGTACAATTCAGCCAGCTTCATGCGCGACATGCTGCAGGAGCAGGGCGTGATGAGCAAGATGGTGGTGGTCCAAGACTACAACGAGATCGATCGCCAGGTGCACGCTTGGTGGCCCACGCACGTGGTCATAGAAGCGCTGTGGGTGGTACCTGCCAAGTTCGCCGAGCTGCAGCGACTGCATCCCAACGTGACCTGGATAGTGAGGCTGCACAGCGACATGCCATTCATCGCAGGAGAAGGCATGGCCATGGACTGGCTGGGAGACTACAGCGGGTTCAAGAACGTGGTCATAGCTGCCAACAGCCCGAGGATGCTGCGCGAGATGCGCAGCTATGTGTCACAGCTGCATCAGCTGGACGCTAAGGTAGCTGCCCAGCGAGTGATATACCTGCCCAACAGCTATCCCCGAGACCAGCATTTCAAGATGGTGCATCGCTTCAAGCGCACCATCGACATAGCCTGCTTTGGTGCCGTGAGGCCCATGAAGAACCATCTGTCGCAGGCCATGGCTGCTATCGACTTTGCCAACAAGATCCACAAGCAGCTGCGGTTCCACATCAATGTGGGCCGCGTGGAAGGCCGAGGTGAACCAGTGCTGCGCAATCTCACCGCGCTGTTTGAACAGCTCAGCGGCACGGGACATCAGCTGATCACGCACGAATGGACACCTCGCGACGAGTTCATCAAGCTGTGCGGCACCATGGACATAGGCATGCAGGTCAGCTTCTCCGAGACCTTCAACATAGTGGCCGCCGACTTGGTCAGCCAGGGAGTTCCACTGGTGGCCAGCAGGGAGGTACCCTGGGGCGTCAAGCTGTTCGCAGCTGATCCCACGGACACGCGAGACATCACCAACAAGCTGTTGCTGACCTGGGAACTGCCGCTGATCAACGCATGGATACACAAGCGCAGGCTGCGTGCTTACTGCCGCAACAGCGCTGTGCTATGGGCTAAATATTTCAAGAAGGGGCAAACGCTATGAGTGACATTGACGGTCAACACAAGGTTAAGAGCAACATCTGGCGAGACGGCAAGCTCACGGTGTTCGAACACTTCTTTGACACGTTCGTGGATGCGCTGAACTTCAGCCGCCAGAGCGGTGCCCAGACCAGCAAGATCTACGGACCAAACGGAGATCTCATGCACAGCGCCAGCAGCAACGCACCAGCAGTAGAAACAACCTACGCCTGAGGAGACTGAAGATGAGCATCACGCACAAGGTACACGTTAACGAATGGCGCGACGGCAAGCTCTACACGCACGAGCAGTATTTCATGAGCTGGGATTCAGCCATGGCTTTCGTGAACAGCAATGCTGCGGTCAGCATCAAGGTCTATGACGCACACAGCAACGAGCTGGTTCACAGCAAGGATCTGTCACAGCAGGACAGCTACGCTGGCGGCGACAGCTACGCCTAAAATATAGGTTGCTCTCTGAGCAGATTGTGCTATTATAAGAACATGGAGAGTTGGCCGAGAGGCTTAAGGCGCACGTTTGCTAAATGTGTGTAGGAGAAATCCTACCGTGGGTTCGAATCCCACACTCTCCGCCAAAATTTCCCAGTGATTTCAAAGCTTAAAACTTGGTTGACACATCCAGCAGATGTATTTATTGTGTAGTTGCTAACAAGCTCAATCCGTTAGCCTAACAAAGCCTGGCGCGCTGCCAGCAAACCGGAGTAGTAACATGTCAGTGACTGACAGCACCAAGAAGAGAGTGGCCGCATGGCTGGCCAGATTCAATAGAAAATTCGACGTAGAAAAGACCGCCATCGATCTCCGAGACATGGTGAACAACTATCCAAGTTTCCGCATACCGGTGCTGGACATCAGCGATGGTATCGATGCTGTTATCGGCACAGCCCCTGTTAAACGCGGTAGCGTTGATCCGAGAAAGCAGAAAAAGATTCCCAAGTTCCTCTGGGTCTCACTGGCTGATCTCTATATTGATCCGCGCTTCCAGCGCGACGTGGCCCCCAATCACATCAAGAACATCGAAGCGCACTTTGACAGCCGCAAGATAATCGTGCCCTGCGCAGTCAAGTTCGTTGACAACGCTGGCAAGGTATATTTCTGCATCTGGGACGGCGGGCACACGGTGCAGCTGCTGATCCGCCAAGGTTGGACGCATGTGCCAGTCTGGTACACAGACGTGGATGATCTAAGCCCTAGCGAACTGCTGGAAGCCGAAGAAGCCATGATTGGTCTCGCTGGTCGCAGCATGATCAGCATCAACAAGACTTTCAAGCGCCCGCTGGGCGGTTACGACGAGTTCATGATCCTCTGGGAGACCAAGGACATGGATGCCATGAGCATGATGAACATCATGAAAGCCAACGGCTGCCAACCCTATCGCTACAAGCGCCAGGCAGGTGACGTCACGCACTTTGAAGCGCTCTGGGAAATCTATGACCTCCAGAACAGCGCTGGCATCAAGGGCAGCTATCTCGGTCGTGCGCTGGCATTCCACCGGCAGCATTGGCCCAAGGCTGCCATTGAAGCAGAGATCATGCGCCCCATGGCAATGATCTATCAGATGTGCGATCTGCAGTTGGGCAAGATGCCCAGCAGCGAATTTGACGCAGATCTGGGCAAGTATCTAATCAGCAAATTTGGCAGTGCCGAAGCTGCTCAAGAAGGTATCAAGGCCAGCTACGAAGCAGCACACCCCAATGGTCGCGACAAGCATGCTGTGCAGGTGGTCAGCGGTTTGCTCAACATCTACGCCAAGCACATCAACAAGGAGGCGGTGGCAGTAGCCCCGGTACGTTGGAATGTCTAACGCATCTAGCACGGTAACCAAGCTGCTGTATCTCATGTCTCCGCCGGATGACGGCAAGGATGTCAAGATCGGCATAACCACTCTCAACACAGCCGAGGCTCGCCTTGGCACCTACCAGAACGCGCTGGGACCCAGGTTCCTCTGCAAGTGGTGGCGCTGTTGGGTGGGTCAAGGCGGAGAGATCGCAAGGTTAGAACGCGAGCTCAAGAAGCACTACAGGCACAACATTCTCAACGAGGGCAGTGGTTATACCGAGTGGGTAAGCGATCTCACCTGGCAAGATGTTGTGCCCACAGTGGAGGAGATGATCGATGGTCATCGCTTCAAGGTCAGCCCAGTTCCTGACCTCTTCCTTCCATTGAGCAGCCGCAACCTCGACCAATACAGGCGCAGCTTAATCATTTAGTCATCGATTGCTCCATAAATATCACGTGGTCACCATGCTATGTCAACTACAGGTCCTAGGCCTTATGAGATACGCGAACATGTCCAAGTGCGGGGCAAGAGGTATTTCACGGTGACTCGCGGAGGACGCTTGATCCTCTTGACTGGTGACATACGACAACTTAAACATTATCAAGACATCAACCAATCTGCTGTCACCGGTGCTCTCGCTGGTGATGGCCAAACCCAGGAGACTTGACATGCAACTACCGAGAGAGATCAACCTAGACGAGATCAAGACGTTCGTGGAAAGCTGCGGCGTGGGCACAAAGATCTACGTGGGCTGCGACAGCGAGCGTTTCATCAAGGACGGGCGCTGGCACGCTGACTACATCCTGGCCGCCGTGGTGCACGTTAACGGCAACCGTGGCTGCAGGATATTCGGCAGCATCAGCACGGAGCAGGACTATGATCAGCGCAAGGATCGTCCGCAGATGCGATTGATGAACGAAGTCTACAAGGTCAGCGATCTCTATCTCAAGCTGGCAGAAGTCTTGCCAGAGTTTGACATCGAGGTTCACCTTGACATCAATCCCGACGAAAAGCATGGTTCAAGCTGCGTGGTGCAGCAGGCCATCGGCTACATCCGTGGTACCTGCAACGTGATCCCATTCGTCAAGCCAGACGCGTTTGCTGCCAGCTACGCTGCTGACCGTCTCAAGGATCTGCGGGCACGCTTGGCGGCCTAAGTTCCACATCACGAAACTGCCACGCTAAACGTGGCAGTTTCAATCTCCGGCCAGCATGGCCGCAAACATGCCACGCTGAGACCTGTTGCTCCAGCTGCCCCGGCTCTGCCACCGCACAGCAAAGCTGAGGTCCAAGTGCTTTACCTCGTCATGCTGTGCCTGTATCCTCTGTTGGTCATCGCTGTTGAATCCCTGGCTGGGATCCTTGAGATCAGGGCGTGCCAAGCGCCTGGCACGGATCGCGCTGTTGCTGTTGTTGCGACCAAAGTCTATGGGACACCAGGGTTGGTCAGGCGTCTTGTGCGGTATGCCAGCTGTGAACGGCGGCTGCTGATAGCTGATATCAAAGTCAGCTGACCACATGCCCGCATCATCAATCTCAAACCTGTAGACTGCTGCGATAGGGCAGGCCACGTTCTCACCAAACTCAGCTAGGTCCTCGTCAATGTCAAAGCGTATCTCAGCTGTGTAGGCACCGCGCGTGCGCCATAGCATGCGCAGCAAGGGCCATATCTCGTTGGCCACGCTGTCTGCCACGCTGCCCTGTCCCGTGCGGATGATGTCATAATCAAACTGCTCATACTCGATGGGGCTCAGCCTGCCAGCATCGCGGAACTCAATGCTGTAGCTGCGGCAGAGATTGTGCCGCGTGCCCTTGGCTATGGGTTCCTTGGTCACCAGGTGGTCCAGGAATATGTTGAAGGTCTTGACGCGTATGAACTTGTTGAGCTTGCTCATGCGCAGGTCCTTGGTTATCCAGCTGCCCAGATAAAACTCGGCCATGAGGTTGTGCTTGATGAGGTTCTGACCAACTATGCTGTCCACGCCCACGTTGTAGCCCTGCCCCGGAGCTATGGTGGTTATGCCCAGGTCCCTGTTGCGCCAGATCATGGTCATGGTATCTGCGAAGTCTTGGTAACCTTCTTCGGGATAGCCCACTATCCAGTTGGTATAGGCTTCCACGCCCACTGCTGCGCCATCGCGGAAGTTCTGTTCCATCTCAGCTACAGTGACTCGCTTGTCCATGGCATCCAACACACGCTGGCTGCCGCTCTCGCAACCATAGCTGAGTGCCACGCAGCCGCTGGCTGCCAGATCCCTGTAGTATTCCAGATCCATACGACCATCGCAGCGTGCGTAACCCGTCCAGTGTATCTGCATGCCCGCAGCTATCACGCCCTTGCAGAACGCTCGCAGCTCCTTGATGTTGCCGTTGACCAAGCTGTCTATGAACCAGAAAGCATCTATGCCGTGTGTGTCATAGAGCTCGGTGACTTCCCGCAGCACGCTGCCTGCCTGGCGCTGCCTGTAGAGATAGAAATGCGTCTCTTCACAGAACGTGCACTTGGCCGTGCAGCCCCTGCTGAGCTCGCTGTTGACACCGTTGGGGATGTCATAGAGGCTGAGATCAAAGAAGCTGTAGTCTGGCACGGGCAGCCGGTCTAGATCTATGCGCTCGCTGTCAGGCTGGCGCAGCACCAATGGCGTGGCATGCGCTACGCCCTGCTCGATGTCATCCAACAGCCCCAGCAGTAGGTTCTCACCTTCACCGTTGATCACGTAGTCGTATTCTGGTTCCGGCTGATAGTAGCTGTAGTGAGTAGCACTGCCTCCAACCACTATCTTGATGTGGGGCCAGCGCTGCTTGATCTCCCTGCTGAGCCAGCGAGTCGGCGCTAGGTTGCAGTAGTAGATAGTGAAGCCTATCACGTCAGGCTGCAGCTGCTCGATCTGCGCCAGCGTGCGATCCAGCAGAGGCAGCATGTGTTGGTGCAGATCCTCGTAATACTGAGGTGCTATCCAGTGCCAATCTCGCATGCCATCCCAGGGGTCATAGTCTATGCCCGGCCAGCCCTGCAGGTAGCTGCTGCGTGCCTGCACGTTCACGTCCCAAATGTGCGTCTCGTAGCCCGCTGCTCGGGTGACAGATCCCAGCCGGGCGAGATTGTAGGGCGGGAACTTGTGCGCCCATTCTGGCAGCAGCATGAGCAGCAGCTTGGTTCGGCGCGTGGCATGGTGAACGGTCACGCTGGTGAGATTTTTCTGTGCCTGCGGTTTGGCCCAGGGTTCCATGGCACGCAGCATGGCCTGATGCCTGTCATTGGTGGTATCACGCTGCTCGCGCTGGATCTTGCCAAATTGTTTCATGTGACTATTTTACTTTCATCGTGGCATCAAGCAATAATAGTCTATGTTGCAATTCACTGATCCGTTCAAGATATATCTGTTCAAGCACAGGCAACAAGTCACGCTCAGCATCAGGGTAAGTAACCACGTGGTTGATACCTACAGGTTCGAACAGAGCGCGTTCGAACAGTTGCTGTCAGCCTGCGAGGACCGACAGGGCCGTGAGCTTGACACTCTGGGCGTGAATTGGTTCGCGCAGCACAAGCATGTGGGCAAGCTGACCGAATATGTGAGGATCAGCGCCTGGGTTGCTGGTGCTTGCAGGGATTACAGGGCAGACACGCGAGACATCAGCGAGCTGCGAGAAGAATATCTCAGGCAGTTGGCTAACACCATGCCCTGGGACTAAAATTGACTGGAGAGCTATGATGGACGAGAAATACAACGAGTTGGCAGCGATGATAAAACCTCAGCCGACCACAGTGCAGGGATTGAAATACTTCCCCAGCTTGGAGCCAGATGTCAGCAATGATCAGGACGCGCCCATAGGCAACTACTGGATCAGCCAGCTGGAGGTCAGCGACGCCAACCTTGATGTGGTGCGCAGCGTTGTACAAGCTCTAGGCACCAACCTGCTGGCAGCGCTGGAGATAGGCGTGAACCGCAACGGTGACCGCAGCATGAGCAGAGTGATCATGGACGAACGGCCCAAGGGCAGCTTTTACTTTGGTGTGGACATCGAAGACAAGAGCTATCTAGACAACGAGAGTGAGAACACCTATACCATACGCACCAGCAGCGCGGATCGTGCGCTGATACTGGATAGGATGCGCCAGCTGGGCGTGGGCCTGCTGGATCTCATAATGATAGACGGATGGCACAGCGTGAACATGTGCGTGAATGACTGGCAGTTCACCGAGCGGCTCACTGATCATGGCGTGGTCATACTGCATGACACCAACACGCACCCAGGCTGCGTGGCACTGTTCGAAGCAGTGGACGAGAACCTGTGGATCAAGCAGCGCTTCTGCCTCGAGGACGATTTTGGCATAGCAACATTCAGGAAGAGGATCTAATGGCTATCACGGAAGCGCTGCTGCGCAGCCCAATCGGTTACAACATGAACGTGTTGGCAGAGAGATTGAACCATGTGCGAGACGTGGTTGATCTCGACAGCTGGCGAACCATATTTGACGTGGGGGCCATGGATGGCTGGGAAGGTACTAACTTTGCCAAGGTGTTCCCTGAAGCGCGTGTTTATGCGTTCGAAGCCAGCAAGGCCAACTGCGATCGCTGCACAGCCACCTACATGGCACAGCCCTATGCCACGCGCAGCAGGATAGGTCTCAGCAACATCGCACTCACAGATGTGACTGGTCCCATGAAGTTCTGGGCAGTTGATGAGGCCAAAGCTATGGCAGCCAAGGACAAGGTCAACTGGGGCATGGGCAGCATGCTCAAGCTCACTGATCCCGACATGTGG
>Ga0164297_10005761_pt1 | contig 10515 bp, 12 predicted proteins | sample GEODES058metaG_FD_113539 | JGI IMG/M metagenome (GOLD analysis project Ga0164297, IMG submission 113539) | Dystrophic lake water microbial communities from Trout Bog Lake, Wisconsin, USA - GEODES058 metaG | ecosystem: Environmental > Aquatic > Freshwater > Lake | place: USA: Trout Bog Lake...
TCAATACGTCTCAAATCAGTGAAGTTTCACCCTTGGATCAGTTCTCTTGGTGATCATTCTTGCCAAAGTATCTAAAACGACCTTAAAGGCTCCGTGGATCGCATACTCGTGCATTTTGTACAAGGATAGGTACATGAGTTTTGCGAAATAGCCCTGGATCATCAAGTTTTCTCCCAAAAGTCCCCCCATCATGCTTCCCACGGTGCTGAACTTGCCCAGGGACACCAGAGATCCAAAATCTTTGTAGTAATAGGGCTTTAAGGCTTGTTTTTTCAGTCGACGTTGTATTTGCTTGAACATGTGACTGGCTTGTTGGTGAGCCGCTTGAGCGCGAGGGGGGACCAGACCTAAGTTTTTACCGGACGGCTTGATCCAAGGGCAAGCTGCACAGTCTCCAAAAGCAAAGATATTCTCATCCAGCGTGGTTTGAAGCGTTTGCAGCACCAACAATTGATTGATTTGATTGGTTTGCAGTCCATCCAAATGCTTCAAATAATCTGCTGCCTTCACACCTGCTGCCCAAACCACAAGCTCCGAGCCAATGAAGCGACCGTCGCTTAGCTTGACCCCTTGAGCCGTGATTTCGCTCACCCTAGAATCAGTCAATACAGTTACCCCATATTCGCCAAGCAATGACTTGGTGGCGTTGGAGAGTTCAGGGGTCAATGCGGGGAGAATCCTGGACGCAGCCTCAATGACGGTGATTTTGATGTCCTTTTGTGGATCGATACGGTCCAATCCATATGACACCACTTCACGTGTTGTGCGATGCAGCTCTGCAGCCAACTCCACACCAGTTGCCCCCGCCCCAATGATCGCCACGTGCAATTGGCTCTCGGTGATGGAGCCTGGCTGATAATGCGCTCTGATGCAGGCGTTGATCATTTTCGAGTGAAAATGTTTTGCGTCTCGTTGATTTTCTAGGCGAAACGCATACTCATTGACGCCTTGTGTTCCAAAATCATTGCTCAAACTTCCAATGCAAATGACCAAGGTATCGTAAGCCAGGCTGTGCGCTGGGGTTACCTCTTGACCTTGTTCGTCCAAATAAGGAGCCAAGTGAATCGTTTGCTTAGACCGATCTAGACGCTGCATCTCACCAATTCGAAAAGTGAAATGATGCTCATGTGCCTGAGCACTGTAATTCAACTCGTGATCGGAATAATCCATGCTTCCAGCAGCAATTTCATGCAATTTGGGCTTCCAAACATGCGTTCTGTTTTTATCCACCAAAGTGACATGAGCTTTTTTGGATTTGCCAAGCGTATTTCCCAACTTGGTGACAAGCTCTAATCCCCCTGCTCCACCGCCAACAACTACAATTTTGTGCAACTCGTTCATATCAATCACCCTTGATCATTACTTGACTGAAAAGAAATGGGCCTGAAATATATCTAACCGCTTATTTGAACCGCACGAATCAAATGGGCGAGGTTCTCATTGACTTGGCCAACCTGGGCATACGCCATGGCAGCAGAGATTGAACCCAATTGGAAGCAAATCTCGAAGCATTCAAAGTTTCATGGAAACTGCTCAAGCTCTCACCGAGCAATTGGCTTTGAACGACTGCTCTTTGATAAAAGGGAGTGTCCTCCAATTGTCGAATGGGTCCTATGGCGCGCTCGCTCCTGAGCCTTCTGGGTATTGCCCATGCAGTTTTGGGCATCATTTGACGATCGGGTGCTTGAAAAGGTTTGATGCTTCCATCGGGGTTGAACTGCAAGGCCAAAAGCCTGTCTTGGGCGTCCTTGAATTGGCAGTCATAGACAACCGTGCAAGAGCCATCCTTCATATGTGCGCGACTCCAATCCCATTCGGTAAACGAATTGGCAATGGGTTCCACTCCTTCGTTGGAATCCAAATAAGCGTGCCCGCTCCATTTTTGATGGGGATGCTTCAAATTCACTTCAACCCGAGAGGACGGCGCAATGGGCCCCCAGTGGTGCCTTCCAGCCAAATCCAAAGGGGTTGAGAAATCAAACAACTGATCAGGGTACAAGCTCACGCGACCACTGATTTTGAATGGGATCGGAACAGACCACTCGTCGATGTCGATGTGCATGGCTTGTCCATCCCAGTGTACGCATGATGGTCCAATCACAAAGGATGCTGCATCCCTGAAGACGCTGCCCTTGGGTCTCTCCGTCATGGCCCAAATCTTACCTTTTGGGGTATACAAGGCTACGTTCAAGGCGCAATGGTTCATGGGATCGGGTTGATTGCCCTTTTTAATTTCTTTTGCATAGTAGGGTGAAAACACACTTCCAACAAAAGCAATGATGCTCAGTCCAAACTGCCCATCATCACTCATTGCGTCGACATACCACCACAAATAGCCCCCAGACTTTACCGCTTGGTCAAACCGAGGTGATCCATCACTGCTCCTGCTGCCAATCGCGCCGACATCGCCGCCATTGGCAAACCCGGCCCTGGGTGAACGCTCCCTCCCGCCAAGAAAAGGCCCTGAATGGGCGTCCTCGCGGTTGACCTGGAAAACACCTGCATCCATCCGTGCGTGGCTTGTCCGTAGAGCGCTCCCCCGGTTGCGGGAAATAGACGATGAAAATGCTGAGGAAGCGTCTGAATCACTGCAGATGGATCGATTTTGATCTGAAGACCGCAGCGCTTGAGTAAGGAAAATGTTGCTCTCTCGCATGCTTCTAACTCCTTGGGTGTGAATTGATACCTGTCTCCATTGGCAGGTGCATTGACCAGGCAAAATAAAGATTGCTTTGATGTTTGTGAGACTTGCGAGAGTGCTCCCCCCGCCAAACCGCGCTCTTGTGCACAAACGTAAACGGTTGGAAGTGCGGGCAGTTGAGCACTTTGGAAGATATCTTTGAATTCGTTTTCATAATGATTTTGAAAAAACACATTGTGACGATCCAGCTTAAAGTGACTCTCCTCGACCTCGCACCTCATGCTCCAAGTCACAGCAGACAAGGAACGCTCAGCCTTGGGACTTTGGGTGTTTCGCATATAAGACTCAACATCTGAACCCAAGAGTCCATCGCAAAGAGCTTGAATGTCACCATTGAACAAAACTGCATTTGCCTCAATTCGCTCCTCATTGGTGAGAACCGCCTTGACAGCACCTGCACTGACTTCAATGGAGGTACAAAGTGATTTGTATTTGAATGTCACCCCCCTTTGTTTGGCCAGTTTCTCTAGAGTCTGTGCAAGCGCCTTCATCCCTCCCTTGATCGACCACACACCATCCATCTCAACTTGCGCAATGAGCATCAAGGTTGCTGGTGCACTCCAAGGCGAGGAACCACAATAGGTGGCATAGCGCGCAAAAAGTTGTCTCAATCTTGGATCATTGAAATAGCCACCAAGGCTGTCCCACAAACTTTTCATGGGGCCAATGGAAGCCAAAGTGGCCAAACCTCTTGGACCCAGTGAGAATGCAAGCTTTTTCATGCTGGGCGCAGGCTCACGAATGATGGCCCCTTCCAAAGAATCGTACAAACTCTTCGCACTCTTACAAAAAGATTTAAAGCGCCTTGCCTCAGATGCTCCCGCAAATTCAGCAACTGCCTCTTCACTCCTGGAGCCATCCGCATAAAGGGTCAACTGATTGGCACCCTCGTCCGCCCCCCAAGCATGTCGAGCGAGCACATCAAGCTGTGTCAAACTCAACTCTTGATCCAAATGCAGTCCAAGACTTTCAAAAATTTCCTCAAAAACCCATTTCATCGTGAGAACAGTTGGACCGCTATCAATGCCTTGCCAATCTTGCTGATCAACAGAAGCTTCATCTCCAGGGCGAAGCTGACGCAACTTTCCGCCACAATCCTCTTGGGCTTCAAGCACAATGACCTGTGCTCCTGCATGCGACAACAATAGCGCCGAGACCAAACCGGCGATACCGGCTCCAATCACAACGACCTTATTTTTTTCATGTAGGACGTGCCTTGTCCCTTCATAGGGAGTCTCAGCAGCTTGGCTTGAATGCAGGCTCATGGTTTGAACCTTTATGAAACGGCTATCTCATAGGGTTTTAGCAAAGGGGCTGTGGCATCAAAAGACTGTCCACCCCATTGCCCCTGCATGTGCAACACCCTCATTCTCACAAACATGGACTCTGTGAAGAATCCATGTTTGTGAGCTGCGGCAATGGCTCTTTGATGAGCCCCTTGGTGAGCGTAGGCAACCAAAGATTGCGTGTCCCTCCAAAGACTGAAGGTGCATTGTCTGAGCACTGGTGCCTCACCCAAACCGATTGCAAGTTCACATCCAGGCGCCTTTTGAAGATCGACTTGTGCTTGAGGTGCATATTTCCAAAAGGAAATGGCCTTGGATGCACGAATACTGGCCCTGGTCAATGAAACCTCGTGATCAGTGGCTTTTGCCCCATCCGCATTGAGACCCAGATCATGACTTTGCCAGCTGAACTGATTCCAAGTGCCTCTGCAAGAGTTCACCGCCAATATCCCTTGCCACCACTCCCGAGCCTTTTCTCGGTAGAGCGCTAAGTCATGACTTTTTAAATATTGAACAGCACTTTGGATCTGGTCAAAAACGAATATCAATCCTTGGTGAGTTCCACTGGGCCTCAGAGTAAAGCCACCCCCTTCTCCAGAACCCATGACTTTTGCAAACATCAAGCCCGGGATTGACTTGAGCATGGAATGGGTTCCTTGCATCAATTTGAGCCAGGCCCATGAGCGATGATTGGGTAAAAAATCGAACAAAACAACAACCACGACCCCATTGATGGGGGATATGACTGTTTGAGTTTCGCTTTGAAGTGTTGGCATGTTGTGGATTCATGGTCAACACGTGCTCATCCCTGATTTAGAGATTAAAGCGGCATGGACATGTTTTGGTTCGTTTGCAAGAATTCAATTCATTGTGCGTAGGGGCCAAAGCCCCTACGGTCTAGTGTTGGAGTCGTCAGCGTTTGGCTACCTTGGTATCTGACTGAGCAGATGTCACAGTTTTGAGCTCAGGAAAATCTTGAGCCATCTTCGCACCATTCAAAGGCTTGTAGACACCTTGGTGACAAGTTGCACAATACACTTTTGCAACATCTCCCGTCTCACCGAGTCGCTCGTGAGGGAAGGTGCTGGTCAGAGGTTCAAGGTATTGGAGATTCAAGTCACGAACCATGCGAATGCCGTACCAAGCCGTGGCCCTTTGTGGAGGATTGCCCTCCCAGCTCGCAAATGAACGCGTGTTGTGGCAGTAAGTACAGTTCACACCCAGTGAGGTAGACATGTGTGTCATCAAGCCATAAGTCCATTCGGCTTGCTTGATGGAGTGACGATTGCCATTGGGTAAAGCCGTGGTTCCATTGACCCGGATTGGATCAGATCCAAGCAAAAAGGGAGTAAATGGATCGTTGGGCAATGAAGTCAAACCAACACTCGCGGCAGGCTCGTTTTGACCAGACTTATCCCCCATGAAGTTAGACCCAGGAGGTGTGGCATCACGCTTGAACCAAACTTGTTGAGGAATGTTGTTTCCACGGTGACAGGTGTAGCAAGTGACCCCCGTATCAGCCACGTGATTAGACCAATCAGCATTGATGTGCTGGGTCATTTGAATCATGCGTCTTGCAACGACTTTGGTGTATTTGGAGTCATCAGCAAAATTAGCAGGATTGTGACAATACAGGCAACCTTCTTTTGGTGCAACCCAAGAGGCCATGGAGACCATCAAGCGAGAGAACTGTGCCGATGATATTCCGCCTAAAACTTGCACGTTTTTGAAGACTTGAAACGCCCGGGGACCATCCGTTGGTGCAGCAGGAAGTGCAAAGGGAACTGCATTGTTTTCGGCTTTTGCCTCTACTGTCCTTGGATTATAGATTTCAACCATTCCTGTTCCACGAAAGCCGTGTTGCACACCTTCCATGGGTGGTCTCTCACACCCCGTAAGGAGGAACAAAGCACAAAGGCTCAGCCATGATAAATATTTAAAAGTAAAAGATTTCATGGCTTAACTCCAGGAAGAGTTGCAGGGTCAACGACATTTGGAAACACGGTTGGGTAATGGGGAGCAACACCATGTTTGACCGCCCACAAGTACCAGTTGTCAACCACAGTACCCGTCAAGAGTATTCCAATGCCTCCAACCAAAGGACAGAGTACCGCAAACCACCAGGCCCAGCGGTGAATGGACTCCATCGTTGCATTGAAACCCATGGTCCAACGCCAAAACAAGGCAGCTCTCTCAGTGGCCGTTCCTCGATCCACAATTTGCTCAATTTCGCGCTCTCCACCATAACGACTAACAGCAAGAATCGTGGCTCCGTGCATTGCGAAAAGCAAAACTGACCCATAAAGAAATACGATCGAGAGCGCGTGAAATGGGTTGTAGAACAAGTTTCCGTAACGCAATGAAAACGCTGCGGTCCAATCCAAGTGTGGGAATATGCCAAATGGCACTGCCTCGCACCAGCATCCCATCAAGAGTGGTCTAAAAAATCCCAAGACCAAATAAAGCCAAATGGCACCAGCAAAGGCCCAAGGTACATGCGTTCCCATGCCCAGTTGTCTGGCTCGCCGATACGTCCTTGCCCACCAAAGAAAAATAGAAATGGTTAGGAAAAGTCCAGTGATCATCCACCATCCGCCCTGATTGAGAGCGGGCCAATGCAGACCGTAAACGGGCGCTGGCGGCTCCAATGCCAACCAAAATAATTGTCTGATGAATTGGATGGGGTCAAAATTGACTGACGCCAACATGTTCATGCCAATGATGTTGAACGCCAAAATGCCAAATATCAGTGAGGCTGTGCCCAAAGTGCCCAAGTAAACAGGACCAATTTGAGCGTTTCCGAGCCTTCCCGCCAAATAAACAAAGAAGGGCTTGATCAAGCGAGGATCATTTCCCTTTTTAAGCGGGATGCCATCGCTTGTAGGCCCAGCGACTTGAACGGCCGTGAACAGATTTTGATATTGAGCCATATTTGAATTCCTTTGATCTTCTTGCTCGATTGCTTTAATCAGATACTTCGATGCAATTTGTGCATTTCATGCATCCATTCAATGCCAAATCGGCATGTTCAACCACCATCCCCACCACTCTGGCCAACCGCGTGACCAAAATGGGCCACTGATGACGATACAAACGGCTGAGAAAAACACAGCAGCCAAGGCCAAAAACAGCCCCAAGCGGTGAATCCCCAAAGTGCCTATGGAGTAACCCACGATGTCACGAAAGAAGGTGTCTTCGTGTTCAGGCGTTTTAACCACCTCTCCCGTTTTGGGGTTGGTCGCAGAGAGCACCAGCGCTCCGTGTAAAGCCAAAGCAAAAGTGGTGGTAAAGAAAAATGTCACGGCCAGCATATGCGCTGGGTTATAGTGAAAATGCAAGTATTGGTATCCAACATTGGAGACCCAGTCCAAGTGGCTGTATATGCCATACGGAAAAGCATGACCCCACGCTCCCATCAACACAGGTCTGATCACCTCAAGTGTGAAGTAAGCAAAGATTGCAAAGCTAAAAGCAAAAGGCACGTGATAGCCCATGCCCAGCTTGCGACAAATCTCCACCTCTCTCAAAGCCCAAGATACAAATGCACCAAGGGCGCAAACGGTGATCCATTGCCAAAGTCCGCCTTTGAGCATTGGAGCCATTTTCAATCCATAGGACAAATCGGGTGGAGCAATGTTGATTTGCCAAGGGTTGAACGTTCCACCCATTGCAGCTCCATACAAAATGAGAGCAGTTCCAAGCACTGAGAAAAAGAATGTCGTGACTCCGAAAAAGCCCACAAAGAAAGGACCCACCCAAAAGTCAAACAAATCACCCCCGATGAGGGTGCCTCCACGCACACGGTATTTTTTCTCAAAACTCAGCATGGCCATTTTGAAGCCCTCCAGCGCCTAAAGAGGCAAAAAAATTCACGATTTACAGGACATGTAGGCACCTCATGTTGAGCAATCACGCCGCACACGAGGCACCTACACCCTTCCCTCAAAGGTCCTTCAAGACTTGACCTCTGCAACTGGAGCGGGCATGGGCGCGTTTTGCGCAGTAGCCGCTGCCGGTTTTCTAGGTCCATCAAACCAGTTGTAACGATTCGTACTTAGCAAAATGAGGTGAATCATTGCTGCCAGTGCAAATAGAAAAATTCCCTGTACCACCATGGCTCTCAAGGGATCAAACAGTCGCCAAATTCTCCACATGGCTTTCTCCTAATTGATATGGGACATAAAGGTGTATACCGCCGCTTTGATTCCCACAAAGATGTTTTGAGAACCCTCGGCCCCGCTTAGCCAAGTTCGCCAATTAATGCCGATCAATTGACCCAACAATGCAGCAGCAAACAAAACAATAAAACAAGGTACGAAAATCATCAAATCACTCACCCTCTCTTTTACAGAGAATGAATTGTGGTTTTCATTGATCATTTCTGACATGGCAGTAACTCCTTTTCTAATAACTTACTCGCTCTGACTTAGAACCAGGGCCGCCATGCCCAGACCAACATGTGAGCAATCACAGCAACTGCTGTAAACCCCACTAATCCTTGGACCCAGTAATGGTGGAACTCCTGAGCTTCCTCATCAGTCAACCCGGATATAGAATTCCGTTCAGACATATGAATGCTCCTTGTTAAAAAAACTGGCCTTGACGACCATCGACGCGCTCAGCCCGCGCACCCTGGGCAGCCGCAACAAAACGTTGCTGCATGGGGTCCAGACTGCCCAGATGCACTCCACTTTGGGGTCATCTACTAACAGTCTTAAAAATTGATCAAGGGTTTTCATGCCAAAACACCCCTTTGCGATGTGACAGAGTTTTGCTCAGCCTTCACACCATTCGAAGTGTTTGCACCAACTCCAAAGCCCAAGGCGTTCGCAGTCTCCTTGACTCGCTCAGCGCAAACTTCAGTCTCTTGAGCCATTTGGGCTGCACGATCGGTGCTGTCTCGCAAATTCTTGGCCACTGAAATTTGAACCAACACTGGTTGTGAGCTCACGCAGACTCTGAGATACTCCTGCGCCTCCTCAGTCCAAGGCAATTGCGAAGGCGCCACAACTCCCCTTGATAGCGTGGAGTCGGCTTTGTCCATCTCAGTTCCAAGTGGCAAAATGTTGAACAAAGCATCAAAAAGACAATTGCAAACCTCTTGGAGTAAATACGTAGCTCCGCTATAGCCCATGAATGGAGACCCTGTATGCCTGCGAATGATGGCACCAGGAAAGGACGCGGCAATGAAGCTTGGCTTCATCGGTCCACGCGCAGCCAACTCACTCAAATACATTCTCTCGTTGTAACTCCCAAAGAGAATCAGTGGCGTCTGACTTCTCACCATTTCACGAACCGCTTCGTTGTCCGTTTTCTGACCAGGCAATCGCGGAACGGCAAAACGACAAGGCAGTCCCATCTCGTCTTCCAAAAAATGCTTGAGTCCACGAGAGTAGGTCTCGTTGGCCACAACAGCAAAACTTGCGGTTGCAAAAAAATCTTGCGTCACCGATCGCCACAAATCCCACAAAGGCTTGAGTGTTGTATGGCGCTCGCGCTCAATGAAGGGCTCGGGATCAAGGCCAAGCAACTCACCGAGTTTGCGCAAAAAGAGTGTGGTGCTGTGCAAACCAATGGGAGCTTGTAAATAGGGCCGATCAAGGGCCTCACAGAGCATGCGTCCAAATTCGCGATACATGCAGATGTTTACATCTGACTCCACCAATCGCGAAACATCTGAGAGGTGAGAGCCTAGTGGAAAAATCATGTTGATTTCAGCACCGATGCCCAAAACCAAGCGCTTGATCTCGGCCACATCACTGGGTGAATTAAAGACACCGTAGCTCGGACCAATGATATTGACACGTGGACGTTCGCCTTCTTTGCGAACTCTCTTGGGTACCTTCTTCAAGCCGTACTCACTCCAGAGCCAAAACATGGCCCGGTTGGCGCATTGCCATTGATCTTCATCGATGGTGCGAGGTAAAAATCGCATCAAATTGGTGCCCTCAGGGGTCACGCCACCACCAATCATCTCAGCAATAGAGCCCGTCACCACCACCGCTGGCAAATCGGGATCCAGAGATGCATGTGCACGCTTCATCGCACCCTCTGTGCCTTCACGCCCGAGTTGCTCCTCTGCTAGGCCAGTCACGACAATGGGGAGTTCGTGAGGAGGCAAAGCATCCGTGTAATGAAGCACAGAGGTCACTGGCAAGTTCTCACAACCAACGGGTCCGTCGATCACGACTTGAAGACCTTTGATGGCTGTGAAGACGTATACCGCACCCCAGTACCCGCCTGCTCGATCATGATCAATGACAAACATCAGCCCATCTCCTGTGCTTTGCGTTGTTTGATTTTTTTCTCAAGCTGTCTGCGGTTTTCCGCACGAAACTCGGGACGCTCAACGGGCTTGTCCATCCAAACACCCGATGTGTCTCCGTGTCCCACAGGTCCAAAGAAGTCTTTCATTTTGTTGAAACGGCTTTGATTCCCAATGGCTGCATTGACCACCTGTATCAATGAGCCTGCACCAGCCACTCCCATCAACGGTCTGGCAGAAATCAAATTTGTAAAGTACAAGGA
>Ga0164297_10005762_pt1 | contig 10513 bp, 10 predicted proteins | sample GEODES058metaG_FD_113539 | JGI IMG/M metagenome (GOLD analysis project Ga0164297, IMG submission 113539) | Dystrophic lake water microbial communities from Trout Bog Lake, Wisconsin, USA - GEODES058 metaG | ecosystem: Environmental > Aquatic > Freshwater > Lake | place: USA: Trout Bog Lake...
CGCATTTGATCGTCGTCGCAAATTGATCGTACAAATGCTCAACGAGATTCCTGGCGTGTACTGCCCTACTCCAACCGGCGCCTTCTATGTTTATCCATCCGTGAAAGGCATCTTGGGCAAGTCAATCCGCGGCAAAGTTGCTCATACTTCTGCAGAGCTCGCAACGATTATTTTGGACGAGGCTGAAGTGGCAGCAGTTCCTGGTGAAGCTTTCGGCCCATCTGGATATCTGCGCTTTTCTTATGCTTTAGGTGATAGCGATATTGTCGAAGGCATTACGCGTGTGAAAAACCTATTATCTGAAGCGGTTTAAATCTCAATCCCAACAAACCTGACTTCTGGCACCAAGGTAATTCCAAACTTCGTAGCGACGCGCTTTCTGGCACTACGAGCTAACTCAACAATGTCTGCGGTAGATGCGTTGCCGCCATTCGATATTGCTAAAATGTGCTTATCGGAAATTTTCGCACCATTTAACGTTTCACCTTTAGACACTCCCGCGCGCTCCATAAGCCATGCGGCAGAGACTTTCACGGTGCCGTCTGGCTGTGGCCATCTAGGTGCGTCACTCGGAAGCGCCGCTGCAATATCACTGGAGACAATTGGGTTTACAAAGAAAGACCCTGCAGACCAATTTTGATGGTCGCTATCGGAAAGCATTCCCTTTTTCTCACGAAGGGCAAGGACGGCCGTGCGTAAATCCTTAATCGGAACTTTCGCATCGATCTCCACACCCAGTGCATCGGCAAGTTCCTTATATTTAATAGGTAAGGAAAATTCGCCACGTCGTAATTGGAAAGTAACATCGAGAATTACATAGCGATCAGCTTCGCGCTTAAAAATTGAGTTGCGATAAGAAAACTCACATTGATCAGCAGTGAAAGTTTTAACCGCTTTGGCAACGCGATCGTATGTCCGAACGCGAGCGATAACCTCTGAGACTTCATGGCCGTAAGCACCGATATTTTGAATGGGTGCCCCGCCGACAGTTCCTGGAATACCACTCAATGACTCTAAATTTGCGAGGCCTTTTTCAATAGTAAATGCAACAAACTCATCCCAATTAACTCCAGCAGCGACTTGAAGCATTCCTCCGCTGCAGGCATCGATTTCATAGGAATTACCGGATGTTTCAACGACGACAACAAGTCCTTCAAATCCGGCGTCGCCCACGAGCAAATTTGATCCCCCGCCGATAACCAAGAGAGGTGTCCCTGAATCATCGGCGCTTTGAACGGCTGCAATTAGCTCCTCTTCGGTCTTTACGCGTACGAGTTGCTTGGCGGGGCCGCCAACACGTAGCGTCGTGAGATCAGCGAGGTTTGTCATGGTGCAAGGCTAGCGTCGCGGAACCAATATCTCATTTTTTCCGCGGAAGCGCTCCAAAATGCGCTCATAGTTCTTACGTGATTGCTCATCGCGGTAATCGGGATCAGTATCGTAGTAACCGTGATGTCTCGCCTGCTCCAGCGGCAACTCCATTTGCAAGAGATTTCCCTGTGCTTGCCGGAGCCTGAGTGAAAATTCAATATCGGCATTTCGGTAATAAACCGCACGATTGTTAAATCCCCCGCATTCGATCGCATCGGAGCGATTCACTGCCAAGAAATATCCGAAGAGCACATCCACCGCGCCGGGGCCTTTGTCGTTTACGCTGCGCCACTCATCGTCAACATCCACTAGTCCGCCACGCCATCCGACCGCGCTCCACGCGCCTGACTGGAGTTCCCTCAAGACTGGCGTGAGCGCGTCACCGAGAATCCGCGTCGATGGGTCCATAAGAATCACATAAGGAGATGGGGCAAATTTCAGAATTGCATTTGTCGCTTCGCCAAAACCGACGCCTTCGGTGACTTGTACTAAAAAGGTGCGTTGGTCAATGATTGATTTAATCAATTGCAATTCATCGGCACTCACCGCTCCGGAAATAATTACCACAATTGCAGTGGACTCTCCGGAGTGTTCTCGAATCGCTTTTATTGACTCAGCTGCATCTCCGATAAATCCATCTACGTAAATACCTACTGAAATATCGAACTCTTTTTCCGTGAATTTGCGCATATCTCCAATGCGTGAGATGACCGGAAAAGCTTGGCGGGAGATCAGTTCGAAGCCGCCGGCAACATCTTTTAGGTCATATCCGGCGTCTGCGATTTGTGAACGAAGTTGATCAGCGAGTGCCCAATCCTTTGCGGCACGCGCGCTGATTCTTGCATGTGCCAGTTCAATAACGATTTCGGGTATTGAGTTATCCAAATCGCTCATCGGCGTATAACGGCTTTAGCCATCCCTAATACTTTTGTATCGTTACAAATAGCGGTGAGGTCCAAACGAACTGAACCATCGCTCACTTCTGCCACAGTGGCGCTCACGATTAATTCGACATCAACATCAGCGGGGACGACCACTGGCTTTGTGAAACGAGCAGAAAATTCCTGGACGTTAGCGCTGCCGCCTGCTAATCCACTGACGTATCGACCAACTAAGCCCATCGTGAACATTCCGTGTGCGATCACGTTCTCTAGGCCAACTGACTTTGCGAATTCCTCGTTCTGGTGAATGGGGTTTTGGTCACCACTCGCGTTTGCATAAGCAACAAGCGCAGCGCGATTAATGACATAAGTCTTGGCGGGCAGCACGTCACCGACGTTCCAGGTCGTCGCCGTACTCATGCGCGAAACACCAATGTTGACCAGCTGGTGGCAACGACAGTAGAAGCTGCATCCACGAGATCTGACCTCACAGTGACAATCTCATTTCCAGCAACAACGCGAGCGCTTTCAATCGTCGAGTTACAAGTGATCTGCATGCCAGCGCGGATTGGTTCGCTAATGACAAATTTTTGGTCGCCATGCACGACTCGATCCCAATTTAAACCAGAACTTTGCAGAACTGATTGGCTCTGCTCCAATGAAATAGTGATGGCAAATGTTGGAGGCGCGACTTCGATATTTGATTCCCCGAGGGCAGCAGCAAAAGCTGCAATTGATTCAGAGGTAATCGTTGTACTTTCGACACCATTAAAGGTGTGCCCGACGAGGTCGGGGTTAAGCATTAATTAACGGGTTTCGCGGTGAACCGTTGAAAGTTTGCAACGTGGGCAGAACTTCTTGAGTTCAAGGCGATCTGGGTCGTTACGGCGGTTCTTCTTGGTGATGTAGTTACGCTCTTTGCAATCGACACAGGCCATAGTGATCTTTGGGCGGACATCCGCGCTCTTGCTTGCCATGGTCGTGCTCCTTTTAACTAACTGTTAACTCATAATTCCGGACTGGTTAATCCCAAGGGATGAAGGCTACTTCATACCCGGTATTTCGTCTAAATCGCGCTCGTTGCTCACGAATTTAAGCGAAAACTGGTAGCGGAGGCCGGACTTGAACCGGCGACACTGCGATTATGAGCCGCATGCTCTACCAAGCTGAGCTACCCCGCCATGAGGTGTTTTCTAGAAATTTCGAGCCCCCCAACGGAATCGAACCGTTGACCTTTTCCTTACCATGGAAACGCTCTACCGACTGAGCTAGGGGGGCGCTGCTTCGCCCGCAAGGTTACAGGCAATGGGCAGTTCGGGAGAAATTCGGAGCTCTTACTTAACTCTGCCTTGTGTACCCACGAACTCCTTGAAAGGATGCCGCAATGGAGCTCCCAGCGTTTCGCGCACAGAACGAACCTCACTGGCACCGCCCCCATGTTGGCGAGCGCCGCTGGCCGGTCTCATTCGTCGTGGTGGTGGTGATCGTTCTTCAGTTCCTGCTCCCGAAATCCCTTAGCCTAAAGATTCAACCTGAAATTTGCGCTACTGAGGCGATCTTGACCGCCCTCCTCTTTGCAATCAGCCCAGGACGTATCGCCTCGCATCGTAAATCCACGTGGACAATTGGTTTGATCCTTACCGGGGTAATGACCGCGAGCAATATTGCCTCCGCCGTTCAGCTGGTTCAGCGACTTATCGACGGAACAATTAAGAGTCCAACGAACCTCTTGGCTTTTGGCGGATCAATCTGGCTCACCAATATGGTCGTCTTCAGCCTTTGGTACTGGGAATTTGATCGCGGGGGTCCTGGAGCACGTGCGCAGGCGATTGACCCGTTCCCGGATTTCTTATTCCCGCAGATGAGCGATCCGCAATATTCCCCGCACGACTGGCATCCAACATATTTCGATTACCTCTTTACGTCTTATACAAACGCCAGCGCCTTCAGCCCAACTGATGTTATGCCCCTCACCCGATGGGCAAAGATGTTAATGATGATTCAAAGCGCAACATCTCTCATCACGGTCGGATTAGTGATTGCCCGCGCCGTCAATATCCTGCAATAAATTTGCAGTAGTCGAACAAATTTAAAGTATCCAACTTTAACGATCGCTAGTAACCTGACGACTATGAGTACTCACGATTCCCATGACGCAGGTTTCGATTTTCCAGTAAAGCTTGATGAGGCCGAACTCAAGTCCCGGCTGGATCCTCTTTCATATGATGTGTTGCGAAACGCGGCAACTGAGCGACCATTTACAGGCGAATACAACGACACCGACACCGTAGGTAGTTATCGCTGCAAAGCATGCGGAAATGAACTTTTTAAGAGCGAGACTAAGTTTCATTCGGGCTGCGGTTGGCCATCTTTTTATGCACCAACAGAGGATGACGCCGTTGTGCTCATCGAAGATCGCTCACTCGCGCCACGCATTCGAACCGAAGTTCGTTGCGCAAACTGTGGTTCGCATTTAGGGCATGTCTTTGAAGGTGAAGGTTATGACGTTCCTACCGACCAACGCTGGTGCATTAACTCGGTTGCACTAGTGCTTGAGGAGAAGTGAGTCGTACTCAATTTTAATGCAGCGGTCTTGCACGACTTGTAAGCCGTTTTTTACCGCTTTATTTGCAGAAAGTTCATCTTGCAAACCAAGTTGAAACCATAAACTCTTCGCGCGGACCGCAATCGCTTCATCGGTTACTAGTGGAATGTCACTTGCCCTGCGAAATACATCAACAATGTCGATCCATTCTGGAATTTCAGAGAGCGACGGATACACCTGATGCCCAAAGAGGGAATCTAACCGCGGATTTACAAAATAGAGATCAAAATGCGAATGATCCAGCAACCACTTACTTACTTCATATACAGGGCGCTCTGGATTATCGGAGGCACCAACAATTGCGACTGTCTTTGCGGCTTTTAATAGTCTGGTGATTTCGTCATCACTGAGAGGCGTCCACATGATTGTCATGAGATCGCTGTCATTTCCGTGTTAATGAATTCGTGAAAAGATTGAACTTGGGCCTTCGTTTCCTTCGCGCTCCAGTCCAAATATGGTGCGATGAGGTCTGCCACTTCCTGCGCAATACTCACTCCATGGTCAGCGGTCTCCATCACCAATCTCAACCGCCTCGCCAGCAGATCCACCAACGTGCGCGCCCCTTCATGAGTAACTGCGTAGATAACCTCAGCCTTGATGTAACCTGCACCCGGCAATATTTCTTTGGCCATATCTTGATCGGCGTGAATCATCTGGAAGATATCACTTGAGAGCGATCCGTAGCGATTGAGCAATCGTTCAACGCAAGCGGTTGAAACCGAATAACTTTGCGCAAGGGACGCGATCTGCTTTACCAAATTTTTATAGCCGGCCGCACCGAGCAATGGAATCGACTTGGTGTTTGATTTTGGAATTGAACCTTCGATGTCTTTAACCGCGGCATCAACCGCATCTTTCGCCATCACGCGATAGGTCGTGTATTTGCCACCGGCAATACTCACAAAACCCGGTAGTGGATGGTCGACAGTATGTTCCCGGGAAATCTTTGTAGTGGAAGAATTTTTCGCAGGCGAAACTAATGGGCGTAACCCTGCGTAGGTGCTCAGAATTTGATCTTTGCGAATCTTTGGAAGCAGAACTTTATTGGCTTCATTAAGGATGTAGTCAATATCAGATTCATCAGCCAACGGGGTCTCGCGGTCACCCTCGTAAGCGGTATCCGTTGTTCCAAGCAGCCACTTATCGCCCCACGGGATAATAAATAGCACGGATATTGCCGTCTTAATGATGATCCCTGATTTCGCGTCAATGGCATCCTTGGGCAAAATAATGTGAACGCCCTTGCTCATCTTTATTTTGTATCCCGGCGTGAGACCGGAATTCAGATATAGCTCTTCGTTCCAAATTCCACCAGCAGCAATTACAACCTTTGAATTTATCTTTATCTTCGCTCCGTCAACTTCAGCGATTACTCCAGAGATTTGTTCTCCCGTGCGAACGATTTCGGTAACAGTTGCGCCAGTAACAATTCTGGCTCCGTGATCCTTTGCGGTTCGCGCGACCATGAGGGTATGTCGTGCATCATCAACTTGTGCGTCGTAATAAACCAAACCACCGGTGACAATTTCAGGATTCAGCGATCTCGCCTCATTACGCATTTCGCCAAAAGTAATGTGCTTGTGCCAAGGAACCGCGCGCAATTTTCCACGAAGTAAGTCATAAAGGATCAATCCTGCGCCAACGTATACGCGATCGAAATATTTTTTGTGCAATGGATAGATAAAAGAGAGGGGCTTGACCAAATGAGGTGCCTGGTCGGTGATCATCATTTCGCGTTCATGCAAAGCTTCGCGAACCAACTTAAAATCGAATTGTTCCAAATAGCGCAGCCCACCATGAATTAATTTGCTGGATCGCGACGAAGTCCCCGCGGCAAAGTCATCACTCTCAAGGAGCACGACCGATAATCCGCGGGCTGCTGCATCTAGCGCTACGCCAGTGCCAACAACTCCCCCACCAATAACGACCACATCGAAATTTTCGTTAACAAGCGCGGCAATGTCCGCGTCGCGCTGTGCTTTGTTAAGTGCCGACTTGTTATATACGGACTTATTGGGGACTGACTTATTGAGTGCCACCTGCCTAGAATACGGGTATGTCATACGTTGGCGCGATCGATCAAGGAACGACTAGTACTCGCTTCATGATCTTTGACCATCAAGGCACCGTCGTAGCAAGTGCCCAGAAAGAGCACACCCAGTTCCTACCTCAACCTGGCTGGGTAGAACACGACCCACTAGAAATCCTTCGAGCAACGCAAGAGGTAGTCAAAGAAGCGCTTACGCGGGCCGGACTTCAAGGAGCGGATCTGGCGGCCATAGGAATAACAAACCAACGCGAAACCACGGTTGCTTGGAGTGCTTCCACCGGAGCTCCATTACACAATGCAATCGTCTGGCAGGACACCAGAAGTCAGTTAATTCTCGATGAAATTTCGGAATCTGCGGGAAAGACAGTTACATATAAGACCGGGCTGCCGCTCGCACCATATTTCTCTGCCAGCAAGATGAGTTGGATGCTGCGGGAATCGGCTTCCGTAAAAGAGGCCCGTGACCAGCAAGAGCTTCTTTTTGGAACTATCGATTCATGGCTCTTATGGAATCTTTCGGAAGAAAATATTCATATCACCGATGTCTCTAATGCTGGCCGCACACTATTGATGGACCTGGAGACCCTTGAGTGGGATGCCGATCTACTCGCGATATTTGGTGTGCCCCGCGAAACTTTGCCCGAGATCAAGAGTTCATCTGAGGTTTATGGATATACGAAAGCTGATGGAGTGTTCGGCGCCAGAATACCTATCGCAGGTATTGTCGGCGATCAGCACGCCGCGCTACTTGGGCAGCTCTGCTTTGAAAAAGGTGAGTCTAAAACTACCTATGGGACCGGAAATTTTGCACTTCTCAATACTGGAACCGAGATCGTCCGATCGACAAAGGGCTTGCTCACTACCCTGGCATTCAAGCTAGGTGATGCACCTGCAAAGTATGCGTTGGAAGGTTCGGTCGGTGTCACGGGTTCGGCAGTGCAGTGGTTGCGCGATCAGCTTGGGATTATTCAAAATTCGGCGGAAATTGAGACGCTAGCCCTACAAGTATCCGATAGCGGCGGTGTCTATTTTGTTCCGGCATTTTCTGGATTGTTTGCGCCTTACTGGCGTTCCGATGCCCGAGGGGTAATAGTTGGGCTAACACGCGCATCGACAAAAGCACACATTGCCAGGGCCACCCTTGAAGCAATCTGTTATCAAACTCTTGATGTCATCAAAGCTATGGAAGAAGAGACCGGCGTAAAAATTGAGGTCCTTCGTGTAGATGGCGGAATTACTCAGAACAATCTATGCATGCAGATTCAAGCCGACATATTGCAAACAACGATATCTCGTCCAGTCGTGGCCGAAACAACTGCGCTTGGCGCGGCCTACGCTGCTGGGCTTGCGGTTGGAGTATGGAAGAACGAAGCAGAACTACTTTCACAATGGCAAGAAAGTCGACGCTGGCAACCGACAATTTCGCGGTCACATGCCGATGAAGGACTCTCCAATTGGAAGAAAGCGATTGAACGCACCCTTAATTGGGTATGACGCGCGCTCCATCGCTTGGCAGTGAAGTAAAGAACCTAGGGCTCTTGAATCCCGCATCAGCAAATGCCTTCGATATGGCTGCTTCACAACGCCTTACATAGTCGGTCTTGATGAGTGCAATTGCGCTGCCACCAAATCCGCCACCAACCATGCGTGCACCCAGCGCACCTTGTGAAAGCGCGGTATCAACGGCGACATTGAGCTCTGGACAGGACACCGTGTAATCATCGCGCAGTGAACGATGTGATTGGTTGAGCAATTCGCCTAACTTAATAAAGTTATTAGCCTTAAGCGCCTCCACGGCGTCTAACACACGCTTCATCTCGGTGACGGCGTGAAAGCCTCGAATATAGGTAACGGGATCGAGCTCGGATTGCCTGGATGCGTAATCGGCAACAGAAATATCGCGTAGTGAGGTGATCCCTAAATCTGCGACTGCTTTTTCACATGAAGCCCGACGTTGGGCATAGCCACCATCAACTAACTTGTGATGAGCCTGGGTATCAATAATAAGAAGCTCTAAGCCTTGAGGCGCAATTTGAAATGGAATATTTGTTGAGGACAAATCGCGACAATCAAGAAGTAGGGCAGATCCGGCCTCAGCCATTAAGGAGACGCTCTGATCCATGATTCCGCATGGAACCCCGACGTAATCATTTTCGGCGCGCTGCGCAGCACGTGCCAACTCTGACAGATCCATATTCTTTTCAAATAAATGATTTACGGCGGTGGCAATAGAACATTCAAGTGCTGCGCTTGATGAGAGCCCCGCGCCAAGCGGAACGTGACCATCAATGAGAAGTTCGATTCCAGTGTCTACATCCATGACCCAGAGAACTCCCAGGGCATACCTGGCCCAACTCTCCCCAACATGCGGGGCTAATTGGTCGACCGAGATTTCAAATATATCGCCAGTTTTCTGCAACGAAGCGATTCTTATCAATCGGTCAGGCCGCCTAGATAGCGCTACGGTCGTCTTATCAGAGATCGCAAATGGCAGAACAAACCCATCGCTATAGTCGATGTGCTCACCAATTAGATTTACTCGTCCAGGGGCCTCTGCAACTATTTCAGGTTCCTTGCCAAAAATTTCTTTAAAACGATTGGAAATCTCTTTCATAGCGCTTCCCTACTTTACGACCCTGTAGGTCAATGTATAAGCCAGCGTGTGCTTGCCGGGCTTAATGAGATAGTGATCCAATGTATCTGGACCACATGACGCCGTTCCTACTCCACGATGAATTGCATCGAGAGCGATCACGGTTACCGGTGATGGGTGAAGCTCGACATCATGTGTTGCTGCGGCAATATCGAGCGCGCGGTATGCGGAGACTGAAACTTGGCTCGGCTTATCCAACGCAATTCGCAATGTTTCGTTCTGCGAATTCGATACCTCAAACCATTGCACATCGGCATGACCACTATTTTCTTGTGGGCTCACATACGGAGTGTATTGATCTTCGACCGCTGAAGAGTATCTGCCAATTGGCGCTAATTTGCGATCCGGATATGTTTCAACAGGACCGGCACCTAGGTACGTGAAGTAATTGAATGAATTATCGATCTCGAATGTCGTACCTACTCGTGCGACATCACTTAATACCTTAGGAAGAGTTGTCTCTTCAACGACACGAATGCCATCAGCGATCTCTGAGATTATTTGAACCTGCCTGATCTCAATTCCAGAACCAGTTTTGTAAATACTGGTTACCTTGTAGGAATTTGCAGATTTAACAACCTTGGTATTGGTGCGTACTAACTTATCAATTCCCCATTCCAACCAGCGATCATATAGTTTGCTGATGCGATCGTTGTCCGTTGGCGCGCGGAAGAGATTGAGTTGCGGGGTAAAAGTCCCAAAGCCCAGATTCAAGGAACCATCGGATCCCAACGCCCCAGACAATAACTTTGGAGATTGAATTCGAGCAGCTGGAACTGCCTTGCTTGGAAGTTTAAATTGTGCCCAACCGACTTCAGCAAATGGTGAGGACCAGTCGGTCTCGGATTTGCGAAGCACGTTAAATGTAATGAATTTGGCGCCAACTTCCGTGCCCTTTTTAAGGTGCTTGGATGTCACCTTTACTGCCGCGCTTGCTTGCGGCGCGATTTTAG
>Ga0164297_10005764_pt1 | contig 10513 bp, 7 predicted proteins | sample GEODES058metaG_FD_113539 | JGI IMG/M metagenome (GOLD analysis project Ga0164297, IMG submission 113539) | Dystrophic lake water microbial communities from Trout Bog Lake, Wisconsin, USA - GEODES058 metaG | ecosystem: Environmental > Aquatic > Freshwater > Lake | place: USA: Trout Bog Lake...
GTCTCCACCACGCGCCCCGCGTCGATGTCCTCCTGCACCGAGGCCACCACCAGCCGCAGCCCGCGTGCGGCGACCAACTGATCGCGGGTCGCAATCACTTCGTCAAAGTTGTGCCCGGTGTCGACATGCATCACCGGGAACGGCAACCGTCCAGGGCGGAATGCCTTGAGCGCCAGGTGCAGCATCACGATGGAGTCCTTGCCACCGGAGAACAGCAGCACGGGCCGCTCGAATTCCGCGGCCACCTCCCGGATGATGTGGATGCCCTCCGCCTCCAGTGAGCGCAACTGGCTCAACTCGTACTGGCCGGCGGCGGGGGTCTTCACAGCGGTCGTCACGGACACCTCGGGCTTCCCTGATACCGGCTTTCCTAGTAATTATGGTCTAGTTGACCATATTTACTGCCGATGCCCTCTATGAAACCAGGGGCAGCCCGGGGTGTCAACGCCGGGCCCTTGCTGGGCCGTGTGGGTACGGGCGGCCGTTAGACGGTGACTTCCTCGAGCCTGCCGGTGGCGACGTCGAAGATGAAGCCCCGCAGTGACACATGCTTGGTGACGAACGGGCTGTTCTCGATCCGCCGCAGCGACTGCCGGACGTCCTCGGCGAGATCGGAGAAGGCCTCGGCCGCCCACGGTGGCTTGACTCCGGTCTCCTCCTGGATGGCCCGCTTGAAGTCGTCGTCGGCGAAGGTGAGCATCCCGCAGTCGGTGTGGTGAATGAGAATGATTTCCTTGGTGCCGAGGAGGCGCTGGCTGATCGCCAGCGAGCGGATCACGTCGTCGGTGACGACGCCACCCGCGTTGCGGATCACGTGGGACTCGCCTTCGTTCAGGCCGAGCACCCGGTAGACGTCGAGCCGGGCGTCCATGCAGGCGACCACCGCGACGTGTTTGCTGGGTGGCAGTGGCAGCGGACCGGAGAAGGTCTTGGCGTACTCGGCGTTGTTGCCGACATAGGTCTCGGTGACGGTCACACATGCCTCCTCGGCAATCATGGCGGCCTGAAGTTTGCTGCGTTCCGGTCGACAGCACGGCGCCTCGGCAGACCCTAACAGTCGGCTGCCTGCGACTCACCTGCTCAAATCAGCGGGATCCGAAAGTGATCGCCGGTTGCTCGCTAACCTGTCCCCATGCAGCACAGGCGAAGCGGGCGGCGTGATCGCGTATGACGCGTTTCCTGGCGCGCCGGATGCTCAATTACGTCGTTCTGTTACTGCTCGCCTCGTTTCTGACGTACTGGCTGGCGTCGTGGTCGTTTCATCCGCTGGACAGCCTCATTCAGCGCCACCCGCAGCCACCGCAGGAAGTGATCCACGCCAAAGCGGTCCAACTCGGCCTGGATAAGCCAGTGCCGCTGCGGTACGCGCGATGGCTGTCCGGCGCGGTCCGGGGCGACTTCGGCACCACTGTGACGGGCCACCCCGTCGCCGAGGAACTGTGGCGCCGTATCGCCGTGAGCCTGCGGCTGGTGGTGATCGGTTCGGTGCTGGGCACGCTGATCGGCGTGGTGGTCGGCGCCTGGGGCGCGGTCCGCCAGTACCGGCTGAGCGACCGTGTGATCACCGCACTATCGCTGACTGTGCTGAGCATCCCGTCGTTCGTCCTGGCCGGGCTGCTCATCCTGGCCGGGCTGCGGGTCAACACGCTCACCGGGTCGCAGATCCTTCTCTACACCGGTGAGACGTCACCGATCCCGCCCGGCGGGGTGTGGGGCCAGTTCGTCGACCGCGCGCAACACATCGCGCTGCCAACTCTCACCCTGGCCCTGGGCGCGATCGCGAGCTTCAGCCGTTACCAGCGCAACGCGATGCTCGACGTACTCAACGACGACTTCATCCGGACCGCCCGCGCCAAAGGCCTCACCCGCCGGCGGGCTCTGCTCAAACACGGTCTGCGCACCGCGCTGATCCCGATGGCGACGTTGTTCGCCTACGGGGTCGGCGGCCTCGTCGTCGGCGCGGTCTTCGTCGAGAAGATCTTCGGCTGGCACGGCATCGGCGAGTGGACGGTGCTGGGTATCGTCACCCAGGACGCCAACGTCGTCGTCGCGATCACCACGTTCACCGGGGCGACGATCCTGCTGGCAGGACTGCTTTCCGACGTCTTCTATGCGGCGCTGGACCCGAGGGTGCGGGTTTCGTGACGGACCGGACCACCACGCAGGCCGGGCCGTCCCCGCCAGCCACGGCCTCCTTCACGTCCCGGCGAGCCCTGGTGGCACGCAGGTTCGCCCGCAACACGCCCGCCGTCGTCGCGCTGAGCCTGCTGGTGTTGCTGTTCGTCGGCTGTTACGCGGTGCCGCCGCTGCTCCCCTGGCGCTACACCGATCTCGACTTCCACGAGTTGCTGCAGCCGCCGTCGGCGCGACACTGGTTCGGTACCGACGCCCTCGGCCAGGATCTGCTGGCGCGGATCCTGCGCGGTATGCAGAAGTCGATGTTGATCGGTTTCTGTGTAGCACTGATCTCCACCAGTATCGCCGCCACCGTCGGAACCGTCGCCGGGTACTTCGGCGGCTGGCGCGACCGGGCGCTGATGTGGCTGGTGGATCTGTTGCTGGTGGTGCCCTCGTTCTTCCTGATCGCCATCGTCACCCCGCGGGTGAAACAGTCGAGCAGCATTGCGTGGCTGATCGTGCTACTCGCAGTGTTCGGCTGGATGGTCAGCTCTCGGATGGTACGCGGTCTGACCATGAGCCTGCGGGAACGCGAATTCGTCCGGGCCGCAAAGTACATGGGGGTGTCCAGCCGCCGCGTCATCGTGTCCCACATCATCCCCAACGTCGCCTCGATCCTCATCATCGACGCCACGCTCAACGTCGGATACGCGATCCTGGCCGAAACCGGCCTGAGCTTCCTGGGATTCGGCGTCCAGCCGCCCGACGTGTCGCTGGGCACCCTGATCGCCGACGGGACTCCTTCGGCCACCACGTTTCCGTGGGTCTTCCTGTTCCCGGCGGGCGCACTGGTGCTGATCGTGTTGTGCGCCAACCTCACCGGCGACGGGCTGCGGGACGCGTTCGATCCCCGGTCGGCGCGCCGGTGACCGCACTGCTGGAGGTCACCGACCTCGACGTCGTCTTCGACAACGGCGACGTGCCGGTGCCCGCGGTGCGCGGCACGAGCTATCACATCGACCCCGGTGAAGTGGTCGCCATCGTCGGGGAATCCGGTTGCGGCAAGACCACCGCCGCGATGGCCGTGGTGGGCCTGCTGCCGGAATACACCCGGGTATCGGGATCGGTACGGCTACACGGCCAGGAGCTCCTCGGGCTGTCCGACCAGGCGATGTCGCGGATCCGCGGCAACTCGATCGGCACCGTGTTCCAGGACCCCATGTCGGCGCTGACGCCGGTCTACACCATCGGCGACCAGATCGCCGAGGCTGTTGCGGTGCACGGCCGCGACCTGAGCCGGCGGGACGCCCGCCGGCGGGCCGTTGAACTGCTCGACCTTGTCGGGATCGTGCAGCCGGAGCGGCGCGCCCGCGCCTTCCCGCACGAGCTGTCCGGCGGGGAGCGCCAGCGGGTGGTGATCGCCATCGCGATCGCCAACGACCCCGACCTCTTGATCTGCGACGAACCGACCACGGCGCTGGACGTCACCGTGCAGGCGCAGATCCTCGACCTTTTGCGGACCGCGCGCGATGTCACCGGCGCCGGCGTGCTGATCATCACCCACGACCTCGATGTGGTGGCGGAGTTCGCCGACCGGGCGTTGGTGATGTACGCCGGGCGGCCCGTTGAAACCGCCGCGGTCCGCGAGCTGTACCGCAATCGCCGGATGCCCTACACCGTCGGGCTGCTGGGGTCGGTGCCGAGACTGGACGCGGCGCAGGGCACCCGGTTGATTCCGATCCCGGGCACCCCGCCGACGATGTCGTCGCTGACCCCCGACGCCTGCACGTTCGCTCCGCGCTGCCCGCTGGCCGTCGCTGAATGCCGCTCACGGGAGCCCGAACTCGTCGCCGTCGGGGACGGCCACTGGGCGGCGTGCATCCGAACCGCAGACGTCGTGGGGCGAAGCGCAGCCGACATCTTCTCGGTGTCGCCGCTGCCGCCGATCGACGCCACCGGCGAACCGCCGGTGGTGCTGCGCGTCACCGACCTCTCCAAGACCTTCCAGCTCACCAAGGGACTGGTGTTTCGCCGGCGGGTCGGCGAGGTGCGGGCGGTCGACGGCGTCAGCTTCAGCGTGCAGCAGGGACGCACCCTGGGCATCGTCGGCGAATCGGGTTCGGGGAAATCAACGACGCTGAACCAGATCCTCGAACTCAGTGCCCCGGAGGCGGGTTCCATCGAGATCCTGGGCACCGACGTCGCCGACCTGGACCCGGCCGGCCGCCGCGCGCTGCGATCCGAACTGCAAGTGGTGTTCCAGGATCCCGTGGCATCGCTGGACCCACGGCTGCCTGTGTTCGACGTCATCGCCGAACCTCTGGTAGCCAACGGCTACGACCGCCACGGCTGCGAGGAACGGGTCGCCGAGTTACTGGCCATCGTCGGCCTCGACCGCGACGACGCGGGCCGCTATCCCGCCGAGTTCTCCGGCGGGCAGAAGCAGCGAATCGGGATCGCCCGCGCCCTGGCGCTGCGGCCGAAGATTCTCGCGCTGGACGAGCCGGTGTCGGCGCTGGATGTGTCGATCCAGGCAGGCATCATCAACCTGTTGCTCGACCTGCAGCAGCAGTTCGGGTTGACCTATCTGTTCGTGTCCCATGACCTTTCGGTGGTCAAACACCTGGCCCACCGGGTGGCGGTGATGTACCGCGGAAGGATTGTGGAACAGGGCGACGGCGAGCAGGTGTTCGCAAACCCCCAGCACGAGTACACGCGGAGGCTGCTGGCCGCCGTCCCGGGGGCGCACGCCGGTGTCGCCGATGGCTAGCCGGGGCCGCAGCGCGCCCGCGCTGCCAGTGCTGGCGATGTGCACGATCCTCGTCGTCGGGGGTTGCTCCGACGGGTATCGCGATCTCCCCCAGATGCGGACCGCGCGTGTCGGCGCCACCAGCGACATCAACCCCCGCGACCCCGCCACACTGCGCGACGGCGGCAACCTGCGGCTCGCGCTGACCTCGTTCCCGGAGAACTTCAACGAACTCAACATCGACGGCAACACCGCCGACGTCGGGTCCGTCGTGACGCCGACGCTGCCGGGGGCGTTTGTCACCCAGGCCGACGGAACGCTGAAGCTCAACACCGACTACTTCAACTCCGTGAAGCTGATCAGTTCCAACCCGCAGGTGGTGACCTACACCATCAATCCGAAAGCCGTGTGGAGCGATGGCTCACCGATCACCTGGGAAGACCTCAAAGCCGAGGTCGACGCGTGCAGCGGCCGCGACAAGCGTTACCTGATCGCCAGCAGAGCCGGGTTCGAACGGGTCAAGTCGGTGGCCCGTGGCGTCGACGACCGCCAGGCGGTGATCACCTTCGCAGCGCCCTACGCCGAATGGCAGGCGATGTTCGCCGGCGGGATGCAACCGCGGAGCATGACGGCGAATCCGGATGTGTTCAACAAGGGCCAACTCGACGCACCCGGGCCGTCTGCCGGTCCGTTCGTGGTGTCCACCGTGGACAGGGCTGCGCAACGGATCGTGCTGACCCGCAATCCGCACTGGTGGGGAACCAAACCGAGGCTGGATTCCATCACGTTCCTGGTCCTCGATCCCACCGCAGTGATCCCGGCGTTGCAGAACAAGGCGATCGACGCCGCCGGTGTGGGCTCGCTCGACGACATCGTCACCGCTCAGCGCACGCCCGGAATCGTGATCCGCAGCGCGCCCGCCCCCACCTGGTACCACTTCACCTTCAACGGCGCGCCCGGATCCATCATGGCCGACGAGCGGCTGCGGCTTGCCATCTGCAAGGGCATCGACCGGCAGGCCATCGTCGACGTCGTCCAGCACGGCCTCACCGCCCACCCGGCGCCGCTGAACAACCACGTCTATGTCGCCGGCCAGGTGGGCTACCGGGACAACAGCGCTCCCGGCGCCTACGACCCAGATCAGGCCCGCCGGGAGCTGGACGCACTGGGGTGGAGGCTCAACGGAACGGTGCGGGAGAAGAACGGCCGCAAGCTCGTGGTCCGCGACGCCTTCGTCGATGCGCAATCCAGCCGGCAGATCGCCATCGTCGCACAGCACACCCTGGCGCAGATCGGTGTCAAGCTGGAACTCGACGCCAAACCGGCCAATGGATTCTTCAGCCAGTACGTGAGCGTCGGCAACTTCGACGTCACTCAGTTCGGTTGGGTCGGCAACGCTTTCCCACTGTCCGCATTGCCGCAGATCTACACCTCCGACGGCGACAGCAATTTCGGCAGGATCGGCAGCGCGGCGATCGACGCCACGATCGATCAGACGATCTCGCAGTTGGACCAGGACGCGGCGCGCGCCCTCGCCAACCAGGTTGACGCCATGATCTGGCAGGAGGGATTCAGCCTGCCGTTGTTCCAGTCACCCGGAGACATCGCGGTGCGCAGCGACCTGGCCAACTTCGGCGCACCCGGGCTGGCGGACGTCGACTACCCGGCGATCGGTTTCCTGCGCGGCTGACGCCGATCACGCCGATCACGTCGACGCGCTGAGGTCGATTCGGTGCGCTCCCCTGACTCCGACGTAGCGGTCAGGACTGCAGGTGAGCACGATCACCTGCCCCTGATCACCCATCATGTCGAACACCTCCCCCATCTTGGCCAGCCGATCGGGGTCGGTGAACCCAAGCGCGTCGTCGACGACCACCGGGACGGTGTCCTCCTTGGCGACCAGCGCGGCACCGGCCAGTCGCGCCAGGATGCCGAGTTGCTCCTTGGCGCCGCCCGACAGCGACTCGTAGGGCACCGTGACCCCGTCGAGGGTTCGGCTGCAGACCCGCAGGTCGGTGTCGACGTCGACCTCGAAGGTGTCGCCGAACACGGGGCGGCCGAGCCGGTGCAGTTCGGCGCGGTACGGCTCGACGTAGCGCAGCCGGGTGGTGTCGCGGTGGCGGGCCATCACCGAGCGGAGCAGGCTCGCGGCGCGGGCGCGCCCACCGATCCGCTCGTACTGGGCGGCGGCGTCCTCGAACTCGCTCTGGGCGTCATCGAGCCTGCTCCTTCGGCCCTCGCCGCCGAGCACCTCGAGTTCCGTCGCGATGTCGCGCAACGCGAGGACGGCGTCGTCGTGACTCATGCGCAGCGCGTCGGCTTCGTCGGTGGCGGAGGCCAATTCGGCGGCTACCGCGTCCGGGGCCGCCGCCGCGAGCTGGTCGGCCAGCTCGGCGACGCGGCGCTCGGCGTCGCGCGCCGCCCGCAACCCGGTCTCCGCGGCGGCCGCCAGGTCGTCGTCCGCGGCAGTCGCGCGCTCCTGCGCCAGCCGTTCGGTGGCCGCGTCCAGCTCGGCCCGTTCGGCCTCCAGCTTGCTGCCCAGAACCGTTGCGGTGGTTGATGATTCGGCGAGCCGGCTGGCCGCGGTGGCCGCATCGGCGCGGCGGGCCTCGCAGTCGGACGCCGCAGCGACGCACGCCCCTTCGGCGGCCTCAAGGTCGGCGCGGGCGGCGGCGGCGTCAAGGGCGGGCTCGACGTCAGGGTCGGCGGACAGCTGCGCGAGCCGCGCGCGCAACTCGTCGACGTCGTCGTCGCCGCACAGGCCCTTCAGGGTCGCGGTCAGCTGGTCGCGGCGGCTCGACAGGTCGCGGCGGAGCTCGGCGGCGGCCCGGGCGTTGGCGGCGTCGGCGACGCCGGCGGCAAGTAACGCCTCGGCGAGATCCTTGTGCGCGGCGGCGTGCCGGGCCTGGACGTCGAGGGTGCCGGCCCCGGGCGTGACGCGCACGGTCAGAACACCGGGTACCTCGACCTGGGCGGGACCCGTCGCCGTGGTGGACCAGGTCTGGCCCGCCGCCAACGACACCCGCTGGCCACTCGCATCGAGGTCGAGGTCGGCGACGGCCGTGAATTCGACCGCGGCCGATGTTGAGGCCAACAGATCGCCGATGCGGTCAACCGCGGAGGCCGCCTCGTCGATTCGCCGCATCACCTCCTCGGTGACGGCCGCCACCGGCGGCTCCGATAGCTGGGCGCATATCCGGTCGATGTCCGCGTGGATGGCGTCGATGCCGGCCAGCCGGGACCTCAACCGGTCGGCCTCCGCGCGCGCGGTGAGCCGGTCGACGGTGCGGCGCGCGGAGTCGACCCGGCTTTGCTGGTCGGCTAGGCGTGCGGCGGCCTCTGCGGCCGCGGCCTCGGCGGCCTCGGCCTCGGCCCGCACCGCTGACAACGCCTCGGCGGCCTGGTTCGCGTCGGCCTCGACGGCGGCGACCTTGTCCGTGCGGGCGTCGAGGTCGGCTCGCAGCCGCAGCCGCCCTGTGTGGGCGGCGTTCGCCGCAGTGCTCTGAGCGGCCGCCGCGGTGGCGAGCAGGCCGGCGTCGTGCGCATGCCTGGTGAGTGCGGCGATCTTGTCCGCGGCGGCCTTCGCGGCGGCGAGCCGCGGGCCGGCGCTATTCCGCCGTTGCGACAACTCGGCCACCCTGTCGGTGAGGGCGGCGTGACGGGCCACCAGGTCGTCGACCTCGGCCAGTTTCGCCGCGCACCCGTCGACCGCGGCCCGGGCGGCGTCGAACCGTGACATCGCGGCGGACCACTCCCCGGCGGGGCGTCCCGTCGGGGTGAAGTAACGCCCGTACTCGGATTCGATTCGCTCGATGAGCAGCGACTCGGTCCCCGACGGCTCCGCTTCGCCGCCGGATTGCGCGCCGGCCGCGACGTCGAGCGCCCGCGACAGCGAGTCGCAGCCGGACAGATCTACCGCGGCGGTCGAGGTGGACTGCAGGATCCGCTGGGCGTGCCAGAGATCGGTGTCCACCGTCTCGGCCAGGATCGTCCGGACCCGGTCGTGGGCCTCGTCGCCGGTCAACTGCTCCCGGCGCGGCGCCAACACCGTCAGCTCCGTCTCGCATTTCTTGTGGAACCGCTTGCGGTAGACGAAACGATAAGGACCGCAGCTGATTTCGGCACTCACCTCTGATCCGACGTCGCTGTGGGTCGGCTTGACCTGCTTGACTTCTTTCTTCGTCGAACGGTCCTTGGATTCCAATAGCAGGTCGAGCGCCTCGATCATCGACGACTTGCCGATCTCGTTCGCGCCGCAGACGACCACCACGCCGTGGTCGGGCAACTCGATCTCCCGATGCGCGATTCCGCGGTAGTTCGTCAGGATCAATCGATGCAGTCTCATGCGGATTCCCGATCGACGAGACGCAGTAGCAGCGCCAGCGCGGCCTGCGCGTCGCCTGCGGCCTCCGGGTCGCCTTCGCGTGCCGTCGTCACCAGTTCGTCGACGGCGGTGGCGGCGAACCCCCCGATCCCAAGGTCAGTGAATTCGCCGTCGGCGGGGACGACCACCAGATGGGTGTGGCTCTTCCACGGCTCCAGCCAGGCGAACAGCCGTCCGTACTTGTCGAAGCAGGCGTCCAGCGCGGCGCGGTCGGTCACCGTCAGCGAGCCGGTCAACGCCAACCGCACCACCGTGAGGTCTTTGTCGGTCATCCGGTCGAGGCTCGCGTCGAGGTCGGCAATGTCGGCGCCGTTGTCAACCTGACGGTGCAACGAGGCGAAGTGCCATCTGCCCACCCGCCGGGACGCCACCGTGACAGGGCGGGCCGGGTCGCGGTCGTCGATGTCCACGATGAGGACGTGACCGGAGTCGGATTCCACGTCGTCGAAGTTGGTGACTTCCGGCGACCCGGAGTACCACACCCGGCCGCTGCCGCCGACCTGGGTGCGGGAGTGCTTGTCCCCCAGTGCCACGTAGTGCACCGCGCCGCGGGCCAGAGCGTCCTCAAGCCCGGCAAGCCGGATCAGGGAGAGTTTGCTGCGGTCGGGATCAAGGACGTCGACACCACCGTGGGCGACGAGGATCCGGGTGACCGGACCCGGACACAGGCCGTCGAGCACCTCGGCGACGAGGTCGGTGGTCGGGACCTTGGACCGCCAGGGCGCGGCGACGATCTCCAGGCCTGGCCGCACCTGGTGGACACCGGCCCGGTCGAGCACCACGACGTTGTCGGGGCACTCGGCCCTGAACAGCCCGCTGGCGAACACCGACGAAGCGTCGAGCGGATCATGGTTGCCGGGCAGCAGATAGACCGGAACCCCGATGGCGCGCATCGCCTCCAGGGACTGACTGATCACCCGCGGAGACAGCTGGTTGTCCTCGAAGACGTCTCCGGCCACCACGACGAACTCCGCGTCGACCTCGGCCGCCAGCGCCCCGAGGCCCCGAACCGCGTCGCGTCGGGCGGCGGAATACCGGGGCTGGGCATCACCGGCGAGGAAGTGCCGGGTCATACCCAGCTGCCAGTCGGCGGTGTGCAGGAATCGCATCGCGGCGCCCCCTCGGATTCGTGCCATATCAGGCACCGCGAAGTTTAGGTCCGCCCACCGACAAAAACCGGGACGCTGCCCGGCAGGTCACTGGCGGACGGGCCGCCCGCTCCTGTCAGTCACCCCCGGCAATGACTTTTACTGCGACCAGAA
>Ga0164297_10005767_pt1 | contig 10507 bp, 9 predicted proteins | sample GEODES058metaG_FD_113539 | JGI IMG/M metagenome (GOLD analysis project Ga0164297, IMG submission 113539) | Dystrophic lake water microbial communities from Trout Bog Lake, Wisconsin, USA - GEODES058 metaG | ecosystem: Environmental > Aquatic > Freshwater > Lake | place: USA: Trout Bog Lake...
ACTAAAGACTAAAGGCCGCCAATCGTGATGTACTGAACCTGTTCCAGCTTCTTACCGTCCAAAGTGGCAGTGAACTTAACTGGGAAGGTACCAGACGTATTGGGTGGGAAGAAGATCTCAAAGGTCTGCCGATCTCGGCCTCGCGCAGACACCACATTGACCTTATGGTCAGCTCCATTGAGCACTTTCAAGGGATCAGGAACCGAAACAGTTACTTCTCCACGCACCGGCTTTGACGAGTTGGACTTGGCGTAGAACGTATACCTAATCGAACGGTCAAGAGGTGCCACAGGAACTACCATCCTGGGGATTTCAAAGTCGACGACTGGGCTCACTCGATAGCAAGATTCCAAGATCGCATTGATGTTATCTGCAGTACTCAAAGTGCTCTTCAGCAAGCGATATCCTTGCAAACTACCTTCCGCAACCGAGGTCAAGTAATCCACATAGGATCTTCCTTTGTCGTCGAACTTGGGGAATGGAACGGCTAGTTGATTGGTATCGTTCTTGGAGAACCCTTCTGAGTGCATCTCCAAGCGTTGAAGCTTCATCGAATTGTTACCATTAAAGGTTAGCCTCAACTTGGTTCCCTCACCCGGTACAACGCTTCGCCCCAATCCCTCAGTGTTGAATTTCAACCCAGCAGGAAGTGCCGCCGATCTTTGCATCACGAGGAAGACTGGGCTCAATGTACGAGGAAGGTATGCCGGAGCAGGCGCTTCCGAAGTCTCTGGATCATCAAATCGAAGCATGATCTTGCTACCAACCTCGGTCGGCAAAAGACCGATCCCCATGTCGGAAATCGAAGCTTCATAAGTGGTAATTCCATTGCTAGTGGAACACGCAGCGATGGACGATAGCGTCATGCCCGGCAAATCAATCCATTTTGGCCCTGAAATACCTGTGCCATCCACGACTCGGCAACTGATCGTAACTTTGGAATCTACGCAACTGAGCCGAACTTCCAAGTTGTCCTTACCGATTAACCAACCATTGGCTCCCAAATCAAAACTAGCCACCAGGTCATGCCCGGAAGGAACTTGAGCAGCAATATGAAGCTTGCCAGGCTCCCACTGGAAGTAGCTCTTCATGTCTGAAGTGGATCCCAAGAGGTCCCATTCTTCTTCATCTATGACCCCATCAATTTTGGGTGTAAGAGCAACCCGGTTTAGCTCAGCCACGCTGAAATTCGATGAGAACTGCTGGCCAGTGGTCTGAGTCTTGTCAGGTACTTGCTTCTCAGCAGTTGTCGTGACAGTTCCTTTCTGGGCAGTTTGAGCTGTCTGAGTGCTGTTCGCTTGAACATTTCGCAGAACGGCTTGCTGAGTGACCGGACCCTGCACAGCAAGGATCGCAAATAGAATCGGGAGGGGCATTTGAATCTAAAGACGATTCATTTCCCTTCTTTGTGTCGTAGATTTTAGCCGTACTCAGCATCTATTGAACACGAAAAAACCCCACCAGGTTTACTTAGTGGGGTTACGTTTTAAGCATGAAAAATCATCCGCGTTGTCGATGTTCGCGGATGAATGCGGGGATATCCAGATCGGACTCGTCAAAGACGTTCGTGGTGTCTGGCTGAGGAGTTCGGTTGCTCAGGTTTGCTCGTTCTCGAGCGGCCGTAATAAAGTCCATAGCCGAGACTGTCGGCTGGGCGGAAGCCGACGGAGTCTGCGGTGTTGGAGTTGGGTTTGGTGTTGAAATAGGTGCCGTAGCTGCAGGAGCAGCTGGGGCGCTTACTGAAAATGTGGCTTCGGCTGCTTTCTTACCTTCTTTTGAATAAGGATTAAAGCCTGTTGCAAGCACCGTGACTCGAACAGTGCCATCCATCTCTGGATCAACAACATTACCGAAGAAGATATTGGCCTCATCCGTGTCACACAGGTTCTGGATGTACTGCATTGCTTCGTTTGCTTCAGCGAGAGTCAAATCATCGGAACTGGTGATGTTAACCAGCAGACCCTTGGCACCATGAATGGTCTGCTCAAGTAGCGGCGAATTCGTCGCAGACCGCGCTGCCTGAAGAGCTCTTTGCTCGCCAACTCCATATCCGATGCCCATCAGAGCCGGACCAGCATTGGCCATGACGGCTCTAACGTCCGCGAAGTCAACGTTGATTTGACCAGGGATCGTGATAATGTCAGAAATCCCTTGTACGCCCTGTCTCAAAACGTCGTCCGCAACGCGGAATGCGTCTACCAAGGTCGTTTTCTTCTCAACCACGCTCAGCAACTTGTCATTGGGAATCGTGATAATCGTATCTACTCGCCCCATGAGCGAGGTAACACCCTGTTCGGCAAGTCGGGAACGACGAGGTCCCTCAAAAGTAAAGGGTCGCGTGACGACGGCTACGGTTAAAGCACCGATCTCTCGGGCCAAGTCAGCAATTACAGGAGCCGCTCCAGTCCCGGTGCCGCCTCCCATACCTGCGGTAACGAAAACCATGTCCGCGCCTTCTAGGGCTTTTCGAATCTCAGCTTTGGATTCTTCAGCGGCACTTTTGCCAATTTCAGGATCACCACCAGCACCCAACCCACGAGTCAAAGCTGCACCGAGCTGAACTTTCTTTTGTGCCGGGCTCAAGTCGAGAACTTGAATGTCTGTGTTCATCGAAATGAACTCAACACCCTTGATCCCGCTTTGAATCATTCGATGGACAGCATTCGATCCGCCACCACCGACTCCGATTACCTTGATTACTGCGCTTTGTCCGTTCACGTTTCCGTTTACACCCTTTTCTCGTTTCACGATGAAGTCCTATTTTAGAATTCTTAGCGCCCTTTTGGTTGTAAATCCATGTAAAGTTGCCAAAGAATGCGGAAAAACGTGAGTCTAATTGGCAAATTGACTCGTCTTAAGGCAATTTTAATCAGATAGAGCCTCATTGGAGCATTCTCTAGCTCATTTGTTAACCGGCCATAATGAGGTTAGTGTCTGAGTATAAGCAGGTAGGTCAAATCGTTGGGGCATTCGGTCTAAAAGGGCAAGTCAAGGTCCAACCTATGACAGATTTCTGGGATCGTTTCAAAAAAGGATCACGTCTCAGACTGAATGGTGACTGGGTTGTAATCGAAAGCAGTTCAGTTCATAAGGATCGTCCGCTCCTCAAATTACAGGGCGTTGATGATTTGACAGCCGCAGAAAAACTTCAGTGGGCTTATTTAGAAATTCCTGCTGAAGAAAGACCGGATATTGATGATGACGAATTCTTATCTCAAGATCTAATTGGGCTCAAAGTCATCACAACTGATGGTCTAGAATTGGGCGAGATTGACGATGTAATTGCCATGCCCGCCCATGATGTTATCCAGATCGGTGAACTCCTTATCCCTGCAGTATTAGAGTTCGTCAAGGACGTCGATTTGGATGCAGGCACGATGACGGTTCAACTAATTCCCGGCATGTTAGAAGATTAAGGAATAAAAGATTTAAGCGCACTCAGCTTGGATGCCTCCGCTGGTCGTTTGTCCATTTCCCAACTCAGAATCCTGCCACCCCGTAACAACAAACCGGCCTTGTGCCGAGTCGAAACTTCAACGGCGTCGAACTCGATTCGGAAAACAATCTCTTGCCGAACGGTACGTACGGGTCCAAATCGCTCAAGAGTGTTTGCACGAGCAAACTCAGCAATCGCTCGCTGTTGGTGAGACGGCAAATTGCCAAGGAACTTCCCGATTGTCACGAGAACGCCTTCATTCCATACTCCCAACGTATATTCAGTTACGGACCGTGGATCGTTGATATTAGACATTTGAACGTACATCAACACAGCATGAATCTGAACTGGTTGATTCAGAAGTCCGATCCAATCCTGGTCGAGAGATTCATACAGACCATCTTTCCGTCTCAGCAGAATGCCATCCGCATGAATACTACGGGCAAGAGACAACACATTTGGAATGCCTTTGGAATCTGTCCATGGCACCATAACTGGACGGTAGATATCGCCAACTGCCAGTTCACCAGCCCTTAATAGCCTCTCGCAAAGCGGACGATCGCGGAGATCAACTCCATCCCACTCCAAAACATCCAGAGTCATGAACCCAACTGGTGATTCTGAGATCGCTTTGGCCGACGGGATCAATCGTCCCAATCGCTTTCGTAGGTTAACTGTTCCAGATGGTTCGTGATTTTCCAGGGAGACAAGGAATCCCTCTAGGACCACTCCATCTGGTAAGTCCCGAAATCGCTCCAGTAAATCTGGGAACCGTTCGTTCAAAAGGTCATTGGTTAAAGACCAGAGGAAATAAACCCCTTTCCTACTTACAATTTGGACTCGTTGCCCTGTCCAGAGCCAGTCTATTCTCCAGTGCTCAGGGTCTATGTTCTCAATGGCTGTACTTGCTTCGTCCAGTTGTCTTAGAGGATAAGGGCGACTAATGGATCCTTGAAACGGATCAGGAGAAATGAGTTCCTGGTAGGAGGTAGCAGTTGGAGACCAAGATTTACTCAAGCGATGGGCCAGATCGGATTGGTCAATCCCCGTTATCATCCATAAAGCGATCTCCACTTCCTTCAGAGAGCAACTAACTCGAAGCGAGCCAGTCAACAGCTTGTTGAGGATAATCCTCTCGGGGGTTTCCAGAGGTTGCCACGCTTTCAACACTGTTGCTGCCTGTTCTTCACTACCAAGGTCAGCAAATCGGTTGGTTGCCATCTCACACCACCAATGCCAAGGCTGAGACTTGGATAAGTTCCCTTTGGATGCAGGCAAGATCATCGCAGCTGTCTCTGATAAGTCGCCAACCTCATTCACTGATTCATCGACCAACCACTTCGGTAAATTCGAAGCATGTCTTGCCCAATCTAGTAGAGTCTGGGCAGATGTAGCCCTCCTTACGGCTTTTCCTTTGATTAACGCGACAGCCCAGGCACAGTCCTCATCTGAAGCCTCAGAGAAATACTCCACCAATGCACGCACTTTTGTCGTGGGGTCTTCGGTTTCATCCAATGCACGCCATAGACGACAGAAGAGCTTCAATTCTCTCGCTCCGCGGAACGCTCAAGTGGCTGATCTTCTGAAGCCCATGGGGTCGGCATTTCTTTGGCGTCTAAGCCCAGTTCTGAAAGGTAGGTGGCCACTGGCTTGGTAAACCCGTGAGTCACCCAGACCTCCTGAGCTCCAGTTGCTTTGACAGCAGATAAAAGTGATGGCCAATCTACATGGTCACTCAGGACAAATCCTTTATCTCGACTAGCCTTCCTCCGTTTACGTGTTGCCATCCAGCCAGAGAAAAAGGCTGAACTTGGCTCCACCAACTTGTCTTGCCAGTTGAGACCCGATAGGCTTGATCCGCAAACGACGATTGAATGCCCCCAATTCACTCCGTAGCTCGCTTCTTGGACAGTTAAATACTCTGGGAATTTCACACCAGCGTTTCGGTAAGCCTCTGTATTGGGAATCAATAGATTGTCCAAAATAATCGGACCGATCGAAGGACTCAAACCAGCCAAAATCCGCTGTGCTTTTCCAAGCGAATAACCACTTACCACGGTGGTGCGTCCCAACTCTCGATTCCTAGACCACCAGTGGTTTACATCTTGGAAAACAGATTGCTCAGTTGGCCACTGGTAGATTGGAAGCCCAAAAGTGGATTCCGTAACAAAGAGGTGACATTTGATCGGTTCGAACGATTTGCAAGTTGGATCAGGCGCCGTTTTGTAGTCACCACTGACGACTTCAACACGCCCATCCAGTTCTATCCGAACTTGTGAAGAGCCCAAAATGTGCCCTGCTGGATGGAGGCTGACTCGGACTCCATTCATTGAAATCGCCTCACCGTAGTCAAGTGCCTGTACACTTGATTTGAATCCAATCCTCAACTTCAGAACCTCTTCCCCGTCAATTGAACAGAGGTAATGCTTCATTCCAGAACGAGCATGATCAGAATGAGCGTGCGTTATGATCGCCCGATCAACCTTGCCCCACGGATCAATGTAGAAATCGCCGGCGGCACAATAGATCCCCTTTTTCGAAACCGTCAGCAGTTTGGACACTTCGTTTGTTCTACACGATTCACGCTTTGACTTATTCAATCTCTTGCGCAAAATCTAGTTATCCTATCCGTATGCCGTTGCTTGCACTTATGGTTGGGACACTGCTCTGCCTTCAAAATTCCGTTGAGATTGGTGAATTTGGGGCGGTTCCAGATGGTAGGACCCTGAACACAGAAGTGTTTCGCAAAGCGATCGAATCAGCCCAACAAAGAAAGGCAAGGATTGTCACCGTTCCTCCTGGAACCTACCTGACAGGTACGATTCGAATCCCCAGTGGCATAGAACTCCACCTCAAACAAGGTGCCGTAATCCTGGGTAGCCCGCATCACGCAGACTACTTAAGAGGAGTTTGGCCAGCCTTGATCCTGGCTGCAGATGCTGACAACATCTCCATTACTGGGGCCGGCACAATTGATGGTCAAGGAGCTGAAGTCGCCAAGGATGTACTACACCTCGTTCAAATCGGGAAGCTGAAGATACCGGCTAAGGGCTGGCGTCCTTCGGAGGTCGATCGACCAGAAGTTATCGAGTTTACGCGCTGCCACCATGTCCGAATTCAAGGGGTAACGCTGAAGAATTCCACTTGTTGGGTACAGACTTACAGGAATTGCACCGACTTATCCATCGAAGACGAGACCGTTGACAGCAAAACCTACTGGAATAACGATGGGATCGACATTGTCGATTGTCAAAGAGTAAAAATCACTGGATGCAACATTGATTCCAACGATGATGGAATCTGCTTGAAATCAGTAGGTCCCAAAGCGGCATGTGAGGACATCGAGGTCAGGCAGTGTAAGGTCCGCAGCAGCGCCAGTGCAATCAAGTTTGGAACCTCAAGTGGAGGTGGGTTTCGAAGAATACACATTGATGGCGTGAGCATTCACGACACGTTTAGATCAGCAATTGCTTTAGAATCCGTGGACGGTGGAACGTTGGAAGACGTGCTTATCGAGAATGTTTCAGCCAAACATACGGGTAACCCATTCTTCATTCGACTGGGACATCGGAATCTGAGAGCATCTGTTGGGCGAGTCCGAAGAGTAAAAATTCGAAACTTGGATGTCGAAGTGCCAGAGGGTCGGCCAGACTTTGGCTACCCATTCAAGGGACCCCAGTTTGGTGAGCCTCATAACATTGAGCCTTCATCCATTATTGGACATAGAGACTCCGCGATCACAGATATTTCCCTTGAGAACATTAAGTTAACGATGCCCGGAGGGAGCAATCCTTCGATCGCAAGAGTACGTCAATCAGAAATCAACAAAATTCCAGAGCGACCAACGGACTATCCCGAATTCACCATGCTTGGAGAATTACCGGCTTGGGGTGTTTACATTCGTCATGCGAAAGGAATTCAGCTCAAGAACATTCAGATTGTGCTCAAGAAACCAGAATTTCGTGCCGCGATTGTGTTGGATGATGCCCATGAAATCTCAATGAAAGACATCAAAATATCGGGGGCTGAAACACTTCATAAAGTGATCCTCAGACACAGTTCTCACGTTTCTGTGCCACCACACATTCACAAATCCATAGTTCGCAGTTGAGGTTGTGCTTGTAACCCAATTCGTTCGATCATAATTCGGCAACCATGCGCGTAATGATGCTTTCCTGGGAATACCCGCCTCGGATCGTTGGGGGAATCAGTCCTCACGTCAAAGACCTGTCTCAGAGGCTTCAAGCGAAGGGCATCGAAGTCCACGTTGTCACCAAGCACACCCCATTGGCTCCGGACGAAGAAGTTGAACCCAGTGGAGTTCAGATTCACCGTGTCCATCTAACCGATCAACCGAAAGACTTCCTTCATGAAATCCAGCTCTTAAACCAAGCGACCGAACACCGTGTGCGACAGTTGCTGGAAGATTGGCGCCCTGGCGGACAACCGACAATTTTCCATGCCCACGATTGGTTGAGTCTTGATTCGGCGCGAACCCTGAAATACGAATATAAGTTACCCATGGTTGCGACCGTACATGCCACCGAGGCAGGACGTCATGGCGGTATCTTCTCCGAGACGTCAAAGTACATTCACGAGCAGGAGTACTGGCTCAACTATGAGGCATGGAGAGTTATCGTTTGCTCTGAATTCATGAAAGGCGAATGTCAGCGACTTTACAACTGCCCAGTCGATAAGATCGACGTGATTTACAACGGGGTTGAGCCAGAAAAGTTCGAATTTGACTGGAGCGAAAAGGAGCGGTTGGAACATCGTGCAAAACTGGCTCTTCCCGACGAAAAAATCGTTATGTACGTGGGACGATTTGTTCGCGAGAAGGGGATTCAGGTTCTCCTGAACGCAGCTAGTGTCATCCTTGCTCAAGAACCCAACACAAAGTTCTTGATTGTGGGTGGTGGAAATCGGGAACGATTTGAAAAATTCGTGGAGTGGTATGGACTGCAGGACAAAGTTCTGTTTACAGGCTTTATGGCGAACCGCTCTCTCCATCAACTCTACCGATGCGCGGATGTCGCTGTATTCCCTTCCCTTTATGAACCATTTGGAATCGTAGCGTTGGAAGCTATGGCTGCTGGAGCGCACGTCGTTGCATCGGATGCAGGCGGACTCAAGGAAGTCGTTCTCCATGACGAAACAGGAACATCCTGCTTCTCTGACAACCCAGAATCGCTGGCTTGGGCTGTGCTAAAAGTGCTTCGTGACCCCAACCGAGCCGATAAGTTGTCTACGGCCGCCAAAGTCCGCTTGAAGCAGGATTTTGATTGGGGTCTGCTGGCAGATCAAACGATTGCCGTTTACGATCAGGTTTGGGAAGAGTTCATTCACAGCTATTGGGTTGAAAACACTGTATGGCCAGTCTCTCCCGGGGCGGAAGAGAGGGCCAAGCGCTTGCGCCTTCAAGAAAAGGCAACTGAGGGCACGATCATTCAACGGCCGCGTCCTAAAGTTGCTTCAAACTTGCCAGCTCTGACAGAAGTTGTCGAAGAAGAAGACGAAACGGAACAAGACCTTCTTATTTAACCGACCCAACCTAGAAGGAACTAGCCACCTAATGGGGCACAAGTGCGGGCAGAAAAAATAAGTCAGATCAAGCGATGGATTGGAGTCACACTGATTCTCACCATTGTAATTGGCCTCGGATTATGGGAGCTAGATAAGCCCAAGCTCACAGTTGCAAACAAAGCGCAACTATCGCAGGCCATCCAAAATAGCTCCCAGGCTGATTCGAAATCAATCTTCAGGATGGTTCGACTCATAGCCTTATCCCATTCTCTCCGTAATTTGGCGGCTGGCCTGCCTGTTCGGTCAGTCTCTGTTGGCATTATCACCACACAGACTCCATCAAAGGTATGGAGTGCACGACGGGTTGAACTAGAATTGCTTCAAACGATTCTGCTTGAAGGTCCTGTCCGATATCGCCCGCTTAACGCAGGTGCCATTGAAGTAACCGATGCTCAATCGTTGAAATACTTGGTGCGTTCTTTATGCCAATTAACAGCCTCTGCGGCCTTCCTTAAGGATTATAAGACCTGTGACCAGTCGGTTAGGCTTCTCATGCTCCTATCCAAACGGCTATTGGATGCAGGTGGCGGGTATTCGGAGTATCAAATTTCTACCACCGTATGGAACAACGTTGAAACGACTATAGCTGACCTGGGTCGACGATCAGATTGTCCAGAGCAACTGATCCAATTTGTCCTCACCCAATTGACTTATCCCAAAGGCGACCCTTGGCTTGAAAAAGCGATAACGACCGAGTACCAAGAATACATAGTTCCACGGCTGGCTCAACCATCGTTGTTCATGAAGGACCTCATTCATCACGGGATGGGAATCCAAGACTTTGACAGTTACTTTGAGCCTTCCCCCGAAGACTATAGCGGTTTGGGCACATTTGATCCTGACGTCGCGATTCCGGAAATAAACCACATCTATAATATTGAGTCAACCAATGCTATGCGGCCCCTGAGCCAGGAAGACAAATCCGTTAACAAGCTAACATCAGTTTTGCAACATCAATTGCCTAGAAGCAGAGGACGTAAAGGAACGTTTGAGCGGACACAGTTTAGGTTCGTTATGAACAATATGCCGAACTCCATCGGCAAGGCGCTAACGGTTAGGTTTGGTGGCCAAGAAGCACAAGACCTATTAATCCAGAGCCATCACTGGCGAGCAATCAACCAATGCAACAGAGTTCTTTTGGCGACACGCCTTTACCGATTGGCACATCACGGCGATCTACCCCTTACTCTTGCAGAACTAGTGCCCCAATATCTGCCTAAAATCCCCGAAGACCCATACAATGCCAAATTGCTTCATTACGATACAGGCCGTCAAAGAGTGTGGAGCGTTGGAGACAACCTCATTGATGACGGTGGAAAATTTGATGGTCGCGTCTCAATCAACAAGGACATTGGGGTCTTGTTGGAACTGCACAAACCCGAAGATCCGACTGTACCCATGCCGATTCTGAGGCAACACCAAGTCGTTCGGTGACCTCAAGACTTAAGCCTGAGGCTAGTTTTCTTGATAACTTGCCTGCGACCTGAT
>Ga0164297_10005768_pt1 | contig 10506 bp, 10 predicted proteins | sample GEODES058metaG_FD_113539 | JGI IMG/M metagenome (GOLD analysis project Ga0164297, IMG submission 113539) | Dystrophic lake water microbial communities from Trout Bog Lake, Wisconsin, USA - GEODES058 metaG | ecosystem: Environmental > Aquatic > Freshwater > Lake | place: USA: Trout Bog Lake...
CTTCTACCGTTCTGCGCGTAAGCGAGACTGCACCGGAGGTGGTGCGGCGGTTGGAGATGATTGTGTCCGCCGTGGCGGCGCTGATCGCGCGGCGGTTTCTGCGGGACCCCCGGTATATGGCGCTGATTGTACCGCTGTGGGGCTGGCTGAACCGGACGGTGCGGCGGTTTGGGCGGGTTCGCGTTGATGCGGCGCCGATTGTTGTGCGGGTGAAGCGGGAGCGGGGCGTGGCTGGGGCGCGGGTGCGGCTGCCGGCGGGGAAGGCCTGGTTGATTAAGGCACTGGGCTGGGAGGCGGTGGCGTTTGGCTCGCAGTTGCGGACGTTGCTGGCAGAGCCGGAGATGGCGGCGTTGATTGCGGCTTTGCCGCGGGCGCAGCGGGTTTTGCGGCCGCTGGGGCGGATGCTGGGGGTGGAGGTGGGGCCGGTGGTGGTGCGGGTGCGCAAGCCTCGGCCGCCGGTGGTACGGAAGCCGCGGGTGAAGAAGGAGACGCCTTGGTCTCCCGGGCCGATCCGGGCGGCTTGGTGGCCGGCAAAACGGGGCTGAGGTGATGGGGTGGTTTTGTGGCTATTTTGTTACGTTATCGGAATGTATTGTGGCATGGCGATGGAGTGCCGGGCTGCGCGGGCAATGATGGAAGATGTTGATTTTATAGTGGCTTAATACAGACCACCTACGCGGTGGCGCGCTACGAAGTGATCGGTACCGACGCGGATGAGGGGGGCGACGGTGGGGAGGTCGTCGGGGCGGCGGAGCGGGCTGGGGACTTCGCTGTCGTCGCGTTCGAGGGAGCGGTCGCGGCGGGTTGGGTCTGGCACCGGGACGGCGGCGAGCAGGCGTTTGGTGTAGGGGTGCTGCGGGGTGTTGAAGACGGCCTGGCGCGGGCCGATTTCGACGATCTGGCCGAGATACATCACCGCGACGCGGTGGCTGACCCGTTCGACCACGGCCATGTCGTGGCTGATGAAGAGGTAGGCGAGGCCGAGTTTGCTTTGCAGGTCCATCAGCAGGTTGACCACCTGGGCGCGAATGGAGACATCGAGCGCGGCGACGGCTTCATCCGCGATGATCAGGCTGGGTTCGCTGGCCAGAGCGCGGGCGATGCAGACGCGCTGGCGTTGGCCGCCGGACAGCTCGTGCGGGTAGCGGTGGGCGTGCTCGGGCAGCAGGCCGACTTGTTGCAGGAGTTCTTGCACCCGGGCCTGGACGGCGGCGCCGTGGGCGAGTTGGTGGGTGTGGATGGGTTCGGCGATGGAAAAGCCGATGGTCAGGCGGGGATCGAGCGAGGCGAACGGGTCTTGAAAGACGAACTGCACCGCGCGGCGCAAGCGTTTTTCGTTGCCGCCGCCCAGGCGGGAGAGGTCTTCGCCGTTGACGAGGATGCTGCCGGAACGCGGGGTTTCCAGCCGGATGATGCTGCGCCCGGTGGTGGTTTTGCCGCAGCCACTTTCGCCGACCAGGGCCAGGGTTTCACCGGGTTGCACGGACAGGCTGACCTGTTCGGCGGCGTGGATGCGGCCGGCGAGGCGGAAGCCGCGACGGACATCGAAGCGGGTGGTGAGGGCATCGAGTTGCAGCACCGGGGTGGCGTGATGCTGGACGGTATCTTGCAGCACCAGATCGGCGCCGGCGATGGGAAAGGGGGCGGGCAACGGATGGTGCGCGAGGGCGCCGAGGATGGGCACGGCATCGAGCAGCATTTTGGTGTAGGGGTGCTGCGGGGCGGCGAATAATGGCCGGATTTCCCCGGTTTCCACCACGCGGCCGTGCTGCATGACGACGACGCGATCCGCCATTTCGGCGACGACGCCCATGTCGTGGGTGATAAAGATCAGGCCCATACCGAGTTCGTGTTGCAGGCTGCGCATGAGGCGCAGGACCTGGGCTTGCACGGTGACATCGAGGGCGGTTGTGGGCTCGTCGGCGATCAGCAAACGCGGGCGGCAGGACAGGGCAATGGCGATCATCACCCGTTGGCGCATGCCGCCGGAGAGTTGGAACGGGTAGCGGGTGAGTTGGCGGGCGGCATCGGGGATGCGCACCAGATCCAGCAGGCGTTTGGCTTCCGCGATGGCGGCGGCTTCCGACTGGCCTTGATGCAGCATGACGCCTTCGGCGATTTGCCGGCCGACGGTGAGCACCGGGTTAAGGCTGGTCATGGGTTCCTGGAACACCATGGCGATATCGGGGCCGCGCAGTTCGCGCATGGTTTCGGCGGTTTCGGTGGCGAGGTTGCGGCGGGTGCCGGATTTGTCGGTAAAGGCGATCTGGCCGGCGGTGATGCGGCCACCGGCGTGATCGAGCAGGCGGGTGATCGCCAGCGCGGTGACGGATTTGCCGGAGCCGGATTCGCCGACGACCGCGACGGTTTCCCCAGCTTCGACCGACAGATCGAGGCCGTGCACGACTTCAACCGGTCCGTTTTCGCCGGGGAAGGCGACGCGCAGGCCGGTGATGTCAAGCAGGGCCATCAGCCGAGTGCCGCGATGAAGAGGTTGGCCAGGGCTTCGCAGCCTTCGCGGTCCTCGGGTTGGAAGCGGTCGAAGGTCGGGCTGTCAATATCGAGGACGCCGATGACCTGGCCGTTGCGGATGAGGGGGACGACGATCTCGGAGTTAGACGCGCCATCGCAGGCAATGTGGCCGGGGAAGGCGTGCACATCGGGCACGACCTGGGGTTGGTGGGTGGCGGCGGCGGTGCCGCAGACGCCTTTGCCGAGCGGGATGCGGACGCAGGCGGGTTTGCCGGCGAAGGGGCCGAGGACGAGGGTGTCAGCTTGGAGGAAGTAGAAGCCGGCCCAATTGATATCGGGCAGATATTGCCACATGGCGGCGGCGGCGTTGGCGGCGTTGGCGATGAGATCGGTCTCCCCCGCGAACAGGCCGCGCAGGTCGCTCAGCAGGTCGTCATACACGACGTTCATTCGCTTGCTCCACATGCGCGATCGAGGGTGGCCAGATGCGGGCCGGCGGCGGCGTGGGCCGCGGCCTCGATCGCGCGATATTCGGTGACCAGGGCGGTGCCGCTGGGGGTGAGTTTGGCGCCGCCACCGCGGGCGCCGCCGGCGGCGGTGGTGACAACGGGGGTGCCGAGGTGACGGTTGAGATCTTCCACCAATTCCCACGCGCGGCGGTAGGACATTTTCAGCGCCCGGCCGGCGCCGGAGATGGAGCCGTTGCGGGCGATCTCCTCCAGCAAGGCGACCTTGCCCGGGCCGATGCGCGCACCGGAGGCGAGATCAACCCGGATGCTGACGCGATGCGTCGGCGGGGTGGCGGTGGCGGCGCGGGAGGGGGTGATGGTCATGCGAGGTACAGCCAAACACGCGCGCGGTTGCGGATCAAGGAGCGGTGTATCAATCTCTGCCGTAAAGCCGTTGGGGAAGCCTGTTGTGATCGAGACCCGCCATTCCGTTTGTCCGCATGATTGCCCTTCGACCTGCGCGCTGGAGGTGGAGGTGCATGATGGGGTGCGTATTGGCGCGGTGCGCGGGGCGAAGGGAAATGATTACACCGCCGGGGTGATTTGCGGCAAAGTGTCGCGCTATGCCGAGCGCATCCATCATGGTGCGCGGCTGACGCATCCGTTGCTGCGGACCGGGCCGAAGGGCAGCGGGCAGTTTCAGCGGATTGGCTGGGATGAGGCGCTGGACCGGGTGGCGGCGGCGTTTCGGCAGACGGCCGAGGCGCATGGGGCGGAGAGCGTTTGGCCCTATTACTATGCCGGCACGATGGGGTTGGTGCAGCGGGACGGGATTAATCGGCTGCGGCATGCGATGGGGTATTCGCGGCAGTTGAAGACGATCTGCACGGCGGTGTGTGAGTCTGGCTGGATGGCCGGGGTGGGGGCGTTCGCCGGGCCGGATGCGCGGGAGATGGCGCAGTCCGACCTGATTGTGGTCTGGGGCGGCAATCCCGTGGCGACGCAGGTGAATGTGATGACCCATGTGAGCCGGGCGCGGAAGGCGCGGGGGGCGAAGCTGGTGGTGATCGACCCGTATCGCACCGGCACGGCAGAGGTGGCGGATATGCATCTGGCGGTGCGGCCAGGGACGGACGCGGCGTTGGCCTGTGCGGTGATGCACATGGCGTTTCGCGACGGACAGGTGGATCGGGATTATATGGCGCGCTACGCCGATGACCCGGCGGCGCTGGAGGCGCATCTGGCAAGCCGGGGGCCGGATTGGGCGGCGGCGATTACCGGGCTTTCGGTGGCGGAGATCGAGGCATTCGGGGCGCTGTATAATGGCACACAGCGGAGCTTCATTCGCGTCGGCTACGGGTTTTCCCGCATGCGAAATGGAGCGACGGCGATGCATGCGGTATCGTGCCTGCCGACGGTGACCGGGGCGTGGCAATATCCAGGTGGCGGGGCGTTGTGGAGCCAGCGGGCGATCTATCACTGGGACAAGACGCTGATCGAAGGGTTGGATGTGCTGGACCCGACGACGCGGGCGCTGGACATGAGCCGCATCGGCGCGGTGCTGACCGGGGAGGCGAAGGCGCTGGCGGGCGGCAAGCCGGTGCATGCGATGCTGATCCAGAGCAGCAACCCGGCGGTGGTGGCGCCGGATAGCAACAAAGTGCGGCGCGGGTTGCTGCGCGAGGATTTATTTGTGGCGGTGCATGAGCAGTTCATGACCGAAACGGCGCAGCTGGCCGATATCGTGCTGCCGGCGACGATGTTTATGGAGCATGACGACCTGTATCAGTCCGGCGGGCATAGCTACATCCAGATTGGCGCCAAGCTGATCGACCCTCCGGGGGAATGCCGGTCCAACCATGCGGTTATCCAGGGATTGGCGCGGCGGCTCGGGGCCCGGCATGCCGGCTTCGAGATGGACGCGATGACGATAGTGGATGCGACGTTGCGGGCCTCGGGCTGGCCGGGGGCAGCGGAGGTGCAGGCCGGGCATTGGGTGGATGCGATGCCATCGTTCGCGGAGGCGCATTTCCTCGGCGGCTTCGGGCATGCGGATGGCAAATTCCATTTCGTGGCCGACTGGGCGAAGATCGGCGCCGACCATGCCGGGATGCCGGCGTTGCCGGACCAGTTCGATGCGCATGACGCGGCGGATGCCACGCATCCGTTCCGGCTGGTGGCGGCGCCGGCGCGGCAGTTTCTGAACTCGACCTTCACGGAAACGCCAACCTCGCGGAAGCGGGAAGGTCGGCCGGGGCTGTTGATCCATCCCGCCGATGCCGCGCGGCTGGGGGTTGGCGAGGGCGGATTGGTGCGGCTGGGCAATGCGCGGGGCGAGGTGGCGTTGCACGCGCGGATGTTCGACGGGCTGCAACCGGGCGTGGTGGTGGCGGAAAGCATCTGGCCGCATGGCGATCATGTGGGCGGGCTGGGGATTAATGCGCTGACCTCGGACGATCCGGCGTTTCCTGCCGGGGGGGCGGTGTTTCATGACACCGCCGTTTGGGTGCGCGCGGCAGCCGCCGAGCTGCCAATTGCCGCAGAATAACAGGGAGACAGGCCGATGGATGATCTGACCGCTGCACGGGCCGCGATGGATGGCTTTATGGCCGCCTTTAACGCCGAAGACGCTGAGGCTTTGCGCACCACCTGGTTCCACTTCCCGCATGTGCGCTTTCACAGCGGCAAGGTAACGGTGATGGAAACCCCGGCGGATTTCCATAACCTGGTCTGGGGCCGGCAAGGCCAGTCCGCGGGTTGGGCCCGCACGGCGTGGGATTACGTCGAGCCGATTGATGTTGGGCTGAATAAAGTGCATTTCCGGGTGCAGTTCACCCGCTACCGCGCCGATGGTTCGGCGATCGGGTCCTACAAGTCGCTCTATATCGTCACTTTCAAGGACGGGCGCTGGGCTATCCAGGGCCGGTCAAGCTGGGCAGCCTGAACCATGACCGAAGAGACTCCGCGTGCGATGCATGACCTTGGCGGCGTGGCCAAATTTATGTGCGAGGCGGTTGATGTGGAACCGCACGAGCTGACCGATTTCGACCGGGAGGTGGACGCCATTCGCGGCATCCTTGGCGGCAAGCAGGTGATGAGCGTGGATGAGCTGCGCCGCTGTATCGAGGCCATTCCGGAAGCGGACTACCATCGGCTGAGCTACTATCAGCGCTGGATCCGCTCGATCACCGATAATCTGCTGCGCAAAGGCATCATTACCGAAGCCGAATTGCGCGCGGCGATGGAGGCGTGAGCATGCTGAGCCCAGGCACGAAGGTGCATGTGAAGCTGGACTGGCCGGAGACGCGAGGCCCCTGCCATATTCGCACCCCGCATTATTTGCGTGGGCATCACGGGGTGGTGGTGCGCCATCTCGGCGACTATCCGAACCCGGAAGACCTTGCCTTCGGGCGGCCGGCACCGGTGCTGCCGCTCTACCATGTGCGCTTTCCGCTGACCGGGCTGTGGCCGGATGCGAAAGGCGACGACACGATTTTGGTGGAACTGTACGGTTCCTGGCTGGAGGCCGCATGAACATCCTCGAAGCGCCGTCCGACAAACTGCTCGCCGGAATCCGCACCCTGCTGGCCGTGAAGGGCATAGCCACCGCCGATGAGGTGGCGGAGCGCATCCGCATTACCGACAGTGCCTCCCCGGCGCGGGGGGCGGCGATGGTGGCGCGGGCCTGGACGGAGCCGGCGTTCCGCGACCTGATGCTGCGCGACGGCACGGCGGCGGCGGAATCGATGGGTGTGCCGATGCGCGGATTGCCGCCGTTGGGGGTGCTGGAAAATACCGCCGAGACGCATCACCTGGTGGTGTGCACGTTGTGCAGTTGCTATCCGCGGGCGGTGTTGGGCTATCCGCCGTTCTGGTTCAAATCCGCCGCCTATCGCGCCCGTGCGGTGCGCGATCCGCGCGGGCTGCTGGTGGATTTCGGCACCACCATCCCGGCGGAGATGAAGTTGGAAGTGGTGGATAGCACGGCGGATTATCGCTGGATGGTGCTCCCGGTGCGCCCGGCCGGCACGGAAGGGTGGAGCGCGGAGCAACTGGCCGGGCTGATCCGGGAAGGCGACATGATTGGGGTGACCATCCCGAAAGGACCATGATGCAACGCCTCGCGCTGCTGGCGCTGCTGATCGCGGCGCCGGTGCAGGCAGCCTCCCTGCCGGCGGTTGAGGCACAGCATTTTATGGTGGTTTCGGCCCAGCATCTGGCAGCCGATGTGGGAGCGGATATTTTGCGGGCCGGGGGCAACGCGGTCGACGCGGCGGTGGCGATGGGCTACGCCGAGGCGGTGGTCAATCCGTGCTGTGGCAATATTGGCGGCGGCGGGTTTATGACCATCCACCTCGCCGATGGGAGCGACCATTTCATCAATTTCCGCGAAATGGCGCCGGCAGCAGCACGGGCGGATATGTATCTGGACGCGGATGGCAAGCCGCGCCCAGGTGCGAGCTTGAACGGTTATCTTGCCGCCGGGGTGCCGGGGACGGTGGCCGGGCTGGATCTGGCGTTGCAGCGCTATGGCCGGCTGCCACGGGCGCAGGTGATGGCGCCCGCGATCCGGCTGGCGGGCGAAGGGTTCGTGCTGCTGCGCGGGGATACCGATATTCTGCAGCACGGCACGGCGAAATTTCGTAGCCAGCCGAATGTAGCGCGGATTTTTCTGCACGCCGATGGCCGCCCGTTGCAGCCCGGCGAGCGGTTGGTGCAGCCGGAGCTTGCTGCCACCTTGGCGGCCATTGCCAAGGATGGGCCGGTGGCGTTCTACCAGGGCCATGTCGCCGCCGCCGTGGCATCGGCCGCTGCCGCCAATGGGGGGATTTTGACCGAGGCGGACTTTGCCGCCTATCGCGCCACCGAGCTTGACCCAGTGCGGTGCGACTATCGCGGCTACCACGTTATCTCCGCCCCGCCGCCATCGTCTGGTGGAACGGCGTTGTGCGAGATCCTCACCATTTTGGCACCGACGGACCTGCGCGGCCTCGGTTTCCGGTCCGCCGCCAGCGTGCAGGTTTTGGTGGAGGCGATGCGGCACGCCTTCCTCGATCGGAATTCCTATCTTGGGGACCCCGCCTTCGTCGCCAATCCGCTCGACAAGCTGCTATCCGAGGACTACGCCGCGCAAATCCGTGCCAGTATTGCCCCGGAGCGCGCGGGAAAATCGTCCGATCTGCATCCCGGCGTGGTGCCGCATGAGCGGACGGAAACGACGCATTATTCCGTGCTGGATGGCGCCGGCAATGCGGTGGCCACCACCTACACCATCAATGGCTACTTCGGCGCTGGCGTGATCGCGGGCGATACCGGCTTTTTCCTCAACGACGAAATGGACGACTTCACCCTGCGCCCAGGGTCGCCGAACCTGTTTGGCCTGGTGCAGGGGGCGGCCAATGCGATCGCCCCCGGCAAGCGGCCGCTGTCGTCCATGGCGCCAACCATCGTTACCCGCGCGGGCAAGCCGGTGTTCGTCCTCGGCTCTCCCGGGGGATCGCGCATCATCACCATTACGCTGGAGACGCTACTCAACCTGATCGATTACGGCATGGAGTTGCAGGAAGCGGTTGATGCCCCACGGCTGCATCACCAGTGGCTGCCGGACGAAGTCGCCTTCGAAACGCGGGGCCTGTCGCCCGATACCAAGGCGAGCCTCGCCGCGATGGGCTATAAGCTCAGCGAACAAACGCCATGGGGGGCGGCGGCAGCCATCGCCGTTGGTCAGGCGAGTGGCCCAACTGCCGCATCGTCCGGCAACGACGGCGCGCTTTCGGGCCGCATGCGCGCCGGCTTTATCTATGGTGCCAATGATTCTCGTCGCCCTGCCGGCAAGGCGGAGGGCGACTGAACCAGGCGCCCGGCTCAGGCCGGATCGGCATCCCATTTCGGCCCGGTTGCCGGGTTCACGAAGCGTTGGTTTTTCGGCAATGCCGCGATGGCGGCGCGGTCGGCGTCATCGAGCACCAGTTTCAACGCGTCGAGGTTGGATTGCTGGCTTTCGGCCCGGCCGGCTTTCGGGATAGCGGCGACGTTGGGCTGGTCGAGCAGCCATTTCAGCGCCACTTGCGCCGGGGAGGCCGCGTGCTTGCGGGCGATTTCATCCAGCACCGGATGCTCGGCCAAACGACCTTGGGCGAGCGGGCAGTAGGCGGTGAGCGCCATCCCGTGCTGGCGCAATGCCGCCAGCACCGCGCTCTGGTCGCGCAGCACGTGGTATTCGACCTGGTTGCACACCAGCGGCGCCTGGATCACTTCGACCGCTTCGCGCAGCAATGCACTCGGGAAGTTGGACACGCCGATATGCCGCGCCAGCCCTTGTTCCTGAAACTTCACCAGTTGCCCCAGCGAGGCGGCCAGATCCATCGCCGCTGATGGCCAGTGGATCAGATAAAGGTCCACATAGTCCGTCTTGAGTTGCTTGAGGCTGTTGTCCATCGCGGCCCGCATCCGGTCCGGGGCGAGGTTTTCGTGCCATACTTTGGTGGTCAGGTGGATCTCGCCGCGCGCGACCGAGGTGCTGGCCAGCGCCTCGCCCACCGCATCTTCGTTGCCATACATCTGCGCCGTGTCGATATGACGATAGCCACGATCAAGCGCGCCGAGCACGGCGGTGGTGCAGGCTTCTCCCGCCAGCCGCCAGGTGCCAAGCCCAAGTTTCGGCATGCGCATCCCGCGCGATTCCACATAGTGCATGAGGCGTTCCTATTTCTTGGAGAAATCGACGATGGCGGCGAAGCCGGTTTCAGTGCCGAAGGCGAGCAGGGTGCCATCGGCGTTCCAGCCCAGCGCGGAAATCGGCCCTTCGCCGCCCACCGTCACCGGCAGAATGCGGGTGGAGTTGATATCGGCAACAATCACCATGCCATCGGCGAAGCCAGCGGCCACCGCGTCGTGACTGGGGTGGCAGGCGATCAAATTACAGGTGATGTCGTCCCCACCGGCCAGTTCGGTCGGCGGCTTGCCCATCGGGCCGCCGCCGAAGAAGGGCCACAGCACGATGGAATCCGCCCCCGATGTTGCCAGCCACTTACCGTTGCGGGTGAAGCCGAGGGCGCGGGTTTTGCTTGGATAGCCGGTCATCCGCATGTGTTGGGTATCGGCCAGCCGCCAGCCATGCAGCGAATTTTCCTGCATCGCCGTCACCACTGACTCGCCGTCCGGGTGCATCGCCACCCCGGTATGGCTGCCTTTCCACTCCAACCGGCGCGGATTGTCGCTTTTGGAGGCGACAAACCACACGCTGGCACCGTTGTAGTGCGAGGCCGCGATCCGCTTACCCTTGGCATCGAAGGCAATACCGGTCACCGATGACGGGTGTTCCAGCGATTTGATCTTCTGCCCCTTGGCATCGAACACATGGATGAATTTGCCCACCGAACAGGCCAGCACGCCGCCTTTGCCATCCGGACCGGCGGCAACATTTTCCACCCATTTCATGCCGTAATTGGCCAACTCGGTGACGCCGCCATCCAGCCCGATGCGCAGGAAACGGCCATCGTCGCCGCCGCTGAGCCAGCCGCCGCTCAGGTCTGCCGCGAGCGACATCACCGCGCCGTCATGCGCCTCGACCCGGGTCCATGCC